>Ga0137403_10003051_pt1 | contig 20202 bp, 17 predicted proteins | sample CZOMad2_1_16fung_FD_122057 | JGI IMG/M metagenome (GOLD analysis project Ga0137403, IMG submission 122057) | Vadose zone soil fungal communities from Angelo Coast Range Reserve, California, USA - CZOMad2_1_16fungal (Hybrid Assembly) | ecosystem: Environmental > Terrestrial > Soil > Vadose zone...
GAATAGGGTGATGAATTCCATTATGTTGTGTTGGGAAACGGTATCGTAGCCGCGGATTTCACGGATTACGCGGATGGCGCGCATCAACGGTTTTTAATCGCGCGCCATCCGCGTAATCCGTGAAATCCGCGGCTACGATACCATTCTTATTCCTCTCTCAGTTTTCTCTCCATCAGGTCGTCGATCGCGGCCCGAGGGTTCAAGCCCTCATAAAGGACCGAATACATTTTCTCAGCGATTGGCATTTCCACTTCGAGCTTTCGAGCAAGGGCAACGGTAGCCTTCGCCGTCTTCACGCCCTCAGCGACCATACGCATGTTCGAAACGATTTCGTCGATATTTTTGCCTTGCCCGAGGGCGATCCCGACCCGGTGATTCCGGCTGAGGCTTCCATAGCACGTGAGAACCAGATCGCCTAGTCCGGCCAGTCCCGCCAGCGTCTCACGGCGCCCGCCGCAGGCTTCCACGAGCCGCATGATCTCGGCGAGACCGCGGGTAATCAGCGCCGCAGCCGGGTTGGAGCCGAGGCCCAGACCTTCCGCCACGCCGGCGGCAATCGCGATGATGTTTTTTACGGCGGCGCCGATCTCCACTCCAATCAAATCCGAGTTGGTGTACAGCCGAAATCGCGGCGCCGACAATTCTTTCTGGAGGAATAAGCGCAACCTCTCGTCCGGCGACGCGACAACCAGGGCAGTGGGCTCGCCTCGCGCAACCTCCGGTGCAAACGTCGGTCCGGAGATCGCAGCGACCTGCGGCATGAACGCTGGCTTCAACACATCCACCACGACTTCAGACATTCGCATCAGCGTGTCGTTTTCGATGCCTTTCGCGGCGCTCACGAAGTGCATCTCGGCATCGAGCAGCGGCATCATCTGTGAAACGACGGGCCTGTACACGTGCGACGGTACGGCGATGATCACGATCCTCGCTCCCTGTAGGACCTCTTTCATCGTATTGCTCACGTGCACCGACTCCGGAACGCGGGCCGACGGCAGGTAAATCGGGTTCTCCCGCGTTGCCAGAATCGTCTCGACGAGGTACGACTCGTACGCCCAAAGCCGTACTTCACGCTCGGCGCGCGCCATCGTGATCGCGAGGGCGGTACCCCAGCCACCGGCGCCGATAATTGCGATCGGGAAACTCATAGGGGTTGCAACTGTAGCGGCGGTCTATGACCGCCGTGGGCGCTCATAGAGCACCCCTACAGTAAATATTCTCTCAATTTTTCGTATACGGCGCCTGTTGGTTTCAGGCTGCTTTTGAAGAGGAAGATGCGGTCCACCAGGAACGAACCGAACTCGTATTCGTTATATTCGGATGCGGCGGCGACCAGCGAAGAGTCCATGCGAGTATCACGAGCACGGGCCAGCGTGATATGCGCCCGAAACTTGCGCCTTTCTTTCTCGAAACCGAGGCGCTCCATCCGCGTATCCAACCGTTCGGCAAGCCCTTCCATCGTAGGCGCCTCCATGCCGGCCCAGAAGATTCGTGGGGATCGCGTTCCCGGGAAGAATCCGACGCCCTGAACTCTGACCGTGAACGGCTTCCAGGCCAGGCCGCCGAGCACCTCGTGGATATCGTCAATGCGCTTCTCCCGCACCTCACCGATAAATTTCAGCGTGATGTGGATCGATTCCGGGGCAACCCATCGCGCTGTATCGGAAACGGGCCGTAGCGCGCGCTGCACGTCGCCGAGCGCCTTTCGGACTTCCTTCGATAGATCAGCTGCGATAAAGATGCGCATTCACATTCTCATGAGCTCGCGCCGCACCATGTCCAGAGCGGCCTGCGAAGCTTGCCAGCGGACCCGTTCCCTGTCCCCGGGATAAAGAAATTGCCGGTGTTCGGTTCCACCGGGGGTGGCTACGGCGATGTGCACCGTACCGACGGGCTTTTCGGCCGAACCGCCGGTCGGGCCGGCAATGCCCGTAACGCCCACACCGACCGTCGTGCCCGCGCGCGCGCGAACACCTTCGGCCAGACCACGTGCTACTTCGGCACTGACCGCTCCCTGCATTTCGATGAGGAGCGGCGGAATACCGGTCAATTCCATCTTTGATTCGTTGGTGTAACAAACAACACCGGACATGAAGTAGCGCGAGCTGCCCGGCACACTCGTGAGACGCTGGGCGACCATGCCGCCGGTGCATGATTCGGCGACGGAGATCGTTGCACCTTTCATGACGAGATACATGCCCACGACTTCCTCGAGAGATTCTTCCGACCGCGCAAAAATGAATTCGTCCAGCTCATGATCGATCAGATCGCCAAGCTCATGCACCAGCTTTTCGGCTTCCTCCTTGTTTTTGCCGCGAGCGGTCAGGCGCACGTCAACCTGGCCCGGCTTGGCGAGAAGTGTCGTCTCGATGTTTTTGTACCTGGTATAGATGGGTGCGATCCGCGCGTCGAGCGTGGATTCCGGGAGGCATGCGGTTCGAAAAACGGACCGCGCGAGCGCAACGCCTCCGGCCATCTCGTGCAGCCGAGGGAGGCAGGAAGCCTCGAACATCGGCTTGAGCTCCGAAGGAGGTCCCGGGAGCAGGATGACGTGATTTCGCTCATTTGAAATCCACAACCCAGGGGCTGTGCCTTGGTTGTTTTCCAGGATGTCCGCACCGGTCGGTACCAGCGCCTGGCGGGCGTTGTTGGCCGGCATCTCCACACCGCGCGCTTTGAATCGGCGCTGGAGCCGGGCGACGATTTCGTCGTTGAGCACCAGTTGGCGCTGCAACACGCGCGCGACGACCTTCCTGGTGACATCGTCCTCGGTGGGCCCGAGTCCACCGATCGTAATAAGGATCGGTGTGCGGTCCAGCGATCCGCGAACGGCGTGTTCGAGGTAACTTTCGTCGTCTCCGACGATCGTCTTCATCACCACGGGAATTCCGATGCTGTTGAGCTGCTCCGTGAGATAGAGCGAGTTCGTATCTCTGAAGCGCGGCGTCAGAAGTTCCGAACCGATAGCGATGATTTCTGCGGACAGCATGATTATGGCAACGGTTTTCCCATGATGCCGAGGCGGACACGATAGAGCGATCCCGAGTCCACCACCATCAGGTTTTCGTGCATATCGAAAGCCAGTCCTACCAGGCTGAGCCCTGCTACGAACAACTCGGGGTTCTTCGGATCGCGGAGCCGGAAAATGCCCCGGCGCCCGCGGTACGAAGCGACCGCATACAGACTTCCCTCGATATCGAATGCAAGACCTTGCGGCCGGCCGAGACCGGTGAAGAACCGATCGACCTCGCCGCTGGGGGAGATTCGATAGATCGAGTCGAAGCTCGATGTTGTGGGACCCGTGACGTACAAGTAATCGTCGAACCCGAACGCAAGGTGATAAGCTGCCATGCTCGGCTCGAGCGTGGCGAATACGAAAATTTCTTTGCTGGCGCTGATCTTGAAAATACTGCCGCTGCGGTCGCCGACATAAAGGTTGCCATCGCGATCGAACGCCATTCCCGTCGCGATACCCATGCCTTCGGTGAACAGTTCGGTGTGGCCTGCCGAATTGACCTTGTAAATATTTCCCTCGAAACGGCTCGAAACAAACAACTCGCCCGTCAGGCTGAACGTCAGACCCGTGGCGTTCATGATGTCGGTCACAAACGGTGTGACGGCGCCCTTCGAAGTTACCTTATATATCGAGACCGGAGTTTTCTGCCCGCGGCGCCCGCTGTAGGTGGCATAGATGTTGCCTTCGGTGTCGATTGCAGGATTTGCGACCGGATGGAGATTCGAGGCCAGCTTTTTCCCAACTTCGTAGGGAAACGGACGGCTTGTGCGGCCATTCGTGGAGACAATCAGATCGGACGTTCCCGTTTCCGCGGACGATTCCGGCACTTTCGCGATGATGTGGTCGTTCGACGCCATCGTCACCTGGGCGTTGAAATCGCCGAAACGAACTTCCGGCTGCGAAGTTCCGGCAAGTTCCAGGCCGGAGTATTCGATGATCACCTCGCCGCCGGGAAGCGCAGCCTTGGGCATGACGTTCTTGATGGTGATGTCTTTCACTTACTGAATCCGTATCGAATCAACGCCAGCACGAGCATCGCATAAAGTCCTGCACCGACATCGTCTGCAACCACACCAAGTCCGCCCCTGAGTCTTTCGAGCCGTCGGACCGGAAAGGGCTTCAGGATGTCGAACAAGCGAAAGAGCCCAAATCCTATCGCGATATACAGTGCCGAAAGATGAAACCTTCCGGCCGCCGGAGCGAACGTGATCATCTGTCCCACAACTTCGTCGATCACGATGTGCTGAGAATCATGTCCGTAAAGGTGCTCGACCCGCGACGATGCCCAGATGCCAACAACGAGGAGCAAAATTATAGCATGCGGATAATACGCGCCCGCGCCCAGCCCTTCAATGATGAGATACAACAAGACGCCAACCAGCGAACCTGCCGTGCCGGGCGCTTTCGGCGCGAAACCCGCGCCAACAGCGGTTGCGACGGCAATTGCCAGCCGGTCGGCAACGGTGAGACCTTCAGTCTTCGTCTTCACGATTTCCATCGGATGTGTGGACTTCTTCCGGAGGTGTTTCCTTCGTGGGTATTCGGATTTTTTCGCCTGCCCACTCGCCGAGATCAATCAGTTTGCAGCGCTCGCTGCAAAACGGCCGATAGGGGTTGTTTTCGTATTGGGTCTCCTTTTTACAAGTTGGGCACTTCATAGGTATTTTTGACTGTAGCGGCGGTCTATGACCGCCGACAGTGCAGCAACTTGCCGGAGCGTCGGCGGTCATAGACCGCCGCTACAGTATTCTTCCGATTAAATCGTATTCCAGACTATCCGTAATCTCGACCTTGTAAAACTCGCCCGTGACAGGTTCAATGTCGCCGGTGTCGTTAATGAGAACGTGGCCGTCGATTTCAGGCGCCTGAGTTTCCATACGGCCCTGGAGGAGGAGGTCCGATTCATCCGAACGGCCCTCCAGTAGAACCTCCACCGTACGTCCGATCATCGAACGGAGTTTCTTCGTTGAGAGCTTCGCCTGCTGCTTCATGAGTTGATTGCGTCTTCGCGCAGCCACGCGCCGCAGGACTTTGCTGTCGAGGTCGAAGGCGCCGGTGCCTTCCTCGTCGGAGTAGAGAAAGACGCCGACGTTATCGAACTGAACATTGTTGACGAACGTGAGCACTTCGTCGAAGTCGCCTTCGGTTTCACCCGGGAAACCTACAATAAAGGATGTGCGCAGGCCCGCGCCCGGCATCAATCTGCGTATCGCGTCGATCTGCCGCTCGAACATGCTGCGATTACCGCCGCGCCGCATGCGATCGAGAACATTCCGGCTCGCGTGCTGGTAGGGAATGTCGAAGTACTTGCACAGGCGGTCCTCTTCGGCGACCAGCCGGACAAGGTCGTCGGAAACCATGTTGGGATAGCAGTAAAGGAAACGGACCCACTGCAAGCCGTCGATCCTCACGAGTTCACGCAACAGTGTCGTAATTCCATCGGAAAGTCCGATGTCTCTTCCGTATGCCATCGTGTCCTGGGAAACGATGACGAGCTCACGGACTCCCTGTTCGGCCAGCCGTCTCGATTCGGCAACAAGATCGGGGACGCTGCGGCTCCTGAACCGGCCGCGGAATCCCGGAATCGCGCAGAACGAGCAAACGTGGTCGCAGCCCTCGGAGATCTTGAGGTAGGCCATGTATGAGGGCGTTGTGAGGATTCGCGGAATCGTCGGGACTTCCTTCGACGTGTACAACGCGTCAATCGACACGTCCGGCACGGCGGCTGACGAGTCCAATTGCACGGCCTCGAGCACCCGTCCCAGCTCGTCGGGACCAAAGATGAAATCGATCTCCGGAATTTCCTTCTGGATTTCCGCGCGGTAGCGTTCCGCCAGGCAACCTGCAACCACGAGCTTCTTGCAGTTGCCCTGCGTTTTCAGTTCCGCCATCTCGAGAATCGTATCGATCGATTCCTTCTTGGCGCTGTCGATAAACCCGCACGTGTTGACGACGATGATGTCGGCATCCTCTTTGTGCGGAGTAATCGAGTACCCCTGGCCGGCGAGCGTACCGAGCATGACTTCGCTGTCGACAAGGTTCTTGGGGCAGCCCAGACTGACAAACCCCACCTTCGGCATTTTCTTTTCGGACATTATTGTTTTGGATTATTGGCGCGAGGGTCGTTCCGACGCACGCCGTAGATCGCCCTCCAATACCTCGATCCCACGATCGAGCAACGAGCGTATCGCGAGAAGCCCTTCTTTCTGCGCATTTACCAGATGTTCGGCTGTCCGGCGCGGAAACAGGCCAAGGAACCTGTCCGTGACGGTATTTCGCCAATCCCACATCTGATCGGAGAATCTAGTTTCCTGCTCTCTTGCTTCTTCGGCCATAGTGTTCTCCCTTCTGATAATTGTAGCAAGAAACGCGGGGTTCACGGCATTCTCCCTGCCTTTCGCGCTCGTCGTACCCGAAAGGGGTACCTTTGTGGATTTGGCAATAAGAACACGAGCGCCACCAGCCAGAAGCTGAAGAAAAGCCCGATCAACAGCAGAAGAACGCTTCCAAGACGGAGATAAAGGATGCTGGAAACGATCGCAAGTCCCACGCCCGAGATTGTCATCACGACACGCCGGAACAGGTGCGAAAGGAACTTCTCCAGGCCATCGACGTCCGCCGGATGAATGCGAATACGAACCTGGTCCCGGCCGGCCCGGGCGAAGAAGGACTCCATATCCTTGAGCAGTGTGTAGACTGCCGTGCCCTCCTTTACGACGCGATCCTTGAGCGTGGGCCAGCCGGCCGGACCGAGGGAACGCTCGAGAATGTTTTTGTAGATCGGGATTGCCGTGCTCATGCTGTTGAAGCGCGGGTCGTACGCGAGCCCGATACCTTCGAGCAATCCGCCCGTGCGAAGGATGTAAACCGCGTTCGAGGGGAGCCGTAACGGAAATCGATAAAACGTGCTGAGGATATGGATCGAGATTTCCTGAATCTGCCGCTGCGTGAGACTCCTGTCGAGGTGAATCGAGATGATCGCCTGCGCGGCTTCTTTGACCATCGTCGGGCTGACGTCGGGCTCGATCAGATCGAGCTTGTAGGCGACATCGATCAGGTCGTCCACATTGCCGCGCACGGCGGCGATGATCAGGCGAACGAGGTCCTGCTTGAATTCTGGCGTAATTTCCACGACAACCCCGTAATCGAGAAGAACGATTCGGGCATCCGGCCGGATCAGGATGTTGCCGGGGTGAGGGTCGGCATGGAAGAACCCGTGAACCAGGAGTTGCTCGCCATAAAACTCGATGAGATTCTCGATCATCTTGCGCGTGTCGATGTTGTGCCGGACGATCTCGTCGACTTCTGTGACACGGAAGCCTTCGAAGAACTGCATCACCAGAACGCGCGTGGTGGTGACCTCACGATAAACCTTCGGGATGATGACGAAGTCACTGCCGCGATAGTTGTCGCCGAAACGTTCGACATTGTCCGCCTCGTGGTGGAAGTCCATCTCTTCGAGGATCACTCGCGAGAATTCTTCGATCACCGCGCGGGTTGCCCGAATCGTGTGGTGATCGATGAATTGCTCGATGACAAAAAGAAGGTTTTGAACGATGCGGATGTCCGTGGCGACCAGCTCTTCGACGCCGGGACGAAGAACCTTGACGATCACGTCTTCGCCGCGATACCGGGCACGATGCACCTGTCCGAGCGAAGCCGCAGCCAGCGGTTCTTCCTGAAAGTCCTCGAACACACTTTCGAGAGGGCGTTTCAATTCATCGTGGATGCGTCGTCGAAGCTGGCTGGTGGGAAAGGGCGGAACACGATCGTGCAGCTTGGCGAGTTCTTCCAGGTAGATGGGCGGAACGATGTCGGCCCTAATGCCCAGAGGCTGTGCCAGTTTGATGAAGCTCGGTCCGAGCGAAGCGATGCGCTCTGTCAGTTTGCGAGCCCGCTCACGGTGGGCTTCGTCGGACAGGAACCGCGGAGGCCCCGCCAGGATCCATCGGCGGCGGTCCCGCAGGAACCCCATCAGAAAAGGCACAAGCCGAAACCATACGACGAAGATTCGGAGGATCATGAGTGTACCGGGGAATGGGGATCCTGGCCGCGAATGACGCGAATGACGCGAACGGGCGCATCAATCAGATTTTTTGAGCGCCCGTTCGCGTCATTCGCGTCATTCGCGGCCAGGATCCCATTTTCCTACAGCTTCAACTCCCGGATGGTTTCTTCAAGGATTTGAAATTCCGACGACGTGACGGGAAGCCGTCCGTATTTCGATTTTTCAAAAACTTCGAGAGCTCTTGTGAGGATAGACCGGCGGTCGCGATCCGGCAACCCGAAGATCCATTCGCGCCACGTTTGGCCGGGCCGCCGCTTTTCGAGCCGGCCCGCCGCTAGCCGTGCAGCTCGATAGAACAACTGCTCAACGACATCCTCATTTACCGTGCCGCCGACCCTGCGCAGCCGCCAGATCCGAAACCGGGTTTTCAGCGCCCTCCGATTCCTGTAGGCCCCGTACCCGATGAAGATCGCTGCAACGACACTCCAGAACCAGATGGTCTCGAACAGCTCCCGGCTCATCTTGGCAAAGCGATCCGACAACATCTGGCCGCGCGCTACCCACCGGTCCGATTTGTTGCGAAGGTCCGTTTGGATGTTCTGTACTCTTTCCTGCGCACTGTAGAACAACTGAAGCTGCGCGCCGGAATCATAAATAATGATGTAGGAATTCCAGTACAGCTCCATCGCATCGACGTATTGCAACATCTGCGTCGCCAGGTTCAGTTCTCTATGGTTCGGATCCGGCGGCGTTGGATCGAACTCCATCCATCCCATGCCGGCCTCGTAGACTTCAACCCAGGTGTGGGCATCCGATTGGCGGATGATGTAATCACCACCTACTGGGTTGTATTCGCCCATGAGGAAGCCGTTGATGAGACGAGTCGGGATTCCCGCTGCTCGCAGCAGGATTGCCATCGATGATGCGAAGTACTCGCAGTGTCCGGCCTTTGCATCGAACAGAAAAGTGCTGATCGGCTGCGGACCGGGCTTCCAAGTCAGCTTCAACGTGTACTTGTAATTCCGCTTGAGGTAGCTTTCGATGAGCGATGCCTTATCCATCGTCGACTTTCCGCGCGCTGTGATGTCTGTGGCAAGCTGCTGAATTCGCGGATCGATGTCGTGCGGCAGCTGAAGGTACCGGGCGCCGATCTCCGGCGGAAGCCGTTCTTCCTGTTGAGCAGCCAGAAATCGTCTTCGATTCGGGATTTCCGACCGCACTACATATTGCACGCGCCGGAGCGTTTGAAGTCTCATGTAGATCGAATCGTCGGCATCCGTCTCCAGGCCCGGCAAGCGGCCCGCAACGGCACGGACCTGATGCGGTCCGAACAGTGTTGTCGTGGCGAGCGGCTCGAGAAGGATTTCATATCGCACAAGATCGCCGGTTTTTTCAATCGGCCGAAGCCAGTATTGTTGGTCGGGCGACTGTTCAACGGAGAAGCGACTGCGCTTGGTCTTATACCAGTTGTGGCCATCGAACCGGTCGAGCGAAATACCACGCCATTTCAAGACGCCGAACGGGGTTCCACTGACCTGTCGCGCGTGCATTACAACAGCCGAACTGAGCTTCACCTCACCAATCTCGCCCAGTTGGACGTTATCGGTGAATCCGGACAATAGCAGCGATGGCACCTGGGCACGGCTGAAGTAACCGGTGCCAACCCGCGGAATCAAGAAGAACAGACCCACCCCGGTAAGGATGATCCATACGGTCGCCCACAGGCTCATGCCTCCCAGCGGCACGGCAACTTCCTCCATCTCGGTTTCGGACTTTCGCTCGGACCTGTACATGTCGAAGCTCATCAGCGTAGAGATGAGCGCGACGAGGAAAAGGAAGAGCGTCGCCACGAAGGACATATCGATGGTCAACGACGATGCTGCCAGGATCTGCAGAAACGAAAGGATGATCAGGTACAAGTAATCTTTGTCCGATTTCTGCTGAAAGAGCTTTGCCAGCTCGAGGAAGAGCACCAGGTGAATGGACGCCGGGATGAACGAGCGCGACAGAATCAGTATGTCGAAAACAAAGAACACGATGTAGACGCACGACACCAGAAACGTGCCCCTGCCAGCAAGCAGCGGCGGTAGTGCCTTCACAGTTCGATACACACTGATTGCAAGGCCAATCGTGAAAAGGACGATGGACGGGCCATCCAGTCTTCCGGTGAGCGCCAGCGCTATGAATGCGCTGATGATCAATGCATGACAAGAAACCTGGAAATACCTTTTCATCCGTTTCTTAATGACATTCGCAACCCGGCTTCGGGGGCATCGGGCGGTTCGGCCGCAGCGGACATATTTACCAAAGCAAGGTAGTGCAGGATCGATTCGAGTAACGCTTCCGACGTTCCGTATCCGGTCCTCCAGTCATCGGACACGAGCGCCACTTCAACATCGTCGTTGATCAGGTGATATGCCAGGGAGGCCGTGTGCGAGACCAGGCGCTCGAACTCCTCCGTATCGCCGGGGCGCCCGAATCGATCGAACGCAAGCACAATGCGCCGGTTCTCTTCAGCTGCATATTCGCGGGTTTTCAGAACGGCGGTTTTGGCCGAGGCCTTCCAATGGACGTGCCGGGCACTGTCCGCCGGCAGGTAATCGCGAATCGTATACAAATCGTAGCCAAACCCGCGCTCGAATCGTTGATTCTCACCCTGGATGTCCAGAACCGAAAAATTGATCCGCTCCTGCGGCCGGATTGCCGGGTAGCAGATGCACTCCGCTTCGACCCGATACTTTTTGTCTTTCACGAAAAACCCGAAGGGATAACGTGACGCCGACTTGATCTGGTTCACCAAGTACCGACCGCGCCTGTTGAGCATCGCCTGCCCGGCCTGGGTGACGTGCCGCTGCGCCCGCACCACAGGTATATAGAAGCTGGAGAATCGAAAGGCATTTTCTTCTGGCGGTTCGAAGTTCAGTGAGAAGCTCGGAAAAACTTTCTTTTCGTTGTGGACTTGAATGGAAATCGGAAAGGGTTCGCCTGCGAAACAGTTGGATGGAATTCGAATGTCGAAGCGAAGGTTTCCGAAATTGAGACCGGACAAAAAACCCGAAAGGAGAAGCACGGCCAGCAGCGCCGACAGCACCATATACAAGAGGTTGTTGCTTGTGTTGATGGCAGCGAAGATAACAACGGACACTGCGGCGAAATAGATCCAGCCCTCGCGTGTGATGTGGTAGCGCGAGATGAAGGGAAGCCAGTCCCAATCCACGCTTGCAGCAAGCCGCGGCACGAAGCGGAAACCAACCCACAGCGCAATGCTCAGGGCGATCAGTGCGGAAATGCCTGCGGCGAGAACTCGCCCGTCGCGGCCCATACTCGAGGAATACAGCGCGGCCATCAGGGCGATCCCAAGCAGGCCGATCGCCGTGGTGAAGGTTTTCACCATCGTGGTGTGTTGTTGGTCGCGGAGAAGTTTATCCCTCAGCCAGGAAAGCATGGAGGGCCTCAAGCCGGAACGGTAGTCTGGTCGACAATCTCTTCCAGCACCGCTCGAGCGCACGCAGCCGAACGGGCGCCGGAACGAACCATCACGAGCCGGTGCTCGAAGACGGGATACAAAAGCCTTTTGATGTCGTCCGGAATGACGAAGCTTCGGCCTTCGACTATGGCCAGCGCCTGCGTCGCCCGGAAGAGCGCTGCGGTCCCGCGCGGGCTGATGCCGAGCTCGATTTCCTGGTGTTCCCGGGTTCGATTAACTATGTGGATCATGTAATCGACGATCGCCTCGTCGATGTGTACCTTCCGGCTTTCATCCTGAAGGAAGAGAACCTCGTCGGGCGTCAAGACCGAGGGCACGGTGTACTGACTGTGGCCGTTTGTAAAGCGCTTGAGGATTTCTTTCTCGGCCGCCGCGTCGGGATAGCCGACTTCAATCCGCATCAGGAATCGATCGAGTTGCGATTCCGGCAAGGGATATGTCCCATGATGTTCAACCGGATTCTGTGTGGCCACGACCATGAAGGGACGGGGAAGCGGGTAGGTCGCATTTTCGATCGTGACCTGGGTTTCATTCATTGCCTCGAGCAGCGCGCTCTGTGTTTTCGGCGTCGTGCGATTGATCTCATCCGCCAGGATGATATTTGCAAAGATCGGTCCCTCTTTGAACTCAAACTCATTCAGCTTCGGGTTATAGACCGAAACGCCGAGCACATCGGAGGGCAACAGATCGCTCGTGAATTGAATCCGGTGGAATTTGCAATCCAGGGATCGCGCTAAAGCATGGCCCAGCGTGGTCTTACCAACCCCCGGGACGTCTTCAATCAGCAGATGCCCTTCGGCCAGCAGGGTCACAATGGCCAGTCCGATCGTTTCCTGCTTTCCCTTGATCGTCCTGGCGATCGCCTCTCTCAGGGCGGAAATCTTGTCCCTTGTCGATGTTTCGAGCGCGTTCATAACCATCCGGCCTAGTCTAGCACGGGGACACTTACTGGTAGTCCGGGTCGGTCCGTAAGTTCTTCTGTTCAAGGCAGGTGCCCGACTGGTCAAAAAATCTGGCGGACCCCATACTTTCGGGGCCGGTTCCGATCACTTAAGCAGTAACGAGCTAAATGTTTGTCCGCTAAACGAAAGGGACCCAATGATGAATTCCGAAATCATCGGAAACGAGAACGAAATCCTCATTGAAATCAAGGAACTCGAAGCCGAAATCGCTGCCGAGGCGCACTTCGGCTTCCTCGACTAACCAACCCGCTGCAAAAGTTTACAAGCCTCTGCGAAAGATGTTTAGGGTGGGGATAGTAAGCAAGCGAGCTTCAGGCCGACCTGATGTGAGCAGGTCGGCCTGATCTTTCTACAAACGAAAGGACACAGCAATGAATATCGAATTGAAGAACGAAATCGCCGTCGAAATCGAAGAACCAGAACCCAAAACCGCTCCTCAGTCCAGCTCGAGTTTCCTCGCTTAAACGGGCCTAAGCAGAACTTGCGTCCCGGCTGGGAGTGCTAGCTCCCGGCTCGGCCGGCAGGAAGTCTTCCGTCAGGCAATCCGCAATCAGATATGTCCCACCATCCTCCAGGTTGCGGACTGATTCCACGCCTATCCAGTTCAACTCCTCTTGTTCGGCCTCACAGTGCAGTCTTGCAAATCGCATATCGCCCTTCACAGACTCTTATCGGCCGGGCTGAGCAATTCATTAGCAGAATTTCCTTTGTTCGTAAGTCCTTCTTTTAATGGGCGATCCGATCCAGCTCAAAAAAATCTGGCGCCCCCCATACTTCCAGGGACGCCTCCGATCACTTAACGCATTGATCGAGCTAATGTGAGTAGTCTCAAACGAAAGGACAGAGCAAACGATGAATACCGAATTGAAGAACGAAATCGTCAGCATCGAAATCGAAGAACTCGAACAGAAGATCGCCCCCGGCGGAGCCGACACGAGCTTCCTCGATTAAGTTTCCGGAATTTGGGTTCGGCCGGGAGTGCTAGCTCCCGGCCGTTTCCCGCAATCTCACCCTCCAAACACCAACTACCAACTAGTGGGCAGCGGTCAGAATGTCCACGCGTCCCTTTCCCAATTTGCCTAGATATAAGGGGTTTTTGGCGTTGATGTTAATGACGGCAGAGCCAATGGTGGTCTTGGGATCGGTGGTCTTGACAGCCATGATGAGAGCGGCCTCAGCCGCAACCATTGGTGCGCTGAATGACGTTCCGGAGACCATGCCGTACATCCCGCCTGGGTAGGCCGAAATGATATTCACGCCTGGCGCCGTCACATAAACCGTACCTCCGTAGTTGGAGAACGAAGCCTTCACATCGTGGTGGTCCACTGAGGCTACCGAAATCACGCTGCTGACCGAAGAAGGGAACTGCGCAGTCAGTTTGTTTTGATTACCGGCCGAGGCGACAACCACCACGCGGTTGCTTGCGGCAAATGCCAGCGCGTTTTGAATCGAGCCATACGTTCCGCCCATTCCAAAGCTTAAATTGATGACACGGGCCCCATTCCGGACCGCGTAATATATCCCCTTTGTGACCGAGAAGACATCCGCATGACCCACATCATCGAACACCCGCAACGGCATGATTTTGGCGTCCGGCGCCATCCCGGCGAGAATGCCGGCGCATAGCGTTCCGTGGGCATAAGCTGGAATGGTGCTTACAGGAACGACCCTCTGATCCAGGAAACTTGCGTCGGCCTGATCCAGGAAGCTGGCATCGGCCTGATCCAGAAAGCCCGTGTCGGCTTGATCCAGGAAACTTGCATCCGCTTGATCCAGAAAGGACGCGTCCGCCTGGTTTAACGTTCCGGCATAACCCGCTCTCGCACCAACGAAGTCATATCCGCCAGTCAGGTGTCCTGCCAGAGCGGGATGAGCGAAATCGATGGACGAGTTGAGGTCCGCTATCACAATCCCGTTGCCTCTGGAGTATGCCTGCGCAGCGGTCGCCCTGATCCTTTGAAGCTCCGGCTGAGCCTTGTACCAGTCCGCTGCGGTGGTCTGTGCCACTGTCAAAACACCCGTCTGCGAACGGCCAGGGACGGCAACCGTTTTGTCCGGTTCAATCGACGTGATCCCCAGCAACGACTGAAGTAAGCCAGAGACGATGGGGATGTTCGGAAGCTTAAGAAGATATATTTTCGTCCCCGGTACCTGATCCAGAAGCGTTCCACCGAGCACATTCAGGACGTTAAGGATATTTCCAAGCGGGCCCAGTTGCACGATCACCGGGACATCCGCCGCCATTGCGTTTACGCTAAGGGTGCAGAAAACCAAAAGGCACAATAAGATCCGTTTAGCCATCTTAACCATCGTCAGTCCTCCCCGGACGTCGTCTCAACGGCGGACTCAGCCGCCTCTGGCAGTTACCGGCAAAAGGTCAGCGGACTTTAGCGAAATCAGGCAGTTGGCCCGAATTAATGGGAAGACGCCGGAATGCCGAAAAAAGAAGGAGTTGCAACCTTCGGGTATACGGCAACTGAAACGGCTTATGGCACTGGAACAACTTTTCGATCAGATGTGGGGCCAGGTTCGTCAAGCGAACCTCTCGAGCGGCCAGCCGCGTAGCGGTTCGTCCAGGGAGAGCCTTGCGATTGCGCGCCAGGCCCTGGCGCTTGCGACAGAGTCTCAGGACAATCGCCATCTGGTCGAGGCGTGGTGCATGATGGCCTACGCTCTGAATGCGAATGAAGAGTGGGTCGAAGCCGTGCCGTATTACAGGCAGGCAATCCAGGCACTCGAGCGGGCGGGTGATGAGCAAAGGGCGGCGCGAATCCGGTTGGGTTTTATGAACGCTCTCTCGTTGACCGGGCAGTCGCGCGAAGCTCTCACGGTGGGCCATGAGGCAGCCAGACTGTTTCGCGAGCAGAACGATTCAGCGTCGCTGGCGAAGATTGCCACGAATCTGGGGTCCGTATACAAGCGTCTCGATGATCATGAACGTGCTCTGGCGTATCACTCCGAAGCCGCCGACCTGTTCAAGCAAATGGGAGATGAGCGCGGTCTGGCACAGGCCTACCTCAATCTCGGAAATGTGCTCAGTGCCCTCGATCGATTCAGCGAATCCGAACGGATGTACAAGGATTGCGAAAGGGCATTTGAGCGACTTGGAATGCCTGAACTGCTGGCCCAGGCCCGTTACAACAAAGCGTATCTTTATTTCCTGTCCGGCCGTTTGAGTCAGGCCCTGGCGCTGTTCCGCGACGTTCGAAGCCTTTTCCTTGATGCAGGCAGCCACCGTTTTATCGCGCTCTGCGACCTGGATGAAGCCGAAGTCTACGTGCAGCTGCGGCTTCCTCATGACGCCATTGTTCGAGCCCATGCTGCGGCGGACTCTTTTCATAAACTCGAACTGGCGTACGAGCAGGGTAAGGCGATCGCCTTTGCGGGCGTAGCTCTCACTCAGAAGCAGCAGTTCGGCGACGCTCTTTCCGCTTTCCGCGAAGCGCAGACTTTGTTCGAGCAGCAGGGCAACGTTTTCTGGAGCGCCCAGCTCGATCTGTATCGAGCGGAAGTTCTATTTACCGTCGGGCGGCACTGGGAAGCGTTTTCGCTGGCTTCGGACGCCGACTCGAAGTTCAAGGAACTTGCCTGTTCGGCAAACCGCCTCGTCAGCCTGGTTCTCCTCGGGCGTGTGTCCATGGAACTCGGCCGGCTCGACGATGCGCAGTTTTATGCGCACGCCGTTCGAGATCTGACTGAGGAGACAAAAACTCCGCTATTTCTTTTCGCCTGCTATGCATTGTCGGCAGAGATTGCCGAGCGCGAGGGGCGCATCGAAGAGGCCCTGGCTTACTATCAGGAGGCTGCCCAGGAAATCGAACTGAAGCACACGCACCTGCACCACGACGAGCTCGGAATCACGTTTTACAAGGGTAAAGCGGAGATCTTCGAATCTCTTGCGGCCCTGACCCTGGCACTTCATGGCCATGAAGCTTCCGGCCAGGCTTACACCTGGTGCGAAAAAGCCAAGTCCCAGATGTTTGTAGACGCGCTGGCGCCGCACCTTCCGTCGGTCCGGAGCCACGCGAGTGAGGCTTTGCTCACCCGCGTCGATCGCATTCGCGGAGAGTTGAATAGTTCGTATCTTCGTTCCGGGTCGGAGAACTTCGCGGCGCTGAGCCTGTCCAAGGCCAAGGAAGTTGAACTGAAAGAAGACGAGCTGGTCCGGACGCTCAGCGAGTTATCGGAGTCCGACTCGGAGTACGTATCGCTTCAGCACGCATCGAGCATCGGGATCCAGGAGCTGCAGCAAGCACTGCCTGAGGACACAACGGTCGTCGAATATTTCTTTGCAAGGGACGAAGTAATGGCCTTCATTATTTCGAAAAGCACGTTTCACTGTTCCCGGCACGTGACTCCCACGGAGCGCATTCAGTACCTCGTGGGGCGCCTGCAATACCAATTGAAGAAGTTCGCGTCCGTCATCGCCTTTAAGGATTCTCCCGAGGAAGAAGCGGCCTTAAAGAACGGAACAGATGAGCTGATGCAGAAGTTCTACAAGGAGCTGATCGAGCCGATCGCTTCAGTCATCGAGACCGGGCGGGTTGTAATCGTTCGTCACAGCCTGCTGCACTCCGTGCCGTTTCATGCGTTCCATGATGGCGAACGTTATCTTGCTGACCGCTTCGACATCTCGTACGCGCCGAGCGGATCGGTTTTGAAATATTGCATGGACCGTCCGGACGTGACCGCTGCAGCGCCCTTGTACGTTAAGAAAGATGCCACCCGTCAAGCCGTGCTTCGCGAGAGCGGGGCCGCTCAGTTCATCCATATGGAAGTGCCGATAGCGCTCCGGCAGGACAATCCCGTTCTGTCGGGAGTCGAGTTTGCCGACGGGATGTTTTGCATCCCGGACGTCTATTCGACACAGTGGAATACGAACATCCTCTCGCTTAGCCGGATCGAGCCGTCCGTCGAGATAGAGGGGAATGGCGACGATCTGCTGGGTTTGTTGCGGGCATTTCTCTATGCCGGAAGCCGCTCGGTCCTGGTCGAGCAGTGGAGAATTCGACGAGAACCCTCGGATGCGTTTTTCGAGCGCTTTTATTCCGAATGGCTTTCGGGAAAGAGCAAACACGAGGCGATGCGAACGGCCCAATTGGCTGTGCGCGCCGACCATCCGCACCCCTTCTACTGGGCGCAGTTCTTTCTCGCAGGCCGACCCTGAAGAATCAGTCTGATCCGGCCTAAAGTTTCAACCTCCGGATGCCGATATAGTGGACACGTTGTTTCTTGGTGAGGAGGTTTTATGCAGGGATTAGCCACTGAAAGCACAGACTTAGCGCCTGTTCCGACTAAAAGCACGGGCCTGGCGCCTGTTTCGACGCGATTTCAGTCGATCAAGATGGCAGATCGCTCTCGCGAGCAGATGCTGTCTATGGCGTCGATGCTGGTTTCGCTTGTAGACCTCCGCGATTGTTACACCGGCGGGCATAGCACACGGGTTGCCGAGTACAGCCATCGGATTGCCCTGGAGATGGGATTGGGCGACGAGGAAACGGAAATGTTGCTGCTCGCTGCCTCGCTGCACGACGTCGGAAAGATCGGAGTTCCGGATCACATCCTGCTCAAACCGGGCCGTCTGACCGAGGATGAATTCGAGTACATCAAGAAGCATTCCGAATTCGGCTGGATGGTCCTCCGCACCCTTCAGGGTTTCGAGGAGCCCAGCCTCGTCCTTCTGCATCATCATGAACGCTTCGACGGCGGCGGCTATCCGGGTCAACTCTCGGGCACCCGCATCCCACTCGGGGCGCGGATCGTAGCGGTGGGGGATGCCTATGATGCGCTGACGACGAACCGCCCTTATCGCAACGGCCGGAGCCACGAAGAAGCGATCGCAGAGATCACTCGCTGTTCAAAGACCCAGTTTGACAGCAACGTTGTTGCTGCCTTTATTCAGTCGTTTCGGTAGACGGAGTAGTCCGGCCAACCAGAACTCCTGACCGGAACCCCGCCCAGCCTGCTGAGACTTTCTCAAGTCGTCACACATGTGTTGACAGACGTCCATATCTAGTTCAATTTGACAGCCAAGTTTGGCGGAGGACTGTCCAAAACACTCGGACAGTCGCGATTTGGGGAATGGCCTTCGTGGGCGTCTAATGGCGGTAGCCCGTCCAATCCAATTTGAACCCCAGATCCCAGACCGCTTATCTGGGAAATGAGATGAGGGACCTCAGGCTAGTTCTTGCCCTGCTAATGATTGGCATTGGCGTGGGCACAATCTTTATCGCCCTTGCTTTTAACACAGTCGGCAACGGATCATCCTCTTTTTCTGTGGGTTTAGACACAGCCGCAGAAGAGCCGGAAATTCCGCAGGGCACTGCCCTTGCACAAAAATGTTCGCAGCCTGGAGTGGTGACCTGTTTCGGCTTCGACAGCCCGGCCGCCTTACACTACGCCTGGCCGGCCGGAACAGTTTGCGACGAGGCCTTCCGCGGGCAGAAGAACGAGCAGTTCTCAAGGGACCGCGAGGGACGCGGAAACACGCTCGCAGTAGTCCAGAACGGTAAATGTGTATTCCCGGAGATTGACAAAACGACATTCCATTCGGGCTCAGGTGCACTCAAGCTCACCATCCCATCCAACAGTTCCGCCGATTCCGGGGGATATTTTTCGGAGGTCTTTAAGCGAAGCCGCGAGGGCCGTCCCCTGGGAACGTATATCGGTCCGGAATCTTCGTGGGGAAAGGTTCTCTATTTTCAGTTCTACCAGAGGTTTGATAGCGATTTCCTGGATACGGACTTCCGATGTTTAGAAGGGGACTGCGCCGGCTGGAAACAGGCGAGCTGGTATGGCAACCCGCCTAACGGGGACCGTGGAAGCAGTCTTGAAGTCAGCTTCAACAATGGCCGGCAGCGCGGTGTACCTCAGGTTGACGGTCGGATCGGCGACTACGTCCAGGATATTCGTGGCTGTTTCCACAACAGTGGTGCAGCAATTGACACTGGAAGTGATTCCGAGTCGAACGTCAACTATCCCGAACCGCCGTGTGTCCGCTATAAAGCGAATCAATGGATGGAATTTACCGGCCGTATAGAGATACGGGGCGAGAACAACCAACCGGCAAGCCGCGTTCAACTGTGGGTCGATGGAAAATTGGCTGTCGATTACGACCAGGCGAAGATCGACTGGGCCGGATCTTCTGGAAATGGTTTTGGACAGTTTTTGCTCTCGCCTTACCACACAAAGAAAGATGGTTCCCAGGTCCATCCAACGGGTCACACCTGGTACGACGATCTCATCATATCGACTCAGCCGATATCGATGGGCGACGTCGTGAATTGATCTCTCCTTCCTGAATCGTTTCAAAAAAATCAACATGGAGAAAAAAAGAGTGAAGTCGATCAGTATTTTCGGACTGGGTTATGTTGGGGCCGTAACAGCGGCGTGTCTTGCTTCTCGCGGTCACAGAATCGTCGGGGTGGATCCGAATCCCCTGAAGGTTCAGCGCGTCGGATCGGGAATGAGCCCGATTGTCGAAGCTGGTGTTCAGGACATGATTTCCACCGCCAACCGCGCAGGCCTGATCTCGGCGACTACGGATGCCGATGTCGCGCTCTCGCGTTCCGAAATCTCGTTCATTTCCGTCGGCACACCGAGTCAACGGAACGGCAAGCTGGATCTGTCGCACATTCGCAAAGTATGTGCCGACATCGGCCACGCCTTGCGAAAGAAGAATTCATTCCCCTGGATCGTTGTTCGAAGCACTGTGCTGCCGGGCACGACA
>Ga0137403_10003052_pt1 | contig 20201 bp, 18 predicted proteins | sample CZOMad2_1_16fung_FD_122057 | JGI IMG/M metagenome (GOLD analysis project Ga0137403, IMG submission 122057) | Vadose zone soil fungal communities from Angelo Coast Range Reserve, California, USA - CZOMad2_1_16fungal (Hybrid Assembly) | ecosystem: Environmental > Terrestrial > Soil > Vadose zone...
AACGAAGACAGCACCGAGCAGGTGGAAGTCCGCAAGCAAAAGCTCGCGAAGCTCAAAGATTCAGGGGCGGTGGTTTACCCGAACGACTTCAAGCCGACCCACTCCGCCTCTGAAATTGTCGCCCATTATGCCGAAGCGACTGATCAAGATCTCAACGCCGCGCCGCGTGATATTCGGATCGGCGGCAGAGTCATGGCGATCCGACGGATGGGAAAGGCTTCTTTTTTTCATCTGCAGGACCGCCGTGGGCGGCTGCAGGTTTATGTTCAACAAAACAAGCTTGGCGAGGAAGGTTACGCATTATTTCGCGCGTTGGACATCGGCGATATCGTCGGTGTTTGGGGTCATCTGTTTCGAACCCAAACGAAAGAGTTGACGCTCCAGGCCGACGGCTTACGTTTGCTCACTAAATGCCTGCGTCCGTTGCCGGAGAAATGGCATGGACTGGCCGACGTCGAAGCCCGCTACCGTCAACGCTATCTCGATCTGATGGTCAACCCGGAAGTGCGCGAGGTTTTTGAAAAACGTTCACGCATCATCCGCTTGCTGCGGCGGTTTTTCGAAGAGCGGGATTTTCTCGAGGTCGAAACGCCGATGATGCAATCCATCCCTGGCGGCGCTGCGGCGCGGCCGTTTATCACGCACCATAATACTCTTCACATGGAGCTTTACTTGCGCGTCGCGCCAGAGCTGTTTTTAAAGCGTTTGCTGGTCGGCGGATTCGACAGAGTCTTCGAGCTCAATCGGAACTTTCGCAACGAGGGAATTTCTGTACGGCATAACCCCGAATTCACCATGGTCGAATTTTACCAGGCTTACGCGACTTTCGATGACTTGATGCAGCTCACCGAAGAGCTCTTTGTCGCCCTGGCTAAGGAAGTGGTCGGCTCATTGAAAGTGCCGTACGGCGAGCACTTGGTCGATCTGGCACCGCCCTGGCGCAGGCTGACAATACCGGAGGCGATTATGCTGCACGGCGGCGCATTGGAGAAGGACGTTGGTAGCCGCGAAGGACTGCGCGATTTTGCCAAGCGCAAGGGAGTCCACGTCGATTCGACTGCGCCCTATGGAAATGCGCTCGTGGAGATTTTCGAGCAAGTCGCCGAGGCGCAACTGATCCAACCTACATTCATAACCGGCTATCCGATCGAGGTGTCGCCTCTAGCGCGAAAAAACAATCAGAATCCGGCGATGGTTGACCGCTTCGAACTTTATATTGCGGGTCGTGAGCTGGCTAACGCTTTCTCGGAGCTTAACGATCCGGCTGACCAGCGCCAGCGCTTCTCAGAGCAAATGGAGGCGCGCAACGCCGGCGATGACACCGCCAACCCCGTCGACGACGATTACATTCGGGCGCTCGAATACGGCATGCCGCCAGCCGCCGGGGAGGGCATCGGCATCGATCGGCTGGTGATGTTTCTTACCAATTCGCCGTCGATTCGCGACGTGATCCTTTTTCCGCTGCTGCGCCCTCAAGCCAGATAACGCCCAGCCCTCCGCATGAAATACGAACTGTTTATCGGCCTTAGATATTTGCAGGCGCGCCGTCGTGAAACATTCATTTCCCTGATCACGGTGATTTCGGTACTCGGCGTCATGATCGGTGTGATGACGCTAAACGTGGTTATGGCGGTGATGTCCGGTTTCGAAGAAACCTTGCGCGATCGCCTGCTCGGTATCAACGCCCATATCGCACTAATCCGCTCCGGCGAACCGCTGCGCGATTACGAAAACTTAATACAGCAGGTGAGCAAGGAAAACGGCGTGGTGGCGGCGACGCCGACGATTTATGGACAAGTGATGCTGACGGCGGGGTCGCGCGTCTCCGGCGTGGTGGTGCGCGGCATCGATCCCGATCGGGTGAACAGAGTTGTCAACGTTCAAAGCTTTCTCAGGGAAGGCAATTTAGACGGACTCAAGACCCAGCATCCGATCCAAGTGGAAGATCGAACGGTGCTGTTGCCCGGGATTATCTTAGGCGAACGGTTGGCCAATCAACTGGGAGTTTTTACCGGCAGCGCCGTTCAAGTCGTTTCTCCCCTGGGAAGCCCGACGGCGATTGGCGTGATTCCCAAAGTGCGCCGATTCTTCGTCGCAGGGATACTTAGAACCGGCATGAGCGAGATCGATTCGACCTTGGTTTTCATGGGGCTAGCCGAAGCACAAAAGTTTTTTGAGCTTGGCGACGCCGTGACCAATATCGAGCTCCGAATTCGAAACGTCGATCAATCGAGGCAGGTGGCGGAGCAGATTCAACGGCGACTCGGGTTTCCCTATTTCGCCGAGGATTGGACCCGTCTTTGGCCCAACCTCTTCTCTGCGCTCAAGCTTGAAAAAACGGTTTATTTTTTGGTCTTGCTGTTGATGATCTTGATCGGCGCCTTCAATATCGTCTCGACGTTGGTGATGGTCGTCATGGAAAAGAAGAAAGATATTGCCATCCTGCGTTCGATGGGAGCATCCCAGCAAAGTATTCGTCGGATCTTTTTACTAAAAGGATGTATCATTGGAATTCTCGGCACAGTGTTGGGAGCCATTCTTGGTCTATTGGTATGCCTGCTCATTTCGCAGTATCAATTCGATTTACCGGACGGCGTGTTTCTGATTAAGACCGTTCCCGTGCGAATTTATCCGATGAATTTCATCATAGTGACTATTGCGTCTCTCGCGGTTTGCTTGATCGCGAGCATCTATCCGGCGCGCCAGGCCGCTAAGCTCGATCCGGTCGAGATTATCCGCTATGAGTGAGCTTTTGTCGGTAAAAAATTTGCACAAATCCTTCTTCGAAGGCGGCAGCGAAATCCATGTGTTGCGCGGGTTAAACCTCGACGTGGCCGAAGGCGAACGGCTGGCGGTGGTCGGCGAATCAGGCGTCGGGAAGAGCACATTGCTGCATGTCCTCGGCGCCCTGGATCATCCGACCAGCGGCAAAATTTATTACGCCGGCAAAGAGCTTCCGTTAGGAGACGAAACCGCCTTGTGTCAGTTTCGCAATCGAGAGATCGGCTTTGTTTTTCAATTTCATTACCTGTTGCCGGATTTTTCTGCGCTGGAAAACGTCATGTTTCCCGCCTTGATTCAAGGCATCGACCGCGCTCAAGCTCAGCATGAGGCCGAGCAGTTACTGACTCTGGTCGGTTTGAAAGAGCGAATGAGCCATCGGCCGGGCAAGCTATCCGGGGGCGAGCAGCAGCGGGTGGCCGTGGCCCGGGCGGTGATCTTGAAGCCCAAGCTCGTTCTAGCCGACGAGCCCACCGGCTCCTTGGACTTGCGTATCGGCGAAGAGGTGCAAAATCTATTGTTTCGTCTCAACGAGGAAAACCATATCGCGCTCATTGTAGCTACCCACAATCGACAATTTGCCGAAAAAATCGGTCGCTGCGTCGAGCTGACTGCCGGCGCGCTGAGATCGAATTGATAGCCACGGATTCTGCTTTACAAAAGTGGCGGTATTTGCTACAAAATCAGGAAATTTGACGCGCTCCGCGACAGGTTTTTCACAGGTGTCGATGGAACCTTCCAAAACGAAAAAAGCTTTGATCATTTTGTCCTCCGCGCTTTGCCTGTTGTTATTGAGCTTCGGGTTTACCGCGCCGCTTCAGAGCCAAGAGAAAGTCATTCTGAAAGACATAAAAATCGCCGGCAATTTGCGGGTTGAAGACGATGGAATTCGCCTTCATCTGAAAAGCCGGACGGGAGAGCTGTTCGACCCGGCCGTTGTCGAGCAAGACGTTAAAGCGATATTTCGCATGGGATTTTTCGATGACGTTCAAGCCGAGCTTTCACCCGAAGGTGTTTTGACTTACGCGGTGAAAGAAAAGCCTTACATTCGCGAGGTGAAAATCCAGGGCGCTTCCCAGGTCTCGAAGGAGAAAATCGAATCGGCCTTTGGGATCGGTGCCAGGACGATCCTGGACCGCACCAAAGTCGCCGATGGGGTTGACAAAGTAAGGAAGCTTTACGGTGAGCAGGGTTACGTGAATGCGGTGATCGATCACGCGGTATCCGTCGAAGCCAGCAACCAGGCCGTGATTACCCTCGATATCAGCGAGGGCAACCGCCTCTTGATCAAAAAAGTATTGTTTGAAGGAAACAAAAATTTTTCCCAGGGCGAGCTTAAAGATCTGATCGCCACCAAAGAAGAATGGATCTTTTCCTTTATCACTAATCGCGGCGTATTGGATCGCGACATGCTGACCAACGATGTCGCGATTCTGTCGAATCACTACAACGATCACGGTTACGTCGAACACAAGATCCAGGATCCGGTTATTTTGCGTGCGCGCGACGGACTGGAAGTGGTTTTCCGTATCCAGGAAGGGCCGCAATATCGGGTCGGAAAGGTGGAGATCGGCGGCGAGCTGATTCAGGATGGCCGCCAGATGCTGCAATCGGTCAAGCTGACGACGGGTCAGATCTTTCGCGGCAGCCGCCTGCGCGAGGATGTCACCGCGCTGCAGGACATGTATTCGAACAAGGGGTTCGCGTTTGTTCAAGTCGATCCGATAACCAAAGTCAATGAGGGCGAAAAGAAAGTCGATGTCGCGCTGGTGATCACCAAAGGTCCGCCGGTGTATTTCAATCGGGTATTGGTGGCGGGAAACACCAAGACTCGCGATAAAGTCGTGCGTCGCGAGTTGGTGACTAACGAACAGGAGCTTTATTCCGGGACAAAAATCACCCAGAGCCGCAATGCTCTCCAAAGGAGCGGCTATTTCGAGGATGTTCAGATCACCACAAAGAAAACCAATCAACCCGATACCCTCGACGTGTTGGTGGACGTCAAAGAGGGACCCACTGGAACGTTTCAGGTCGGCGGCGGATACAGCAGCGGCGACGGCTTCGTGTTCAATGCCAACGTCTCCGAGAAAAATCTCATGGGCAGAGGACAGGGAATCAGTGGTAATTTCAGTATTGGATCGAGCCGGCAAGACTTTATCCTCAGCGCCAGCGATCCGTATTTTAACGATTCGAAGATGTCCTTGGGCGTCGATGCATTCAATACAAAACGGGAATTCACCGATTTCAACGAGCGCAAAATCGGTTTCGGGGTGAATAGCAGTTATCCATTAAAAGATTATAAATTTCCATTTTTTGGCGGCGGCAAAGCCAGCGCAAACATCGGGTCAGATGAATTGGCGAGTAATCCCGCTCCCAGCGTCTGGGATTATATGCGTAGCGGGGTTTCCTACGATCTCACGCGGGAAACGATCAGCGGAGTTTCGTCGACTGCGCCCGAGTCGATCAAAGCGGAAAAGGGCACTTCTTTGACCAGCGCCGTCACTCCCGGCATCACCTACGACAGCCGGGACCACTTTTTCGCACCGACAGAAGGAACCAAATCCGGCTTCTCCGTGAAGATGGCCGGTCTTGGCGGTGACTCGCGGTTTATCAAGACAGATTTAAGCGGGCGCTGGCATTATCCGCTACTCAAGGACCCGAAATGGGGTGGAAATTGGGTCTTGGCCCTGGGCGGACAGCTCGGTTATGGAATCGGTTTGGCGGAACGAAATAGCGGCAACAAGGATCTGCCACTTTTCGAGCGTTACTTTCTCGGGGGAATCAATTCCATTCGTGGGTTTGCTGAGCGAAGCATAGGCCCACGCCAGCCATCGAATTGCAAAGTTCCAGAGGGCGGAACAGACCCGGTGTGTCATTCGACCGATGTCGTCGGCGGCGACAAGGCGATGGTTCTAAACACCGAATTGCTGTTTCCGATCATGGAGCAGTACGGCCTGCGCGGGGTAGCATTTTTCGACATGGGCAGTTCGTTCAGCGACTCGTTTAGCTTCAATGAATTAAGGCGGTCGGTTGGCGCTGGTGTTCGCTGGATGTCACCTTTCGGTCCCTTGCGCGTCGAGCTTGGTTTCCCGCTCAACAAACAGCCCCACGATGAAACGTCGGTGCTCGGCTTCTCTATCGGCAGTCAACCGTAAAGGAACTGCCATTCCTAAGTTTTCTAAAGACAATTACCGGAGGTTTGCGTGAAGTACTGGCTGGTCGTCGGGATGCTGGTTGTTTCTTGTTCCGTGGCATTGGCGCAGGAACGGATTAAAATCGGATTTATCGATATTCAACGAATCATTGCTGAGTCGCAAGCCGGAAAAAAGGCCAAAGATCGCTTTCAGGCGCAGGTAAAGAAAGCCGAGGCCGATGTGCAAAAGGAACGGCAGGATCTTGAGCGATTGAAGGGCGACTTAGATAAAAAAGGTCCACTTTTAAAAGAGGAGGAGCGGCGCAATCTCGAAGCGGATTTTCAAAAGCGATCGGTCAGCCTACAGCGCACCATGGGCGATTACCAGCAGGACTTGCAGCGGAAAAATAACGAGATGATGGCGGAAATTCTCAAGGAGCTCGAACAGGTCGTCACTGAAATAGGAAAGGCGGAGAAGTTTACGCTCATTCTTGAGCGCTCGCAGATTTTGTACAGCGATCAAGCAACCGATATCACGAGTCGGGTGATAGAAGTTTACAATAGTCGGGTGAAGAAATAAGTGGTGACAAGCAAAACGCTCAGTGAACTCGCCCGTTATGTCGGCGGAAAGGTCATCGGAGACGGCAGCGTCGTTATTCACAAAATTGCAGCCATAGACGAAGCAATCCCAGGGGAAATCACTTTTCTTACCCATCGGCGCTATCAACAATTCTTATCACAATGTCGGGCCAGCGCCGTGATTGTCGGCCCCGGCGTGGTCAGCGACGTTGAAACTGGATCAAGGTTAAACTATATCGAGACCCCTAACCCTTACGTCGCCTTCGCGAAGGTCCTGCAACTTTTCTCCCCCGCGCCGCAATTTAACCGCACCGTTAGCCCAGAGTCCCATATCGAAATAAGCGCAATCCTGGGCGAAAGCGTGACGATTTTCCCCAATGCCTTTGTCGGCCCGCGCGTACGGATCGGCACGGGTACGGTAATTTTCCCGGGGGTGTTTCTCGGGGAAGAAGTACAGGTCGGTGCGCAATGCGTGCTTCATCCCAATGTCGTCGTGCGAGAGGGGTGCCGTCTGGGGGACCGGGTCATTCTTCACGCGGGCGTGGTTATCGGTAGCGATGGTTTTGGCTACGCCGGCAGCGGTGATCAACGCGTCAAGATTCCCCAAACAGGGATCGTGGTGGTCGAGGACGATGTCGAAATCGGTGCAAACACCACCGTCGACCGGGCAACCCTCGGAAGAACCGTGATCTCGCGCGGCGTAAAGATCGATAATCTAGTTCAAATCGCGCACAACGTCATTATCGGCGAGCATTCGATAATCGCGGCGCAGGCGGGGATCGCCGGCAGCACTCGGATCGGCAAAAACGTTACGCTTGCGGGACAGGTGGGAGTGGTCAATCACGTTCAAATCGGTGACGGAGCAATGATCGGCCCGCAATCCGGAATTCCCAAGTCGGTTCCTGCGGGGGCGATTCTCTCGGGAGGGATCGCGGCTGCGCCGCACCATGAATGGTTGAAGGTCATGACGCTTTTACCCCAACTACCGATGCTCTGGAGGACTGTCCGGAGCTTGGAGAAACGCGTCGCGCAGATCCTCAAGGGGGGTGAAAAGGAGCTCGATAGCGATGCTGGACGTTAAAGAAATCCTCAATTACATCCCTCATCGTTACCCCTTTCTCTTGGTCGATCGGATCGTCGAAATTCACGGCGAAGATAAAATCGTCGGGATCAAAAACGTAACGTTTAACGAGAATTTTTTTCAAGGCCATTTCCCCAACCGGCCGGTAATGCCCGGTGTGCTCATCTGCGAGGCAATGGCCCAAGTTGGAGCGATTTTTGCCCACAACGCCCGCGGCGGCAGGAACGACCACAAAGTTTTCATGCTGACAGGGCTCGATAACGTAAAATTTAAACGTCCCGTTGAGCCTGGTGATCAATTGCGTATGGAGCTTACCATCGTGAAGCGGCGCGGCACTTTCTGGAAGATGCAAGGCGTGGCGACGGTCGATGGAAAATTGGTCGCGCAGGCGGAAATCTCCGCCATGGAAGTATAATTGGCGTGAGGAGCGCCTCTCGACATGAGCAATGTGCATCCGACCGCGATCGTCGATTCGCGTGCCGAATTGGACAGCAGCGTGGAAGTGGGCCCGTATTGCCTTCTTGGCGCGGGGGTAAAAATCGGCAAAGAGAGCAAAATTCGCTCGCATGCGGTCATTCAAGGGCGAACGACGTTGGGCGAGGGCAATGAGGTTTTTCCGTTCGCCACAATCGGATCCATCCCGCAAGATCTCAAATATAAGGGAGAGCCGAGCGAGCTTTTGATCGGCAACCGTAACACGATCCGGGAGTACGTATCGCTCAACCCGGGCACCGCCGGCGGTGGCATGGTGACGCGTGTGGGCGACCGAAATCTCTTGATGATGTATTGCCACATCGCCCATGATTGCATTATCGGCAACCACAATGTGATTGCTAACGGCGCGACACTTGGCGGCCACGTGGTGATCGAGGACTTCGTGATCGTCGGCGGCTTGGTGGGCATTCATCAGTTCGTGAAAATCGGCACAGGCGCGATCCTGGGCGCCGGTTCGATGGTCTCCAAGGACGTGCCGCCCTACTGTAATGCCACGGGCGACCGCGCTAGGCTGCGCGGGCTGAATGTCGAAGGACTGAAACGGCGGGGTTTCCAAAAATCGGTTATCGAAGCGATCCACAAAGCATACCGGATCGCCTTTCAATCCAGGCTTAAAACCGATGACGCCTTAAAAAAAATCCGTCAGGAAATGGCTGCTATTCCCGAAGTCGAAAGATTCGTTTCCTTTATAGCGGAGTCGCAACGCGGGGTTTGTCGCTAAATTCTACGCCATGCCGATCATCGGCGCGTTGGGCCACTGTCGTCTGTTTCCGTTGTGAAAAAGCTCGGATTAATCGCGGGCAATGGAAAATTTCCTTTGATCTTTGCCGAAGAGGCAAAGCGCCGAGGCTATTCTGTGATCGCCGTAGCCCACCGAGGTGAAAGCGACGAGGCGATCGAGAAAATCGCCGATGAGATCACGTGGGTTTACGTCGGGCAACTGGGCAAGATTATCGCCGCGTTTCGCCGCGCTGGAGTGACCGAGGCGGTCATGGCGGGCGGGATCCGCAAGGTCAAGCTCTTTGGCAATTTCCGACCCGATCTGCGCGGGGCGCGCTTCTTGGCAAAGATCAAGAGTCGGGAGGACGATGCGCTGTTGCGCGGCATCGCCGATGAGCTCGCAGCGGAAGGGATCCGGATTTTGGAATCGACTCTTTGTTTATCGCACATCATTGCCGCCGAGGGCGTCTTGACCAAACGGGCACCACTTCAGAAGGAATGGGTGGATGTTAAATTGGGCTTTCGCGCCGCCAAAGAAATTGGCCGCTTAGGAATCGGCCAAACCGTGGTGGTGAAGAATCGCGTGGTGGTAGCGGTTGAGGCCGTGGAAGGAACAGATGCAGCAATTCAACGGGGGGGAACGCTGGCCCGGTCGGGTTGTGTCGTGGTCAAAGTAAGTAAGCCGCAACAGGACCTTCGCTTCGACGTACCGGCCGTCGGTATCGACACCGTCGAGAATCTACACAAAGCCGGTGGAACGGTCTTGGCCGTGGAAGCCGGGAAGACGATTTTGCTACAAAAAGAGAGCTTCTTGCGCCAAGCCGATGACTACGGAATTTCCGTGGTCGGCGTCAGCGACTGAATTTGGCTTGCTTATGGCAGAAAGCAATATCACGGCGGCGGTTGTTGGCGTCGGCTACCTCGGTAAATTCCATGCGGAAAAGTATGCGGCGTCGGAAAAGGTCGAACTTGTTGCCGTGGTCGATATCGATGAGCAGCGCGCCAATGAGGTTGGCGGCTCCGTCGGCGCCGCGGCGCTGACGGATTACCGCCGGTTGTTTGGTCGAGTGCAGTGCGTCAGTATCGCGGTACCGACCCGTTTTCATTATAGAGTGGCGCGTGATTTCATCGAAGCCGGCATCGATGTATTGGTTGAAAAGCCGCTCACGGCAGACATTACCGAAGCACGGGCGCTGGTGGCGGCCGCGCAGGCGAGGAACGTGATTCTTCAGGTCGGTCACCTGGAACGGTTCAACCCGGCGATTCGCCGGCTGGAAGGGACCATTAGAGAGCCCAAGTTCGTCGAGTGTCATCGCTTGGCTCCGTTCGTGGAGCGCGGCACTGATGTCGATGTGGTGTTGGATCTCATGATCCACGACATCGACATTATCGCGAGCTTGGTCCGCTCGCCGGTGCAACGGGTCGAAGCGGTGGGCGTACCTGTTCTGACCGACAAGCCGGTCATCGCCAATGCACGAATCAATTTCGCCAATGGCTGTATTGCAAACGTGACATCGAGCCGCGTTTCGCTCAAGCGCGAACGAAAAATAAGATTCTTCCAGCCGGATGCTTATATCTCGATCGATTATGACCAGCGCCGGGCGCAAATCTATCACAAGCCTGCCCCGGGAGCCGGTTGGCTCGACATTCGCGCCGAAAACATCGAAATTAAAGACGGCGATGCGCTGGCCGATGAAATCAATTCCTTTGTTGACTGCGTGCGCGCGCGAACGTTGCCGGTGGTGGGCGGAGCGGACGGATTGAGGGCTCTCGAAATTGCCTCGATGATCAGTTCACAGCTGTGACACGAGCTGTGGTCGCTAATTTACATTGTGACAGCGGTTGGAAAAGAAATTATGCTGGTGGTCGGCGAGGCTTCAGGCGACGCGCATGGCGCACAGTTGGTCGACGCACTGCATCGACGCGATGCGGCGTTAAAGGTCTTTGGCGTTGCCGGAGAGCAATTGGAGCGGACGAATTTCGAGGCGCTGTTTAGCGTGGCTCATCTAACCGGCATGGGACTCGTCGAGTTGGCCGGCAATCTCAAGAATCTGTGGCGTGCTTACGCTCTTCTCAAGCGTGCTTTGAAGGAACGGCGCCCCAGCCTTCTAGTCTTGATCGATTTTCCCGAGTTCAATCTACGTTTAGCGCGGCTCGCCAAGTCGTTGCGTATTCCGGTTTTATACTACGTCAGCCCGCAGATCTGGGCGTGGCGCCGAGGCCGAGTTCACCAAATTGCTCGATGGGTCGATCACATGGCGGTTATCTTTCCGTTCGAGGTCCCCTTTTACGAACGACATGGGGTTAAAGTTTCCTTCGTCGGGCATCCGCTCTTGGAAATGGTTCAAGTCAAGCAAGGTCGGGATGCGATTTTGGCCAAGTGCGGGCTCGATCCAAGCAAACCAGTGATTGCACTCTTACCCGGAAGCCGGCACGCCGAGGTGAGCCGCCATCTGCCGGTAATGCGCGATGCCGCAGTCCGGTTGAGCCAGGAACGGGACATCCAGTTTTTTTGCGTACGTGCGAGCACTATTAACGGAGCGGAGATCGAATCGGCGCTGCGACACCCGGCGCTCCAAATACCTGTTGTCGAAGAGGACCGTTACGACGCGATCCACGCCGCCGATCTGGTATGGACCGCCTCAGGCACGGCGACCCTGGAAATCGCATTACTCGGTAGACCTATGATCATCATTTATCGATTGTCGTGGCTTACCTATCACCTGGCTCGTCTGCTGGTGAGCGTGGATCATATCGGTATGGTAAATTTGATAGCAGGGGAGAGACTCGTGTCTGAGCTGATTCAAAATGACGCGAATCCCGTGCGGCTAGTCGAGGAAAGTCGGGTCCTGCTCGATAATCGAGAGGTTCGTTCCCGCATCATCGACAAGATGTCGAAGCTGCGTGAGCGCTTGGGCTCGCCCGGCGCAGCGCAACGCGTCGCCGACCTTGCGCTCGCGATGATGGCTTAGGAAGGCCTATGTACAGTGAATAACTACATCCGCCTGCTGACGTATCTTAAGCCGTATATCTGGCCGTACTTTACTTTAGCCATGATCTGTATGATTGGCTTTGGCGCAAGCGACGGCGCGATTCCCTTCTTGGTGCAGCGCGTCATAGATGACGTTTTTACTCGGAAAGACGAAACTGCGCTAACTTATTTGCCATTTTTGATCATCGCGATTTTTGCTTTTCGCGGCTTGATGAACTTTGGCCAAAGCTATCTAAACGACTACGTCGGGTTGCACATTATCAACGATGTGCGGAACGCCTTGAACCGCCATTTTCAGTCGCTTTCTCTTTCTTTTTTTCATCGACACCCGACTGGAGCGCTCATTTCCCGCGTAAACAGTGACGTTGGTTTGGTGCGATACGCGATTACGGACGCCCTTGCGTCATTTATGAAGGATTCAGTTTCACTGCTTGTTTTGGTCGTGGTGGCATTTTTAAAAGATTGGGTTCTGGCGTCCATCGCTTTTATTGTCTTTCCCGCTTCCGTGTTGCCGGTGATCCGACTGAGTAGAAAAATTAAACGTTTCACCCGGCGCGGCCAAGTCAGTACGGGAACGCTCACCGAGATACTCCAGGAGAGCATTCAAGGCAATCGCATTGTCAAGGCGTTCGGCATGGAGAGCTACGAAGACCAGAGATTTAGACAAGAGAATTGGCGGCTCTTCAAGCAATCGCTTCGTGCCAGCCGGACCAAGGCAGTGGTCGCGCCGTCGATGGAACTGCTTGCTTCTGTCGCCATCGGCGGGGTCGTTTGGTACGGCGGTTGGAGCGTCATTGGCGGCGGGCGTACTCAAGGAGAGTTCATGGCCTTCATGGCCGCTATGTTCCTTATGTACGGGCCTTTCAAGGGGCTCACTCGAACCTACACCACGGTACATCAGGGTTTGGTGGGGGCGGAGAGAGTGTTCGAAATTATGGATGAAACGCCGCAGATTCAAGATAAGTTGGACGCCAAGGATGCCAAGCCCTTTTCGCAGAAGATCGAATTTTATGACGTCAGCTTTGCTTACGCCGACGCACCGGTGCTGAAAAACATCGATCTCACCATCGCAGCGGGACAGATGGTCGCATTGGTCGGCATGAGTGGGGTCGGCAAGAGCACCCTAGTGGATCTTATCCCGAGATTTTATGACGTGAAATCGGGACGAATCACCATCGACGGCGTCGACATACGCAATTTGACTGTGCGTTCTCTGCGCGCGCAAATTGGCATCGTGAGCCAGCATACGTTCCTCTTTAACGATTCGGTGAAAAATAATATCGCCTATGGTGATCCGCATCGGACCGTGAATGATGTTATCGCTGCGGCGAAGGCGGCCAACGCTCACGAATTCATCTGCGCATTACCAAAGGGTTACGATTCTGTCATAGGCGAATTGGGAATGCAGCTATCGGGCGGACAGCGCCAGCGTCTAGCCATTGCCCGCGCGCTCCTCAAGAATGCACCGATACTGATCCTTGATGAAGCGACCTCATCGTTGGACACAGAATCGGAACGGTCGGTCCAAGAGGCGCTGGAAAATCTCATGACCACTCGAACCACCATAGTTATTGCCCACCGATTGTCGACCATCCGCAAGGCGGACCGTATTGCGGTAATGGTCGACGGCGCGATTGCCGAACAAGGCACCCATGAAGAGCTGCTCGCAAAAGACGGCGAGTACAGCCGCTTGTATGCACTGCAAATGCTAGAACAGATTGAATCTGAAACGGCGGAGGTGTTGCATTAGTCTCCGGGGCGTCATGTGGTATTTTCTCTATAATCTTGTTCTGACCGTCGCCTTTGCCCTGGGTTTGCCCTTCACGCCGTTTATTTTTCTACTTGGACCTCGGTACCGAGACGGTTACACCCAACGTTTGGGCTTTTATCCGAAAGATATTTTTTCTTCGCTAGCTGGCGACCGTCCGGTTTGGATACACGCCGCTTCGGTGGGCGAAGTGCGATCCGCCGAGCCGCTCGTGCGCGAGCTTAAAGCGCACGCGCCGGAACGAAAGATTCTCATTTCAACTTTTACTTCAACCGGGCATCGCGTCGCGCAACGAGTCGGCGGTGTCGACGCAGTGATTTTCCTGCCCTTGGACTTGCTCTGGGTCGTGCGGCGCGCGCTGACCAGCTTTCATCCAGCGGTGTTGATGATTATCGAGACGGAAATTTGGCCCAATCTCCTGCGCGAGGCATTTCGCCGCGGCGTGCCTACGTTACTTCTAAGCGGCCGGCTATCCGCGAAAGCCTTTTCGCGGTATTCGTTTTGCCGCCCTTTCTTTCGCCTTGTGCTCGACTGTTTCACGGTTCTTGGAATGCAATCGGCGGCGGACGCGGCACGCATTCGCGTACTTGGCGCCAATAAAACAAAAGTATCCGTGGTCGGCAGTTTGAAGTTTGCATTCCAGAAAACCTTGGAACGACGGGAAAGCCCCGCCTCGGCCGGATGCCAAGGCAAGCTCTTGCTGGTGGCCGGCAGTTCTCATCGAGGCGAAGAGGAAATCTTGCTCAAAGCATTCACGTTAGCTCGGTCATGGTTTCCGCAGCTCTCGATGATCTTGGCGCCGCGTCACCCGGAGCGCTTTGCCGAGGTCGAAAAGCTGTTGATCGATAGTCCGTTCGATTTTCAGCGGAAGAGCCAAGTGAATGGCGGGCAGTTTTTTGACAAGGATGTTTTGCTGCTCGACACAGTCGGCGAGCTTACGGAGTTTTTTGCCGCCGCTGACGTTGCTTTCGTCGGTGGTAGTCTGGTGGATGCCGGCGGGCACAATGTCCTCGAACCTGCGCGCTATCATAAACCAATCCTATTCGGCCCCAACATGAGCAACTTCGAGAATATTGCCGAGCAAATGAAACAGAAAGGCGCTGCCATCGAGGTTGGCGGCGCCGACGATTTGGCGCAGGCGCTGGTCAATCTCTTGGCCGATTCAGAAAAACGTCGCCGCATGGGCGAAATGGCATTTCAGATCGCCGGCGCTAATAATCAGGCCTTGACCCAAAATTTATTATTAGCCGAGCGTTATTTGTGAGGGAAAAGATTTTTCGTTGCCAGCGGTCAAGCATTTAACACGTGTGATATCCGGCTATGACATTGGTGTCGGCACGCAAGGTGTGGGAGCGGCAGGGGCTAGGCGGAAAACTCTTGTGGGTGTCGCTGCTGCCGGCTTCGTTTCTTTACAGCATGGTCATGCAAATGCGCAATGCGCTCTATACTCACGGCTGGATCAAATCGCGTGGTTTGCGCCGCCCGGTGGTGAGTGTGGGCAATCTGACAGTCGGGGGAACCGGCAAAACGCCTACTTGTCTGTGGCTAGCGAAAGAATTGGCGGGCCGCGGCTTGCGCGTGGGAATTTTGAGCCGCGGCTATCGCCGAAAAGAGGCGGCGCCATTTGTGTTACAACCGAACGGCGAGGGCGTCACAGCCGTAGAAGACAATGACATCATCAAGGCCGGCGACGAGCCGGTGATGATGGCTCGTTTATACGGCCAAACTGTCGGCATCTGTAAGGACCGGTTCGACGCCGCGAGCGAGATGCTGCGAAAGGCGAACGTCGATGTTTTTATCCTGGACGATGGTTTTCAGCATCGGCGGGTGAAAAGGGACGTCGATGTGTTACTTTTGGGTGCTGACGCGTCGGGTTGGGTGCTTCCGGCGGGCCCCTTTCGTGAGCCTCGGAGGAATTTCCGCCGTGCCGATTTCTTGCTCTCTACGGCAGGGAACGGAGCGTGGAATTCGGTCATGGCGCGCGGCCGGGCAAACGCTTCTTTTGAGGCCGCGCTCCGCCCGGTCGCCTTGATCGGTGTGGGCGCTCGCGGCTGCAAGGAGTTTCCACTGACCCTGCTGTATCGCAGCAAAATCTTAACCGTGACCGGTGTCGCCGATCCCCGAGGGCTGTATCGGCTGATCCATGAGTGGGAAGGTGAGATTGTCGAGACTCTGGAATTTCCCGACCACCATTGCTATACAGCCCGTGACTGGCAACAGATCAATCGCATGGGGCGGCTGGTGGATTTGATCATCACCACCGAGAAGGATATCCTCAAATTGACGCGCTTCCCATTCGCGAAGGACAAACTATTGGCGCTGCGCGTGGCTATGACCGTGGAAAATGGCTCGGCTCTGGTCAGTGCCATAGTCGAAAAGATCGGACAAGCCCGCGACGGCGCTTGATAGCGCAGCGGCGCAATTGGTATTTTGTTTGCCACGATCGAGCGGCCTTTGAAGGATGAATATATCGAGTTTTCCGTAGTCGCGGATCTGCTGCAAAGGACGCGATGGAGCATCGCCCAACCAAGCCAAATGGCGGGAAGCGACAAAAACCCGTGAAGTCATTCGTTACAGGGGTCGCCGGCTTTATCGGTTCACATCTCGCGGAAAAGCTATTGGGCGCCGGGCACCATGTAGTTGGAATCGACAATTTTCTCGATAACTACCCGCGTCCCTTCAAAGAGAAAAACCTGTCCGGACTCGCCCTTCATCGCAACTTTACTTTCGTCGGCGACGACTTGTTACAATGCGATTCGAAGAGTTTGCTGCGCGACGTTACCTATGTGTTTCATCTCGCCGGTCAGCCGGGAGTGCGCTCCAGTTGGGGCAAAGAATTCGCCCGTTACACGGATAACAACATTAGGTCGACTCAGCTGTTGCTCGAAACGGCAAAAGATTTGAGTCTCGCCAAGTTTGTCTATGCGTCGACTTCGTCGGTTTACGGCGATACCAGTGACCTACCGATGCGCGAGGAAGGCGGCGCAAGTCCGATATCGCCGTATGGGGCGACCAAGCTGGCCGCCGAGCATTTGTGTCATCTCTATTGGAAGGCTTTCGGAGTGCCGACGGTTTCGTTACGTTTTTTCACGGTGTACGGACCACGCCAACGGCCCGACATGTTTTTTCATATTTTCATGCGCGCGCTGCTGCGCGGCGATGGGCTGCCGCTATACGACGACGGTGAGCAAACCCGTGATTTCACATTTTGCTCGGACATTGTCGATGGCACTATAGCTGCAGCTTTCTACCCCGGACAAGGTGAAGTCTTCAACCTCGGCGGCGGCTCAGAAGTGAGCGTCTTGAATGCCATTGCCTTGGTGGAGAAAATCTCCGGGCGCAAGACGAAGCTCAAGCGGTTCGACCGTCAGAAAGGCGATGTGCGCCATACCAAAGCTCGTCTCGACCGGGCGAAAAGCAAGCTGGGTTATGCGCCGAAGGTCGGCTTGGAACAGGGATTGACCGAAGAGTGGAACTGGATTCGCGCGCTGCAGGATTGAATGAACGTTCGAGAAGATCCAGCTGATAGCCAGGACGTAACGCTACGGTCCCGCAGGATTGCGGAGACTTGGAGGTGATCGATGAGCGAGTATATTGAAGAAGACGTCGGCAATATCATTTCACTCGAGCATGTCAACGTGCAGATTCCCGATCAGTCGGTGGCGACGCTTTTCTATGTTATGGGTTTGGGATTCACGCGCGATCCCTATTTGAACGTGGGCCTGAATAATATGTGGGTCAATGTCGGCGAACAGCAATTTCATCTTCCGACCCGAGAGCCACAGGTGATCGACGGCCATGTCGGGCTGGTCGTACCGGACCTCGACGCGCTGATGGCGCGCTTAGAATCGGTCGCGCCCGGTTTGAAGGAGAGCAAGTATTCTTTTGCGCGCAATTCCGACCATGTCACGGTAACTTCTCCGTGGGGAAATCATTATCGATGTTACGCGAGCCAGTTGGACTTCGGCGATATGATTCTGGGCATGCCTTACGTGGAATTTTCTGTCCCATCCGGCGCTGTGGAAGGGATCTTGCGGTTCTATCAAGTCGCCTTCGGGGCCCCTGTGGCAGCGGAGACCGACCCGCGGGGGACCGTGGGCAGAGTCAAAATTGGGCGTGATCAGTGTTTGCTATTCCGCGAGACTGAAAAACCTATCGTGCCCTACGATGGGCACCATATTGCGGTCTACGTCGCAAATTTTTCCGCGCCCTATGCCTACCTGAAGAGCCGCGGATTGATTTCTGAAGAGGTGCGCAACCATCAGTTCCGCTTCAAGGAAATTGTCGATCCCAATGGCGGGAGCGCGAAATTCGTTTTGGAGCATGAGGTCAGAAGCTTACGGCACCCGATGTATCACCGCTACTTTGTCAATCGCGATCCGGCGCAGTCGCAGCGCGGCTATCGGCGTGGCTGGGATGCTTTTACGCCGTTTGCGCGCTAATCGGTTGGCGCCGCGCGTTCTGCTAATAGGAACGCATCAGGCGAAGAACGCCGGAGCATGATCTGGCGCGCGCTTCGACCGTAGGCCGAGGAGGAATCTAGAATGGCCATCAGCAAGGATCTCTTGGATATTCTGGCGTGCCCGAAATGCAAAGGGGACATTCATCTCAACCAGAATAATGATGGGCTGGTGTGCGAGGCTTGCCGGCTGATGTATCCGATCAAAGACGATATTCCCATCATGCTGATCGACGAGGCCATACGCCTATAGACTCTATATCCGCGATCAACTGGGACAAGGTCCTCGTACTGCAAACGAGTTTCCTGGGTGATACCGTCTTGACATTGCCCCTCATCGACGAGCTTAGACGCCGATTTCCGGTAAAAAAATTGAGCGTGCTCTGTTTGCCTCTCAGCGGGGAGCTTTTACAAGACCATCCAGCCATCGATGAAATCATCGTCGATGATAAAAAAAAGGCAGATCGCGGCATCGCTGGAGTGCGTCGTAAAGCCGCTGCTCTCAAAGCCAAAAAATTTACCCTCGCTATCACACCCCACAAATCCCTACGCAGCGCGTTGCTGCTGTTTTTGGCAGGGATCCCGACTCGGATCGCTTTTCGCGAGAGTCGCGGCTGGTTTTTGTACCAAGCCCTGGCGCGGCGCGACCCGGCACGCCACGACGTCGAAAGGAACCTTTCGATTTTACAGGCGCTCGGGGTCAGCGTTGAAGAGTGCCAGCGCGCCATCGAATTTCCCGTGCCTGGGACGATTCAAGACGCCGTCGATCACAAGTTGCGCGCTCTCGGTGTAACCGACGGCAAATTGATCATCGGAATCAATCCCGGTTCGGTGTGGCCGACCAAGCGCTGGTCATCGGCCGGTTTCGCCGAGCTCATACAAATGCTGCGGCAAAAGTTTGACTGCCAAGTTCTGCTCTTCGGCGGCTCGGACGACAATACTGTGGTCGATGAGGTGCAGAATCGTTGCGGACGGGCGGCAATTAATTTAGTGGGCCACATCGGTTTACGCGAGCTGGCCGCGGCGATAAGCCGTTGCGCGGTTTTTGTCACCAACGACAGCGGCCCGATGCACATTGCCGTGGCGCGAAAGGTACCCGTCGTGGCGGTGTTTTGCGCCACAACCCCGGCTCTCGGCTTTTATCCGTATAGCAACGACGCGATTGTCGTGGAAAAGAAACTTGCGTGCCGGCCGTGCGCATCCCATGGCGGACGCCGCTGTCCTTTGGGGACTGAGGACTGCATCCGGCAAGTTGGCGCCGAAACAGTGCTTTTGGCAGTTGAGAAGCTGCTGGACGTCGATCGTCATATTCTGCGCTCGCCGGCGGAATCCTTCCAACCGGAATTCGTCACGGTCTGAATTATCCAAAGTTAACCGGGCGATGGACATTGATGATTGAGCGAGTGATAGATAACTGGGATGTTGACCGAGAGTATGATCTGGGGCGCGGTGCCTGAAGGGTTCGCAAAGATTACTGATGGGCGCGGCAATCGCCTCATCGTTCGGCAGGGTCGCGAGGCTGCCATCGATTTTTCGATTTGCAGCGAGGATGATCGTGGTCATAAACAGGACTGCCATTATTACGGTCGTGGCGCGCTCAAAGCGGTAAAACTGCCGGATGGCGAGACCGCGCTGGTTCGGAACTACCGCCACGGCGGATTTCTCCGCGCCTTCACAGGATCGTGGTTTTTTACCTGGCCGCCGCGGCCCTTCCGCGAGCTTGCGATCACCGAAGAATTGCGCCGCCGAGGACTGCGCACGGTGGAGGTTTATGCGGCTTGTGTGAGCCGAGCGAGCGGGCCGTTTTACCGCGGCTGGCTCATCACCCGACAGTTGAGCAACGCCGAAGACCTTTGGTCTGCTTTGCAAAGCGGCACGATCGAGCGCGTCGGCCTACGGACGGCGCTCCAAGCAGTAGCTGATAGCGTCAGCGCAATGCATCGGGAAGGTGTTTATCACGGCGATCTCAATCTCAAGAATATTCTTTTGCGCTTAGAAAATGGCGCCGTGACGGGCTATATAATCGACTTCGACAAGGCCAAGCTTTATTTGGGTCAATTGCCTCCGGCTCTGATAAAGAATAATCTCGACCGCTTGGTGCGTTCCTTGCGGAAGCTCGATCCCGAGCAGAAGTATTTTTCGGCGGCGGCTAGGAATGACTTTGTCAATTTATATCATGGTGCCCCGCACGCC
>Ga0137403_10003053_pt1 | contig 20199 bp, 24 predicted proteins | sample CZOMad2_1_16fung_FD_122057 | JGI IMG/M metagenome (GOLD analysis project Ga0137403, IMG submission 122057) | Vadose zone soil fungal communities from Angelo Coast Range Reserve, California, USA - CZOMad2_1_16fungal (Hybrid Assembly) | ecosystem: Environmental > Terrestrial > Soil > Vadose zone...
TAACTCGCGGACTCGGACGCGAGATACGCGATCAGTCCGGCTACCTCGTCCGGCGTTCCCGGCCGGCCGATCGGAGTGTGGTGTCCGGCGGTGTTCTCGTCCGGCGTCGACGAGGCCGTCGCGATCCAGCCCGGCGCGACCGAGTTCGCCGTGATTCCGAAGCGGCCGTTCTCGAAAGCGATCGTCCGCATCATCCCGTCCATCGCGCCCTTCGCCGTCGCGTAGGCCGTCGAGCCGGGCGCGGTCACGTACGGCCCGGTCACCGACGACACCATCACGATCCGTCCGTAGCGGCGCTCGACCATCGACGGGATCACCGCCTGGGTCGTGTGGAAAGCCGTCTTCAGGGTGATCTCGAGCTCGCGCTGCAGGTCCTCGGGCGTGAGCTCGTCGAAGGGCGCGCCGACCGCTGGCGTCACGGTCTGGACCATTCCGGCGGCGTTGACGAGGATGTCGACCGGCCCGAGCGCCTCCTGGGCCGCGGCGACGAACTCGAAGGCCTGAGCCCGGTCGGTGAGGTCGGCGACGTCCGAGAAGACGTTGGCGCCGGCGCCCCGCAGCTCCGAGGCGCGGGCCTCGATCCGCTCGGCCGTGGTCGAGGTGATCGCGACGACGGCCCCGAGGCGGGCAAGCAGCCGGGCCGCCGCGAAGCCGATTCCTTTGTCGCTGCCGCAGCCCGTGACGAGGGCGGTCCGAGCGGTGAAGTCGAACGGGTTGTCTGCGCCCATCGCGATGAGCCTAATCGGCTCGACGTTCGAGAGCGCACTGGAATCACATCCGGATCGCGAACGCGGTAAAACAGCACTTGCGAACGAGAGCTCCCAAGGAGGCAGTGGAATGGAAGCTCAGATCGGCGACAACATCGTCTTCGAGTCCGAGCGGGTGGGCCAGCCCGCTCACAGCGGCGTGATCGAGGAGGTGCTCAAGCAGCAGCCGCCGCGGTACCGCGTACGCTGGGAGGACGGCCACGAAAGCATCGTGGCACCCGCGGCGGGCGCCGCCCGGATCGAGCCGAAGAAGCAACCGGCCAGGCGCTAGCCGGATGCACCTCTCAGCCGGTGCCGCATGGCCGTTGCAAGATGGGGTTGCGTTCTCGCCATTCCTGGACTGAATAGAGGGAGGGCTGCGCCCAGAAGTGGGGAGAGGATGAATGCCTTCTGGGCGCAGCCTAATTCTGCCCAGCTCTTGTGCCCAATGTCACCTCCGCCACGTCTCTTCCGCCTCACGCAACCTCGAGATAGTCACGGAGATCAGGCCCAAGCGTGCGCATCTTGTCGAGCGCCCTCACCTCGAGCTGGCGAGCCCGCTCGCCTGTCACTCCCAGCTCCTTCCCGACCTCGACGAGCGAGCGCGGGGCCTGCCCCGAAAGCCCGAACCGCAGTTCGAGTACGAGGCGGAGGCGATCGTCGAGCGAGTTGAGGATGGTCGCGACCTCCTCTCTTTGCAGGCGCTCGACGATCCTCGCTTCCGGATGAGCTGACTTGGTGTCTTCGACCAGCTCCCTGCGGGTCCGCTGTCCCTCTTCTGGAGGAGACTCGAGACTGACAGGGTGGCGCTCGTACTCGAGCAACTCGCGGACGCGGTGCGCGTCAAGCCCCGTCTCGGTGGCGATCTCGCTGAGGAGGGGCTCGCGATTCAGGCGCTGCAAGAGAGTCTGACGCGATCTCCGAACTGCTCGAATTAGCCTTCCGACGTGGATTGGCACCGTGATCACGCGCGCATGGCGCTCCGCCGCTCTCTCGACCGCCCCCCTGATCGACAGGGTGGCGTACGTCGAGAGCCTGAAACCAAGCCGGTGGTCGAACTTCTCGACCGCTCTCGTTAGTGCGACGTTCCCTTCCTGGATGAGGTCGAGCAGCGGGACGTCACGATGCGCGTACTGGCGGGCGATCCAGATGACGAGAGGCAGGTTAGCCTCGACCAGAAGCCGTTTCGCACGCTCGTCTCCGGCTTCCCTGCGACGGAAGAGCGCGCGCTCCTGGGCCTGAGAGAGAATCGGCACCCGTCCGAGTCCGCGGAAGTAAAGGGTGAGCGAGTCCTCTAGCTCGGCGCCCAAGTCATCATCACTTGCTGTGCTTTCGTTAATCCGACTGAACTGTCGATCCACAGGATCGCTGCTCATTTGAAGGCCTCCTTTCGTACTCGAACTCGTCCCGACGCAGGGGCAGCCGGAGGCGCCCCGCACATGCGGGTTGGCGGGCGCTAGGCCTTAGCCAGGACGCTCGAGCGAAAGGGCGAGGAGCACCGCGCGCCGGCGCCGCTCATAAGGCGTAACCGGACGACTGCCCCAAAGAGGCGCGAGGCTGAGCAGGGTCGCGCTCAAACCTAGGTCGGCCCCGCTGTGAAAGCCTCCTGTGCCGCCAGACCCCGACGAGGAACCGGGAGCGGTTGGCCCCTGAGGCTGAGGGTCCGGAGCGGGTAGGCGAGGCGATCTTGGTCGCTGCGCGCCATCCGGCCGGCCGCTGCTTCCTCCCGGGCTCCCGCCTGGCAGCCCGCTCCGTTCCGCCTCGTGGGCAGTGCACTGATCGAAGAGAACCCGCTCGAAGTCGGAAGGCGCTCTCGCCAGAGGGGCCAAGCCACAGACGACGATCATCCGACAATCGACCTTCGAGCGGACGACGCCGACCGCGCCAATCTTCCGCGCGAGCTTGGAGGTCGGCACGACCGCGATCGTCGCTTCGTCGCGGTCGGTCGGCGCCGGTAAGCCCGCAGGCACCGGATCCGTGCTGCCACTGGCCGCGGACGTCGAAGCCCCCGCCTCCGTGGGGGCACCCGCGTCTGCGGGAGTCGGCGTGGGCGGTAAAGCGCCGGCCTCCGTTGAGGCGCTCGCCGCTCCGTTGGTGCTATCGGGCGCCTGCGCGTCGGAGCCGCCGGACGTATCTGAGGGCGCGGCGCCGGAAGTGTCTGCTGCAGCGCCGGCGGTGTCCGTGGCGTCTGTCGTCGCGGCGGCAGTGTCTGTTGTGGCGCCGGAGGTGTTAGATGGGTCTATCGCGCTGGCGGACGTGTCTGTCGCAGCCGAGGTGTCTGTCGCGGCGGAAGTGGTGTCTGACGCGGCCGAAGCGTCTGTTGCAGCGGAGGTCTCTGTCGCAGTGGCGGAGCTGTCGGGCGGGCTGGCCGAAGCCCCGTCGTTGGGGGTCGAGTCCGAGGACAACGGCGCGCCGTCCGGGGCTGGCGGTGCACGATCCTCGGCCCGGGCTGTGGCGACGAATGCCGAGGCGCAAACGAGAGCCGCCACGAAGACTGCCGTCCAGCGGAGAATCCCCGACGATCGGCGTGCTTCACAACAAGGCAGCTGGATGCTCAGAACGGCGACCCAGCTCCGGTCCATCAGCGCTCTCCTCACGATGGCCTGCGTTCGCTTTTAGAAGTTCGGAATATCGTACTTGACTCGGCGCAGGAGTTAGCCTCGGCGGCGTGAGCCTCCCCGCCGGCACGGTCACGCTCCTGTTCTCGGACATCGAGGGCTCAACGCGACTACTCCAGCAACTGGCCGACGACTATGCAGCCGTCGAGGCCGAGCACCGCCGGATCATGCGCGAGAGCTGTACGGGAGCTGGTGGGTATGAGATCGACCGCCAGGGTGACGCCTTCTTCTTCTCGTTCACGAGTACCCGCGACGGCGTCGCGGCGGCCGTCGCCGCGCAGCGCGCGCTAGCGAGGAACGACTGGCCCGACGGCGTCGACCTGAAGGTGCGGATGGGGCTGCACACAGGGGAGCCTTCGGTCGGCGACGAGGGCTACCTCGGGCTCGACGTCGTCCGGGCGGCGCGGATCGGCGCGGCGGCGCACGGCGGGCAAATTCTCGTCTCCGAGACGACCAAGGCCCTGCTCGGACCGGCCGCCGAACTGAAGGAGGTCGGCGAGTACACGCTGAAGGACATGGATCATCCGGAGCGTCTCTACCAGGTGGTCGTCGACGGTCTCCCCAGTGCGTTCCCCGAACCTCGAACGAAGGCGCCGGTACCGGTAGAACCCGGACGCCAGAGCGAGCTCGTCGACCGGATCAACGACTACGTCGAGAGGTCGCTCGCGCAGGCCTTCGAAGGACCCGCCGAGCTGACGCCGCTCGAGACGGTCAAGGCCGTGCTTGAGGCGCCGTCTTCGAAGGAGCGCCACGTGGCGGGCGAGCGCTCGCGCACGGCCAAGGTCGAGAGGCTCATCTACCTGTTCTTCATTCTCGCCTTCGGCCTGGTGGGGCTCGCCTGGGTGATCAAGATTCTGTTCTTCTAGCTCGGGCGCCCGGTCACTTCGTTCCTGCTACCGCGTGGCGTCCTGGGCCCGCTTCCACTCGGCCGAGCCACCACCTTTGTGGTGGAGGCCGAAATAGCGGCCGGGGAACCACCACTTCACGGCCCGTCCCAGCGCCGTTCTCCTGCACCAGCAGTCGGGATCACAGCCGCATGTTCGGTTGCGCGGATTGTGAACTCGCTGGATGAGGGTTCGCTGCACGCTGCAGGTCTTCGGGCGTGAGCTCGTCAAAGGGCGCGCCGACAGCCGGCGTCTCTGTCTGGACCATGCCGGCGGCGTTGACGAGAATCTCGACCGGTCCGAGCGCCTCCTGCGCGGCGGCGACGAACTCGAGCGAGCAGCCGGGCCGCTGCGAAGGCCCGTGAAATCGAACGGATTGCCGGTCATCTTCGCGCGAGAGCACGTACCGCACGCTCGAGGTCGGCATGGACGGCGTCGGCGACATAGACCGTCCACGGATGCGGAGGCGTTCCGCCCGTATAGGCGACAACGCGTTTGCCGAGGCTGTGCGCGTACCAGGCTTCCATCGCCGTCCCCTCGTCGGGAGAGGCGAAGGCGGCCAGGACGGCGTCGCACGAGTCGATCTCGGCGAGATCGCCGTCGACGATCTCCGCCTCGTGGCCCTCCGTCTGCGCACGGAAGTCGCGCCGCATCGGGTCGACGGGCTCCCAGCCGAGCTCGCGAACGAGCGCGTCCGCGCGCCGGCGGTACTCCTCCGCATAGGGCGGCCCGGCGAGATACACGCGGCTCATCCGCCTACAGTACGAACTGTGGAAGAGGGCTCGCGCTCGAGCGACTTCGTCGCGCTCGGCCATCCCGGCTCCGAGCAGTACGCCGGCCTGGAGACGTTCGCCAATCCCGGTGTCTCGCAGGTCGAGATGACGAGCGACGAGTTAGCCGCCGTCTGCCCGGTCACCGGACAGCCCGACCTCTACGTGGCCACGATCGAGTACCGGCCGGAAGCACTGTGCCTCGAGTCGAAATCGCTCAAGCTGTATCTCGTTCGTTTCCGGGACGAACCGCATTTCTGCGAGGCGCTGGCCGTCCGGATCAGAGACGACGTCGCCGAGGCGCTCGAGCTTTCGGTCGACAAGGTGAAGGTGACGCTCAGACAGAAGGCGCGGGGCGGCATCTCGATCACCGCTACCTCCTAGCCACGAGGGCTTCGACGGAAGGAAAGGGGCGAGCCTTCGCCCGCCCCTGCCCCTCGTTCCCTCGCGTTGCTAGTGAAGTTGTCCGCGGATTGCGCCGCCAGGGAACGCTGTCGTGTGGTAGTTGACGTAGTAGGCGCTCGGGTTGGTGCACAGGGCGGCGCCGGTCGTGCCCGCGTTCGGCGTTGCCACGCCACTCTGCCTGATGTGGCGCGCGGTTGTCCCCGGCGATGCGAACAGCGGCACGACGACCGGGCCGGCGACGCCGACCGGTGCCAGGTGGATGTGGCCGGCGACGAACGTTTCGCCATTCTTGTTGAGGATCTGAGTCTTGAACTCGATCGTGCCGTTGGCACGAACCTTGATCTGGGTGTGGCCCTTGGCGGTTGACGTCGAGCCTGTTGTTTCACTCTTGGCTGTCAACTTCGCATGGAGGACGCACATGACGCCGTTTCCGTTCTTCGCCGGCGCCCCGCTCGCGGTGAGCGCGACGGCCGCACAGGCGGCGACGACACCGAGAATCAGACGTCGCATCTAGCCTCACTTCCCTTCGCGGTAGGTTGTGGCTCGCCGAGAACTTGCCCGGAGCAGCGCTTTTCCAACCGGGACGCCTGCAAAGTCTGAGTAAAGTGTGCCGAGATCGCCGCGATCTCCTCGGCCGTGAGGATCGGCCGCTCGCCCCCGAGCGACCATTTCATGCTCAGGCCCCGGCATATCCTCTGCCACGCGCATGAAGGCAGTCATCCACTCCAAGTACGGGCCACCGGAGGTTCTCCGACTCGAGGAAGTCGAGCAGCCCGTACCCAAGGACGACGAAGTCCTTGTCAAGATCCACGCCACGACGGTCACTCGGACGGACAGCGGGCTTCGCTCAGCCGAGCTGTTCGTCACCCGCTTCTTCACCGGCCTGCACCGACCGAAGCGGAAGATCCTCGGCATGGAGCTGGCCGGGGAGGTCGAAGCGGTCGGCGCAACCGTTACCGAGTTCCAGGTCGGTGACGACGTCTTCGGCGTCATCGTGTCCGGCGCACACGCCGAATACGTCTGCGTCCCGGAGACGGCCCCGTTGGCGCACAAGCCGGCCAGCATGAGTTTCGAAGAGGCCGCTGCTGTCTGCGACGGAGCAAGCCTCGCACTGGCCTGCCTCCGAAAGGGAGATCTTCGGGAGGGACGAAGCATCGTCGTCTACGGCGCGTCGGGATCGGTCGGCACGGCAGCGGTGCAGCTGGCCAGGCACTTCGGTGCCGACGTCACCGCGGTGTGCAACACGAAGAACCTCGAGCTGGTCGCATCGCTCGGAGCCGACGACGTCGTCGACTACACACAGGAGGACTTCACCAAGAACGGCAAGACCTACGACGTCATCTTCGACGCGGTTGGCAAGCACTCGTTCAGACGGTGCCGGCGCTCACTGAAGCCGCGCGGGATCTACATCGATACGGACGTGGGGTTCCTCTGGCACGTTCCTGTCCTGGCCTTGCTGACGAGGCGGATCGGAGACAAGAAGGTGTACCTCGGGATAGTCCGATACACGAAAGAGGACGTCCTCTTCCTCAAGCAGCTCATCGAGGAGGGGAAGTACCGCGCGGTCATCGATCGGACCTACCCGTTGGAGGAGGTGGTCGCGGCGACCAGGTACGTCGAGACGGAGCAGAAGACGGGGAATGTCGTTCTGACCGTCAGCGGCGACCGGGAAACGTGAACGCCGAACTCAACGGGCCCACGAAACTGACACTCGGTGACGCCAAGATCGCCCGCATCGGGCTGGGGACGAACCGTCTCACCAATACACCGGCGAACATCGCCTTCGTGAAGGAAGCGGTCGCCGCCGGGATCGGGATGATCGACACCGCTTACACGTACACCGGCGGGCAAAGCGAGGAGACGATCGGTGCGGCGCTCGATCACGATCCCGAACGCTGCGTCGTGGCCACGAAGGGCGGAGGCGGCCGCCCCGGCGGCGGACGTCCGGAGATCCTGCACGCCGAGATCGAGGAGAGCCTTCGTCGACTCCGCACCAACAGCATCGCTCTCTACTACCTGCACCGCGTCGACCCGGAGACACCGCTGGAAGAGAGTCTCGCCGCCATCAAGCAGGACCGCGACCGCGGCAAGATAAGACATGTGGGCGTATCCAACGTCTCGATCGACGAGATCGAGCGAGCCCGCGGGGTCGTGCCGATCGCGGCGGTCCAGAACCACTACAACCTCTCTGAACGCAAGCACGAAGCGGTCATCGACTACTGCGAGAGGGAGAACATCGTCTTCGTTCCCTACTTTCCGCTACGCGGCGTCGGCGGTCGCGCCCTTGCAGAGATCGCCGCCCGGCATGGCGTAACGCCCGCGCAGATCGCGCTCGCGTGGCTCCTCAGGCGCTCCCCGGTGATGTTGCCGATCCCGGGGACGCTGTCGCTCGAGCACCTGAAGGAAAACGTGGCCGCGTTGCAGATTGAGCTGACCGACGAGGAGTTCGACTCGCTTGGCCGTGCGACCTACTCGCTTCACTAACCGACCGGCGACGGTGACGGGCCTCACGTCTCGGCTGAGCTTGCGCCCCCGGACATTTCGTTCCTGCTACGGCGGGGCGTCCTGAGCCCGCTTCCACTCGGCCGAGCCTCCACCCTTGTGGTGAAGGCCGAAATAGCGGCCGGGGAACCACCACTTCACCGCTCGTCCCAACGCTGTTCTCCTACACCAGCAATCGGGATCGCAGCCGCATTGTCGGTTGCGTGGATTGTGAACTCGCTGGATGAGGCTTCGCTGCATGCTTGGACGGTAGCGCTGTCATTTCGTTCCTGCCGACGGGTCAGCGGCGTCCGCGAACCAGGAGAAAAATCGGCGCGGGTGCGGTCCTGAGCCGGCGCTATCGTTGAGCGCCGTGCCTGAGGCGCCCTTCGTCCACCTCCACGTCCACTCCGAGTACTCGATCCTCGATGGGGCCTGCCGGATTCCCGGGCTCGCGGCGCGGGCCGCGGAGCTCGAGATGCCGGCGGTTTCGCTCACCGACCACGGCTCGCTCGCGGGGGCGGTCGAGCTCTACCGCGAGGCCACGAAGCAGGGCGTGAAGCCGCTCATCGGCTGCGAGGTCTACGTCGCCGACGACCGGCGGGCTCAGCAGAAGGGCTACGCGCACCTGACGCTGCTGGCCGAGTCGAACGCGGGCTACTCGAACCTGATCAAGCTCTCCTCGGCGGGGTACCTCGAGGGCTATTACTACAAGCCGCGCGTCGACTGGGAGCTGCTCGAGCGGCACTCGGACGGGCTGGTCGCGCTCTCCGGCTGCCTCTCAGGGCGGGTCGCCAAGGCGATGGAGGAGAACCGGCCGAACGACGCGGCGGGCGACCTCGACCGGCTCGCGCAGATCTTCGGACGCGACTCGACCTATGTCGAGATCCAAAACGCGGGGCTCGACATCCAGCAGCGGATCAACCCGATGCTGGCCGAGCTGGCGGCGAGCTCTGGCCTGCCGCTCGTCGCGACCGGCGACGTCCACTACCTCATGCATGAGGACGCGCGCGCGCACGAGGCGCTGCTCTGCATCCAGTCGGGCGACTCGCTCAAGAACCCGAACCACTGGAAGTTCGACACCGACCAGTTCTACTTCAAGACGCCGGCCGAGATGGCCGCCGATTTCGCGGACTATCCGGAAGCGGTCGCGCGCACGCTCGAGATCGCCGAGCGCTGCAACATCGAGCTCACGCTTGGCGAGATCTTGCTGCCGAAGTTCCCGGTGCCCGAGGGGCGAGACGCCTTCGACTACCTGGTCGAGCTTTGCGAGAAAGGCCTGCAAAAGCGCTACGAATCGGTGACGCCGGAGCTGACCGAGCGGTTGCGCTTCGAGCTGAAGACGATCAAGGAGATGGGCTTCGCCGACTACTTCCTGATCGTCTGGGACTTCATCGCCTTCGCGAAGCGGAACGGCGTCTCGGTCGGGCCGGGGCGCGGCTCGGCGGCCGGGTCGCTCGCGGCCTACTGCCTCGAGATCACCGACGTCGATCCGATCCGCTACGACCTGCTCTTCGAGCGGTTCCTCAACCCGGGCCGCAAGTCGATGCCGGACATGGACATCGACTTCGCGGTTGCCGGCCGCGACCGGGTGATCAACTACGTGGCCGAGAAGTACGGGCGCGACCGCGTGGCGCAGATCATCACCTTCGGGACGATGATGGCGCGCGCCGCCGTTCGCGACGCCGGGCGCGTGCTCGAGATTCCGTACGGCACGGTCGACAAGGTCGCGAAGCTGATTCCGGAGGGGCCTAAGGTTTACCTCGACGATTGCCTCAAGCCCGGTGCCGAGCTCAAGCAGGCCTACGACGCCGATCCTTTGGTGAAGGAGATCGTGGATCTCGCGAAGCCGCTGGAGGGGCTCGTCCGGCAGGACTCGATCCACGCCGCCGGGGTCGTCATCTCCGACCGGCCGCTGACAGACGTCGTGCCGCTGCAGCAGAAGGGGGCGGACCAGGAGGTCGTGACGCAGTTCGGGATGTGGGACGTCGAGGCGCTCGGCTTGCTGAAGATGGACTTCCTCGGCCTGCGCAACCTCGATGTGATCGACAAGGCGGTCGAGTTGGTTGGGAACGGGCTGGAGATCGCCAAGATCCCGATGGACGACGCCAAGACGTACAAGATGCTGGCGCGCGGGGATGCGGCGGGTGTGTTCCAGTTCGAGTCGTCAGGCATGCGCGAGGCCTTGCGCCAAGTGAAGCCGACGGAGTTCGAAGACCTGATCGCGCTCGTCGCTCTGTATCGGCCGGGGCCGATGGCCTACATCCCGACTTACGCGAAGCGGAAGAACGGCCAGGAGCCAGTCACCTTCAGCGACCCGCGCCTCGAGGCGATCACCGGTGTCACCCACGGGACCTGCATCTACCAAGAGCAGTACCTCGAGATCGCGAAGCAGATCGCCGGCTTCACGCCGGCCGAGGCGGACGACCTGCGGAAGGCGATCGGCAAGAAGATCCACGAGCTGATGGCGTCCCTCAAGGAGAAGTTCCTCGAGGGTTGCGCGAAGACCGGCACAACGCCGCAGGTCGCGAACCAGCTCTGGAAGGACATGGAGCAGTCGCAGGACTACTCGTTCAACAAGTCGCATGCGGCCTGCTACGCGCTGATCGCCTACCGCACCGCCTGGCTGCGCGCGCACCACCCGCGCGAGTACATGGCGGCGCTGATCTCCTCGGTCATGAACACGAAGGACCGGGTCCCGTTCTACGTGGCCGCATGCGCGGAGATGGGGATCGAGGTCTTGCCGCCTGACGTGAACTCGTCCGCGCACGACTTCGCGGTCGTCGAGGGGAAGATTCGCTTCGGGCTGAACGCGGTCAAGAACGTCGGCGACCCGGCCGCGCGCGCGATCATCGCGGCGCGCGAGGAGGGGGGACCGTTCGAGACGCTGTGGGACTTCACCGAGCGGGTCGATCCCCAGTGCGCGAACAAGCGGGCGCTGGAGTCGCTCGTCAAGTGCGGCGCGCTGGATTCGACCGGGGCAACGCGGCGCGGGATGCTCGAGTGCGTGGAGCAGGCCTTGTCGTGGGGCGGGCGCTCACAGGCGGACAAGATCGCGGGGCAGGGGTCGATCTTCGACCTGGGGGACGAGGTCGAGACGGCCCCCAAGCACCATCCGGAGATTCCGACCTACGAGTTCGAGAAGAACGAGCTGTTGCGGCTAGAGAAGGAGACGCTCGGCTTGTACGTGTCCGAGCATCCGCTGAACGCGGTGCGCGACCAGCTGCGGCGCAAGACCGACGCGTCTTTGGCCGAGCTGGAGCGCCGCCGCGACGGCGAGATCGTCACGGTCGGCGGGATCGTCTCGGCGGTCAAGCAGGTGACGACGAAGAAGGGCGAGCCGATGGTCTTCGTCCGGCTCGACGACGTGATCGGGTCGGCCGAGTGCGTCGTCTTCAACTCCGTCTACGCGTCGTCGCAGGAGCTGCTCGTCGCCGACGCGATCCTCGTCGTCAAGGCGCGGATCGACCACAAGGAGGGGGAGACGAAGCTGATCGCGATCGAGGTCTCGTCCTTCGAGGCGACGCCGGAGCGGCGCGAGGTGCTGCTGAAGATCGACGCGCTGCGCGCGAAGGCGGGCCTGATCCGCGAGCTCGCCGCGCTCGTCAAGGAATACCCCGGCGAGGCGCCGGTCGTCGTCGCTTTGGAGACCTCGGCCGGGCCGAAGACGCTGCAGCTCGGCAACGACTACCGCGTCCAGCCGGTGCCGGACTTCTTCGCCGAGGCCAAGGCCTTGCTCGGCGAGGCCGCTGTCGTCTAGCCAAAACGACGCGTAGCTGCCGGCGGTCTTAGGGACTGGCACCCGCGGGTGCCAGTCCCTGGAAAGCGGTTGCGCCCGCGCTAACGCGGGGTCAGGAACCCCGTGGCGATGACCGTGAAGCCTCCGCCCGCGTCGCCCCTGCAGGTGGTCAGGTTCTTTAGGCCCGGCTTGCTGTCGAACAGCACGTCTGTCTCGGTGCCGTTCGTGAACGCCAGGTAGGCGGTCACGAACACGCCGGTCCCGTTGACGTCCCACGCGACTCGGCCCCGGTTCGTAAGTGTGCCGGGGTTGACGACGAAACGCATTCCGTTGTCACACGTCAGAGCCGTGGGCTGCTGCAAGTTGGGGCCACCGGGATCCGCCCTTAGCGCAGCAGGAAATCCAAAACTGAGGGTCGCCAAGAGCGACACCGTGAGCAGAAGTCTCTTCACCGCAACTCCTCCCTGCCTGCCGAGACCGCAGTATCGCTGGCGAGTCTCTGCCCCAGACCGACCGATGTCAACGGCCGTTGGTCGTCTCACCAGCTGTCGAGCGTCGGCATGGCGGCTTCGGCTGAGATGCAGCTCTGGAGGTACAGCGCGGTTCCGAGGTCCCCAGTCCACAGCGTGTAGCGGCCGCGGCCGTGGTTGTTGCGCATCCGTTCAACCTGCGCGGCGGCATGCATCGCGAACGCGCGCGCTCGGTCGAGCCAGAGCTCGTCGCCGGTGCGGTCGAAAAGCTTCAGGAACGCGTAGCCGTTTCCGGAGGTGCCGTGGCAGAGGCCGGGGCCCTTGGTGAGAGGCCCTGCGCGCCAGGTGAGCTCGCCGCCGGCGAGGAGCAACTCCGTGAGTTGTTCGTCGCACGCAGCGATCCCCGCGAGTGAGGCGACGATCCCGGGCGCGCCGTGGCACCACTGGGTGCGGATTTTGCCGGGCTCGAGCGACGGCGGCCATTGAGCGAGGCCGTCGGCACGTTGTGCATATTTGGCCACCGTCGCAAGGGCATGCCGCTCGAGCTCGGCCCGCCGGTCCTCGTCGAGCAGTTGCCCGCGGGCGAGGGCGTACACGTTGCCGACGAACCCGTGTGCGGGGCCTAGGACCTGGACAAACTTGCCGTAGAGATTCTGGACCCAGAGCTCGTCGCGCCACTCTTCCCAGAGCCGGTCCGCCGACTCGCGCCACGCCTCGGCCCAGCGTTCCGCACTCGTGCGTTCATGCATCACCTGAGCCGCGACCATGGTGCCCGGAGATCCCCACATCAGCTCCCAGAACGGGTTCGCGACGTTGGCCCGGATGCAAGCCAGCAGACGGTCTTCCTGCCAGGCCTCCGGAGCTAGCCGATGTGCGACTAGCAGGATCCCGGATTCACCCCCGAAGAGGGACGGCGTCGGGTCGCCGAGGCTCTCTGCGACGTAGCGCCCGTGCAGGGCGACAGCTGTTGGCGCCCAGCCGCGCCGCAGCTCGGCCGCGCCGCGGCGCTCGAGCTCGTCCAGAGCCCAGACGACGCCGCTTGCTCCGATGTAGAGCGTCAGCGCCTCGACGGAGGTGACCTCGTCGTCGAGTGGATGCGCGGGCCACAGCGACTGCTCGTCGAAGGCGCTCTCGGCGTCGGCGACGATGGCGGCGATCGCCGCCTGCGCTCGCGATTCGCTCCAGGGCGTGTCGACGAGTGCCTCGTGGCTCGCCGGATCGAAGAGCACTAGCCGCCGGCGCCGCCCAAGCCCTTCTCGCGGAGCTCCGCGAGCGCCCGATCCGACTTGTCCAGGCCGTCCAGGCCCATGCCGCGAAGGACATCTGGCGCCTTCGTGAACTGGATGTCGCGGTAGTCCACGACCTGGATGTGGTTGCCCCAGGGGTCGAGGAAGTCGAGCCCGCGGCCCGGCTGGATCTCGACGCCGGCGGCTACGAGCGCCTGGCGCGTCGCCTCTTTGTCGTCGACGACGAGGCCGAAGTGGCGTGCGTGGTCGGGGGGCTGTGTCCGGCCTTCCGAAAGCGCGATGAACTGGTCGCCCATGTCGATGAAGGCCATGCGCCCCGCGCGGCCACGCAGCTCGAGGTCGAAGATCCGGCCGTAGAACTCAAGGGCGTCGTCGACGCTCTCGACCTCGAGCGCAACGTGGTTGATGCCGACGAGCCGTGGCACGGGACGAGCCTAGCCAGCGAGCTGTGGCGACGCTGGTTGAATCCGGCCTTGCCGTGGCTGGGACGTCGATTTAGCCGGGGACAGTCCCTGGACCGGCCTTCGCTAGGGACTGTCCCCGAAGGGGGCTGTCCCTAAAAAACGTCATGCGGAGCGCCACCGGTTCGAGGGGACAGTCCCCGTTCCGGGGACAGTCCCTGCCTAGGGACTGGTCCCTCCGTTTGCTAGGGCCCCGAGCGCAGGGCATCCGCTCCGATGCCAATCACTCGGCTTTTCGCAAAGCCTGCGCGAACCGGGTTCTCGAGAACGTAGAGACAGGTCGCCTCGAGCCTAACCTCGAGGGAGCCAGGCACGTCATCCCGGGCCGTCCTAGACTTCGAGCATGCTCACAGTGCGGGCTTCCCGTTGGGTGCCGTTCGTGAATCGCTACGCAGAGATGGCGCCCGCCTGCTGCAACGCGTGCCGGACCTGCACGACGACGAACGTCCTCAATCTGGCCGCCTTGGTCGGAGGCGTGGCGGCGGCCCCGTTCGTCCGGACGTTTCGCGTCATTCGCGGCCGATCCGTCTAGCCGGTCGAGATCCGATCCGGTGGCCGGGCGGCGAGATCCGCGGCCAGATCAACGACAACGACCAGAGGCAGTTCGAGGGATAGCCGGTGACGAGGCCCGGCGGCATGACGCCGCCGGGCCTCGCTCCCCTTGCGGAATCCTCTAGCTGCCTGGACTCGAGGCGTTGTTGTCGACGATGTTGTAGCTGTACACCCAGATCCCGACGTCGCCGCTCAGGGCACCGACGTCTTTGAAGCAGATCAAGTCGTCGTCGTTGTGATCGACCTTATTGAAGCCGGCCGCGAGCCCCGCCATGTCGAAGACCCCGGCCTTCAGCCCGGCGTCAATTCGCGGAAGGGCCACTCCCTGCTCGAACGTCAGAGCACCAAGGTCGAAGCCCGGTGAGCAACCGTAGCCGGCCTGACCGCCTGCCCGGGCGGGTGACACGGCCAGTGCGGCCGCGCTTAGCGCCAACGCCAGGATCAGCAGCGATGCTCGGCCTCGGACTGGTAGTGCAGTTGCAGATGCTTTGGACTGCCGCCTCATCCGCACCTCCAATCGTCGTTCCTGGCAGGGGAGGTTCCTCCTTTGTGCCGAAGGAGTCAAGCGTTAGGTCGTCGGCGCACGCGGGCCCGGGACATGCCCGGACCTGGTCCCTGGATATGGCCGCACCGGCCTTGCCCCGGAACCCGGTCCGGGGACATGGCTTGGAGCGGGTGGAGTAGGGTCGCACGCAAGGACAGACTCGAAGGGAGAGAGCGATGGCAACCATGAGCAAGGCCGCGAGCCGGACACTCGATCAGCCTGACGAGCAGGTGGAGAAGGGCGGCGTCAAGATCGACGTCGTCCACCTCGGCGACATCAAGGTCAAGCGCGCGAACTATCCGGCTGGCTGGAAGTTCTCGGAGAAGATGGGTGCGGACCGCTGCGGCGACACGCACGTCGGCTACGTGATCGAGGGATCGATGCAGGTCCGAATGGACGACGGAACGGAGATCTCCACGGACGCGGGCGACGTCTTCATAGTTCCCGCAGGACACGACGCCTGGAGTGACGAGGGCTGCACGATCGTCCAGTTCGACGAGTTCGACTCCGCAGCGCGCCGCTTCGGGGTCTCCTAGTTCGGCGCCCACGAACGGAAATGGCCACCTGGACGATCTCCGGGACGTACCTAGAGTTCTGCAGCTGCGATCCGGGCTGCGGCTGCAACTTCAAGGGCTCCCCGAATTCCGTCGAAGGGAACTGTCAGGCACTGCTCGGCCACCGGATCGAAGAGGGCGCTTATGACGGGCTCAATCTTTCAGGCTCGAAAGTCGTCTGGGCGCTGTGGTGGCCGGGCGCGATCCACGAGCGGGGCGGCCGCGGCCACGCGTACATCGACTGCGACTCCGACGACCAGTACGAAGCGCTGAGCCGGATCTGGCGGGGCGAAGAGGGCTATTCGTTCTTCGAGATCTTCAACTCGACCTTTGATGAGCCGGGCGCGGTCGACCGTGTCGCGATCGACCTCGAGGTCGACGGCAAGAGCTCGAGCCTGTCGGTTAACGGGATCGCCGACGCGGTCATGACGCCGCTGCGAAGTCCGGTGAGCGGCGAGGTGAACAACGTCAGGATCGTCAAGGAAGGCGGCTTCATCTGGGCCGACGGCGAGATCGCGACCAACGAGCGGATGAAGGTGGAGACACCGGAGATCAGCTTCGAGCTCGCTGGCCGGCACTCGGTCTTCGCGCCGTTCGAATACGCGAACTAGCGAGGCCTAAGAGTTAGGAGCCGCCGAACGGCCGGACGACGTCGAAGCCCTGCACCGACTGCACCTCGCCGTCGACGGCCGCCACCGCGCGTTGCCGGGCCGTCGCCGCGTGAGTGGCGCTGTCCTCGGCCGCGGTATGGCTCTGCCAGAACGTCACCGTCATCGTCGCCCCGCTCTCGGAGTCGACGAACACGTAGCCGCTGTGGAAGCCGTCCATCGAGGCGATCTCCTTGGCGGAGTCGACGAACGCCTCGACCGCTTCGTCACAGCGATCCGGCGGCACTTCGTAGCGTGCCACTCGTGCCTGCATCGGTCGGAGCCTAACGAACTGAACTTCGGTCTGGTCGGAACCCCCCGGAAAGGGGACAACCGAAAGCCTTCGGCGACCGAATCTTTAAATATGACTGCGGCGGAAACTCAGCTAGCCCCGGACACCGAGCTCGACCGGATCGAGCAGTGGCGCGCGGAAGAGCTCGAGCGCGCCGGCTACCCGGTTCACGAGGCGTCCACGCTGGCGGAACGACACGATGTCGACCTCCATCTCGCGATCGATCTGATCTCGCAAGGCTGCCCGGTTCCGGTGGCCGTCGAGATCCTGTTGTAGCGAAGAGTTAGGCAGGCTTTCGGCGCGACCGGCAGAATGTCGCGCCGGTGACCTTCCTGCTCGCCTCGATCCCCTCGCCGCACAGCGGCGTCTTCCACATCTTCGGCCGGCCGATTCACTTGTACGGCCTGATGCTGCTGCTCGCGATCGTCGCCGCCATCTGGCTGACGTGGGTGCGCTGGAAGCGCCTCGGCGGCGATCCGGATCTCGTGCTGCGCGTCGCGGTCTGGGGCGTCGCCGCCGGGATCGTCGGCGCGCGCGCCTACCACGACATCACGAGCTGGAACGAGGTGCCCGACCACTGGTGGGGCCCGTTCGCGGTCTGGCAGGGCGGGCTCGGCGTCTGGGGCGGGATCTTCCTGGGCGCCGTTGTCGGCGCTTGGATCGTCCACCGAGCGGGGGCGAGCGTCTACTTATTCATGGATGCGGTCGCGCCAGGGCTCCTGCTCGCCCAGGGAATCGGCCGCTGGGGCAACTACTTCAACCAGGAGCTGTACGGCAAGCCGACCAGCCTGCCGTGGGGCCTGAAGATCGACTTCGAGCACCGGGTGCCGCAGTACCTCGGCAACACGACCTTTCATCCGACCTTTCTCTACGAGTTCATCTACGACCTGATCGGCGTCGGCATCTTGCTCTACGTCGGCTCGCGTTTCCGAATCAGGGCGCCGGGGCTGTTTGCCCTCTACGTCGCGTACTACTGCTTCGGGCGGTTCTTCGAAGAACTGCTGCGCGTCGACCCGTCCCATCACTTCCTCGGGTTGCGGATCAATGCCTGGGTCTCGATCGTGCTCTTCGTCCTCTCGACTGCGTTCTTCATCTGGTGGCAGTTCATCCGGAAGGACGAGCCCAAGCCGGGTGACGTCGGGCGGCCGCGCCGGGTCGAGCCGACCGGCCCCACGATGGCCGTGCCCAAGGGGCGCGTCCGGTAGCGAGACTAGGCTCCGGCGCGTGATCGTGCGCGAGCTCGAGCTGGACCTCGACGCGTTCGAGGGGCCGTTCGACCTGCTGCTGACGCTGGTGCTCCGCGAGGAGCTCGAGCTGGCTGAGGTCGACGTCGCCGAGATCGTGCTCGCGTTCTGCGAGCGCCTCGAAGAGCGTGGCCGCCTGGATTTGGACGCGTGTGGAGAATTCCTCGTCCTCGTCGCGGCGCTGCTCGAGCTGAAGGCGCGCGGGCTCTTCCCGGAGGAGGCGCTCGAGCTGTCGGAGCTCGAGCCGGAGGAGGCCGCCGAGGAGCTGGCGCGGCGGCTGGCCGACTACCGGCGGATGAAGGAGGCCGCGGCCTGGCTCTCGGAGCGGCTGGAAGGCGAGTCGGAGCGTTTCTTCCGGCTCGGGCCCGCGCCTTTGGCGCCGCGCGTGGAGCGGCAGCTCGCGCCGCAGGAACCGGAGCGGCTGGGGGCGGCGCTGCGGCTCCTCGCGACGGAACCGCCCTCGCTCTCGCTCGGACACATGGCGCTGCGCTTCCCGCCCGTGTCGCAGTTTCTCGAGCGGTTTCGAGCGGTGTTGCGGCGCCGGCGCCGGTTCGACTTCGAGTCCGAGGTCGTGGGGCTTTCGCGGGTCGAGGCGGCGGTAGCCTTTCTCGCGATGCTGGAGCTGCGCAAGGCCGGCGAGGTCTCACTGGAACAGGCGTCCTCGTTTGCACCCATCCGGGTTCTAGGAACACGCTCCGTAACGGCGAAGGAAGGAGATGGTTCGCAATGGATCGCCCGCTCCGCCTAATCAGCGCCAATCCCGTCGACCGCCTCGCGCGCGTCGTCGAGGCGCTGCTCGTCGTCGCCTCTCAGCCTCTGTCGGTCGAGGACCTGGCTGTGGCGGCGAACGACGACGCGGAGCGGATCGAGATGGCGCTTCGGCTGCTCGGCGAGCGCTACAGCGAAGGCCGGAGCGGCATCGTGCTCGAGCAAGTCGCCGGCGGCTGGGCCTTCCGCGCGTCGCGCGACGCTGCCGAGGCCTGCGCTCGCTTGTTCGAGCGCCCGGTCGAGCGTGGTCTCTCTGCCGCGGCGATGGAGACGCTCGCGATCGTGGCGTACTTCGGGCCGTGCACGCGTCCGGACATCGCCCGGATCCGTGGTATTGCTGCAGACTCGGTCGTCGCCGGCCTGGTCGAGCGTGGCCTGATCGCGGAGGCCGGCCGGGACGCGGAAGCGGCAGGCGCGATCCGTTACAAGACGACCCCTCTGTTCGAACGTGTTTTCGGGCTCGAGTCGCTGGCGGCGCTGCCGCGGCTCGACGACCTCGGCGGCGAGGCGGACGTGATCCGCGAGCGCCTCGAGGCCGTGGCCGAGAAGCGCCCGGCTTAACGGTCCTCTAGAGCTTCCGGATGATCTCTTCGGCCTCGTCGCGGGTGAAGGCGCGAAGCGTCTCCGTGTGCTCGGCGCCGTGGCGCTGCAGCTTCAGGATGATCTCGGCCGCGGTCTCGTCGTCCGGTGCCTCGAAGATCTCGACGACGTCGTAGCGGCCGAGCGTGACGTAGACGCCGACGAGGCTGCCGCCGGCATCGGAAATGATCCGCTCGCCTTCCTCGACGCGATCGCGCCACGCCGGCAGACCGGCGACCCCCTGTGAGGTCCAGCGCATCAGCGACACGTAATGCGGCATGGGGTGATGATGACTGGCGCCCCGCCGCCGTGTTGGTTCTGTTGACGCGTGAACCAAGGCGCCCCAACCTCCTCCCCGAGGCGAGCCTAGTCGTGAAAGCTGCGCCCATGGGAAACCCAGGCGTGACGGAAGCGAAAATTCGTTCGTGCGCCTGAACGCCTACGTCGCCAGAGCCGGGGTCGCTTCGCGGCGTAAGGCGGACGAGCTGATCAAGGCCGGCCGCGTCACCGTCAACGGCGAGCCCGGCCAGCTGAACACCTTCGTCGGAAAGCGCGACCGGGTCGAGCTCGACGGGCAGCCGCTCGCCCGACAGCGGCTCGCCTACGTGCTGCTGCACAAGCCCGCCGGCGTCGTCACGACGGCGAGCGATCCACAGGGACGGCCCACAGTCGTCGAGCTCGTGTCCGAGCACGAGGTTCGCCTCGTCCCGGTCGGCCGGCTCGACGCCGACACGACGGGGGCGCTCCTGCTCACAAACGACGGCGAGCTCGCACACCGGCTCGCGCACCCGCGTTACGAGGTCGAGAAGGTGTACGAGGCGGAGGTCGAGGGCCAGCCGTCAGACGAAGCGCTCCGACTCCTCGAGCACGGTGTAGAGCTGGACGACGGCCCCACGGCGCCGGCCCAGGCCAGACGACTAGCTCCCTCGCGCGTCGAGCTCGCGATCCACGAAGGCCGCAAGCACCAGGTCAAGCGGATGCTGGAAGCCGTCGGCCATCCGGTAACGCGGCTTCACCGCAGCCGCTATGCCGGCCTAACCCTGGAAGGGCTCCAGCCCGGCGAGTGGCGCGAGCTGGAGCCGGGCGAGGTGGCCCGGCTCCAGTCGCTTGGTCGTAGTGAGGGCTAGGAGGGTTTGGCGCAAAACAGTCTGTGCCGCCGGGCCGCGCTGCTCGCCCCCTGGCACCGTCCTCAGTCGCG
>Ga0137403_10003054_pt1 | contig 20198 bp, 20 predicted proteins | sample CZOMad2_1_16fung_FD_122057 | JGI IMG/M metagenome (GOLD analysis project Ga0137403, IMG submission 122057) | Vadose zone soil fungal communities from Angelo Coast Range Reserve, California, USA - CZOMad2_1_16fungal (Hybrid Assembly) | ecosystem: Environmental > Terrestrial > Soil > Vadose zone...
CTCTGTGGGCGCCCCTTCTTCCGCCAGACAGGGGCGCCCACGGAGGGACGCCCCTACGAAATTAGGGCACTACCGAAAAGCGGTTTTTGGTGACGGGCAGGTTAGGCCGTGTTAAGATTCCAGCCATCATGCATGCGGATGTAGTCATTATCCGATTAATTTTTACTGGAATTCTCGTTGCCTCTGGATACGTTCTCAAACCTATCAGCGGCAATGCGTGGATATCTGCCGCCGTCGGCGCTCTCATTGCGGTCTGCATAATTTTCTTTGAACGCAGGATCAGGCGCGCTTCCTTGAAAACCCTGATCGGGGCCGCTGTCGGTTCGATTATGGGAATCGTCGGCGCTTTTCTGATCGGCTCTTTAATTAGCCGGCAGGAATCACCCGCAGTTGCCGCCGAAGTCAAGACCTTTCTAACCCTGGCCCTGACCTTCTTCATGGCCTACGTGGGGCTAATGGTTGGAGCTGCCAAAGGCGACTATCTGGAGCTGTCTGCTCTGGGTGGAATACTTACTGACAAGGCGGCCCGCCGCGATCTAAAAATTCTCGACACCTCGGTAATAATTGACGGCCGCATAGCGGATGTTGCCGAGACAGGATTCCTTACCGGTTCGCTAATCATTCCCCAATTCATCCTGCGTGAGCTGCAACAGGTGGCCGACTCTCCCGACTCATCAAAACGCCAGCGTGGGCGGCGTGGCCTCGACATGCTCCACCGATTGCAAAACAACAGCTCGCTCGACATTCAAATTGTCGAAACCGACTTTCCGGCGGTGCGTGAAGTCGATCTGAAGCTGATCGAGCTTGGCAAACAACTCGATGCCGTGATCGTGACCAACGATTTCAATCTCAACAAGGTTTCGCAACTGCGCGGCGTAAGCGTGCTCAACATCAACGAGCTGGCAAACGCGCTGAAGCCGGTAGTGTTGCCGGGCGAGGCGATGCGCGTGTTCATTTTGAAGGAAGGCAAAGAATACAATCAGGGCGTTGCTTACCTTGACGATGGCACGATGGTAGTTGTGGATAACGCACGCCGGCTGATAGGCAAGAACGCCGACATCGCCGTAACGAGTGTGCTCCAGACAACTGCCGGTAAGATGATCTTTGGGCGCCTTTGGGAAGAACCGGAAAATGGTTCGGCCAGTGGCGAACATCGCATCAACGGCTCGACGCGGCGCCCATCGCGCGACTCCCGCAGCGGACCACTTCCCGTCCGCATTACCGATAGCGAACCAATAACGGAATTGTAGATTTAGCGATGAGTGATGATTGATCGGCACCCCAGCCTGTTTCTTTACCCCTTAGTTCTTACTTTTCAAAGCGTCGCGATCATTACCCTCCCGGCCCGTGGAGAGAAAATTCGGGACGCTTATCGTCGTTCACCTGTCACTTTCTGATGAATGTCGCAATCATTGCCGCCGCGGGGCAAGGCACGCGGATGGCGGGCAAGCGGCCAAAACAGTTTCTGGAGCTGGCGGGTACCCCCATTATTTTCCACACTCTCAAAGCCTTTGAGCAGTGTGAGGTGATCCAGGAAGTCATAGTAGTCATAACCGCGGAGGAAGCGGCCGGCTTTCTTTCTGTTGCTGGCAAACACGATCTGCGGAAGATCACAGCAGTAATGCCGGGAGGTGCAACTCGGGCCGAATCGGTGCGCAATGGTCTGCGCGCTGTGGACGAGGCGAACGTCGAAATCGTTGCAGTTCACGATGGCGTGCGGCCTTTCGTAACCCCTGATGAAATCGCGCGCACTGTCGAGGCGGCCAAACGTGAAGGCGCTGCTATTCTGGTTTCTACGCCTGTCGACACAATGAAAGAGGTCAGGGACGGAGTAGTACTCAAAACGTTGAGGCGGGCTGAGTTGCGTAACGCGCTGACGCCGCAGTGCTTTGCCTATAAACTACTGCGCCGCGCCTACGACGAGGCGGACGTTTCCGATCCGGAATTAACGGATGAGAGTTCGCTGGTTGAACGACTGGGCGTGAAGATCGCTACGGTTGAAGGAAGTTCGCGCAACATAAAGATCACACGGCCGGAAGACCTTGTCCTTGGGGAAGCAATGCTGAAATCAGTGAGCAGTGAGCGGTGAGCAACCCGGGCTTATCTATGGAGTTGACCGCAAGTGATTACTAACAAACCATTATCTGCTCACTGTTCACTGCTCACTGCTCACTAATTGCTATGTTCAGAATCGGCATTGGAAACGATACGCACAAGTTAGCTGAGGGCCGTCCCCTGATGCTCGGCGGTGTGCACGTAGCCAGTGACCGGGGCGGCGAGGGCCACTCTGATGCCGACGCTCTTTTACACGCAATCACAGATGCAGTGCTTGGCGCCCTCTGCGAGGGCGACATTGGAATGCATTTTCCCGATAGCGATCCGCAATGGAAAGACGCGAACAGTCTTCAACTACTTTCTCGAGTGGTGTGGCTGGCGCACGAGCGCGGGCTTCGCGTCATAAACGTCGACGCCACGATTATGCTTGAGAGGCCACAGCTCAGGCCTTATCTGTTGTCAATGCGCGAGAATATCACGGAGGTCCTGGGTGTGGAGCTTTCCTGCGTTAGCGTGAAAGCAAAGACGGCGGAAGGACTGGACGCCGTTGGTCAGGGACTTGCCGTGTCCGCCCTGGCGGTCGTTCTACTCGAAAATGCGCAGCGCTAATGGAAAAGAAACTACTTCAAATGCTTACAGTCCTTTTTTTGGGACTCACAACCTCTCAGATAGCGTTTTTCTATTATCTCGAACCGAGGATGCCCGCGTCTTTTTTTAACCTTGTGCTCTATCTTCTGTGGCCAGGCTTTATCGTGTGTCTCATTCTTCCGTGGAGTCCTGATCTCTATGGTGCCCATCCGGCCCTTCTGGCTTTTCCCATTGCGGTAAACTCGTTTCTCTATACCGGGCTCTTCATTTGTCTTTGGCTCCTCGCAAGGACATTACTGGTCCAACCTAAGAATCTATGAGACCTCAGGACGTAATTCGCAAAAAGCGCGACGGCGAGCAGCTCTCAGGTGAAGAGATCGCGTTCTTCATCGAAGGTGTGACGCGAGGAACAATTGCTGACTATCAGACTAGCGCGCTGTTGATGGCGATCTATCTGAAGGGCATGAACGACGTCGAGCAGGAGATTCTGACCAATGCGATGCTGCATTCGGGAAACACGCTGGACTTTTCAGACATCGCGAAACCGAAAGCCGATAAACATTCTACGGGCGGAGTTGGCGACAAAACTTCACTCTTGATCGCGCCCATGGTTGCGGCCTGCGGAATATGTGTGCCCATGATTTCGGGACGCGGCCTGGGCCACACCGGAGGCACGCTCGACAAACTCGAATCAATTCCCGGTTACCGGGTCGATCTAAGTGCCAGCGAATTCGAGCGCGTGCTCAAAACCGTTGGCTATGCAATGTCAGGACAGACTGCGGAGTTGGCGCCGGCTGACAAAAAGATGTACGCGCTGCGGGACGCCACAGCCACTGTAGAAGCAATCCCTTTAATCGTGGCTTCGATAATTTCAAAAAAGGGCGCTGCCGGCCTCGATGCGATGGTGATAGACGTGAAGGTTGGTTCGGGTGCTTTTATGAGAGATGAAGATCGCGCCAAAGAGCTGGCCCACGCTCTTGTCAGAACGGGTAACGCTTGCGGCATTCGTACCCGGGCACTGCTGACTGACATGAATCAACCACTGGGACGGGCGGTGGGAAATTCTCTGGAGGTTAAAGAGTCTATTGAGCTGTTGCGTGGAGATGTCTCGGAGGGAGCGCGTCCGGTTCTCGATCTCTCGCTTGAGCTTTCCGCACACATGTTGGTGCTTGCGCGCCTTGACGGCTCTCTTGAAGCCGCGCGTGGTCGTTTGCAAGAGATTCTGAGCTCGGGTGAAGCGCTGGAATGTTTTCGTCAGAACGTAGCAGCCCAGGGCGGCGAGCCCAGGGTGTGCGACGACCCGGGGAAGTTTCTTCCTTTGGTCGTCGAATCGTTTAAGGTAGAATCGCCGCGTTCCGGGTTCGTTACCAAAGTTAATACCGCGGAAATTGGACATGCGATTGCGGCTATCGGCGGGGGGCGTGTGCGCATCGACGACGCAATTGACCCTTCAGTTGGTTTCATAACTGAAATCAAACTTGGGGATCGCATTACTGCCGGCGCGGCCCTTGGTACGGTCTATTGTCGCGAGGAGTCAAAGGCTAAGGAAGCCGCAGTACGAATTCAGACCGCCTACAAAATCGGCGACCAACCCCCAACGGAAATACCGCAACTCATGATGGAAGTGATTAACGAATGAAGATCGTATTGTGCTCTACGCTAACTCTTTTATGCCTATTGGCACTATTCGGCTCGGGCTGCAACCGCGGCAGTTACGGCGCTGATGACAAATCAAAGATTCGTGTAGGCATTGTTTTTGATATCGGCGGCAAAGATGATCGGTCGTTCAATGCAGCTGCGTGGGCCGGAGCAAAATGTGCGGAAACGGGAAAGTGGCCCGACGGAACCAGTTGCGGCAAACCCGCATTGAACATCGTGTTGCGTGACATTGAACCCGGCAATCCGACGTCTATCGAACCGGCGATGCGCGCCTTCGCCGAACGCAACTATGACCTGATCATCGGCATCGGTTTCGCGCAAACCCCAATCATTGAACTCGTCGCGAAGGACTATCCCAACATTCGCTTCGCCATAGTCGATGGCGTCAGCGATCTGCCGAACGTGGCGTCGTTAGTCTTCAAGGAACAGGAAGGTTCATACCTGGTGGGCATGTTGGCTGCCAAGACGAGCAAGACCGGGACAATTGGTTTTCTCGGGGGGATGGATATTGGTTTGATTCACCGTTTTAAAGGCGGCTATGAGGAAGGTGCGCGCGCGGTCAACCCTAACATTCGGGTAATACCAAACTATGTTGGCGTAACTGATGCCGCCTGGAACAATCCCGGTAAGGGAAAGGAACTTGCGCTGGCCCAGATTGGGAAAGGGGCTGATGTGATTTTCACTGCCGCGGGCAACTCGGGTTTGGGCGCCTTTGATGCGGTTGAACAAGCCGGCAAGCAGAACGGACGCGCAACGCACTTCGTTATTGGCGTCGATGCAAATCAAAACATGGTCAAGCCAGGTTTTGTTCTTACAAGTATGGTCAAACGTGTGGACAACGCAGTCTACGCAATTATTCAAGATGTGGTGAACGGGCAGTTCAAAGCCGGTTTTCACGTGTATGGATTGAACGAGGATGGCGTGGGTTACGCGATGGATGAGAACAACAAGGACCTTGTAACTCCAGAAATCGTTCAGCAGGTTGAAGAAGCGAAGAAGAAGATTATCAACGGCGAGATCAAAGTTGTGGATTTGATGGGTAAATAGTGGGTCTTGGGTTTTTGGTCTTTGGTCTTTGAGCACGTCATAACTTACCGCTTATTACTTTGACAACCACCCTCCGCTTGAGGAGTTTTCAAATGGAGAGGACCAATTTTGAAAATCTACAGATTTACAATCTATCTGAGAAGCTGTCGGACCACTATGGAAGATTGTCGTTTGCTGGAACGTGTTTGCGAGAGAAACTGTGGGCAAGCAACTGGTACGAGCGGGCGACAGCATCGGCGCAAACATTGCAGAAGGAAGCGGAAGAGGAACCGATCCAGAGTTTCGTCGTTTTCTGCGAGTAGCCAGGGGTTCTTTATATGAGACGCAGCACTGGCTCCGGCGAGCCTACCGAAGAGGGCTGCTTAGCGAGAAGCAGATTAACGATCTCATTCCTTTGGTCAAAGAGTTAACACGAAGTTGAACGCTTATCTACGCTCTATCGGTTCATTGGAGAAGAGAAGAGGTTCTCACGGCAAAGCCATCTAACGCTGGTAGCCTGCAACCAAAGGCCAAAGACCCAAGACCCAAGACCAAACACAGTGTTAGAGTTAAGAAACATAACAAAACGCTTTGGCGATGTTCTGGCCAATGACCACGTGAGCATTAAGGTCGAGCCCGGAACGATCCACGCCATTGTCGGCGAGAACGGCGCGGGCAAATCCACGGCGATGCGGATCGCGTATGGATTCTATAGAGCCGATGAAGGAGAGATCCTGGTTGACGGCCAGGTTCATAACATCGATTCGCCTCACGATGCGATAGCCCTGGGGATTGGTATGGTGCACCAGCATTTCATGCTGGTGGATACCATGACCGTCGCCGAGAACATCGTACTAGGCGCCGAGCCCGGCAGTGCGCTTGCTCTCGATTTGGCCAAAGCGAGTCTGGAAATACGCAAACTTTCTGAAGAGTTTAAGCTGGCCGTCAACCCAAATGCAGCCATCGAGCATTTGTCCGTCGGACAACAGCAGCGCGTTGAACTGCTGAAGGCGCTCTACCGTCACGCACGTCTACTGATCCTCGACGAACCAACCGCAGTTTTAACCCCCCAGGAAGTTGACGAATTCTTTTCCATTCTTCGCCGAATGCGTGAGCAGGGAAAGACGGTTGTAATAATCACTCACAAGCTGACTGAGGTTCTGGCAATTTCTGATGAAGTGACTGTAATGCGCGACGGTGGTGTTGTCGGCCGGGTGCAGACAAAGGAAACTAGTGCAGCCGAACTGGCCCGTATGATGGTGGGCCGCGAAGTACTCCTGCGGGTTGAAAAACCCGATGCCAAACCCGGCGGCGCTGAGTTGACCGTGCAAAACTTGTCAGTTATCGCCAGGGGCGCGACGAAGCGCGTTAATGACGTTTCTTTTGAAGTTCGCAAGGGCGAAATCCTTGGCATTGCGGGAGTGGAGGGGAATGGCCAGACGGAATTGATTGAAGCGCTCGCCGGCCTGATAAATCCGTCACAGCTTTCAGGCAAAATCCTTTTCGAAGATCGGGATATTACGCAGGAAGGTGCGCGGCTGCGGCGAGAGGTGGGTATTGCTCACATCCCGGAAGATCGGCATCGGCGCGGTCTGCTGCTTGAATTCGATCTCGCCGAGAATTCGATCCTCGGCGTGCACTATCGAAGGCCCATCGTCAGTTACGCGGGCGTCCTGCTGGATAACGAAGCCATTCGCAAGCGGGCGAACGACATCATCGAAGGGTTTGATGTCCGACCGGCTAATGCGGACCTTCCCGCCCGTGCTCTCTCCGGAGGCAACCAGCAGAAGTTGATAATCGGCAGAGAGTTCAAAGTTGAACCGAAGCTCTTGCTGGTGTCGCAACCGACGCGCGGTGTTGATATAGGAGCAATTGAGTTCATCCATCGCAAGCTCGTTAGTTTACGTGACGCTGGTTGCGGCATCTTGCTGGTCTCAGCCGAGCTCGAAGAAGTTACGTCGCTCTCAGATCGCTTATTAGTAATTCATGAGGGACGCATGGTGGGCGAAGTCGATCCAAAGGTGGCAACTATTGAAGAGATCGGATTGCTGATGACCCGAGGACACTGAGGACAACGGGGTCTCTGGTCTTGGGACTTTGGTCTTTGTTTGAGGACGCTGGCGCTCGTGAAGGCTTAGGGGTTGCAAAGACCAAAGACCAAAAACCTAAACAAACGATCTGAGATTTAAGATTCAAGATCTGAAACCAATGAAACTCCTACGCGAACTAATTTTCCCCCTAATCGCCGTCGTGGCCGCCTTCATCGTTGGCGGAATCTTAATTCTCATTATTGGTGATAATCCGCTGGAAGCGTACCGCTTACTCTTCGGCAGTGCCTTCTCCTGGCCCGTTGGCATTGGCTACACACTTTTTTACGCGACGCCACTGATCTTCACTGGCCTTGCAGTGCTCGTTGCCTTTCGTTGCGGACTGCTCAACATTGGGGCGGAGGGTCAGCTCTACATTGCGGCTTTTGCCACAGCGTGGATCGGCATTACGTTCGCGAATCTGTCCCCATGGCTTTTAATTCCGATGTGTTTTATGGCCGCAGTTGTCGGCGGCGGTGTGTGGGGTGCGATTCCCGGAATACTGAAAGCACGCTTCGGATCACACGAAGTTATCAACACCATCATGTTGAACTTTCTGGCGGTAGCACTACTGAGTTACTTCACTCAGTACCACTACAAAGCGCCGGGTGATCCCATAATGCAGACCATCTCGATCGGACCAGGTGCCCACATCGCGCGGCTGGGCAAGTTTATTCCGGGTCTGCCCCAATTTATTCCACTCAACCTCGCGTTTGTGCTGGCGCTAATCTGTTGCGCGCTTGTTTATATTTTTCTATGGCGTACCAAATGGGGGTACGAGCTGCGAGCGACCGGAACCAATCCCAGCGCTGCTGAGTATGGCGGTATCTCAGTGCGCAAGCAGATTGTTATCGCAATGACGATCTCCGGGGCGCTCGCGGGAATGGTTGGAATCAATGAAGTGCTTGGGTATCGCTATCGTTACTACGACGGGTTTTCTGATAACTACGGCTTTACAGGTATCGCTGTGGCACTACTCGGTCGCAACCATCCTGTGGGCGTCATCATATCAGCGCTGCTGTTTGCTATTCTTCAGCGCGGAGGCATTCCCGTCGATGCTTTCACGCAGCACGTAACAAAAGACATTGTTCAGGTGTTGCAAGGGACAATAATTCTGTTTGTAGCAGCGGAGGCTTTTTTCCGTGGCCCGTTTGCCAAATGGGGTTTGCTGAGGCGCTCAAAAGTGTAAATTCGAAGGTGTAACCGATGGCAGAAATTTTCACCATAGCACTGATCTGGTCAACGATTCGGCTGTCAACGCCATTAATTCTGGCAGCGCTCGGCGGTTTGTTTTCCGAACGCTCTGGTGTTATCAACATCGCCCTTGAGGGAATGATGTTGGCCGGAGCATTCACAGCCGCCGCGGTCACGTATGCCGTAGGTAGTCCTTACGTGGGACTGATTGCCGGGATGATGGCCGGGATGCTGATTGCCGCGATTCACGCGGTTGCCTGTATTCGCTATAAGGCAGACCAGGTCGTGACGGGAACAGCTATCAATATTCTCATGCTCGGTTTGCCCGCTTTCCTGAGCGGCGCCTTCTTCCTGTCCTCCGGCTCCACGCCACAGATTCCAAGAGTACAACTGATACCACGGTTGCCGATGATTATTGCCTTTGCTCTTGTCCCAATCACCTGGTACGTCCTTTATAAGACTCCATTCGGCTTACGGCTGCGGTCGGTTGGCGAAAATCCCGAAGCCGCGGATGCCGCCGGTGTTCCCGTTGCGCGCATGAGATATGCCGGCGTGTTATTGTCGGGAGTGTTGGCCGGAATCGGCGGAGCCTATCTATCAATCGGGCAGTCGTCATTGTTTACGCGGAATATGACGTCTGGCCGCGGCTTTATCGCCCTGGCTGCGTTGATCTTCGGCAAGTGGCGTCCGTTTCAGACGTTACTCGCGTGCTTGTTATTTGGTTTTACTGAGGCCATCTCAATCCAGATGCAGGGTGTGGTGAAGCTTCCCTCCGGAGAAGACATCCCAGTCCAGTTTATTCAGATGGTTCCTTACGTTCTGACGATTATTGTGCTGGCGGGATTCATTGGCTCGTCGCGGCCGCCGCAGGCCCTGGGGATTCCCTACCAGAAGGAGCGTTAGAAGAAGTCGCGGGATTCCTGTTCTTACTTGATGATGAGCGGAAAAGTATCAGAAGGAATGGCTAAGCCGGATCTTTATTCGCGTGCTGAGAAGGCGGCGCGAACAATCCGCTCACGCACCGACGCAGAAGCGCGCATCGCTCTCGTGCTGGGCAGTGGACTGGGCGGCTTTGCGGAAGAGTTCAAAGACTCCGTTGCGTTGCCTTACCGAGAGGTTCCCGGTTTCGTTTCTTCGACGGCCCAGGGGCATGTCGGCAGGTTGGTAATGGGAAAAGTTGAGGGTGTGCCGATCTTGGCAATGCAGGGGCGGGTGCATTATTACGAAGGGTATTCGCTCGAGGAAGTTACGTTTCCCATTAGAACCTTCAAACTGCTCGGCATCAACACCCTGGTACTGACAAATGCCGCCGGTGGCGTTAATGTTGAACTAACTCAGGGAGCATTGATGGTCATAAGTGATCATCTTAACTTGATGGGTGTTAACCCACTGCGTGGACCCAACGACGAACGTTTTGGACCGCGCTTTCCTGACATGTCGGAGGTCTACTCTCGCGAGTTGCAGGAACTGGTAATTGAAGAGGCTCGCGAACTGGGTGTGACCGTACGTCGCGGTATCTATGCGGGGCTTCCAGGGCCAAGTTACGAAACGCCCGCGGAGATTCACATGCTTCGCGCTTTCGGCGTCGATGCGGTTGGGATGAGTACTGTACCCGAAGCTATCGTCGCTCGCCACATGGGCATGAGCGTTTTAGGCATCTCGTGTATTACAAACATGGCCGCCGGCATTAATGAAAGTCCGATTAACCATGAAGAAGTGATGGAGACGGGTGAGCGAGTGCGAGAGACTTTTACGCAGTTGCTGCGCCGCATCATAGCGAAGGCACCGAACCAGTAAACTGCATTTGTCGGTTTAGAAAGTGCACTTGTGCACCCCGTGGCTAGCCGGACAAGTCCGGAATTCTAAACGGAGATCATTTTAATAAACGGACCGCCGTTCTAATAACGGCTATTCTTTAGCGCGAGAAGAGTTTTTGTGAGTCTAATCATTGGCATTTCCGGTGGGACCGGATCGGGCAAGACCACGGTAGCAAACCGCATCCTGGAAACGGTTAAAGCGAGCGAAGTCGTCTTCATTCAGCAGGACTCCTATTATCGTAACCTTACGGATCTGCCGCTCGACTTTCGCCAGGTCGCAAACTTTGATCATCCCGACGCCCTTGATAACGACCTGCTGGTCAATCATATTCGCAGGCTAAAAGCAGGTGAGCCAATCGAGCTGCCAATCTACGATTTCAAGACACATACTCGCCTAAACGAAACGCGTCTGGTCGAATCCAAACCGATTGTCATTGTCGAAGGCATCCTGATCTTTGTCGATCCACGTCTCCTCGAGCAGTTAGACATTAAAGTCTTTGTCGATACGCCCGACGATATTCGTTTCATTCGACGCTTGCGCCGGGACATTGCGGAGAGAGGCCGCACCGTGGAGTCGGTAATCGAACAATATATTGCCACGGTGCGACCAATGCATATGCAGTTCGTTGAACCCTCAAAGCGGTACGCTGACGTCATCATTCCGGAAGGTGGGCATAATCTGGTGAGCATAGATCTGATCAGTGGAAAGATTCGGGAGAGGTTGGCCGGCGCTCTAACCTCAGTTAGAGGCCAATCTTGAGCGAAGAGAGTTTGCAGCAGCTTATAGATACGGCGAAGTCGGCGCGGCTGCGGTCCATTGCGCCCTTTTCAAACTTCCTGGTCGGCGCCGCAGTGAAAACCGCTGAGGGGAAAGTCTACACCGGCTGTAATGTCGAAAGCGCAAGTTACGGACTGACAGTCTGCGCCGAGCGTGTGGCCATCTGGAAGGCATTGTCCGAAGGCGAAAGACAGTTTACCGAGCTGGCGATTGTCGCCGACACGGAAGCGTTGACGCCTCCCTGTGGCACTTGCCGGCAAATCATCTGGGAATTTGCGAAAAACGCAACCATCGTTCTGGGGAATCTTCGTGGTGAAACTCAAGTAGTTTCAATTAGAGAACTCTTGCCGCGCGCTTTCGACGCCCGCTTCCTTAGCGGCGCCGCGAAAGAATCCTCGCGGGAGAGGTCCTAACTTTCTAATGTGGATTTGTCGTTTGGAAAGTGCACTTGTGCACCCCCGTGACGAGCCGGACAAGTCCGGATTCTAAACGGATAGATCATATTTACAGAACACCGCATTGCCACTGAGCTTATGTACAAAACAATATTTATGGTCTTCGCGCTTGTCGCCACCATCCTCTTCAGTGTGTTGCCGGCAACCGCGCAACGGAACAGGGGCCGCCGTATGACGAAAGTGGACCTTCTCGTGCTAAACGGCACGCTCGTAACCATGGACAAAGACCGTCGCGTCATTCAGGACGCGGGTGTTGCCGTTGCCGGCGGGCGCATAGTGGCTGTAGGTGCCAGCCGAGATATCGTCAGGACGTATTCGGCGGCTGAAAGAGTCGATACCGGCGGAAAGATCATTATCCCCGGGCTCATCAATGGTCATACCCACATACCCATGACGCTGTTTCGATGGTTGGCTGACGACCTCGATCTTCAGGACTGGCTCACGAAATACATATTCCCGGCGGAAGCGAAAAATGTTTCCGAAGAATTCGTGCGCGCCGGTACACGCTTAGGGTTAGCGGAAATGATTCGCGGCGGTACGACAACTTACTGCGATATGTATTACTTCGAAGACGCGGTTGCTGATGAAACCGCGAAGGCGGGCGTCCGAGGAGTTTTGGGAGAGACTATCATCGACTTTCCTGTTGCCGACAACAAGACCAACGCGGAGGCTATGGCTTATGCCGAGAGGTTCGTTCAGAAATGGAAGGGAAACGATCTAATTGTCCCCGCGATCGCGCCTCACGCTCCTTACACTGTTTCTGAGGAACACCTGAAGGCCATTCGCGCTTTCTCCGACCGGACCGGAGCACCCATCGTGACGCATATTTCGGAAACGAAAAAAGAAGTGGCTGATAGCCTCAAAGCGAAAGGCGCAAGCCCGGTCGACTATCTCGCGCGCATTGGGTTTTTAAGCGAACGCGTGATTGCGGCCCACATGGTTTGGCCCAGCGACGGCGAGATCGGGATTTTGAAGCGAACTGGAGTAGGCGTGGTTCACAATCCGCAGTCAAACATGAAGTTGGCATCGGGCGTGGCGCCGGTTCCAAAGATGATGGCGGAAGGCGTAAGGGTGGGCCTCGGGACGGACGGCGCCGCTTCGAACAATGATTTGAGCATGTGGGAGGAGATGGACACGTGCGCGAAGCTTCATAAGGTTTTCAGCGGCGATCCCAAAGTGATGTCTGCTGAGGAAGCGTTTGAGTTGGCGACCATTCGCGGCGCCCAGGCACTACATATGGAAAAAGAGATCGGCTCGATAGAACCGGGAAAGCGGGCTGACCTGGTCCTCGTCAACCGCGACTCGCTCAATCAAATACCCCTTTACAATATTTATTCCGACCTGGTTTATGCGACCAAAGCTTCTGACGTGGAAACAGTAATAATCAACGGGAAGATTGTAATGCGGAACCGCCGCTTGTTGACGCTCAATGAGGCCGCGATAAAGGACGGCGCTCGCATGTTCCGTGAAAAAGTAATTAAGAGTCTCGGCGGTTCCATCACCCCGGAATAGTCTTGAAAGAAAAGTGCATTAACTGGATAAGTGATGTGCTCCCAGGTAAGAAACTGTGACCGGCAACAGGGCCATCAAAATAGAATCCCGATGCAATCAAAACATTGACTGATTGCAATTGCCATAGTCCAGGGTCCGATTCATAATATGTAGCCATGTTGTGAATGTGTAAGCGAGCTTGCAAGGCTCGCTTTTGCATTTATCCAGCACTCGCATCGCTAGAAATATTCCCTCGAGAGGTGTTCCCCGGTTGATTAAAGCCTTACTGTTATTTGGTCTCTTATTTTGCTTTTCCACTGCGCTCAACGGACAGCCGGCGTCCGAGCCGGCAAACCCCCTGGAGCAGATTCAATCCCGAATCGAGCGCGCGCGCGCATTGATTGCCGCTCATCGACTGAACATTGCTGCCAGCGAACTTGAATCTGTCCGAGCAGCGACGCAGGACTACGCGGTTCGGAACATCACTTCCATAATGTTAATGAGCGTTTACCTTGAAGAGGGAAACTACGGGCGAGCGGAAGCCCTGCTCGAAGAGAATTATCAGGGCCGCTACGCGCAAAAGGATGAGTCGCTCGGAACCTACTTCGCACTGGCCGGTCAAGCGGTAAACGGCGCGCGTACGCATCTCGCCCGCTACCGCAGTTTTGGCATCAACACCAACGATGCAAACCTACCGGCCGAAGCAGTTAGCGATCTAAATCGCTTGCGGTCGCTCCTCGAGCGAATGATCGCTCAGGCTAAAGAGATTGCAAACGGGCGCAGGGCCTACGATTCTCTATCGTTGCTTGAAGACGTCCTCGGGATTCGTTTATCACTTGCGAAGGACAGCGAAGATCAGGCTAAGTGGGAAGCAGAGTATGCGAGCGCCCGCGAAGTGCTCGCATCTTCGCAAACGCAGATCGCTTCGCTAGGCAGCATTCCACCTTTACGTCCCACTCAATCGCCGGTGAATAGAATAACTTCACCCTCGCCATACTCTGCCAAGAAGGTCTCCGAAGCGCCGCTCGAGATTAAGACGCCTGAGAAGGACGATGGCTCTGCCGGGCAACAACCCTCCAGTGATACGAAATCTGACGAGCCGCTGGTGAGCGATGCGGGTTCCTTGAACGCGAAGGCTACAAAGAAAGTCCTGCCACATTATCCTGCCATCGCAAAACAGAGTGGCGCCGCCGGATTGGTGAGGGTCCACGTAATTGTTGACGAGACCGGCAAGGTTATCGCGGTTTCCAGTTCAGAGGGCCCGATGCTCCTGAGGTCGGCTGCAGAAGAGGCCGCCCGTCAATGGTCTTTTGAAGGGATTTCCAGCGGCGGCCGGCCCCTGCGGCTTAGCGGATACATCGACTTTACCTTCGCCCTTTAACAAACCCTGACTGCGCAAAGTTCCACCGTATCCTCCCGCGCCGCAAGACCTTATCTAATGTTGACTTAAAAGTAAGGATTAGTTAAACTGCCCTCATCCAACGTTGTCCAAACGGATGCCTGATTAGATAAGGTGGACAGCCGGTGGGTGGTAATCATTAATGAAGATCTCGGCACAAGAAGAATATGGGTTGCGCTGTTTGCTGCAACTTGCCCGGGCTGATTCGCAGGGTGAGTCGTTGACGCTGGCGCAAATAGCGCGCAGGGAAGGAATCTCTGTCGCGAATGCCGGGAAACTCATGTGGATTCTTAACAAAGCCGGCTTCGTGCAGTCGCAACGGGGTATCAAGGGCGGCTATCGTCTTTCCCGACCGGCGTCAGTTATCCATCTTAACGAGGTCATAAGCGTCCTCGATGACGAGAGTGTTGAGACGCACTGCAAAACCTATGCGGGTGTTCTCGATTCTTGTGTGCATACGGGCGATTGTGGAATCAGGCCGGTAATCGTGGAGCTGCATCAGATTGTCGACAATGCGCTGTCTGAGATTACCTTGTCGCAATTGCTCGGTACGGAGGCGAACGTTGATGCTGTGCTTCACAAGATTCAAGGCACGAAGCAAATGCGACGAACGGAACCAGGTCGTGCGCAGGTTTGATTGGAACAATAGTCTGACAGACAGTTGGAAGATTGCGGGTTAATAACAGATGAGTACAGCCGAACTATTAGGTAGACAAGAATACAAATACGGTTTCGTCACAGACATCGAGTCGGACGTTATTCCGCGTGGACTAACGGAAGATACGATTCGTTTGATTGTGAAGATCAAGAATGAGCCCGACTGGATGTTGGAGTTTCGGCTGAAGGCTTACCGCCATTGGCTAACCATGACCGAGCCTAAACATTGGCCAAACATTTCGTATCCGGAGATCAACTATCAGGATGTCATCTACTACAGTGCGCCGAAGCAGAAGGCGACCAAAGCAAGCCTCGATGAAGTAGACCCGGAGCTGTTGCGCACATTTGAGAAGCTCGGCATTCCCCTGACTGAACAAAAGCAACTTGCCGGGGTCGCTGTTGATGCGGTCTTCGATTCGGTTTCAGTGGCTACGACCTATAAAGAAAAACTCAAGAAGCATGGGGTCATCTTCTGTTCTTTTACGGAAGCAATTCGGGATTATCCCGAGCTGATAAAGAAATATCTCGGCTCAGTTGTCCCCACCAACGACAACTTCTTCGCAGCGCTTAATAGCGCTGTGTTTTCCGATGGCTCTTTCTGTTTTATTCCCAGGGGTGTGCGCTGCCCGATGGAGCTTTCAACTTATTTCCGAATTAATAACTCGGAGTCCGGCCAGTTTGAGCGAACGTTGATCGTGGCCGAGGAAGGCGCGTACGTTTCTTATCTTGAAGGCTGTACTGCGCCTAAGTTTGATAAGAACCAATTGCACGCTGCGGTTGTCGAACTGGTTGCGCTTGACGATGCGCAGATTAAGTACTCGACAGTGCAGAACTGGTATGCGGGCGATGAAGAAGGTGTTGGCGGCATCTACAATTTCGTTACCAAACGCGGCAAGTGCGCCGGCCGGAATTCGAAGATTTCGTGGACCCAGGTTGAAACCGGTTCGGCGATCACCTGGAAATATCCATCGTGCATTCTGCAGGGCGACAACTCGATAGGTGAATTCTACTCCGTCGCGTTAACGAACCACGCCCAGCAGGCCGACACCGGAACGAAGATGATCCATCTTGGCAAGAACACTCGCTCGACGATCATTTCGAAGGGAATAGCCGCCGGCAAGTCGAATAACAGCTATCGCGGCCTTGTGAAAGTGATGCCCAGGGCGGAAAACTCGCGGAACTATACGCAGTGTGATTCGATGCTGATTGGTTCAAACAGCGGCGCCAATACCTTCCCTTACATCGAGGTGATGAACAACACCTCGAGCGTAGAGCATGAGGCGTCCACCTCAAAGATTAGTGAGGAGCAATTGTTTTACTTGCAGCAACGCGGCATTTCGCAGGAGGATGCGGTCTCGCTAATTATTAACGGTTTTTGTAAGGATGTGTTTTTGCAGTTGCCGATGGAGTTTGCTGTCGAGGCGCAGCGGCTCCTGGGAATGAAGCTTGAAGGCAGCGTCGGATAATCAGACGCGGCGACAGGGCGACGCTGAGACGGGGGGTCGCCTCGTCTACAGTTTCCCCACGTCACCGCGTCATAGTTTTGAGGAGCAATCATAGGTGTTAGAGATCAAAAATTTATACGCAGGCATCGATGGCAATGAGATCCTGAAGGGGATCAATCTGACCGTAAGAAAGGGCGAGATTCACGCCATCATGGGCCCAAACGGTTCGGGCAAATCAACCCTGGCAAAGGTCCTGAGCGGGCATCCGGCGTATCAGGTGACGAAGGGCGAAGTCCTCTACGAAGGAAAGAGCCTGCTGGAGATGCCGCCGGACGAGCGCGCGCGCGAAGGAGTCTTCATGGCGTTTCAATATCCCATTGAAGTGCCGGGCGTTTCCAACGCGCAGTTTCTGCGGCTTGCTTACAACGAGAAGCGCAAACATCTGGGCGAGGAAGAGCTGGATCCGCTCGAGTTTAAGGACCTGTTGCGGGAGCGTGCGAAAGTCGTTGAGATGGATGCAAGCTTCATGTCGCGTTCCGTCAATGAGGGTTTCTCCGGGGGCGAGAAAAAGCGCAACGAGATTCTGCAGATGGCTGTGCTCGAACCCAGGCTCGCGATTCTCGACGAAACTGATTCCGGGTTGGATATCGATGCCCTGAGAATCGTCGCCGGCGGTGTCAATCAGCTTCACAACTCGGAAAACGCCGTCATTCTCGTGACGCACTATCAACGCCTGCTCGATTACATAGTGCCGCAGTTTGTGCATGTGCTTGCCAACGGGCGCATCGCTAAAGAAGGCGGTAAAGAATTGGCACTGGAACTGGAACAGAAGGGCTACGACTGGCTGAAAACAACTGCTCCCGAGAACGGCGTTGTTGGCGCGCAGACAAACTAAAGATGATGGCTACCGAGACAGCAAGACAAGAGAATTCGTATCAGGAAGCCTTTCGAGCGCTTCAGGAAACTCAATCGGACCCGCACGTTTCGTGGCTCGCGCGCTTGCGTGAGAATGCCATGGCGCGTTTTGAAGAGTTGGGCTTTCCTTCGGTGAAAGATGAAGAGTGGAAATACACAAATGTCGCGCCGATTGCCAGGGCTGCCTTCGCGCCACGGCTCGTTGCCGCCGCGGCCGGCAGTTCTGACGCGGAAAAGCTGGCGAGCTTCAGTGTAGTAGAAGCCGAAACAAGCCAGTTGGTTTTCGTCAACGGGCTTCTCCGCGATGACCTTTCCGCATTAACTGCGCTGCCGAGAGAAGTAGTCGCGCTTGATCTTTCCCAGGCAATTGCGGATGAGCGCTATAGTGAAATTGTGCGCAGGCATCTCGCCCGCGAGGCTGATTACGTCGCTCATGGGTTCATTGCCTTAAACACAGCATTCATTTCCGGCGGCGCGTTTGTTTACATTCCACAGGGCGTAGTTCTTACAACGCCGATCCATTTGCTTTTCATCTCGGAAGGAAATCAAACCGCAAGCTTCCCGCGGGTGTTGGTGGTGGCCGAAGCAAACTGCAGTGCCACACTGATCGAGAGCTATGTGAGCACCCACGACGACACGTATTTTACGAATGCCGTGGTTGAGATTGTGCTCGAAGAAGGCGCGCGACTGGAACACTACAAAGTGCAGCGCGAGAGCGCCGAGGCGTTTCATGTTGCTACAACGGTGGCTGATCTGGGTGCGAATTCGAGTTACGACTCCACCGCAATCACTTTCGGCGCGGCGCTCTCGAGACACGATATCAATGTGACTATGGATCATGAAGGTGCCGAGTGTTGGGTGGACGGTCTATATCTCGTAACCTCGACTCAACACACGGACACTCACTCGGTTATCGATCATAGGAAGCCCCACTGCACCAGCCATCAGCTCTATAAAGGTATTCTGGACGGCAAATCGCGTGCGGTTTTCAATGGCAAGATTTTTGTTCGCCACGATGCGCAAAAGACCGACGCAATGCAGACGAATAAGAATCTGCTGCTGTCGAACGAAGCCCGGGTCGACACCAAGCCGCAACTCGAGATCCTTGCTGACGATGTGAAGTGTGCGCATGGCGCGGCCGTCGGGCAGATTGACGAAGACGAGCTGTTTTATTTGGAAACTCGCGGACTTCATTACGATCTGGCCCGTAATCTTTTGACCTATGGTTTCGCGGAAGAGGTGATTGGCAAGATAAAGATCGAATCGATTCGGGCCCAGCTTGACGAGGCAGTTCTGAATCGGCTCAATGCTCGGCTGGAAGCGTAACGTTATGAGTAGCACTGAAAGACTTTTGGTTGACGATCCCGCAGTTCCTGCTGCTTCAAGCGGTTTCGATGTAGCCCGCATCCGGGAAGACTTTCCTGTGCTTCGTCAGGTCGTCAATGGCAAGCCGCTGGTCTATCTTGACAACGCGGCCTCATCGCAAGTCCCTCAAGTTGTTATCGACCGCGGCAGCATTTATCTTGAAGACGAACATTCCAACATTCATCGCGGCGTTCACTACTTAAGCCAGAAAGCGACTACGGCCTACGAGGGCGCGCGCGAGAAGGTGAAGCGCTTCATCAACGCCCGCGAAGCGAAGGAATGTATCTTTGTTCGTGGCGCAACTGAAGGAATCAACCTGGTAATGCACGGCTATGGACGCAAGTTCATTGGCTCCGGCGACGAGGTCATTATTTCGGCAATGGAGCATCACGCGAACATTGTTCCCTGGCAGATGCTTTGCGAAGAGAAGGGCGCCCGCTTACGCGTAGTACCCATCAACGATCGCGGCGAGCTCATCCTGGAAGAGTATGAAAAGTTTTTGGGACCAAAAACCAAACTGGTCTCGGTTTCGCATATTTCTAATGCGTTGGGAACGCTGAACCCACTGCGCCAGATCATCGCCAGCGCGCATCGTTACAACGTTCCGGTACTGATAGATGGTGCGCAAGCAGTGCCGCGAATCCCAGTTGATGTCCGTGACCTGGATTGCGATTTTTACGCATTTTCGTCACATAAGCTGTATGGTCCAACCGGCCTGGGCATCCTATACGGTAAAGCCAAGTTGCTCGACGCGATGCCGCCGTATCAGGGCGGTGGGGACATGATCAGTTCGGTCACTTTCGAGAAAACAACTTACAACAAGTTGCCTCACAAATTCGAAGCCGGTACTCCACACGTTGCAGGGGCCATTGGGTTAGCGGCGGCCATCGAATACGTCAGTCGTCTTGGCATGGAAAATATTGCGACATACGAGCACGATCTACTAACCTACGCTACAGACGTGGTTTCGCAAATTCCCGGCATTCGTCTTATCGGAACAGCGCGCGAAAAAGCCGGTGTACTCTCATTCGTACTCGATCCGATACACCCGCACGATATCGGGACAATTCTGGACCAGCAAGGGATCGCGATCCGCACCGGGCACCATTGCGCACAGCCGGTCATGCAGCGTTTTGGCGTTCCCGCGACTGCCCGCGCATCGTTAGGACTTTACAACACTCGCGCCGAGGTGGACGCCCTGGCCGCCGGCCTGCAAAAGGTCAAGGAGGTCTTCGCGTAATGCCCGACCTACGTGACCTCTACCAGG
>Ga0137403_10003055_pt1 | contig 20195 bp, 19 predicted proteins | sample CZOMad2_1_16fung_FD_122057 | JGI IMG/M metagenome (GOLD analysis project Ga0137403, IMG submission 122057) | Vadose zone soil fungal communities from Angelo Coast Range Reserve, California, USA - CZOMad2_1_16fungal (Hybrid Assembly) | ecosystem: Environmental > Terrestrial > Soil > Vadose zone...
CGGGCGGTCGCCGGCTGCTTGGCGATGATGTTGACGATATCCTCGCCATCCCAGTTGCCCGTCTCACCCAGGAAGGTTTTTTCGCCGTCGTCATGATCTTCCGGGTGGTAGATGAAGCGGGCGGTATAGACGCCATAGGGGTAACGGGGGATGGGAGTCGAGATGGTCCAGCCCGTGAAGGCGCGGGCACACGCTTTGACATCGTCCTCCGTGTAGTTGGGCTGCCCGTCCATCCCCACACCCATCGAGAACAGCTCCAGGAGCTCACGGCCGTAGTTCTCATTGATGGCCCCCTTGTGGCTCATGCAGTTGTCCAAATAGAAGATCATCGACGGGTCGCGGGAGATCTCCAGCAAAATGTCCCGGAAGCTGCCGAGGCCACAGCGGCGGAACATATCAAACTCGATGAGCTGTTGTTTGGCATGCTGGACCTTGGAGGAGCCGGTGCATAACACGCCGTGCCAGAAGAGGGTGATCTTCTCTTCCAGGGGACGCTTGGAGTTGATCATGCGCCATGCCCAATAGACGGGGCCACCGGCCAACATCTCCCGCCACTCCATGAAGTAACGCTCCAGCACATCCACGTCGATGCCATCGGGCTGCGCTTCGGGATGCAACAGCTCCTCTACCGTTGCCTCATATCCCTTGGCAGCCCGCGCCTCCAGCTCTTGATAGGGCGCTCCGAAACCGGCACGGCGCATCAGGTGGGCCATGAGAGCCATATCGTTGCCTGCCATGCTTGATTCCTCCTTCGATCGATAGTTTCCAGCCATAGCCCAGAGCTATCTTCACACGATCCTACCCGCTAATGCTTGCCTCCCCCTCCCAGTCACGGTTCTCTGTCAACGAACCACTAGCCCTTAGCCACTCTCCCCTACCACAGGTGCATTCCAGGCTTCCCATAGGGCGTTGACACCAGCGATACAGCGCCGTGCAAACTCCTCATCGCGAGCTGGGTCGCCGAAGTCAAGCCAGGTGAGCACCGCATTCCACGTGTGCGACACCGCCACCTCGACCGCCCAGCGGCGGAAGAGAGGATCGGCGTGCCCTCGACGCTGCAACACCCAATTGATCACGCGGGCGCGCACGTCGTGTGCATAATCCGCGAACTCGGGCTCGCGAGCTGAATGCCTCAGGAGCAGACGGAGCGCATCTGGATGCGCGCGGCCGACGGCGAGCAAGGCTCGGAGGCCGGCACCAGACTGGAACTCTTGCCTCGTCCGAGCGAATTCAGCTTGCAGCGTCTGCACGGTGGCATCGAGCACAGCGCGGTAGAGCTCTTCCTTGGATGCGAAGTGCCGGTAGACGATTTCCTTGGTGATGCCGGAGGCCGCTGCCACCTCCTCCATCCCGGTGCCGGCAAATCCTTTTGTCGCAAACGCGGTCGCCGCGCCCTGGAGAATCGTGGCGTGGCGCTGCGCACGCGACAGAAGCTTACGGCGAGCGCACGTCATACGGCCTCCTGTGAGGGGACTTTACACCTGTAGTTGGTGCAGTGTAGACTAACGCGTCAACAAAGGGAAGCGAAAAATTTCATCTGGGGGGGTAAAATGTGTGGGCAATGCGTCGCTAGAGACGGTAGGCGTGTATGGCGCTGCGAATAGGGCGTGTCCCGTATCTTCATGCCGAGCCTTTCTACGTTGATATGGCACGCCGTGGCCTGGCGTTGACCGAGCTCGTGCCTCGTGCCGTGGCCGTCGCGGCGGCGAATGGCGAGATCGACGCCGGGCCAGTGCCGTTGGTGGATTGTTTTCGCCTGGAAGACCGCTTTCAGCCAGTGGCGGGGTTTTGCATTGCCAGCATACAGGATGCTGGCAGTAGCCTCCTGTTTTCCACCAAGCCCATCGCCGCACTCGCCGGGGCGTACATCGGCGTCACCGACGAGGCGTCAACCGCGCCGCGGCTCCTGGATGTTCTGCTGCGTCTGAAGTACCAGGTGCAGACGGCGGCCTATGGGCCGCTCGACGCATCGCACGAGGCGTTTCTCCTCATCGGAAATCAAGGTCTACGCCAGCGTATGGGTGCGCCAGACTTCCCCTATATCTATGACCTGGGCACCGAATGGCACGCCTGGACCGGCCTGCCGTTTGTCTTCTCACGTTGGATGGTGCGCAAGGACGTGAGTCCCAGAGACCTGGCGCTGCTCGAGGAGGCGCTGTACGTCGGGTTGGAAGAAGGGGTCGACTCCCTGTGTGAAGTCTCGGAGCCGCGCCAAGACCTGGTCATGCTGCCGCGCGATATCGCCACGTATATTCAGGGCTTTCGTTACTTCATCGGGCGCTCAGAACAGCAGGCCATCGACCGGTTTCGGCGCTACCTGCAGCAGCTCGAAGGCTGATGCCAGCGTCGCTCTTCGCTTCAATTTCACTACGTATACGTCTACTCCATCGAGAGGGATTCCTATGCACACCCCGAGTCCCTGTTCCGAAAAGAACCCCTTGTGTGGCTGCCGAACAGATTGGCGGGCCCGGAGGGTATGTAGATCATCGCCCCCGAAGTGGTGCAGAAGTTTGGGGATCTCAAGAGGCCGGAGAGTGCCATTGGCACCGGCCCCTTCCTGCTGGAGCGCTATGAGCCCAATGTGAAGACGGTGTTCAAGCGCAACCCGGAGTATTTCCTCAAAGACCAGCCCTACGTCGATGGGGTAGAGTGGTTGAGCCTTGAGGGGGAGACCATGAAGCGGAGCACAGACCGGATTCTCACCACCCACGTGGGCAGCTTGGTACGTCCGCCTGGACTCGTAGAGCTCATGCGGACGAAAGAAAACGGCCAGGCCTATGACCAAGCGGCGCTTGCGGCACGTGTGCAAAGCGCCGTCAGGGACGTCGTGCAGCAGCAGGTCGATGCCGGCGTGGACATCCCCAGCGACGGCGAGTACGGCAAGCCCAGCTTTTCCGGCTATGTGAACGAGCGTCTCAGCGGATTCGAACGGCGGCCGCGAGACCCAAACGAAAGCCCCTTGTTAAATTGGGGGCGCGATCGACAGCTCTTTCGGGAATTTTATGAAGCTTATGATCGGGCCACCGGGAGTGCCTCCGGGCATCCGGTCGTGTGCACCGGCCCCATTACCTACCAGGGGCAGACCGCGGTCCAGCGCGACATCGATACCTTCAAAACCGCACTGGCCGGGGTGCCCGTCGAGGAAGCGTTCATCCCGGCGGTGGCGCCCGGCACGATCGAACTGCAGCGCCGGAACGCGTTCTACCCGACGGACGAGGCCTACCTCTTCGCCATCGCCGAGGCCATGCGGGAGGAATATCGGGCCATCGTGGACGCCGGGTTCCTCCTCCAGATCGACGATCCCCGGGTGGTCACCCAGTATGGCATGCCTGACCCAGCCCCCAGCACGGCGGAGTACCGGGCGTTTGCCGAGCGGCGGGTTGAAGCCCTCAACCATGCGCTGGTGGGCATCCCACCGGACCGGGTGCGCTACCATCTGTGTTGGGGGAGCTGGCATGGGCCCCATGTCACCGATGTACCGCTGCAGGACATTGTCGATATCGTGCTCCGGGTGCGCGCGGGCGCCTATTGTGTGGAAGCCGCCAATCCGCGTCATGAGCACGAATGGCAGGTGTGGGAAGAGGTCAAGCTGCCGGACGGCACGCTCCTCATCCCAGGCGTGGTCGCCCATACAACCAACATCGTCGAGCACCCCGAACTGATCGCCTGGCGCCTCATGACCTATGCCCGCCTGGTCGGGAGAGAAAATGTGCTGGCGGGCACTGACTGCGGATTCTCCCAGGGGGCCTTGACGCCGCGTGTGCATGCCTCCATCATGTGGGCCAAGCTCCAGGCCTTGGCGGAGGGAGCGGCCTTGGCGAGCACGCGACTCTGGTCCCGTACCAACAGGTGACCGGCCCGCTGTATCGGCCCATGCACACGATTACAAGGTTCCACCGTTCGCTACGCATGAGGAGAAGGGAGCACGAGGGGTTGACCGCGGCACAGGCGTGGGTACCTGCATTCAACCAGGCACGGATGCCAGGCAGCAGTCGAAGTCGTCCAACCATAACGGGGCGCTTGTTTCGGGGGAGATGGATCGGGCCTCGTCAATGGCTCGCTTTGGTCTCATCCGGAGGACCTTCAGGCATGCCGGCATCGATCCAGGCCACGATCTCATCGATCTCAGCACTGGACAGAAAGGGCCCTTGCAGCGGCATTTTCCCAAAGCCACCGACGCCACGGGCCAGGGACCGTACCAGATGCGTTTCCCTGCCAGGGACGCCAGGTTGGATGGCGCGGAGCCCTGACAGAACAGCGGTGGCCAGCTGCTGCGGCGTTTCCCAGTAATATTCGTGGATGCCCGGATACGGCTCACGTCTCCACCGCACGATCCAGCGCTCCATAATGCCGTCCAGGATGGCTTTGACCCTGGGCCAGTATACTGGTGGCTCCGGCGTCTGACCCTCATGCATGGCCTAACTCCAGGATTATGGTCGCAGCGTCAGTATCCACGTACTGATACGGAGCAGTCAGCTCGCCGCGAAAATATGAGATGGCGGCAACACAACCCAGCTTCGAGATGGCATCCTCCCGGCGAGGATTTCCTTCGTCTGGCGGAAAGCTAATGATCCCCGGCTGAGGCCTTCCCTCCTACCGCGAGGGTATTGAGCTGCTCAAGATAGTGTTTGAATCGCTCGATGGCCCGCTGCTCCGGTACGCCAAGGAAGTATCGAATCCCTTGCGTATACTCCAAAATGTCACGGGGATGCATCAGCACATCGGCCCGCCCTTCGGCGGCATGAAACAAACCATCGGCCCAGTCTTGCATCCCCGTGTAAAGCGCGTCTTCCAAGGAAGCCACCTCTTTGCGGTCCAGCGCTTTGCGGACGACCCAGCGTGCGAAGACAAAGGGCAGGCCAGTCCACTGAGCCCATTCCTCTCCCAGGTCGTAGGTATGGGGGTAATCCCAGACGCCGTGTCGCTGGCGCAACCCCTCGCTGCCGATGAGGAGGAAGGCGTCGGAGGCATCTTCAGGCGCCACGTAGGCTGCTGGCTGTACGTGATGTTTGAGAGTCAGGAGGACCTTCAACAGTAGAGTAGAGGTGGCAGCCTCACCAGGGATGCCGATATGAGCACCGGTCAGTTCATGGATGGGTCGCTTCGAGTGCAAAGCCACACTACTGGTCTTACGAACGGTCGCCAGGCAAAACCCTGAGAGGAACCGAGCTTGCTCGTCCAGGTGGAAACAATCTACCAGGGGCATCGGTCCGGCATCGATCTCACCCCGGGTAACCGCTCCAGCCAGCTCACTGGGTACCATGTCGTACAAATCCATCCCACGGCGCTTCATCTCAAAGTAGAAGGGCTCGCAGCTGAGATAAGGAATGCGAGCAACTTTCAGTGCCATGCCCATACACCTCCGCGACAGCCCTCCATAAGGCATCCTGCAGCCTGTTTTCCACGCATTCTCCCCGTACCGTGACTGTTTCCCGGATGGAGAGACAATCAGCGCTCGGACTACGTCACGCACTAACGACGCCGATATATTAAAGGCCCGGCCCCCACCCTGACCCTCCCCCGCAACGGGGGAGGGAGGCGTGGAGTCGGAAGTGCCGCGCTCAGGGCTTAGAGGCGGGGACCAACGAAGGTGGGAGAGAGCTTTTGATACACTTGGACGCGGTTACGGGCCGATTCCACTACGAAAATCCGGTTCTGGTCATCGACCGCGACGCCGGTTGGCCCCCAGAAATCCTTCTCCCGTTCCAGCCCGTACGCACGCTCGCGCTCTTGGTACATCTCCGGATTGGCGTCGAGCTTGTCTTTTGCCCACTTGGAGAGGGTCGCATCGCCGGTCTTCTGGGCAATGAAGTCCCCTTCGGGGTCGAAGACCTGCAGCCGGTTGTTCAGCCAGTCGGCAACATAGATAACGCCATCTTGATCTACGGCAACGCCCGAGGGGCGATTGAATTGCCCTTCACCCGTGCCCGACGTGCCAAACTGCATCAAGAAGTTACCATTGGGGCTGAACTTCTGGATGCGGTCATTCCGCCAATCGGAAACATAGACATCACCGGCGCGATCGACGGCGATGCCCCACGGCATATTGAACTGGCCTGGGCCGCTGCCAGCAGAACCCCATTTCGCCAGGAACCGGCCATCCTTGGTGAATTTTTGGATGCGGTTATTGCCGCTATCGACGATGTAGGCGTTATCATCGGCATCGAAGGCGATACCGGAAGGACGGTTGAGCTCGCTGTCGCCGCTTCCTGGTCGCTCCTGCCACTTGCTAATGTAATCGCCATCCTTGCCAAAAATCGACACGCGGTTGGTCCACTCATCGGTGACGTACACATTTCCGGCGCGGTCAAAGGCGATGGCGGTCGGCCATACCAGCGAGCCGTCATCGAAGTTGAACGCATGTGGTCCCTGGGCTGTGACGCCACGAGCAAAGGCCGTGACGTACTCTTCGTCGCCGAGTGTTAACACGGTGATCCGAGTGCCTTCCGGACGATATTCAGAACCCCGGCACAGCACGTACAGCATGTCACCCTCGCCGCGGGCGACAAAGACCGGCGAGGTAAACCCCGGTCCGAATTGCTCGCCACGGCCGATGGTGTGGCTATATTTCAAAATAACGGAATTCGCAACGGTCGGCATGTTCGCACCTCACAGCATATGGGTTAACCATGACCTGGAGCGCCAACCCCCTACCACAAGCAAAGGGATTGGCGCTCGACAATAGCCGTGTCCTATAGGACATCGGCGTGTCTAGAGGAAATCAAGCTGCTCGAAGGTCCCACCGACGATGGGCTTCGAATCCATCTTCATCCACTTCTCCAGCAATGTCGCGTAGAGCCCGCGGAAATCGTTGTTGAAGTGGAGATCCCCTTCCAACAATTTCCCGGCTTCCAGGGAAGGATACTGGCCGTACAGGCCACCCTTCACCGCATCGCCGATGACGAAGGCATGGCCGCCGGAGCCGTGGTCGGTCCCGGAACCGTTGTCATGCACGCGTCGGCCAAATTCGGTGAACACCAGGAGGACGACGTTGTCCGTGGCGTTGTGCTCTTTCAGGTCGGCGTAGAAATCGGCGACGGCCTTGGACGTCTGAGTCCACAGCCGGGTGTGGTTGGCCAACTCTCCGGCATGGGTATCGAAGCTATTGTATGGGGCGGTGGTGTAGAGAATCCGCGTCCCAAAGTCCGCCAGATGTGTCTGGACGATGTTTCTCATATACCCGCCAACGGTATCGTCGCCGTACTTCACCGTCGAGGCATACTTCGCCGGAGCCGTGCTCAGGATGTCCGCCCCTTTCAAGGCGTCTAGACCCGTCTGCGCGAAGTAGGAAAGCACCTGGTCTTTCCCAAGCATCGGGGTGTAGGTGCGGGCGAATGTATCGAGTGCCTTCGTCCGCTGCTCCTCGATCTCGATGCCGGTGAGAACGCCGTAAGATTCGAGGTTACCAACCGAGGCCACCGGTACGCCCGGTGCTGACAGGGCGCGCGGCAGACCACGACCGAAGTTGACGCCGGTCAAGACGTTGTCTTTCTGGGGGTCGATCTCATGAAGCGTCCGGCCCAGCCAGCCCTCGGTGCCGATCTTGTCGGGCTCGCAGGTGTGCCAAATATCCATGGAGCGGAAGTGAGAGCGGCTCGGTTTGGGATAACCGATTCCCTGAATGACCGCCACTTTCCCCGCATCATAGAGCGCCTTGAGAGGTCCCATAGCGGGGTGAAACCCGACATCCTTATTGAGGGGCAGTACCTGGTCTTCGGGAATCCGGACATTCGGCCGGTTGTCGAAGTACAACGGGTTGCCATATGGGATGACCGTATTCAGAGCGTCGTTGCCCCCGGACAGCTGGAGGACAACCAGAATGGGGTCCTTCTTGTTCGCTGCCATAACATCCCCTCCCTTCGCCGTTAGGCAAATATGTATTCCGTGGTCGCCACGATCGACTGCAGCATCTGGGCCACTCGTTGGGGGAATTTCTCCGCCCCGGTTTGAATCTCGCCCTCGCCTCGGGCCAGGGTCACCAGCTCATTGCGCGTCTCAGGCGCCAGCTGATACCCACCCAGCAGCTCCAAGCAACCATCCACCAGGCGCTCTGGGGTCAACGTCGGCCCTTCGGCACGCAGCCGTGCAATGATGTCCTGCACGCCAGGCAGGTTGGTGTTGGCTAGATAGTCGGCGGTGAAGTTAATGCGCTCGACCAACGTGCCGCTGTCGATCCATTCCTTCCCGGTATGCCAGCCCTCGACCGTTGGCGGATTGAGGATGTCTTGGCCCATGTAGCGAATGTTCAGGGCCAGGGCATTGAAGCCGGGCTTGGGGAAGTCGAAGTCTTTCACCAATCGCGTAGTGCCGATCACCGTTTCAACCGGGCTCTTAACCTTGGCGAAACGGGCCTGTTTGAAGAAGTTGGAGTTGAACAGAACGCGCAACATCGCACCAATGTCGGTCCCGGACCGGAAGTACTCGTCCTCAAGCATTTTGATGGCCGCAGGGTCGCGTGGCGGCGTGTGCTGCCAGGCAGGAACCTGTGGCTCATCGGCGACGAAGTAATTGTACAGATGACGGGCGATGAACCGGGCCGTAGCCGGCTGTTTGGCGATGATGCGGATGATATCCTCGCCATTCAAGTTGCCGGTCTCACCGAGGAAGGTCTTCTGGCCATCGTCATGATCTTTTGGGTCGTAGACGAACGTCGACAGATATCGGCCATATGGGTACCGCGGCATGGCATTGGCGACCGTCCAACCGGTGAAGGCTCTAGCCGCCTCTTTGATATCCTCCTCGCTATAATTCAGCTCGCCGTCCTTACCCACACCCATGGAGAACAGCTCTAACAGTTCCCGGCCCCAGTTTTCATTGATGGCGCCGTTATGGCTCATGCAGTTGTCCAGGTAGAACACCATGGCCGGATCATAAGCCAGTCCCATCAGCAGGTCTTCGTACTTGCCCATGCCGGTGCGGCGGAACATATCGATTTCGAGGCTTTGCTGCCGAGGATGCTCGCACTTGGCATGGCCAGTGCAGAAAATCCCGTGCCAGAACAGGGCCATTTTTTCTTCGAGCGGCCGCTTGGTGTTGATCATGCGGAAGATCCACTCTTCCTGCTGGCCTTCCAGTCCATTCTTGTTCACCCATTCGGTCTTGTATCGCATCATAATATCGTCGTCGAGCTCGGGCTGCGTCTCGGGGTGCAGCAGTTCCTCTACGGTCGCCTCATAGCCTTTAGCGGCTCGGGTTTCCACTTCCGAGTACGGGGCTCCGAATCCTGCGCGGCGCATCAGGTGAGCCATCAAGACTTTAGCTTCATCTGCCATGTCTCTTCTCCTCTTGCCATGCTTCATTGATACGACGTTAAATCCGCCCATGGGCGACATCGACATATAGCGCAGACATACGTGCTTGTACATCTCCTTAGGGGCCACAAAGCGATGAGTCCATGCCCCGGATGCTCTGCCTTTTGACCCGGCTTCCTGGGTCACCAGACATCCTAGCGCGATCCTATACCTCAGTTGCTGCCTTGTCAACAGTTAGAAAAAATATTATTGTTATTAGCACGCTTAGCGGCGCAGAAAGCTGCCCAAAATTTCGCCAGATGTGATGAACGCATCCTCCCTCATGCCCTCGGGAGGCCTGCCGGAGCAACTGCGGCACCGGCAGACTGGGCGGAGCGAGGTGCTATGCATACCCGCCAAACAGCGCCCGTTGCAGGTCTTTCCAAAAGCAATCGACCGCTTTGAACCCCGCTCCTTTCAATGCCGCCAGCTGCTGCTCGAGGTTGGCGGGGAAAGGGCCAGCTCCCACCTCGGCGGGCGAACGGTCCGCCCGTCGCACCATGGCGCCGATATCTTCGCGTGCACCCCCCTCACGCTGGCGGCGTGCCGTCGCCACACTAGCATACCGCTGCTGCAGCTCGGAGGATGGGGCGTTGAGCAGGTCCAGGTTCAGAAAGACACCGCCTGGCTGCAAATGCTCCCGGATTTCGCGGTAGATCTCGCTAATACGCGTGAAGTCCCGAAGATTGTGCAAGCAGCTGGACGACACGGCGGCGTCAAAAGGGCCAAACGGCTTCGGCAGCCAATTCGGATCGAAGAGATCGGACTGGTGCGGTGTGAAGCGGCCTCCATACGTTGCTAGGAGATTCCGTGCCCGGTTCAACATCGGTTCGGAACCATCCTGGGCAATGCACGTGGCATTGGGAAAGCGGCCGAGGATATAATCGCTCACCGCTCCATAGCCAGCGCCGACGTCGAGGATGGTAACCGTGGCGTCGGTGGGAAACGGGAAGAGATCGCACATCAATTGGAACCGCTCAGCGCGGCGCGGGTCTTCAGCCCGCTGCCGGCCCACCCACTCGTCGACGTATGTCTCTGAAGCCCAATCGTGATGGTCGTGTCGCTGCATATGCCCCTCCTGCCTCCGTACCAGTCGAACCAGGAGACAACTATCAGACGGAAGGATGCAATTATGGGACTTCGCCCCCGCCATCGAGGTCGGGCTCGATCTGGCCCTCTGCCCCCTGGGCCGTGCGAATAGTCTAGGTTCATGGTGCCGAAGATTCTGAGCTCAAGGCCTATGAGGCGCAACGAGCGGCTAGAGGCCCAAGAGCTGCTCCAAGTTTTTCCAGAGGATCTTTTCTTTTTCTTCCCGAGTCAAACTCTTCAGGCCTAGCACCCAGGCGACAGGCCAGTCGATGCGCATGTCAGCGGGCCAGTCGGTGCCCAGGACCACCCGATCGGCGCCGACGGTGTCGAGCAACAAACGCAGCGCCGGCTCGCTATGGGTCAGGCAGTCGTAATAAAACTTGCGCAGATAAGCGCTGGGGGGCTTGTCGATGTTGATCCTCGCCTCGGAGCGCACCTGCCAGCCCCGGTCCATACGGCCGATGCCGAAACAGGTATAGCCCCCACCATGCGCCAGGCAGACCTTCAAGTCGGGACACTGGTCCATGACGCCACCGAACACGAAGGAGGCAAAGGTCACGGCCCGGTCGACCAGGTTGCCAATCGTGTTGGCGAGATGATAGCGGTTAATGCGCTGGAGCACCAGCGTTGGCCTGGCCTGGTGGATAAAAATCACCGCTCCCATCTGCTCCGCCTCTATCCAGAAGGGCATAAACTCTGGTTCATCAAAGGTGCGGCCATTGATATGGTCATTGATCATGGCCCCTTTGAGGCCAAGCCGCATCACGCCGCGTTCCAGTTCAGCGATGGCGGCCTTGAGGTCTTGCATCGGCAGCGTCGCCAGTCCGGCGAAGCGATCGGGGAAGTCGACCGTCATCTGATGCACTTCATCGTTGCAGGCGCGCGCAATGGCGGTGGTGGTGGCGACGTCCTGATCGTACTTGTAGAAGGCCACATTGGTGGACACGATCTGCACGTCGACCCCGAGAGATTTCATATCGGCCAGACGCTCCTCTGGCGTCCAGGCGTTCATGGGGTTGAAGAGTTCCCCTTCGGCACTGGTCATGCCATGCCATGTTCTGCCGGCCAGAACCTCTCGTTGGAAACACTGGGGGGTGAGATGCGCATGAATATCGATCGCTCGCATACGCCTCCTAGGGCTTCGTGGCTGGTGGTCAGCGGGTAGTAGCTAGCGCCGGGACATCGGCGACTGGTATACACGACTGACCACGAGCCACGAACCACGAGCCACTATTTTTCCAGACCCAGCAACCTCTCAAGGTTCTTGTACAGGATGGCCTCTTTTTCCTCTTGGGTTAGACTTTTCAGACTGAGGATCCACGAGACAGGCCAGTCGATGGCCATGTCAGCCGGCCAATCGGTGCCAAAGATCACCTTGTCGATGCCGACGGTGTCGATCAACATTCGCAGGGCCGGTTCGCTATGCGTCAGGCAATCGTAGTAGAACTTGTCGAGGTAGGCGCTGGGGGGACGTTGGATGTTGATTCTTGCCTCAGAGCGTACCTGCCAGCCGCGATCCATCCGCCCGATGCCAAAGCACGTATAACCGCCGCCGTGGGCCAGGCAGATCTTCAGATCAGGACAGGCATCCATCACTCCGCCAAAGACGAAGGAGGCGAAGGTCACGGCCCGGTCCACCAGGTTGCCGATGGTGTTGGGCAGATGGTAGCGGTTTGAGCGCTGTCGGACCAGCGTCTCACCACCTTGTTGATGGATAAACATGATAGCCCCCATCTGCTCCGCCGCCTTCCAGAGGGGGAGAAATTCGGGCTCATCATAAGTGCGCCCGTTGACTTTGTCATCGATCATCGCCCCGACCAGACCGAGTTGGTTGACCGCTCGATCCAGCTCAGCGATGGCCGATGGCACGTCCTGCATCGGGATCTGAGCAAAGCCCTTGAAGCGGTCCGGATAGTCCATGGTCATCTGATGCACTTCGTCATTGCATTCCCGGTGCATGGCGGCAACGGTCTGGGGATCTCGATCGTAGTAGTAGAATCCCGCCCCAGTGGACACGACATGGACGTCGACCCCGAGGGACTTCATGTCGGCAAGGCGCTGCTCCGGCGTCCAGACCGCCCGAGGCGCAATGCGGACGCTACCCGGTTTGATGCCGTGCCATTCCTTCCCGGCCTGCGTGGCATGGATGAAACACTGGGGTGTCAAGTGAGCGTGAATGTCGATGCTGCGCATGTGCACCTCCGTATGCTAGCGCTGTCTTAAGAAGGACGTCCATCGCAACAGAATCGCTGCCGTACTAGTCAGGCAATATGCTCCACCCACCCTAGATCACACCACAGAAGATTCGTCCACATGACCTACGGTCACACCCCCCGTGCTTCGCGCTCCCCCTCTTTTGACCAAGGAGGGCAAGGGAGATATTGCCAGCGACTGGAAACGCAGGTGTACCGATGTCATGGGTTCCGATTTAGCAGGCATAGAGGTCTCCGCAGCCGCCCGACCGCGCATTGGCCGCATACTACGCCGCCGGGTGAGGGGTGTCAACCCTGGCGTTCACCTTCACCTTAGCTCATAGGCAGCGCAGGGGTGGAGGATAGTACGTCCGTCGAGGCCGGTTATCTAATCACCCGAGAACCGTGTCAAGGCCCTTGGTATGCCCCTTGCTGACCTCAAAGTAGGTCCTTAATCGAGCACCACCCCTACTTCGCATTGCCCATCCCTAAGGCCATGTCACTCGTGGCGCTGGTATCGCGATCGAATCTGCGGTACTATGCATCACTCACGACCTTGAGGAGACCAATCTGGAGACAACATCCATGAAAAACAAAGTCTATCCAACTTTCGATGAGGCCGTAGCGGACATCCCCGATGGATCTGTGTTCATGTCCCCCGGATTTGGTGGCGTCGGCGTCCCGAGGAACCTTCTGGCGGCCTTGCACCGTCAGGGAGCCAAAAGTCTCACCGGCATCTCCAACAACGGTGGCACCAGGGACGACAAAGTCGATGTGGGAACCTTGATCGCGGCGGGCCAGGTGAAGAAAATGTACTGCGCCTTTACGGCTGCCACCCATCCCTCGCAGGTGACCCCCTTCGTGCAGATGTACAATGAGGGCAAGATCGATGCGGAGGTGCTCCCCCAGGGGACCTTGGCCGAACGGGTTCGCGCCGCCGCCGCTGGGATCGGCGCGTTTTTCACACCCGCCAGCGTCGGCACCGAATTGGCCGAGGGCAAAGAGCACCGCGAGATCAACGGCCGCATGTATGTGCTGGAGTACCCCCTGCACGCCGACTATGCGTTCATCCGGGCCTGGAAAGCTGACACGTTCGGCAATCTGCAGTTCCGCCTGGCCCAGCGCAATTTCAACCCCATCATGGCGATGGCCGCGAGAATTACCATTGTCGAAGTGGAAAACGACGTCGTGCCGATCGGAGAACTGGACCCGGACCATATTCACGTGCCGGGCGTCTATGTGGACCGCATAGTGCGCATACCGCCCGACGGGATCTGGGACTGAGGGCTCCGCACTGGTCACGATATGGTACGTCGCTGCGACTACTATCGTAGGCGTCGAACATTCGGAGGAGATGACGATGGAAGAGAAGCCGAGACTGGCGCGGCAAGCCATGTGCGATCGGCTGGCGATGGAGTTCCAGGACGAATGGATTGTGAATCTGGGCGTGGGCATGCCGACCTTGTGTTCAAATTATGTGGATCCAAATAAAAGCCTGATCTTTCATTCCGAGAACGGCGTGATCGGCTACGGTCCCCTGGCGAAGCCGGAAGAAGTCGACCGGCATCTGGTCAATGCCGGAGGGCAGAACGTCACGCCCGTATCCGGCATGGCGATCGTTCATCACGCCGATTCCTTCGCCTTAATCCGCAAAGGCATGGTGGATGTGACGGTGATGGGCGCCTATGAGGTGGCCGAAAACGGTGATTTCGCCAATTGGCGCATCCCCAACCGTAAAGGCGGCGGCATCGGTGGGGCGATGGACTTAGCGGCTTGTGCCAAGAGGGTGTTCATCGCGTTGGAGCATACCACCCGCGAGGGCAAGCCCCGTTTGCTCAAACGCTGCACCCTGCCCATCACGGCGCCGGGAGTGGTCAAACTGGTGGCAACCGACCTGGGGCTGTTCGAGGTGACTTCCCAGGGGTTTACACTTTGCGAGCACGCCCCAGGCTGGACTCCCGAGGAGATTCAGGAGCTCACCGAAGCCCGGCTGATCATCGCCGACGGCCTGCGGGAGTTCCGTTTCCGCGATCAGAACTAACGTCCAATCACTGTTATCTGGCGTCGGCACGGGCCGCTTTGAGCGCCATATCCGCTGTGAACACGCGCCTGGATCTCCGTGTCGGCGCGCTGGCCTGGATGGGGGCAGGACTGTTCAAGAGCCAACCTTTTCCCCCTCTTAGCGTAGCCTTAGCGCTTGCCTCTAGCTGATAGTGGGGTATTAAGCACATCCAACCGAAAACCTCTGTTAAGGTCCGTCAGCCCGGCTACGAACATGAGGCTATCCGCCCATGCTGCGGTCTTTTCCGCTGGCTTTCATACCATGCAGAACTGCGCAGAATCGGGTTACGGCGCGGTTTACCAGGGTTTAAGAAGGTCTCGAGGGTACGTTCACGGCGACAACAGGGCCAAAGTGCGTGGTCATCTGGGCATCACGCCGTCTTGTCATGAGGCCGGTGACGTGACGCTGACAGCTCGTGACCTCGTCTCGTAGCCAGTCTGGAACTCACGGGAAATAACGGCCATGAGCGCTTAACGGAGGTTTTCGGTCCACTGTGGCTAATACCCCAACACTCCATTCGCATCAAGGGGGAAGGCATGAAGACTTACGTCTTCCGAGTGGTGATTGAGCCAGATGAGGATCGCTGGTCGGCCCATTGCCCCGCCTTGCATACGTATGGCGCGGCCACGTGGGGGGTACCCAGGAGGAAGCACTCAAGCATATCCAGGAAGTCGTCCAGATGGTTGTTGAAGAATTGCTCGAAGATGGTGAGCCCATTCCCAAAGACGTGCAGGTCTCTCAAGAGTAGCTGCTTGCCTTCGCGATCTGAACCCTGGCGATTGACGAAGCTGGGAGCTATGCTATCTTTGCCTTATGCCACGACATCGCACCACAACACATACAGAGGTCTTACCGGTGAAAACCTATCTCTTTCAGGTTGAGCTCGAACAGGAAGACGACGGCCGCTGGAGCGCCTGGATTGAGACACTTCCGGGCTGTGCCGCCTGGGGCTACAGCAAGGAAGAGGCGCTTGAAGCTATCAAAGAGACCACGCAGGCCTTCCTTGAGATCCTGGTCGAGAAAGGACAACGCATTCCCGCGGCTCAGGCGGTCGAGACAATTGACGCTCCCGTCGTCGCCGTCACTCTATGACCGACGATCTGGGCCAACTTGTCCACCTCCTCCGCAACACACCCGTACGGGAACTTATCGCCGCCTTGAGAAGAGACGGCTTTTCGTTGGAGCGCCAGACCCAGACCGGCGGCCGGATCTACAGCCACCCTGACGGCCGACTGACCAGCATCCACTACCATACCGGCAGCGACACCTTAACCCGCAAGACCCTTCGGAGCGTCCTGCAGGCCATACGCTGGACCGAAGACGACCTGCTCCGCCTCAGACTTCTTACCTGATCTACATACGCTTCCCTCACTCAAACCCGACTTTGACAGTTGATGGGTACATGGAAACAGATGAAATCTATTCATTTCTAAAATGATACGAAACAATTCCACGTACACTAACGGGTAAAAGACGGCAACCTAGATACATGGATCACTTCTTGTAATGTATTGATATGACAAGCTTTATGATTCATGTATCTAGGCACTGTCAAACTCAGGTCAAAGGCCCCCGGCATCCCACTAGGGGCTTTTGCAATCCATGACTTCATAACGTTACAGACACCTCACCACCACCGCGGGAGGGACCAACCCCTTTAGGGTGGGTTGTTCATGAGCCGCCAACTTGCGTAACCCCCTGTCTCTGCGCCGTCGAGACGCCCCGTTACGGCTTGGGCGGCGACTCGCCAGGTTGGTTCCCTCGAATCCGCTCTTCCAACCGCTTCAAGGCATCCGCCATTTCTTGGAGTCCACGCTCGCTCAGCTCCTGCAATGTGGTCATCTGGCGCCGAAGCTCCACATTGTGAGCCATTTCCAGATAGGTATAGACGGACACTCCCAAGGCGACGAGGGCCACCAAGAGCGCCAGCACCGCAATCCCCGTCTGTCCCCGCTGATTCCGTATGCTCATAGTGCCCCTCTTGCTGTTGAAGACCCCGCGGCCTTCGCCTGCAACTCGCGAAGTCATAGTACCCCTTACCCTCCGGTACCTGGCTATCTTAACGCTCAGCACCTACGCTTGTACCCAAGAAAATAAAAACCCCGAGCACATCGCCCAGGGCTTTTAAGTTGTTTCCCCTGTCAGGGCAAAAGAGCTATTGTCCCGAGGGGATCCCGCTTGCAGCGGAACTCCCCTCGTTGTCGGCTTTCATGTCAAGGCGTTGTTGAGATCCAGGCCGCGACAGGCCTGATCCGCTCTACACGACGGCTCCCGCGGCTGGAGCCACGAATGAGACCCCAAGGCAGGAATCCCTGCAAACCAGCTTCCGCAAACGACATTCAGAACCCTCCCTGCCTCCACTGTGCGCAAAACCCCGTCAGCCTTTTAATGGGTCCAACCGCATCCAGGGATCAAAACCGCCATCGCATGGTGTCACGTGCCTATTCTCGCCCCATATCTCTCATTGGTGTCAAAGCACCATGCATGGATTTTCCGTAACTTGCCACCCGATGGTGCTGACAGCCAGCAAGCGTCCTCGGATGGGGCATGCTCACCTTCGTGCGGAGTCCCCGTGTGCATCGGCGTGATCCTCCTCCGTGATCGGATGCAACGCGTGCCTGACGGTGAACCGGCCGATCTGTCGCCCCAGCGTGAGACCGTTGGTCGTAGCGCTCCGGAAGTGCACGCCGGCGTACACCCGCGAGTCGGCGTTTTCCTGCGCCGCTTCTGAGAAGCGGCTGAACGCGCGCATGAGGCCGGCGAACGGGGCCCCACTGGTGGCGGTGAAGTCCACCTGATCGGTGCCAAAGACCTGGCGCAACACCACGGACGCCGCGCCCCCCTGGACGGCGTGCGTCGAGACGTAGTCCGGGTGGGCCGGCGTATTCAGGAGGCTCTCCCACGTCGGATCGCCCACCGTCTCGTCATTCCCATCCGTATCCCCCGCGCGAATGGCGGTGATGGGACGCCACCGGTTGACGAGATACTTCGTGTCGAAGCCCGCGATCACGCCGTCGGCCATCGCGAGGTTGACCAGCGCGAGCACACGCGCCTGCTCCCAGGCATCCAGCCCCTGGTCCGCCGCGACGGTCCGCGCGATCTGACTCCAACCGACGGGGGAACTTCCGAACCAGAAGCGCGCGATCTCCTCCTGGTCGGCGGTGCGCACCGCGCTGACCTTGACGCCGAGCGCCTGCACCTCCTGGTAGTCGCGCGCATAGTCCTCGCTGGTGAGGGCCGGGGGGTCGTCCGGCGGGAACCGGCCGCTGGACGGCAGCACGAAGGGCACCACGTGGCCCCACCCGGGCAACACGGCGGGGAGGAGGTCGGCGGCCCCCGGCGGATCCGCCGGGGAAGGATTGGGCGTGGGTTGCCAGTCGCCCGGCTCCATGCCCGGGGTGTAGGGCACGAAGGCCGTCGCCCCGTCCTCACGGCGCTCGGCGAGGATGGCCGCCGCCGCGGCCTGGCCCACGGCGATGCCGCGCGTCTTGGCCTCGCCGTCCGGAATTGTCTCCAGATCGGCCGCATAGGTGGCGTCGACGAACGCCACCGCCGCCGCCTGCTGCTCGGCCGAGCCGAATCCCGCAAAGGGCAGCGTCCCGACCGTGATGACGCCGACCAAGGCGTCATGGGCGGCCGTGGCCACGGCCGCGTCCGGCGACGCGCCCGGGTCGGGCTCGCCGTGGAAGGCATACGGCTCAAAGCGCCGGTCGATCGCGTTCAGCGCATCATGGACGGCCGCCTGGGTCACCGCCAACGCCCGGGATTGCACGGTCGGGTTCTCGCCGGCCATCAGGGTCGCGTCGACGGCCGTGACGTTCCAATCCGCCACCCGATCGGCTGCCGCGCCGGTGAGGGGCAGGGCCAGCATGAGGACGGCCGCCCAGAGCAATTCCAGACATCGTGTACCCCAATCGTGGTTGCGCATGGTAGGGCTCCTTTCGCTTGAGCGTGGATCACGAGTGCGCGGGGTTCGTGGCCTTATCGACCACTGAGGCGTGTCAACAACCGTTCTGCAGCCAGAACCGCACGGCAGGCAGGGAGGTCATCATGAAACGGGCGCCAGTATACGGAGAAGAAAAAAGCTTGTCAATACAATACTTTATGGATCAACCGCGAGCCGAAGATCGACAGCTATGCACCAATGATGATCAGTCGAGAGGAGTGATGGGCACCACACTCATGACCTTTGGTATTCCGCTACTTAATAACTTCTCATGGCTGCCTGCCTTCTGTTTATCCAAGACAGTAAAAAACTCGACGACCGTCATCATCGGGGCAATTGATTCCTTCTCGCTACGCAGAAGAATCATGCGCTAGTCGACTTCCATAAGATCACACGCGGTATTCCCAGGGCTTTGCAGAGAGGCGATTATTTCTGCTACGCTACATCAGGCACAGCATCCAGGCAAACATGGCCATGACATGCTTGAGCATCTCTCGAACACCTATTCGGTGAACACCACACCCCCGCCCGAGCCCTCGGGTGGACCACCACTCCAATAGGCAGGAAGGGCTGGTCTGTCCAAGACGCGATTGGCCGTGGCCTTTCTCGTTGCCGCGACATCGGATATCGTCTCCTTCTGGACGGAGTTGGTGCCACCGGTACAGTGGGCTGTGGATCTCGTCACGGCGCTCCTGCTCTTCATGGTCCTCGGCTGGCGGTCGGCCTTGCTGCCCGGATTCGTGGCCGAAGCGATCCCGGGCGTGGCAGCCTTTCCCGTGTGGACGTTGGTGGTGGCTGTAGTGGCACTCTGGGGACGCATCACATAAACGGCCTCCCGAACCATCAGTGACCTAGATGTTGCCGTGTGTTGTCCTCTGGCTATCGCGCCCCCCCCTGTACACCCTCCATTGACACCCCGCGCCCGACGGTTATGCTTGACTATATATGGAGAAGAAACACACCAACCCGCTGACCCTGGAAGAGCAGAAGCGAAAAATCGAGAATTTGGAGACCCGGATGAAAAGACTCGAAGACGCCCTCGCCGTCTAGAGAAAGCAAGACCGCGCCTCCTGCCCCCATGTGGATAACCAGGCATTGGACGAACGCAGCACGTGAAGTGCGCTTGGGCACAAGCAGAGCGATGAGAAGCTTCTGCCCGGACATAAAGCATTAGGGTGAGTGAATAATGCACAACGGACCTGCTGTCGAGCGGGTCTTTTGTGTTAGCCGGCCCATCCGCACATCACACCATCGTCTGCCAAGCAAAAACCGCGAGCATCATGCCCGAAGCCTTTTCTTCTCCTTAGTTTCCCCTCCCCTCCCGTTTGAACGACTGTATCTGCCCCTTCTTCGCCAAGGCTATGAAGGGCACGGCAATACCTCAACGTTTAAAGCTCTGAAATTGCCAGTACGACTGCGTACACACTGCATTCCGGCACCCGCACTTCCAGGCGGTGCCGGTCCGTGCCATCCATGGACAACGTAGCGGTAGGTGGCGTTAACCCGCACCAGATAGGAGACCCCCTCTGGCAGATGCGCCACACGTGCCCTACATTTCAACAGAGTGGAGGGTTCGTCCGTCGCGTGTGGGGCGTCAGAGCACAGGGCTCCGGCGT
>Ga0137403_10003056_pt1 | contig 20194 bp, 16 predicted proteins | sample CZOMad2_1_16fung_FD_122057 | JGI IMG/M metagenome (GOLD analysis project Ga0137403, IMG submission 122057) | Vadose zone soil fungal communities from Angelo Coast Range Reserve, California, USA - CZOMad2_1_16fungal (Hybrid Assembly) | ecosystem: Environmental > Terrestrial > Soil > Vadose zone...
AAGCCTGTGGTAGTTTTGCAATTAACGAAATTCAAGGATGCTTATGGATTACTTTTTCAACTGGCAAGAGCATGCGCGCTCCAAGCCAGATAAGCTTTACAAGACCACCTTGTGCCAGGGCGAGCATATGATGGTCGGACTAAACTGTCTCGAGCCGGGACAAACGCAAAGTGTCCACGCGCATGAAGGCGCCGACAAATTCTATTTTGTGTTGGAAGGTTCGGGAACTTTTACCGTTGGCGACGAAGAACGACAAGCCGAAGCAGGTACGGTCGTCGCGGCGCCTGCAGGAATAAAACATGGCGTCACTAATTCAGGCAACGAGCGACTTTCATTGCTCGTGGCCATCGCCCCGCCGCCGATCAAATGAACACGACTGACCATTCATCCGCGCGACCCTCTTCACTCGATATCTCTCCGGAAGAGTTGCGCGAGTTATCGGCGCGGGCAAATGAACTCGTGCTCGAATACTTTTCCGAAGTCTCTGATGTCCCGGTTTTTCTCAAAACATTTGGCGGTGACACACTCGAGCAGGTTGGATCAACGCTGCCTGCCGAAGGCGAACCCGTCGAACGGCTCATAAACGACTGCCGCACCATCATCAAAAAAAGCCGTCATAATGGTCACCCGCGCTTTTTTGGCTACGTAGCGTCGCCGGCAACGCCGGTAGGTGCGTTTGCCGATCTGATCGCATCGGCACTCAATTCGAATGTTACCTCGTGGCGATCCGGCCCTGCCGCTACCGAAATCGAGTGCACGGTTGTGCGTTGGCTCGGTGCTTTGATTGGCTACGACGAAAACGCGCGCGGCCTTCTCACCAGCGGCGGATCGATGGCCAACATGACGGCGTTAATGATCGCACATCGGGCGAAGGCGGGAGGCGAAGCTTCGCGAAGGGGCCTTTGGAGAAGTGATGCACCGATGATCATCTATGCCTCTGAGCAGGTTCACATGTCGATACCAAAAGCCGCGGACATCCTCGGCTTCGGACGCGATCACGTACGACTGATTGGTTGCGACGATCAGTTTCGCTTGGATGTGAATCTTCTGCGAAAAAGCATCCTCACGGACGTACAAGCTGGACTGAAACCGTTTTGCATCGTGGGGAGCGCCGGCACGACCAACACTGGCGCAGTCGATCCGCTTTCCAAGATCGCCGATGTCGCCAAAGAGTTTGCGCTTTGGTTTCACGTCGATGGAGCTTACGGCGCGCCGGCAGTTCTTGACGAAACGAAGAGCCCGCTTTTTGCTGGTCTCGAGCGCGCCGATTCCGTCTCTCTTGATCCGCACAAATGGCTGTACGCTCCGCTTGATTGCGGCTGCCTGTTGTTGCGCGATGAAGCGTGCGCGCGTGTTGCGTTTGGAGCTGAAGACGCGGATTACATCAAGGTGCTCGAGGAAGATGCGGACGAGTCGTTTGCTTTTTGGAACTATGGACCAGAGCTGTCGCGGCGATTTCGTGCCTTGAAGATTTGGTTGATGCTGCGTTACTACGGCGTGCGCCGCATTGCGGCTGCGATTACCGAAGACAACGCGCTGGCTGCATATCTCGCTGAGCTTGTCGAACAGGCGGAAGATTTTGAACTGGTGACACGGCCACAGTTGAGCATTTGTTGTTTTCGTTACGTGCCGCCGGCGCTGCGCTTGCGTTCAGCCGGCATGCCCCAAGACAACTACGCGATTAAGGCTGAACTCAATAAACTGAACGAGAAAATCATGTACGCGATTCAGCGAGGCGGCCGTGCGTATCTTTCCAGCGCCACCATTCACGACAAGTTTGCATTGCGTGCCTGCATCACAAACTTTCGCACGACGCGCGCAGATATCGAGGAAACACTTGAGATCATTCGCGACGTGGCTAAAGCAATGTGAATATTCGGCTCGGAGCTGAGGGAAATGACTCACGGTAAAGAATCTCAAGGTCGGGAAGGTGGGCTTGCCCCGCTCTGAATTGAATGGCATTCAATGAGCGGGGGTAAACCACCCTTCCCAACCTGCGAGGCTACCAAGGTTGAATAGCTTCTGGCGACTTTGTGCCTCATATTCTGATGAGCAGAATCATTCAGCAAACATCATACGATCGTGAGATGTTGGTCGCGCTCGAACTCGCGCGCGAAGCGGGCGCAGCTATACTCGAAATCTACGAAGGGCCGTTGGAGATTGAACAGAAAACGGGCGCGGGCGATCGCGAGCCGGTCACGAAGGCCGACAGAATTGCAAATGAAATTATTGTGCAGCGACTGAGCCGCGAATTTCCGGAAGACGGCATTTTGGCTGAGGAATCTGTTGACACTGAGCGCAGGCTCGGCAAGTCACGCGTCTGGATGGTCGATCCGCTCGATGGTACCACCGGCTTCATCGAAGGTAACGGCGATTTCGCGGTGCAGATCGGTCTGGCGGAAGCGGGTGAATGCGTGCTTGGCGTTGTTTACCAGCCCTTGACGGGAGTCTTGTATCGCGCCGTTCGCGGTGGTGGCGCGTGGGTCGAGCGGCCCGAAATGGAAGCCGAACGAGCAAGAGTTTCTGAGCACGTCGATCTCACGACGATGCGACTGGCGGCCAGCCGATCGCATCGCAGTCCGCGCATGGACCGCGTGGTCCAAAAATTCGGCGTCAAGCAGGAAGTTCGTCGCGGCTCAGTAGGAATAAAGGTCGGCTTGATTGTTGAACAGCAGTGCGACCTTTACGTGCACTTGTCGCCGCGAACCAAACAATGGGACACCTGTGCACCGGAAATAATTTTGCAGGAAGCAGGCGGCAGACTAACGGACCTGTTTGGGAACCCGCTTCGTTACAACTCGCCCGAAGTTCAGAACCGGAACGGCATTGTTGCCAGCAACGGCATCGCCCATCAGGAAATCATTTCAGCTCTGGTCCCTCTAATGGCTGAGTTTGGCCGATCGCCAGCCTAATCCCATTAAGCTAAATAGTCCTTACGGTAAACCCGCCGCTGGGCTAATATCTCTGCCATCCTCGAGGGTTGGAGTCATGCAGTGCAAAGTCGATCACGAATCTTTCTCACGTTTGCGCTATTTTGCGTTCTTCCCTTGCTGCTTCTCAGCGGCCTGAATTTTTTCCTGCACCTGAAATCCAGCAAGTCGCTTTTGACGGAACAAGTCGAAGACGAGCTGGCCCACGCTACCTACGATTTTGACGATCTGCTTCGTCACCGGCAGAGAGAACTAAACGACGTGGCAGCGAGCGATGCCCTGCGCAAGTACGTAACTGCCCCGCAGGCGCAGGCCTCAGTCGTCCAAGCTTCAGGTAATGATCAGATTTCAGAAGTTAAGGACTCGCTGACCCAATTTCTGCGCGATAGGCGATTCTATTCCGCTGTCGCAGTTGTCTCACCAGACAGACGTTTGCTGAGTGTCGCAGAATTTCCACGGTCGGAAGCAAAGGATGAGATAGTTTTTCACTCAAAAGACTTGCTTTCGAATCAAATCCGGCCAGATGAAGCCGTCTGGACGACGAGCGAGCAACAAGCTCAATGCACTCTTGTTGCTCAGCCGGAGCTTGGCAAAACGCTTCGATGTACCACGCCGATTCTGGTCTGGGAAGAACACCCAAAGGCTCGTGGCGCTCTGGTTGCTGATCTAAGAACCGATGTATTGATTTCATCTATCGTTCCCCGCTCCGGAGTTCCTTTCTTCAAAAGAGAGGGCACTTCCTCGCAGTCCGTAATGGTTATTGCTCTGGATGACTCAGGTGAAATCGTTTATCACACTAATGCTGCACTTAAACATCAGAGTGAGAATTCCATGCCTTACTTCCGTGAAGTTGCGGCTGCAATGATAGCCGGCCAGTCAGGAATTCAACTCTACCGTTCAGCCGATGGCGACGAATGGCTAGCAGCTTACGCTCCCCTACAGTCCACCCGGCTATCGCTGGCGGTCGCTGGTAACTATTCGCTGGCCGCACATTACGCGCGGCGCAATGGCTGGCTGGGAATCGCACTTGCTCTTCTGATCGGTTCGACGGCCGCGATGTTTCTCGCCAACTATTATCAGCGTCGCACAAAAAGCATCGAGCGCGTTACGATCGGCGTCGATGAGATAGTCAAAGGCAAGTTGGACCATCGCATCGAATTGCTCTCGAACGACGCTTTGCGACCGCTTGCCGACAATGTTGGTTTGGTGACCAGGCAACTGCGCGACCAGCTCGCGCGCGAAGCGGAAGGCCATCAGTTTCAATCTTTCGTGCGGCTTTCGGCGGTGCTCACCCATGATCTCAAAAATGCCATTGAGGCTCTGTCGTTAATCGTCAACAACATGGAGCAGCATTACGAAAAGGAAGAATTCCGCGCCGACGCAATGCAGTCGTTGACTGCCGCCACCGACAAATTGCGGGCGCTGGTGGCGCGCTTGAGCAATCCGGTGAACACGTTAAGCGGCGAGCACAAACGCCCGCGGCCCGTCGATCTGGTGCCGATTCTGAAGCGAGTGATTGCAATGACCGCCGCCCAGGCCCGGGTTCAGCACGAGATAAGAATTGACCTTCCGGAAACGCTGGTTGCGCTGGTTGATGGTGACCGCATGGACAAAGTCATGGAAAATTTGATCATCAATGGTCTGGAGGCGATGGGGCAGAAGCGCGGGACATTAACAATCGCAGCCGGCGAAACTGCTACCGGCAAACCGTATTTCAGCGTGAGCGACACCGGCGATGGCATGAGCGAGCGCTTCATCGCCGAGAGGCTGTTTCATCCTTTTGCTACCACGAAACGAAAAGGCGTAGGCCTTGGTTTGTATACCTGTCGCGAAGTAGTTACCGCAAACGGCGGTACTATCGAAGTTGAATCGCGGCAAGGTGTTGGTACAACATTTACGGTCGTGCTACCATCGGGCCAATCGAAACGCGGTGAATAATTCCCGCTTGCATCCTTACCAGGCGCCCAGACGTTTCCAATCGATTTGTTTAGCCACTGCGGCAATCGCTTGCACGAAATTTGCCATGGGCCACGAAAGTCAAACCAAGGAAACCAGAGCAAAAGAAACTCTGCTGGTCGTAGATGACGACGAATCAGTGCGTCGGGGCCTTTATTGGACGCTCAACTCGGACTATCGCGTCCTGGAATCAGCCTCGCGTGAAGAAGCCGTAAAGCTGTTGCAGCAGGAGAGCATTGATCTCGTTCTCAGCGATTTGCATTTGCCGCCCCACCTTGAAGACATTACCGAAGGCCTGGCAATTATTGAAGCTGCGCGCGAAAGAAATCCGCCGGTCCAGGTCGTAGTTATCACGGCCAGCAACTCGAAACATGCAGCGCTGGAAGCCGTCCGGCGCGGCGCTTATGGGTTTTTTGAAAAGCCTCTCGACGCGGTGGAAGTAGTGCACATCGTCAACCAGGCAGTGCGCATGCGCCGGCTGGAACTCGAAAATGCGCGTTTGCGCGACGAGTTGGTGGGCGCGACCGGCTTTGGTCGTTTGATTGGTTCCAGTCAGGCGCTGGAAAAGACTTTGAAACAGGCTCGCGCGGTTGCAGACACCAGTGCCACGGTTCTGATCATCGGCGAAAACGGGACCGGCAAAGAAATGCTGGCGCGCGCAATCCACGAGGAAAGCCAGCGCGCGCGCGGACCGTTTATCGGCGTAAGTTGCGCGGCGCTCCCGGAGTCGCTGATTGAATCAGAAATGTTTGGCCACGAGAAAGGCGCGTTTACCTCAGCCAACTATTCACGGCAGGGGCGTTTCGAACTTGCCGATGGCGGCACTTTGTTCCTGGATGAGATCGCCGAGTTAACCCCGAGCGTGCAAGTAAAACTGCTGCGAGTTTTGCAGGAGCGTGCTTTTGAACGCGTGGGCGGCACCAGGACCTTGACCGTTGACATTCGTCTCATCGCTGCCAGCAATCGCGATCTGGAAACGGAAGTGGAAGCTGCAAACTTTCGCCGCGATCTTTTTTACCGGCTGAACGTTGTGCCCCTGGTGCTGCCGCCGCTGCGCGAGCGCGCCGAAGATATCCCCGGCCTGGCCGCGCATTTCGCCGCCAAAGCAGCCGAGAAGCATGGTCGCACCACGCCGCAGTTGCAACCAGCGTTGGTGGATTCGTTGTACGAATATGAGTGGCCGGGAAATGTTCGCGAGCTTGAAAATCTGATGGAGCGCCTGGTGCTGCTCGATCGAGGAGCTACGCTGGGCCTGGAATTTCTTCCGGAAAAAATGTTGAAAGTGCAGCCTGCGCCGGGCGTGTCAAGCGATAAGACTTTTGAAGGCGCAGTCACTACTTTGAAGCGACGTCTAATCATCAGCGCGCTGGAAGCAGAAAGCGGAAACAAAGTTGCAGCAGCCAAGCGCCTGGGGATAAGCCGATCGTATTTGCACAGACTGATCTCTGAATTTGGCATCCAGGCGCGCACGAATAGCAGCGCCATGTAAGAAGAAGTTATAATTCGCTTTCCGAGGAGAAAGCGAAACGAATGGCTGAAACGATCAAATGCAAACATTGTGGTGAGAAACGAACTGCGCTCGGTTTTTCTCCGTTTCCCAATGAGTTGGGCCAGCGCATTGGCAGCGAGATTTGCCAACCTTGTTGGAGCGGCTGGCTACAGAAGCAAACACAAATCATCAATCACTACGGTTTGGACCTAACCAATCCGGACGCCCAAAATTTTCTGTTCGACAACATCAAAGGGTTCCTGTTTGGCGAAGCGCCCCCGTTAGAAGCGGAAATTGATACGACCAAAGAAGGCACGGTCAAATGGTAAGGATGAAGGTGGAGGGATGAAGGATGAAGTAATCTTTCGTTTCTCCAGAGTCGCGCCAAGCCCTTCAATCTCCATAGTCCTTCGTTCATCCTTCCGCCTTCATCCCTCATCCTTCTCGTTCGTTGGCCCAAGTCTGGCTGTAATTATCAGGCGCTAAATCTCCCCTCGTTTGCGATCCGTTAGTTTCCAGCAAACCCCTGAATAATTAACTTCCGCACTTGCCCGGTATTTCTTCCGTTTGCTTGAAACCTCGCGCGCCTTCTGCGCGTAACAGCCCTGACTCCCTGTGTAGTTGTTTTGCTTCAGGATTGCTTTCTAAGCTAAGCTCAGCATTCTTTCGCAGCCAAAGTTAGCAAGCGGTCTCTGCTACGTACAACAACCCTGCGCCAGTACAGAACCGCGAACGGTAGTGAGCGGATGTTAGACTCAAGTCTGTAATGTACTAGTCAAAGGCTAACAAACTTCGAGTATGTTGACTGTAGCATCCGCTCACTACCGTTCGCGGTTCTGCAAAACCGGAATCCAGCAGACGGATCTGAAGACTCAAAAGCGCAATTTCAAAAAGTATCATTTGCTCAGGAGGAACTAGCCTTGCTCAATCGCAGCCTACTCCATCGTCTCTTCACAAACACCATATTTCTGGCGCTCACGCTCGGCCTTGGAACGACCGCTTATTCCCAGACGAAGCTGCTTCGTTTTCCGGACATCTATGGCGACCGTGTGGTTTTCACTTACGGCGGTGATTTATGGACTGCACCGGCTGCGGGTGGGTCGGCAGTGCGCTTAACCGCGCATCCGGGCATGGAGGTGTTTGGCAAGTTTTCTCCTGACGGAAAGTGGATCGCTTTTACCGGGCAATATGATGGTGACGAGCAAGTCTATGTCGTGTCTGCAATGGGTGGAGTGCCAAGGCAACTTACTTTCTATCCCGCCAAGGGACCATTGGCGCCGCGTTGGGGTTGGGACAATCAGGTTTATGGTTGGAGCCGCGACGGCAAGCGAATCTTTTTCCGTTCACTGCGTGATTCGTGGGCTCTGCCAATCGCGCGGCTTTACTCAGTTTCGATTGAAGGTGGACCAGCAGACGCGTTGCCGATGCCGGAAGCAGGTTCGGGTGACTATTCTCCAAACGCCGATCAGATGGTCTACTCACCACAATCGCGCGACTTTCGTTCGGAAAAACGTTACGGCGGCGGTCAGGCAAACGCGCTTTACACTTTCGACCTGAAAAGCTATACGACCAAACGGATCACCGAAGGTCCGCGCGCCACGCGCGATCCGATGTGGATTGGCGACATGATCTACTTTAACTCGGATCGGGATGGGCACTTTAATCTCTATTCGTACGACATCGGCAGCGGTAAGACTGCTGAAGTAACCAGCAACAAGACCTGGGATGTGCGTTGGCCCAGCTCAGATAACGAAGACAGGATCGTTTACGAGTTAAATGGGGAGCTTCAGGTTCTGGATACCAGAAGCAATCGCAGCACACCCATTTCCATTACCGTTCCTGACGAAGGGCTGTCTCGTCGCCCCAGCCACCTGGCAGTTTCCAGTTTCATCGAATCTGTTGGCCTCAGTCCGAAAGGCGAGCGAGCGCTGTTTGCGGCGCGTGGCGATATTTTCACCGCACCGATCGAAAAGGGGCCAACACGCAACCTAACGCATTCGTCAGGCGCGCACGACAAGTGGCCTGCATGGTCGCCGGATGGATCCCGCATCGCCTACATTTCCGATCGCACTGGCGAAGAAGAACTGTATGTTGTGCAGCAGGATGGATTGAAGCCTGCCGAACAGATCACCAGCGGTGGCAGCGCCATGCGTTATCAACCCGAATGGTCACCCGATGGCAAGCGCATCGCCTTCGGCGACAAAGACGGAAAGATTTATGTAGTGACGCTTGCCGATCACAAGATGATAGAAATTGCCGACGCGCCGCATGGCCAGGTGCGCGACTACGTGTGGTCGCCGCGTGGAAACTTTCTTGCGTTCAGTATGGACACGAATCCCAATCGTTTTTCAACCATCTATGTTTGGAGCGTGACTGATGGCAAGCTGCACCGCCTCACCGATGACATGTTCAATTCATACGGTCCCGCTTGGGACCCGCAGGGAAACTATCTTTACTTTCTCAGCGATCGCGAATTTCAACCACAGATCTCGCAAATAGAATTCAACTATGCGACAAACCGCACTTCGTACATTTACGCAATGGCTTTGCGTAAGGATGTCAAACACCCGTTTCCTCCGGAAAGTGATGAAGTAACCATCAGCAAACCGGACGAGACGCCAAAGCCGAAGGGCACGCCACCCGGCGAAGAACCCAAATCGCCATCTAAAGATATTAATAAGGAATTGAAACCACCGGCGAAGGAGCCGGCGAAAGAGCCAACTCCGGATGCGGAGAAAGCAGCCACGCCGGCCCAGGGCGAACCTAAATCTGACACAACCGTGAAATCGCAAGCCCCGCTGACAATCGATTTTGACGGTATCGGCAGGCGCGTGGCCCGCGTTCCCGTAGCTGCAGATAATTATGGCGGCATCTCGGCGAAGAGCGGACATTTGATCTATGCGGTCGGCTCAGCTTTTTACTATGGCCGCCAGGGCGATCGTCCCACTGTGTTGAAGATCTTTGCCTTTAAGGATCGCAAGGAATCAACCATTGCTGAAGACATTCGTGGCTATACGATGTCAGATGACGGCTCAAAACTGCTGGTGGCGCAAGGGCCGGGTTACAACATCTACGATGCCACACCGCAGGGCGATAAGACCAAGAAACCGGTGTCAACTTCGGGAATGTTTGTAGATCGTGTTCCTGCGGAGGAATGGAGCCAGATCTTCAACGAAGTCTGGCGACGTTACCGCGACTTCTTTTACGTGCCGAACATGCATGGCTACGACTGGGTTGCTTTGCGCGAGCAGTATAAACCTCTGTTGCAATACGTGGCCCATCGTTCGGATCTCAACTACGTCATCAGCGAAATGATTTCGGAATTAACAATTCAGCACGCCTACATTGAGGGTGGCGATTTCCAAATCCCGCCGCGTCCGCGCAGTGGTTTACCAGGCGCGCGCTTTGAATTGGATAAAAAGTCGGGCCGCTATCGCATTTCAAAAATTTTTGAAGGCGAAAACGAAGAGGATATTTATCGCTCGCCGCTTCACGAAATCGGCGTCAACGTCAACGTCGGCGATTACGTGTTGGCTATTGACGGCGAAGAGTTGAAAGGCACAGACGATCCGTATCGCCTGTTGCGATTCAAGGCTGACAATCCCGTTTCATTGACCGTTAATAGCAGGCCGTCGCTCGAAGGCGCGCGCATCGTTTCTTATCGTCCCATTACCGACGAAGGAAGTCTGATTTATCTGGACTGGGTTAATCAGAACCGGCGCAAGGTCGACCAGGCAACGGGCGGGCGCGTCGGCTATATTCACATTCCCGATATGGGGGCCAACGGCATTCGCGAATTTATCAAATGGTACTACCCGCAAATTCGCAAAGAGGGCTTAGTCGTCGATGTGCGGGCCAACGGTGGCGGCAACGTATCGCGCATGCTGATCGAACGGCTGCGGCGAAAGCTGTTGGGGCTTAACTACGAACGCACCGACGATGAGGCTTTCACCTATCCTGATGCAGTATTCGCCGGGCCGATGGTCGCTCTGCTGGATCAAAACTCAGCTTCGGATGGCGACATTTTTCCGTATATGTTTCGCGAGGCAGGCCTTGGCCCACTGATCGGCAAGCGTTCGTGGGGCGGCGTGGTTGGTATTCAAGGCCGCGGGCCACTAATCGACGGCGGCACGATCTTCGTTCCCGGTTTTGGTTTGGCGGATAAGAATGGCCAGTGGATCATCGAAGGCTACGGTGTCGATCCGGACATCGAGGTTGACAATGATCCGAAATCGGAAATTGAGGGGCGCGATCCGCAACTCGAACGCGGCATCGCGGAAGTGATGGCGCGGTTGAAGACGCCGGTGAAGTTACCGCCTAAACCGGCTGGTCCAATCAAGACGATTAAATAAGAAGATGTCGGGTTGAACCTGCGATCGGCCTGACTCGTTGTCCGGCGAAGTTTAGCTTTCACTTTTAAGCATCAGCGACTAGCTAAACTTCGTCAGGACTATCAAGTCCGGCAAACAATTCATCAATCGAGACCTTCCAACCGGATAAGACATTCGATTCCGCGTACTCACCCTTCGCAAATCTCCGGCGCTCCCAGGCGGGACTTCCCTGGTTACTGGATGCATAACGAACTTCAATAATCATGGTGACGGAGTCTACAATCCACAGCTCGCGTACCCCCAGGGCGAGGTACGTATCGGCCTTGGTGGTTCGATCGTAAATCGCTGTGCGCTTAGACGAATATTCAAAAACGATATCGGCCGACGGGCGCTTCTGGCCCATCTGTTCGCCTAGCGCCTGTGACACGTACATCATGTCCGGCTCGAGATACGTACCCATTTGTTCGTCAATATAAATTCCTTCGCGCGGATGATGGACCTCGCCCTCGAGTTTATTATTCAAGAGAAACTCAACCAACAACTTAACAAGACGAGAGTCGATGCTGCCGTGTGGCGGAGCTGGGGGTGGAACCATGAAAAGCAACCCTCCAATTAAATCGTAGTGGTAACGATCTTCAGGCTCAGCCAGGGCCCAAAATTCCTGGAGGGTGTAACGACGCAATAGCGGCGAGAAAAAGGGTTGCTGCGGAAGTTCGACTGACTGCATTAAATCCTCCTCTTTCACCTGGGCATCCTAGCACTGTCGCACGCTCTGTCAACGCCTGTCAGCCGATGTCCGTGGTTGAATGGATGCCAGAAAATAAGCAAGATTAAAATTTATCCAGCAACTAACCCTTCACCAGCAGCTTCTCCTGCGGCAACATCGCCGGCATGCCCTTGTGTTGCCAGCAGCGCACTGGCCCATGCACGCGCCGTGAGCAAGGCGTTCCTTTCTTGGTGCGCGCGCCGCAAATGTAGACATCTGCTTCGATCGTGTTCGCGGCAGACGTTGAATTTGTTCCCGCGGTTGATGATTCAGACTGCGAATTGTTAAGTGGCGAATCTGCGCGTCTTTCAATTATTAGCGGCGGAGCGGCGGGTTGATGTGTTCGTCCCAGCAAATATCCGGACGCGATGAGCGCAACCGAAAATAGCAGCCGGGGAACAAACCGTTCTCGTCTGAAACGCCAGGCGCAGACCTTACAAAACCGGCGGCTGTTCCAGAAGTGCCAGCGCAAACGAATCAGCTTATTGCCACACTCGCAGCAGAAGTTTGGCTTGTACAAGGCGCGTTTCTCCGGGTGAGCTGAAGGTATTGTTAAAGCGGCGGGTGATGAACTGGGCGCGATTATATGACGGGAAGTAGCAATGGCAATAGCTCTTTTGCATCAGTACTAGCTCTAGTTTCTCTGTGCCACCTCTGTGTTCTTTGTGTCTCTGTGGTGAATCTAATGGCGCAGGGGCCACCACAGAGCCACAGAGAAACACAAAGGACGCACAGAGTTGTTTGCAGTCAGGCAATTTGATCTGCCGGATGATCATTTAGCAGGTTTTTCCTTGTTATAGCAGTCCCAAGCAACGCTACTTCCTTTTGACGCGTCGGAACAACTCGTTTCCCTGCGATTACCATCAGCGAATTGCCAAAGCCCAAGTTGCACGGGCATACTCTTCGCTTGTCCGTAACCCAGACTTATGAATACAGCGCGATTTTCCAGGTCGAAAAGACAATGCTCGTACGCAGTGCTTCTGGCTTTGTTTGCTTTTTTCTCAGTCGTAGCGCGTGCTCAGGGGCCTGATGATGTGGTACGCACCGACATTTCGCTGGTGCAATTGAACATTGGCGTCGTCGATGCGCGCGGACACGCAGTCACGTCACTTTCGCGCAATGACTTCACGGTTTATGAGGACGGAGTAAAACAGCCGATTCTTAACTTTGAACCAACGGACACGCCATTCAGTTTGGTGTTGCTGCTGGACATGTCAGGTTCGACCGTGAACTTTCGCCAGCAACTGAAACAGGCAGCAGGACGATTCCTCGATGCGCTGGGACCAGAAGATCGAGTCGCGGTCATTCAATTTAATGCGAAGGTAAAAAACCTTTCTGGGTTCACTACGGACCGGAGGAAATCCGCGTATGCAATTCAACTTGCCGAGGGCGCGGGTGAGACTCACTTGTATGAAGCGTTGTCGCAATCGTTGCGCGACCTGGACAAGGAAGGAAAGCGGCGCAAGGCAGTTGTCGTTTTGACTGACGGGCTGGACACCTCGATGCGTAATGCGGATCGGAATTCTGCCTCGCGCGCGCAAACAGATGCGGAAGCAGTCGCTGCAATCGATCCGAAAGCGAGTGCCGCGCTGAATTTGGTTTTGAATGCGGCTGATCGGCAGGGTGTAACTATTTATCCGCTGGCATTGCCGTCCGGCGATCCCAAACGTTTGCCTTTGCCCGATCCGGTCATCACCGGGATCTATTCGGCGGCGCGCGCGCGTCTGCAAAACTTAGCGGACCGCACCGGCGGCCGGTTAAATGAGATTCAGCGGCTGGATCAAATGGCAAGGTTATATGTGGAGGTGGCAGCAAATCTGCGCACGCTTTACACCGTCGGTTACCAGCCTCGCAGCGAGCGCGCGCGCGACGGCAAGTGGCACGAGATACGTGTTGAGGTAGCGCATCCGGAGCTAATCGCGCGCACCAAGCCTGGCTATTTTGCGCGCTAAGTAGTCCGCTTGACACTCCTTAATCGAGAACCCTATATTCAAATATCGCTATCGCAACCGTAAATACTAGTAAATAGAGAGGCGCGGTTTTCTATTTACGATTCACGATTTACGATTCACGAGGCCAGGCACCCGTAGCTCAGCTGGATAGAGTACCTGACTACGAATCAGGGGGTCGCATGTTCGAATCATGCCGGGTGCACCATTCAGAATCAACGAGCTAGGGCGTCGCTGTTGGACGTCCTTTCTCATTTAGTGCGCCTAGAGTGTGCCGGTTCTGAAACCTGAGGGGTAAGGTCGGTTGCTCTGGGCCGACTAGGGGAATGTGACGAAGACCCCCGGAGGGAAACTGCCGCGTATCCACTTTTTACCATCTGCCTTAGTTTCTCGCACCGCTATTCGCTCTGAATCGACTGCGGTATTCAAATGCTCTTTTAGGGCTCGCTTCATGTGTTTACCAAGAAATGCGGTTTCATCATTTACGAAGTCAAGGATTCGGTCTGTTGTAACCTCCTGCCCGACAAACCTTCCCTGAAGAATAGTCCATAGGGCTGGAGTGTAATCTGATTCAAAGAGAACTGATTGCAGCGGATTTGTGGCATCGGAAAACCGAAACTCTCCGGCGGTATCTATTGCCCACATTGCTTCCTTCATCTTCACGTGTCCAAGCGGATGATTACTTGCAAAGAACAAGAGATACTGGACTCGATTATTCGCATCTCGCATCTCAAAATATCTTACGAACTTTGCGACCCTTTCAAGCTGTTGTTGATATATGTCTCGGAGTGTTCCAATGCGGTCGCTTGATTTAAGCGCCAACTCTACACAATCCGGTCTGCCGAATAGCTCATTTATGTGATTGACTATTTTAGGGTCAGGGTGCTGTAAAAAGCGATTGATTGCGTCGACCATAAAAGTGATTAGCACTTCGCAACGGGTTTTTTTTAAGAGTCTCTCAACAAGTGCGAATGGGATGCCCGCAAAACCAAAAGGGTCTATGAAGACGAACGTAGGGGCAAGAATGCCCTTGTCTTGGTCCACCTTATCCAATAGTCGGGTGAGTTTCTCGTGGAAGAGACCAGACTCGGGATGTACTTTAAAGTGAGCTGGTACGCTGATGCTGCCAAGTTCGGACTTTAGATGTTCGATGCGGTCTTCGCGCTCATCTATAAACCAAAACACTATTTCTCCGATAAGGGCTTTCCGATGACTCTTCGCAACATCGATAGCAATCAGAGGTGAGCCAGGTTCACCCTTTGAATAACGACCCGGCCCACAGAATCCATCAACGTAGACAATCCTACCGTGATAGGTGTTCAGAATCGGAAACCAACACTGGAGATAGCGTTTCAGAATTTCATGTTTAGCTGAGGTGTGAGTGTCGAGAGGCCAAATTGTTTTAGAAGGAACAGTCATATGAGGCAGCCCTTAATCAGTCGGTCACGCTGCATGTGACACTAGAGGAAAACGTATCTTCGGATATTCCATCCAAGTGCGTCCATCGAGTTCATTCCCTCCCGACTTAGGCCTAACTCCTCCCCACTGCTTAAAAAAGAAGGGAACGCCCGCCGCGGTGCATTGGTCTCGTATCTCTCTGATCCATTCAATCTTGGCGGAACGGAAGTTCGGGCCACTTTCGCCTCCTGCAATTACCCAGTGGATTCCATCGAGGTTTAAAGCGCCCATTGGGCCAAGCAATGGTTCTATCGAGAGGAAACGAACGCTAGCATTTCCGCGACGAAGATTCTCAACTCGTTTTAGCGCTGCAGCGTTCTCAATCGAAACCCCAAGCCATATGTTAGGTGGCGCGGGTTCAGAAGGAAATCTCTCGTTAACGAAATTTCGCAGAAGAGAACTGCGCTTAGTCAACACTTGGTACGTATGCCAATTGGCGTGCTCCATCGTACTGAAAACACGGCTAACGAATTCCTTGGGTATGTTCTTATGAAAAAGGTCGCTCATAGAATTAACGAATATATTGCGAGGACGCTTCCAGCAGAAGGGTAAGGCCAACCGTGTCGGCCATAACCTTAGATCGAAGCCTTGCTCATACGGATGTCCTTCGACCCCGCGAAAGCGTTCGGCAATGCGTTCTGCATAGCAATTAACACAGCCGGAACTAATTTTCGTGCAACCCGTTACGGGATTCCATGTAGCATCCGTCCATTCGATTTGAGTGTTCTCTGCCATGCGATTTGTAGAAAGATTATAACATGTCGAAATGCCATCTACGCAATTGTGTTTCATTGATGAATGAAAGCGGGCGGCTCAAGGCGCTTGCCGGGATTCAGGAATTGCAAACCACCTTCGCGCAGTTGTTTGTTCAAATTCGCTACGTCCGTCTCAACGAATTTATTTAACTCCGCAAGCAGATCGGTCAGCTGCTTTGCCAGATCGTCGATGCGCACCATCTCATCCGCAGTCGGTGCGCCGGTGTAACTCTCGAGCCCGCCGGCAACGCCGTTGATCTGACTCAGCAGTGGGCGGGGCTCGTCAGGAAGGGCCGGGCCCGCGCCGCCTGTGTCTGGAGCGGCAACTAATTTCTTTTGGATCTGATTCAACTGGTCTGCCAACTTCTGGATCGAGTCGTTGGTTTGTTTCGAGACTTCGGTGTTGTCTTTCAACGAAGTTTGCAGCGCGGTTATTTGCGTGTTCAGACTGCGCATAGTTTTGCGCGCCGCGTCGGCGGATTTTTGCAGTGCATAAACTCGCGTGATTGCCTCATTCAACTTGCCGCGATCCGCTTCCACGATTTGTATGCGCGGGTCTTCCTGCACGACGACGTTTCCATTCGCTATCTTGTCACCCGCAACAATCTTGATCGTGTAGTTGCCAGGCAACACACGGGGGCCACGCGACTGGCCAAAAAAGCCACCGCCTCCGACCTCGGCCGCACCTTCCGGCGGAGGCGCCGGTGAATTTAATCGCAGGTCCCATACTACGCGACTGAGGCCCGCTTCCTTTGGTCCTTTCAAATCGCGCACAACCGTACCGGCGCTGTTGCTGATCGTAATCTTCACATCATCTTTCGGTTTGTCCTTCAAGTAGTAATTGATGACCGCGCCGTAAGGCGGATTGAGTGCCGTAAACCACTTGTGACCTATGCTGCCCTTGCGGTTGTAAAGACGGAAGTGAGTAGCCGGCGCAACGTCGAACAGATGAATATCGGAAGCAAGAATGCTGTCGGCGGCGCGCTCAAGCGGGCTGAGATCGTCAAGCACCCAAATAGAGCGTCCGTGCGTCGCCAACACCAAAGCATTGTCGCGCGGATGAATTTGAATATCGTCAACGCGCACCATTGGGAAATTTCCCTGGAGACGAGTCCAACGCGCGCCGCGATCAAACGAAACATAAGCGCCAAACTCTGTACCTAAAAATAAAAGGTTAAGGTTGCGCGGATGCTCGCGAATCACGCGTGCTGTGACACCAGCAGGTAGGTTGGACTTAATGGCTTTCCAGGATTCGCCGTAATCGTTCGTTACAAAAACATAAGTGCTGTAATCGTCGGCGCGGTGGCCGTCCAATGTCAGGTAAGCCGTACCTTCAGCGTAACGCGAGGGAACGATGTGGCTGATGTAAGTGTTTTTGGGCACGCCGGGAATGTTCGCGGTGATATTTTTCCAGGTTCGACTACCATCACGCGAAATTTGCAAATTGCCGTCGTCTGTGCCGGCATAGAGCAAGCCTTCTTTGATCGGTGATTCCGCAAACGTCACAATCTGCCCAAAGGTTTCCACGCCATCGTGGCGCGACAGCATGTTCTTGTCTGGCAACGCGCCCATGATCGCCAGCTTTTCGCGGTCCTGGTCCTTCGTCAGATCATCGCTCCAGGTCCAGGTGTTGCCGCGATCGGTGGATTTGAAAACGCGATTGCCGGCGAAATAGATGGTGCGATTGTTATATGGCGAGATAACAATGGGGGAATTCCAGTCAAAGCGATAACGCTTTTCGCCGGGACGCGCTTCGGGCTTGATTGATTTTCGCTCGCCTGTCTTCAACTCCAAACGCGAAACAGAGCCGTTTTGTGACTCGACATAGACGATGCTGGGATCGGTTGGATCAACCACCGAGTAAAAACCGTCACCGCCTCCCGTGCGATACCAGTCATCGTTGGTGATGCCTTCCTGATTCAACGTGCCGCTTGGTCCGGACCAACTGCCGTTGTCCTGCAAGCCACCGTAAAGCCAAAACGGTTTTTGATTATCCAGCGAGACTTCGTAAAACTGGCCCAGCGGAATTGTGTTGATAAAGTCCCAGGTGCGGCCGCGGTCATAGGAAGCATGCAGCCCGCCATCCGACCCAGTCAGCACATGATTCGAATTGGCGGGATCGATCCACAGCGCATGAAAATCACCGTGAATGCGCTGCACAATGTTTGAAACCCACGTTTTGCCGCCATCGTCCGAATTGTACATATTTGCTGCCAGCTGCCAGAGGCGCTGATCGTTGTTGGGATCGATGCGAATCTGGCTGTAGTACATGGGCCGTGAATCGAGCTCGCTCAGCTTGCGCCAGTTGTCACCGCGATCGTCAGAACGGAACACACCGCCCTTCGCATTTTCGATCAGGGCGTAAACTGTGTTTGAATTACCGCGATAGACATCCAGCCCGATGCGTCCCGTCGTCCCTTCCGGCAATCCCTTCGTGAGCTTGGTCCAGGTCGCGCCGCCGTCAATGGTTCGATATAGCGCGCTGCCCGGACCGCCACCATTGAATCCCCACGCCGTGCGCCGCCGTTGATAGGCGGCGGCGTAAAGCGTCATCGGACTTTGTGGATCGATTGCCAGATCAATAACGCCGGTGTCTTCATTGATGAACAAAACGTTCGACCACGTTTTGCCGCCGTCAGTGGTTTTAAAAACGCCGCGTTCCTTGTTTGGCCCCCAGAGATGGCCCAGCGCCGCAACATAAACAATGTTCGGATCGCGTGAATCAATCACCACGCGCCCGATATGTTTGGTGTCGCGCAGGCCCATGTTCGCCCAGGTCTTCCCGCCATCAAGAGATCGATACACGCCATCGCCCCAGGATGAACTTTGGCGGTTGTTTGGTTCGCCTGTGCCAACCCAGATGATGTTTGGGTCAGACGGTGCTATCGCGATGTCGCCAATAGAAGTATTTGGTTGCGCATCGAAAATTGGTTCAAAGGTGGTTCCGTTGTTAACAGTCTTCCAAACGCCGCCCGTCGCTGCGCCCACGTAGTAAACGCTCGGATTGCTTTCGACGACGGCGATGTCGTCAATGCGCCCACCCATGATTGCCGGGCCAATGGAGCGAAACTGGAGGTTCTTGAGAAACGTTTCGTCGAGCTTATTCGCGCTCTTGTCTTGTGCCGGCGCGAAAGAAGCGGAAACGATGATAAACAACGCGAGCGCGATTAGCCTTGTTGTGACCTTGCGAATTCGAGTGATAGTCATTGGGATCCTTTGCAGAGTGTCACAAGACACGTTACTGGTTTAAGATTGAGACAGCTTTAGAGACCGCAACTTTAACGTCTTCTGAAAATGCTTTTGTTTATTTCTGCCAGGTTGGAAAGCGACAAAATAGCACAGGAATGCTCAGGTAATGAATAGTTTTCTGATGGCTTTGGAGATTTCGCTAAATGAGTAAACCACGCGTCTTGATCGTCTGTACCGGCAATGCCGCGCGCAGCCAGATGGCGGAAGGATTGCTGCGCCATGACGCCGGGGATCGTTTTGAAGTTTTCAGCGCCGGCATTTATCCCAGTTACGTGCGTCCGCTGGCGATTGCAGCAATGCGCGAACTGGGCATCGATATTTCGCACCAACGATCAAAATCTGTCGAGGAGTTTGTGGATCAGCACATCGATTACGTCATCACCGTTTGTGATCACGCGAACGAAGTCTGCCCAACCTTTCCCGCAAAGACAAACCGCATTCATTGGAGCATTCCAGATCCGGTGTCAGTCTGGGGTGATGATGAGGCGCAACTTGAAGCGTTTCGTGTCGCGCGCGATGACATCCGCCCTCGCCTGCGGGATTGGGTGGACAGGACTAAAAAAGGATCGGCATGAGATGGTGAACTTAATCCCATCGTGCAGCCATCAGCAATTCATCGGTGGAGAGCGAATCGATTTTCAGTAGACCATCGGGCGGACAGTAATCGTTTTTCCACAAATATTCCGTGAGATGACGTTCACCGCAGTTTAACCAGAAGGAACTGCTACGCGACAAGTTTGGGCATTGCTCTTCAACGAGAGCTATTACTACTTCTGAAAACTCAACTATGATACTTCGCACACCGCCGGTCGATCGGCTCACGATGAAGCGAGATTCGCTTGCCGAATCGTCGCTGGACAAACCCAGCTCAGAAACGCGCGCGATTGTGAAGCCGTTTTCGGTAACTACTTCTATATGAGCATTGGGCGGAGTTGAGTTAACTGTTGACAGCCGATCCTTATTTACAGCCATAGCTTTAGTCTTTCCGCGACTTACTTAATCCCCTCAATCGCATTGCCGGACACTGCTAAGAAGCGCGCCTCTCGGTTTGCTTCTCTTCTGCTGCTTCTTTGGCGCCGGCGGCCGTAGTTTGCTGCTGCGTTAGTTTTTGCAAGTGTCTCAACACACTCTTTCGTTCGTTTCCCTTAAGGTCTGCTGCCAGCCGCGCCAGCGCTACGGTCACAATTTCTTTGTGACACGTATGCTCGCCACTTTTTTCGCGCGTGACATCGAGCCAGAGTTTGTGAATGGTGTTGATATCGTCTTCAGCCAGAGGCGGCGCGTGTGCCCCGAGATAGAAATCATCAGTCT
>Ga0137403_10003057_pt1 | contig 20192 bp, 23 predicted proteins | sample CZOMad2_1_16fung_FD_122057 | JGI IMG/M metagenome (GOLD analysis project Ga0137403, IMG submission 122057) | Vadose zone soil fungal communities from Angelo Coast Range Reserve, California, USA - CZOMad2_1_16fungal (Hybrid Assembly) | ecosystem: Environmental > Terrestrial > Soil > Vadose zone...
GACTGCGGCGGAATTGTGGGGGCTCGCGCGGAACCCTGCGGACATTGATCTACCTCGCAACCTACTGAGCCTTCGAGCGAATCGACGAATTGGCGTGCGTCGTCGCCCTGTTAGCTAAAGCGCCTCTCGAAAATTCGAGTCCCGTACACCCCGCCAGTTTCCTTCAGGGATCTCGGGTGTTACCTGAGGTTCCTTCTTGCGCCTCCAGAATGTCTCCAGGCCGGCACGAACCTCGGGGCGTTTGCCAGAGGAAGCGTTAGCGAAGTGCGCCCGTCCGATCCCGTGCACCCCCGGGGAGGTACGAGCCGGCGCCCGCGGCTGGCTGCCGTTGCGCGATGCGCGCACCCCAACTTCGGAAAAAGCGAGGGCCCGGAATCCGGCGTCCCGGTTCGAGAGCGCGCGGCGATCACTTCGGCCTCAGCTCGGTCATCGACGCCACCTGGTAAAGGAAGCCGGGCGCGGAGGTCACTCCTGCCACTTGGGGTAGATCGCCAGGAGGAGGTGGTATTAGCGAGCGATCACGGAGGTGTCGACGTCGTCGCCTGCCCGCCGGAGCGCCTCTTCCTCGATGCGGGCGTCCACCAGAGCAGCACCCGCCGCGCCTGCCGCCACACGAGCTCCAGCTCGTACAGCTCGGCGTACGCCTTTAGCTTGGCCCGCTGCGCATCGAGGCTCACGCCGCGGTCAGCTTGCTTGTCGGTGGAGACTCTCAGGTAGGCTACGGTCCGGGTCGGCATGAGAGCGACGTTCGCTCTCTGGCGAGGAGAGTCAAGTGCCCATTCTAAGAGGTTGTTTGCACCAGCTGTAAAAACGCGTGCTGGTTAGAATGCGGTGGTGAATGTCGTGCTCGAGGTCGTTCTTGAGATGTTGGGCGACGGGCTCCTCGACGTGGGTCCGTTCAGGTTCCGGGCGGGTCAGCCTGAACCCCGCGCCTCCGCAGCATGGAGGAGCAGGTCGACGCACTCGTGCGAGCGAAACGGCGTATCCGCTCGAAGGCCTCTAGAACAAGAGCGATGTAGCTGCCTATCGGAGGCCGCGCGTGCGCTCGCCGTCAGAGTCGCGGCTACCGCTTCGTCCGCATAGCGCGCCAACCAAACCTCAGCGCGAAGCCGACAACAAGAACCACGAGAGCATCCGCACCGGCGGCATAGAGCGTGTACCACAGCCCAACGGAATCAGACCGGTGAGTTGCCTCGCGCCAGTATTGCACTGCGAAACAAAGGGCGAAGACGGCCAAGACCATCAGAACTCGTCTAGCCACGAGGGAGCCTCGTGAAGTGAATGGATAAGCCGTCGGCCGTTTCGGTCCATGAGACAAACATGCCTTGTCCCAGAGCCATGAAGTAGACCCCATGGAATCCGAAGAGGAGCCACATGTTCAAGACGGAGAAGTTGCCGTCCTTGTAACTGAAGCGCATCCCATTTCGGACCGCGTAACTTGCCGTTGCCAGTCGAGGCAGCTGGTCTCTTAGGCGTCGCGCACGCCAACCAGTTGCAAGAAGCGAGAAATCACTTCCACTCATGATCAGCGCACGAGCCCGGCCAGTCCACCGCTTCTCCCCTATTCGAATCAACGTTTCCCTCTGGCGTGGAGCCAACCGCGGGATTCCATCAGTGAGCGCAGCCCGAGGCCCGGATCCAGGCTTTACCTTCTCCGCTCGCTTCAACCCTTAAGTCTTGGCGGATGAACGTGTTCGGTCCAGGCCGAGGAATCGGTTGGTCACCATCGAGGAATCGCACAGGCGCTAGAGGTGCACCTTCCATGGCGACAACCTCAACCGATACGACAAACCCCAAACCTCGCAGCAGGTGAAACGGCGTGGGCTCGCATCCCTTGCAAACCAGAGCTGTTGCGAAACTGCGAAACGGGAATGCGCTCGTGCACCCTGCATCGACGCGTTCCGATCGATCCGTAGTCACCGGTACAAGTCCAACTACTCGCACGGACATCGGCCCGGCATCGGAAGTGTTGTCGATCACCACGTGAAGCGGCTCTTTCGGCCATGCGAGCTCGCGAACGCAGCCGCATAGGAAAATCGTTCCTACCGCTACAGCTAGCCGACGAGACGGACCGGCCAACTTATTCATTCTTCTCTGCCCCACTTCGCCAGCACCTCATCTTGCTTCTTCTTCGGCAGCTTGAGGTGCTCCTCGCAGAGGAACCTGAACCGCGGACCCTTTGATCGGTTCTTGCAGCCTGGATATCGGCAGCGCATCCTGCTTGATTCCCGGCCGGGCTCCGCGACGAGCCGCCGATTCCGTGGCTGGAAGGCGCGCTGCCAGCTGGAAGCGCGCGTCGAGGTCCCATCGATCGGGTTCACCTGGAAATCCGACGCCATCGAGACCTCGCGGGCGGACTTCGCTCTGATCGGCGAAGAGGCGAACGGAAAACACTACTTGCAACAGCAATAGCAGACGCCGCTCTCTGGCGTGACTGCGACCGCGATTCCCGTAAGGTCGGAGCGGAACAGCGGGTTCGAACCGGCGACTTTCGCCTTAGAAAGACGAAGTCAAGTCCGAACGAGATTCGTCGGAAGTCGAGACCGCCATCCCGCCTCACTCCACATCCTCTAGGCGAACGCCTTGCCCTGCGCGCAAGCTCTCCCGGGCTTTCTCGATGCGCGCAAGGAAACGTGCGTCATTCTCAAGCCGGTAGTCGAACCAGTCGTCCTCCGACGCGAACCCGATGAGGACCCCTGCCGGCTTTCCGTGACGGGTGATGACTACCTCCCGGTCCTCGGCTTCCCTTAGGTACCGGGAGAGGTCGTCCTTGACCTCCGACAGCGAAACCTTCTTCACTCGGGATTTCCGAACCGGGCGAGCCATGACTCTACCTCCGACTTTGCGATGATTGCGAGCACTTCCACCGTATCCCCCGTGACGTCGTAGAACACTCGAATTTCGCCGACGCGGAGCCGATACTGCGGCCTGGACAGTCCGCGCAAGCGTTTGATACGGCTCTTGCTCAACTTCTCCGGCTCATGCCGGAGATGCTTCTCGAGCGCCTGCCGCACGGCCGCCCTGAGCGTTGCCTTCAGTGATCGGAGGTCCTCCACCGCCTCCGGGGCGAGTACGATCGAGAACCTCAATCTGGCTATAATATAGCCAGATTCGTTGACCGGCCGCAAGGCCTCCTGCGACTTTGTGGGACCGGCGCGCTCAATGCTCCGTGTCCGACGGATTTGCGAACAGGCTCACAGTGGGTCGCGGTCGAGTAGCTCAGCCATTCGGCTTCGCCCTCACAGATCCGAGCGTGCGGCTTTCCCGCACTCGGCTCTTCCCGAAGGTAACCCGAGTCATGCAACGAGAGCCTCGCGAGAGGCCGTGATGCGGGGCGTTGGCAGAGGGAAGCGTTCGAGCAGTGCGTTGTAGCTCTCCCAAGTCATGCGTCGTTGGCTCCGCCGCATCAAGCTGCGGTACCAGAGGCGCCGCACTTCCAGGTAGAAGCCGCTCAACGCGCGGTGATTGCTCGGCAGGCCGAAGTACGCGTAGTGCCCACGCAACACGCTGCTGATCCACTTGTGCTGCGCGGCCACCGGTGCGTGCATCTGCCGCCGCCGGGCCTCGACGCGCAATTCCTTGAGCTTGCGTGTCATCCGCTTCGACTGCGTCTTGCGCTTCACCACGAATCGTCCATCCCTGGTCCACCCACAGTAGTGCGTGAAGCCCAGGAATGCGAACGTCTCGGGGCGTCGCTCGCCGCGCTTCTGTCTTCGTAGGGCCGGGAATCGGCCAAACTCGATGAGGCGCGTCTTCTCCTCGTGGAGAGTCAGCTTGAACTTCGCCAATCGTTCCTTGAGGTCCAACAGCATTCTTCGGGCATCCTCCTCGTACTGAAAGCCCATCACGAAGTCGTCAGCGTAACGCACGACGCTGACGCGTCCGCGCGCATGCCGCTTCCTCCATTGGTGGGCCCACAGGTCGAGGACGTAATGCAAGAAGATGTTGGCGAGGAGCGGGCTGATGCCCGCCCCCTGCGGCGTCCCCTGCCTCGTCTCCGTCCACTGCCCGCTCTCCAGGACACCGGCCTTGAGCCACTTGCGAATGAGCCGCAAGACCCTTCGGTCGGCAACCCGGTGTGCGACCATCCGCAACAGCCACTCGTGATCGACCGAGTCGAAGAAGCTGCGAATGTCCGCATCGAGCACCCAGTTCACGCATTGGGACATCACTGCAGTGTGCAGCGCCGTAAGCGCCAGGTGCGGGCTCCTCGATGGCCGAAACCCGTACGAGAAACCCAGGAAATCGACTTCGTAGATGGCGCTCAGCATTTCGGCCATCGCACCCTGGACAATCTTGTCCTCCAGGGCCGGTATACCGAGAGGCCTCTCGCCACCGTCCGCTTTCGGGATGTACACCCGCCGAACCGGTTGAGGCCGATAACGCCCCGACTGCACGCGCTCGCACAAGTCCTGCAGATTCTCCCGCAGGTCCTGCTCGTAGCTCGTCACCGTTTCGCCGTCGACTCCTGCGCTGGCGCTCCTCCGCAGCCGCCAGAACGCCCGCTCCAACGCTGCCGTGCCTACGTGATGCATCAATGACGTGAATCGAGCCTGCTTGTCTCTCCTTGCTGCCTCGTTCACTCGCGCGAGCGGCGTCGACGAGGCGACCCGGCCCTGCGTCCGGACCTCGGCGCTCCCGTGCGAGTTCCCCTCGGGCCGGCCCCTTCCCTCCACGCGCCTCGCTTCCTTCGGCGGCTTCATCGGTACTATGAACCGGTCCGACTCCCGGTCTCGGCTCGGCGCAGAGCTTCGGTCTTCCCTCGCTCTGCGCCCCCGCCGGTGGACAACCCGACGGACCCGACCGGGTCTCCTGGGTCCCAAAGGTGGCCCTTCGCACGTGAGGCGGTCCACGACCCCGGCGGAGCGTCGCCATCTCGCGTAACGATGGCGCACACGTGGCCTTCGCTGACGGGAACCAGCTCGGCCTCCGCGATCTTCACCCTTTCGAGGCTCCTTACCCGCACCCCATGCAACCCCTGTCTACGCTTCGGACCCCGCGTTGCCGCGACGCCCGCAAGACTTGGTTCCGGCCTGCCTGCTAAGGCTTTGACCGGGCGAGACTTTCACTCGCAAGTCACCTCCAGTTAGCCCAGCGCACTCCCGGGTGATGTGGAAAATGAAAATGGCGCATTCTTCCGGTTGGGAAACCACCAACCCGTCGCCGGCCAAGGCGACGACCGGAGGAACACGCCGTGGGCAAGGCTATCAAGAAGCTGAAGCTGGTGCATGAAGAGAAATTCTCCCTCGGAGTCCTGATCCACCAGCACGTCCGCGCCGCCGTCGAGCAGGCAGTGCACGAGGAGCTGGCGGAGGTGCTCGGTGTCGAGCTGTATGAGCGCAGCGAGGCGCGCCGCGGGGAGCGCAACGGCACGAAGGTGCGGACGTTGACTGGGCCGACCGGGCCGCTGGAGCTGACGTTGCCGCGGGCGCGGCTCTTCACGCCCGGCGGCTCGGAGGAGTGGGCCTCGAAGCTGGTGCCGCGCTACCAGCGGCGCGTGCGGGAGGTCAACGAGTCGGTCCTGGCGGCGTACCTGTCGGGAGTGAACACGCGGCGCATCGCCGGCGCGCTGCGGCCGCTGCTCAAAGCGGCGCCGCTCTCGAAGAGCGCGGTCTCGCGCGTGGTCGGGACGCTCAAGAGCGAGCTGGCGACTTGGGAGAAGCGATCCTTGGCGGACCTCGAGGTGGCGTTTCTCTACCTCGACGCGATCGCGCTGCGAGTGCGGATGGACAAGCGCGTCACGAGCGTCCCGGTGCTGGTCGCCCTGGCGGTGCTCGCCGACGGACAGAAGCAGCTCGTTGCGCTGGAGATGTGCGGGAGTGAGTCGCACGAAGCGTGGAAGGGATTTCTCGATGGCCTGGTCGAGCGCGGGCTGCGGGCGCCGGTGCTCTGCATCGTCGACGGCAACGCGGGGCTACGGCGGGCGCTCTCGACGGTGTGGAGCAAGACGCCGGTTCAGCGGTGCGCGGTCCACAAGCTGCGCAACCTCGAGCGCAAGGCGCCCAACCACGCGCTGGCCGAGGTGAAGGCGGACTTCCACGAGATCGTCTACGCCGAGAGCGAGGCGGCGGCTCGCAAGGCGCATGCGGCCTTCGTGAGCAAGTGGAAGTCGCGTTGCCCCGGCGTGGTGAAGAGCCTCGAAGAAGCCGGCGACGAGCTCTTCACGATGTATCGCTTCCCCAAGCAGCAGTGGAAGAACATCCGCACGACCAACGTCATCGAGCGTCTCAACGGGGAATTCCGTCGGCGGGTGAAGACGCAGGGCTCGCTTCCAAGCGAGGACGCCGCGCTGGTGCTGCTCTTCGGCCTGATCGCGACGGGGCAGATCAAGCTGCGCAAGATCGACGGCTACAACAAACTGGCGGGGGTGATCAGCGAACAGATGAGGCGCGCGGCCTGATGTCAGACCACCATGCTATATGGACAATCGACATCAGCCGGAAGCTGCGGCCATTTCAAATTCCACACGAAGCGGGACGCGACCAGAGGGTCCCTACCTCGTGAGAACCGACAAGCCGATCAAGGCGGAGAGTTGGGATGTAATCTACAGGAACGGACCGGCGATGGCGCTGCGGATAGACGCGACGGCCTTTCCTCGTCAACTAAGTCCGGTGGCTTCTGGAGAGATGATCCCATGCACCACAATCTGTCCAGGAGGTGCACATTTATTGAACGGGGTCGTCTGATTGCGGCATCTGCGATTCCGGGATACCCTTCGAACCTTGCTGTGCGCGCCTACTCACCATCGTCAGGTCGCCATCACTATGTGTGCACGAGCGCGTTAGCCGCTCTTCTCTTGGCCTGTTCATCGGACTCGGGGCAACAGGAGACTGGGATTCAAATCGGTGGGACGATCAGAAACCTGAGACTGGACGGTCTCGTCCTTCAATGTCGAGACCAATTCGTGTCGGTTCCCGCCGGGGCGACACGCTTCACATTTCAGCACCGGGTGCCGGTGGGGGCGGAGAACCCCGTGCAAATTGTGAGTGCTCCACCGGGACAGCTGTGCCGCATCACGCAGAGGCTTGGCCCATTTTTAGGCGACTTGTCCGACGTCGCCGTGACGTGCAATGCTCCCGGGACGTTCACTCTCGCCGCAACAATGAACGGGGCTCACGATTTCGGGCATACGGCGACTCTCCTGAAGAACGGCGAAGTGCTGATCGCCGGCGGCGCTACTGCGGTGGCGGAGCTGTACGACCCCGCGACGGATACCTTCAGCGTCACGGGGACCATGGTTTCGGCCCGCCAGCGTCATACGGCGACGTTGTTGGCAAATGGAAAGGTACTACTCGCGGGCGGGTGGATTGATGGTTACTCCATCGTGACGGCAACTGCAGAGTTGTATGACCCTGCCTCCGGCACGTTTACCTCGACGGGCAACATGGTCACGCCACGCGGGAGCCATTCCGCAACGCTGCTTGCGGACGGCAAGGTGCTGATCGCGGGCGGAAAGAACACCACCGCCGAGCAGTACCCGGTCACGGCAGAGCTGTACGATGAGACGACCGGCGTCTTCACGCTCACGGGGAGCCTTAGCGGTCTGAGCTTTCTGCATACCGCGACTCTGCTGAAGAACGGCAAGGTCCTGATCGCTGGTGGCGACGGCACCAACAGGGCACAACTTTACGATCCAGCGACGGGTAGCTTCGGGCCAACCGGCAGCATGGTCGAGGTTCGCGGTGGTCCCCAGGCGACGCTCCTGATGAACGGCCTCGTGCTCGTGATCGGGGGACAGGGCCCTCCCTACGGCGACGCCCTGGCCACTGCCGAACTCTATGATCCCGATGATGGCGTCTTCAGGTCCACTGGCGAGATGATCGGATGCCACTGGGCCGCAACGCTGTTGAGTAACGGAATGGTCCTCGTCGTCGGCACCACCGCAACGCTGCTGTGCTACGGCGCCGATCCCCGGTTCAATTCGGAGCTCTATGATCCGCAAGCAGGTACCTTCGACTTTACGCTCGATCCAGTCCTTGGGCGCGAGACCACCGTCAGGCCCACCCTTCTGCCGAACGGCAAGGTCCTTCTCACCGGCGGCGTCATCGTCGTTCCTGAGGGGATCCCTGCGAAGCTTGCTACGGCCGAACTGTTTAGCCTCCCCTGAGCATGTCTGGCGAGGCCGGTGACGACCGCAACGCTCGGAGTGGTGCACGGAGCCCCGGCATGACCAGCCAGACTCTCTGCTGTCGAGATATCCGCTTCGCTCAGGCAGCCACCAGGGATAGCGGTGGCCGTCCCGCGAGGGTCAGTCCGCGCACCAAGCCACTGTTCAACGTCTCTACCTGCTTGCAATGCCCGATCCACGGCGTCTCTACTCAGGTATCTCTCTGCCATATTGTCCTTACCTCCGGTCTAATGGAGGGTTACCCATTTCTTCACCCCGCAGCCGCCAGTGCAACTGCCTATCGTCCTGTCGCATCTTGTCCGTAACTCCCTGGGTGCGCAGGTTCGGATGCATACCTGGAGCCTCATGCTCAAGACTACCCGGGGCTACCTCGTGAACTCCAGAGCCAGGCATCTGGTCGGCGTGGTGCAACTGGAGCGGCATTCGCTGACCTCTTGCATTCTCCAAGGACGCAGATCCTCGCGCACCGGTCCTCAATGCCGAACTGGCGCTCCCAGTCGGCGCGATTCTCGCCGAGGGAGCCATGGCGTGGGTGACAACACAGGATGGGCGGCTGCTGTCAATCGATCTGGCCGACCCTTCCGGTCCGGTGATTCGGGGAAGCCTCACCCTGGGAGGAGCCGGTTTCGCCATCGCGAGAATCAGCCGGGGCTTTCTGGCCATCGCGGAGAGGTCCCTCGATGGCACGACGGGCGACCTCGAGGTCGTAGAGACATCCGATCTGGCCGCGCCATCTCATGTAGCGGACGCGGCCCTTGGCTCTACGAACAGATCGGTCCTGCTCTCGTGATCACTGACGAATATCTGGAAAGTCATGATCTTTCGGTGTATCGAGATCTGGCAGAATCAAGGCCGAGGCATAGGCCACTTGAAGCTCACCCAGCCACAGCTCGTAGAAATCGGAAATCGCGCAGCTCGCGCGGCCACCAGCGGAGCCACCACGTTCTCCCTCCCTGAGCTTTCGTTCGTGGCAGAGAAGATCGCGGCCGATCCGCGGGTCCGGTCAATCGGCGTCAGCGCGACACACTGGACCGCAAACGGCGCCTCTTACCACGAGCTCGTCCGCCTGGCGCAGGCTTACGTGTTGGAGCTTGAAAGGCTCCAACCGAGTAGCGAAAGCGTCTACGTTCGGAAGGTCCGCGACGAACTCGAGCCCATGCTGGCCCTCTGGCCAGACGTAATCGTGTTGCCGATCATCGACCCTATCTCGTCGCGCGATCTCATCGCGCTGCGCGCACTTCCTGTGCATCCGCTGGGAATCGTCGCGGAGGCTTCGTGGGCAGCTGCGCGCACCGCTGGAGGTTCAGCTTGATCCGCGCCTGGATACACTCCCCGTTCATAATCTCGATGAGGTCGCTCTTTCCTGTCTTGTCGGCTGCGCGGAGAGGCAGCTCGTGGCGCCGGCGCATTTCCTCGACTGCTTGTTTATTGGCCCCGTCGACGACGATGCAGTCGAGCTCGTAGCGGGCCTGGAACCCGCGGATGCGCTCAGCGACACTGGTCACGTCCAGGCGGGGATGCTTCTCTGCCTCGAGCACGTAGAGCGTCTTGTCGTAGTCGTGGTAGGCGCACAGCGCAAAGGCGGTCGGATCGTTGTACCCAAGGTCCACCCCCAGCACGTAATGCCACTGCCCGGCATGGAAGGTAGGCAGCTCAGTGAAGGTGTTCCGATCGGAATTGAAGCGATACACCAGCTTGTCCGAGTCGATCACCCACTCGCCCAGGTACATCTGACGGAACCAGGGCGTCTCCACGACGAGCGGACTGGCCGCCTTCAGGTCAGCAATCTCGCCTGCCCATTGCTCGGCCATGTAGGGGTTGGCATAGGTGTCCCAGCGGTGGCCCGACCAGCCGGCCTCCCTGCCGTTGGTCACATCGAAGAAGAGGCCCTTGATCAGGTTCCCGGGCGTCCCTGTCAGAACGATGGTGCCCCGGTAGTCCGCCACCGCGGGCTTCAGGACCCCGTAGACGAGCTGGCGCAGGTCAATGCCGAAGGCCTGGGCCTCGTCGATGACCACCAGCACGAACTTCTGCCCGAGCAGCTTCTGGCGCTCGTCCTCGTTCGAGTCCGCCCCGACCAGGTAGATCATGGAGCCGTTGGGGAACTTCGCCGACAGCTCCGACTCGTTGAACTGGATCCCGAGCTTGTGCCGGCGATTGATGGCCTTGAGCACGTCCTTCCACAGCCTCGCCACCGACGGTCACTGCTGGCGGCGTGGGTTCCACCAGGAGCCGACCGCGGAAGTGTTGCGCCTCGCCTACGTGAGTGCGGGCAAGCTTTTTGATTGAGTCCCGCCCAAGCTGATTGATGGCCATTACCCGTTTCCGTTTCCCGCACGCTGTAGAGACGACGGGAAAGGGAAACGGGAAACGCTACGTCTTGGCGAGGCGATACCCGGCGGCGGCCTTCTCGACGCGGCCCTGGCGGCCTAGCGCGGCGAGGGCTTCGCAGAGGGTAGCGGTGCGGACGTGGCATGAGTTACGGAGCGCAGCGAGCGGGAGCGGCGTGGCGGCCGCTTCGAGTGCGCGGATGATCTTCTCCTCGACGGAAGCGGCTGGCGGGTCGGGCGGCTTGCCGCGCTGGCCGACGGCGAGCGCGAGAGCATCGCCGCTCTCCTGGAGTTGCAGCGCGATCGGCGAAATGGACGCCGCCGCGCGATGCTCGACGGTGAGCGTGAGGTCGTCGCCGTGGCGACGCAGGTAGAGGTTGGAGTCGCCCCACGCGTGGAATTCCGAGGAGCCGCGCAACGCCTGTCCGGCGCGCGCGTGGGCGGCGCCCTTCTTCGCGTGGTGGACGACGGCGACCGCGAGGCGATGGCGCCGCTGCAGCTCGCGCAAGTAGGCGAGCAGCGGCGCGACCTCGCCGGAGGCGTTCTCGTCGACGCGGTGGAGGCGCACAAAGGGGTCGAGCACGAGGAGCTTGGGGCGGAGCGCCGCGACGGTCTGGGCGAGGCGGGCGCGGTCGCTCTCCAGGTCGAGGCGTAGCGCGGGCGCGGTGATGACCTGGATATCGACGTCGGCGAGATCGACGCCGGCGGCGCAGCAGATGCCCTCGAGGCGGCGGCGCACGATGTGAAGCGCGTCCTCGGCGGCATAGAGCAGCACGCGCCCAGGTCGCGGGACAGGGAAGCGCCGCAGGCAGGGCGTGGCGGAGGCGACGGAGACGGCCAGGTCGAGGGCGAGAAACGACTTGCAGCATTTGGGCTCACCGCCGACGATGCCGACCGCCTCCTCCGCCCAGAGTCCCTCGACCAGCCAGCGATGCTCCTCGGCGACGGAGGCGAGGCGGTGCGCTGCCTCGACCGGGAGCTGGCTCACCTGCGCCGGCCCTGGGCGGCCCGGGGCTGCTCGGGCGGGACGGCAAAGGTCTCGAGGAAGAGCTTCTCGTCGAGATGGCGCGCCTCGCGCTGCGCGGCGGTGGCGAGCAGCTCGCCGGCGAGATTCATCAACGAGCGGTAGTTGCCCGCGGCGTGCTCGGTGAGCGTGGCCATCAGCTCCGGGGTCATCAGCTTGGGTACGCCGGCCTTGGCGGTGGCGTGGCGCAGGCACTCGAGCAGCTCGTCCGGCGTGGCGCGCTCGAGCGAGAGCCGCACGCGCATCCGGCTGCCGAGCGGGAGCAACTCGTCGGTGCGGAGCCGCTCGGTCAGCCGCGCGTCGCCGGCGAGCAGGACGGTGAGGAGGATGTGCGAGTCGAGCCGGGTGCTGGCGAGCAGCCGCAGCTCGGAGAGCACGGCGGGCAGCATCTCCTGCGTTTCGTCCACCACCAGCACCGGGCGGAAGAGCGCCGCATCGATGGTGGCCTGCCACTTCTCGCGCAAGAGCTTGGAGCCGGCCCAGCGATTGTGCGGCGTGAGCTGCACGGAGAAGAGCTCGCCCAGTTCGCGATAGAAATCGGCCAGCCCGCTCTGCGGGCGGCTGAGCACGCCCACCTTCACCTCGCGCAGCGCCGAGAGCCGCTCGGCCGCCAGGCGCAGCACCACCGATTTGCCCGCTCCCGGGTCACCGGTCACCAGCGCGAAGCCGCCCTCGCGCGCGAGGTTCTCTACTCGCCAGCAGAAGCTCTCGATCCGCGGCGTGACCAGGAGCGCCTCGACCGGCACGTCGGGCGCAAATGGATTCCACTTGAGTCCATAGAGGGACAATAGCTTCTTGTTCATTGCTTCTCTCCTTTGTCGTCCTTGGGCAGATAGGCGGGAGGTAATCCCGTCGCGGCGTAATCGGCGAGCAGCTTCTTCAAGAGCGGCGCGACGCCTGGCGCGGGCGGAGCCACCTGCGCAGTGAGCGCGGGTGGCTCGAGGGTGCGCCGCTTGCCGTCGGCGTTGCGCGTGCGGTCGAGCGGATAGAGACGGGAGAGGATGTTTCCCGTTCGCTCATCGATCAAGTGCAAATGGCTGAGGTCCCAGCTCGCGTAGCGGACGCGCACCCGCTCCAGATGCCGATAGCGCGAGGGCACTTCGAATCGGCGGCCCTCGATGCTGACCGTGCCGTCGCTCTTGCGCTGCGTGCGATCTTCCTCTTTGGCAAAGGCGAGCCGCAGCGCCGCGCTGTCGGGGCTCGGCCGGCCCACGTCGGGCCCGGCGAGGAAGCGCTGAAGCGGCGTCGTGCCGATCTCGCGGTGCGGCTCGCGGTGGTATTCCATCTCCACCCACGCCTGCGTCGCCTCGTTGAGCGCCGCGAGCGTCAGCTCCTCGCAGCCTTCCAGCATCGCCAGAAGCCGCCCCTCGACCTGCGCCCAGAAGACCTCTTGCTTGGCGTTCTGATAGGGGCTGTGCGGCAGCGTCGTCTCGTGGATGATGGAGAGCCGCGAGAGCCCCTCGCGCGTTTCCGCCGCCACCATCGGCGAGCCGTTGTCCGTCAAGAGCGCCCGAGGCAGCCCGCGCTTCTGGATCGCCTGCGACAAACCGTGGACCAGGTTCTCCGCCGTCTCCGCCAGATACCACTGCAGATGCGCGCAGAGCCGCGAGCGATCGTCGAGCACGCCCAGGAGCAGCGGGGTCATCCACTCGCCGCGCGCGGTCAGCACCTTCCTCGAGCCGTGATGGAAATCGAGATGCCATAAGCCATTCACGTACTCCGCCTCGAAGCTGCGCACTTCGCGCAATTCCAGCCGCGCCTCCGCCTGCTGAGCGCCCGCCGTGTCCCTCGCGCACGGCCGCCGCCGCTTCAAAAGACCGAGCGCCTTCATGCAGCGGCGGATCGTCGAGTACGACGGCAATGGCAAAAGCGTCGCGTCCGCCGCTACCAGCGCCGCCAGGTTGTCGCGGTGGAGCTGGTAGCTCCACGACTTGTGCGCCGCGTATTGCGCCAAGAGCGCCGCTCGCAGCTTCTCGCTCAGCGTGATCTGCCCGCTGTCCGTGCGCACCTTGCGCAAGAGCGCCCCCACCGGGTCGGTCCGCGCCTTGCGCGCGAGGTAATACCAGCGCTCGATCGTCGGCAAACCGAAGCGCGTCGGCTCGGCCGTGGTCGGATGCAGCCATTCGCGGGCGGCCAGAGCCTTGAGCAAGCCGCGTAGCTCGCCGCGCTTCGGCGGCGAGGCGAGCAGGTGCCCTACCACCGAGAAGCGGAGGTGCGCCCAGCGCTGGTGGACCGTTGGTTTTCCTCTTTCACTCATCCTCGCGCTCCCGATTCAAATGGGAGGCGCAAGGTAATTGGCTCGTCCGCGACTCAAAAGGCGCATCCTCTGCGGGCGCCGAGCGACCCTCAGATTGTCTGCGCGACGGCTCCGCTCAGCGGCGAGAGAAATCGCAAGAGCAAGACCAGCCGATCGCGCTCCTCTCCCGCAAAGCGCTCGAGCAGCGAGAGCGGCAGCGCCCGTTCCGCAACCGGCGGGACGAAGCGGCCCGACATCGCTCTCCACAATGGGCTCGCCACGAAAACCGTCCGCCACCACTCGCGCCAGCGCTCGACTGTCCGCGCGCTCGCGCCCACCACCTTGCGCAGCTTCCGCATTCGCTCTGGCGTCGCCCCGTGCCGCATCGCAGCCACCAGCACCACCACCGCCCCGCGATAGACCTTGCGCCCGAGGAAGCGCAGCGACGGCGGCGTCCGCCGCGTGCGGCAGCCTTCCTCTGCGCAGCAGAAGCTCTCCCGCTTCTCCTCTTCTGGCGGCAGCCCCGCGGGTCCTCCCCGCGGCTTGCGCGGAAACCGGGCCTGGTGCAAAACGCCTCCGCAAAGCAGGCAGCCACCTTCTCGCGCCTCCGCCGCCGCCTCCCGATCCAGCTCCCACAAGAGCGCGTGCAGCCTAGTGTCCTGCAGTATCGACAGATACAAGTGTCCCTCTCTTTTCTCGGAGCCCAGATGGCCAAGGTCGGACGCAATCATCCCTGCCCCTGTGGAAGCGGCAAGAAATACAAGCTCTGCTGCCTTCCCAAGGATGAGGCGAAAGCAGCCGAGGCCGCCGACGCTCGACCTCGTCCGACCACTGCTTCCATCGCCCGCGAGCTACTCCGCAAGATCGATTGGGACGAAGACCCCCTCGACCAAGCATCCAATGCCGTCGTCGATCTCATCCACGCCGGCAAGCTCGACGAGGCCGAGAAAGCCGCTCGCCAGCTCCTCGTCGATCACCCCGACGTGGTCGATGGCCATGACCGGCTCGGCATGGTCTGCGAAGCTCGCGGCGACAAGAAGCAGGCGGCGCTTCACTACCGCAATGCCCTCGCCTTCATCGAGCGGCACCTCGAGGATTACGAGCAAGCGTCCCTGGATTATTTCCGCGAGCGAGCGGACAAGCTCGACCCACCCTCCGCACCCTGACCATCGCGAGGTTCACAGGATGTCTACCGACGAAGAGCCGATCGAGCTCGACCTCATCAAGAGCATCGCCTGCGTCGACGTCAAGGTCCTCAAGACCGAGAAGCAGCCCACGACCGCCGACGATTGGCACGTCCGCATCGACGGTAGGTTCGGCGACGAGGATGAAGACGACGTCGAGTTCGCCGGCATGGGCTTCATCTACGCCGTCGCGCTTCTCTCCTTCGCCGACGCACGTCCGCGCGGAGTCTCCGATAGGTATTTCGTCTCGACCGATGATTGGTCCGTGGCCGACACCCTCCGGCACTTCAGATTCGAGCACGGCGAGCTGTGCTTCTATGCCGATTACGTGCGAGGCCGTTGCATGAAGACCGAAATCCGTGTCCGCAGCGACGGGACCTTCACGCTGGACACCATCAATCGTGGCCAGGCGGCCACCCGGTGGATCGCGCGCCTCCAGGGAAAGAAGGTCCTCTCGCCGGTCACCGGCGAGCCTCCGGACCACGACAACCCCTGACTCGATTCACACTCTCCGAGGGATTGCCTCCCCTTGCCCTCACCGAGCGTGACCCAAACCGCCCGGTTTCTCCATCACGCAACACGCTCACGCTGACTCGTCAGTCCCCCAAGACTCCCAAGTCTCTTGATCTTCACGGCTCGGGGCTGGGCGGGCTGGTGTCCGTATCGGCGATCGTGGGAAGAGAGCTACTCGGGCACGACGTACCTGACCCGTCTACCTGCATTCGGTTGTCGGATCCGAGAACGAGGCGGTGAGATCACCGTTGCCGTTGTAGGTGTAGTGAGAGGAAAACCGGAAATAGAAGTCATCGCCCGTCACCAAGGAGCCATCCTCCGCCTGGCGGATGAGCTGCGCGATTTCCTCCACGGTCGAGTTCGCAGGAACGGTGTCCGTATCGGCGATCGTGTGGGAAGCGCCCTGCAAGGGCACGACGTACCTGACCCCCGTGAGCGTGGTGCCCTGGAAGCTCTCCACGTTCGCTTCAATGCTGAGGTGGTAGTTCGGATCGAACACCTCGTAGATCTTCATGTGGATGAAGCCGGAGCCCTGGAACGCTTCCCCGGTGCAAGGATTGGAAAGCACGGCGGAAACCGGCACATGCGTGTGGACGGTCGCCTGAGCAGCCGCCTTGCTGGCGGGCAAGAGGAGTGCCGACGCCGCCCCGACCAGCATCATGGATCGCCATCCTAAGACGCGAAGCAAAAGCTTTGAGCTTACGGTTCTAGGTCGCAGCATCATGGCTCCTCCTGGATTCGATAACACGCATTGCGCGATGAGCCTCAAGCTGATTGCGACCGTTTCCGCTACGCGACGCCCAATCATACGTCGAACGATTAACAAAGAAACGTCGAGGTCGTTCAGTGCCGAACGCTGAATCCACCCCAATCTCTCTCCCATCGCACAGGCGGACGCATACTGCGCCACTCCGTGGGGGTTCGGTGTAACAGCGGGTGCCCGCGGTTACGGCTAACGGCCCGCAACGAGGAGACATCGTTCACGAACGGGCCCTTCATGCCGCGCGTTGGCTCTCGAAACCCTCGAACACTGGCTTCAGATGGCGCTGTAAGAACGATTCAAGGAGAGTGAGGACTGGAATGCCGAGCGCTGAACGCAGAAGGAAGTTCACTCTGTCCGTGTTCTAAACCAGAGTTCGTGATCCGCGATCACCGGGAAGGGCGCGGACCACGGGCAGAAAGTTGAACAGGAAGGTCAACCCATTGATCGTTGGGGTTGCGAGGCCAACAACGGTCATGGAGGAGCCCTTCCCGTGGACAAGATACCCCGAGTCCGACGGCACGCTGCTAACACCAGCGTGGCTGTGCCACCCCATGCGCAAAGCTTGGCTTCTCGAGACGGCGACGAATGGCGGGAGGGAGCCGATTCGATTTCAGAGATGCTATTCTTGGCTGCGGAGCTTCACCTTGTCCTACTTTGCAGCAGGGACCATGTAGAAGCACAGGGAAAATTGCCATGATTAAAGCCAACCTCTGCGACGTCTACCGGGACTACATTGCCTGCCTGAATAAGCAGGACTGGCCGAAGCTGGAACAATTCGTTCATGATGAAGTGTACTACAACGGTCAGCGGATCGGGATATTGGGTTATCGCGAGATGCTGCAGAGAGACTTTAGTGAAATTCCCGACCTTTATTTCGACATTCAGCTGCTGATTTCCGATCCGCCTCATATAGCGAGCCGGCTAGGGTTCAATTGTACGCCAAAGGGAAAGTTCCTGGGCCTCCATGTAAACGGGAAGAGGGTCTCCTTTACCGAAAATGTGTTCTATCAATTTCGGGTAGAAAAAATTGAGCAAGTATGGTCAATCATAGATAAGGCGGCCATTGAAGCTCAGCTTTAGTGCGTGCGAGGCACGCGGGTCCATGCGGCAAAGCGCTCGCCGGCCGGCTGACGCCCGGAGGCTCAGGTTATGGGAATCAGGGTTCCCCCTCGCTTCAAGCGCTGGGACCCGAGGCTCGTGAGGGGTCACCGCAGGCTGACCAAGGAGATGGTCGGCCTCGGTCCAGCGACGAAAGAGCTCACACGCGGAGTCGGCCCGTAGTCAATGGCCTGCGCATCACTGTCGGCACCGGATGGAACGCGAGCGTCGACGAGTGCCGCGGGCCGCTGCCGAATCGCCTCAGCCGCTGGCATCGGAGCTGGCGCCTTCTTCTGGAGCGCGTGCGTGATGACCACGGAGACCGCTGCCGTCGACAGCAGACCCAGCAGCCAGATCCATGCCGGGCGAGAACGGGCTTGCGGAACGGAAGCCATGGCGTCCTCCTTGCAGTTGCATGGCAGGAGGGTGTGCACCGCGCAGGGGCATGCGCTCGTCGTTCTGCAGAACACCGTTTGCGTTCAAACTAAATTCCGCCGGCCATGGGACCGCGCCGCTAGGTTTTGACGCGCCATGATATGGAGCCGCACCATCTCCGCCGGTCGCGGTCATGCAGTGGTTGGAGTGACCAGGAAGTTGGGCGCCATCGAACTCAGTCAGCGACGAGTCCGACGGGCGCCGGAGAGAGAGACTCGTCGCTGTGGGTGGGCGACGGGTCGCGTCTTGACTTTCCGCGCGGGCGTGGAGCTTACAGGACAAGCGGACGCCTGCCCGGTCAACAGCAGCATCAGCAGCATCCGGCGTCTGTCTCAATCAAGCCGCCGTGGATGGCAAAGGGGAATTGCGATGGAGTCATGTCAGCGTAGGCCGCCCGCACACCTGGTGCTCGAGTTCTGGTCCACCCTGCGCGCAGCGCAGAGGAGGTACGCCTGTGTCCCGATCCTTGCGCTCGCGGCGCTCGGCTCCCTCGGCGCTTTCGCCCAATCGCCGGTTCAGTCCTGCAATGTGCCCACGGGGACCGCGAAGCCCGCTTTCTGCAGCGCGGCACCCGGAGATCGCTCCGAGGGGTGGGTCCGGCAGGGCCGCTCGGAAACGATGTCGCAGCACGGGATGGTGACCACTAGCCAGTCCGTCGCCGCCCAGGCAGGTCTGCGCATTCTGATGAACGGTGGAAACGCCGTCGATGCCGCCGTCGCTACGGCGGCGGCGCTGAATCTGATGGAGCCGATGAACGTCGGGATCGCGGGCGACCTCTTCGCCATCATCTACATCGCCAAGGACAAGAAGCTCTACTCGCTCAATGCGAGCGGAAAGGCGCCGACGGGCGCCACCCTGCCGCATTACAACGACCTCGGCTACAAGTGGGACGGCGTCGACTGGGGATACGGTGCGAACATGCCCGGCGGGATCCTCAGCGTCACTGTGCCCGGCGCCGCCTGGGGCTGGGACGAGGTCGTCCACCGCTTCGGTCGGCTCAGCCTGAGAGAAGACCTCGCTCCGGCCATCGACTACGCCGAGAACGGCTTCCCAGTCACTGAGCGGATTTCCAACGATTGGACCCTGCCGAGAGCGCTGGGCCCCGATCCGGCCAACTACGCCAAGGGCTGCTGCACGCAGGTCGATCCCGACTCCGTCACTACTTGGTACATCAACGGCGTCAAGCCCACCCCGGGGCAGATCTACAGGAACCCCGATCTGGCGAAGACCTTCCGGATGTTTGCGGAGCATGGCCGCAAGGCCTTCTACACGGGTGAGGTGGCCCGGGCGATCGTCGCCAAGTCCACCGCCCTGGGTGGAACAATGACGCTGCACGATCTCGCGACCTACAGCGGAAAGTGGGACGAAGCCATTCATGACACGTACCACGGCTATGAGTTGTTCGAGGTCCCGCCGCCGGCGCAGTCCTGGAACGCGGTCGAGATCCTCAACATTCTCGAAGTCTGCGTGCCGCAGTGGACGCAGGGACAGACCCTGGCAAATCTGTTTAGCAACGACCCGGTGAAGTACTGGCACTTCGTTGCGGAGGCAAAGAAGCTCGCCTACAACGACCTATACCGCTACAACGCGGATCCGGACGTGCCGTCCAACAGCGGCTTGCGCGCGTTCATCGACAACCTTGCGACAAAGTCCCACGCATCCTCGCTCTGCGGCCTCGTCGACCCGAACCGCGCCGGCTGCCCCTCGGGCGACGGATACCATGCGTGCCCGATGAAGACTTCGGGGATCGACAACGGCGCAGGCGACACCATCGTCCTCTCGACTGCCGATCGCTGGGGCAACATGGTGTCGTGGGTCAACAGCAACTTTGCTGGTTTCGGCTCCGGGATCACTGTGCCCGGATACGGATTCGTCCTGCACAACCGCGGGCAGCAGTTCACCCTGAACCCGAACCACCCTGACAAGATCGAGCCGCACAAGCGGCCCTACAACACGCTCTCGGCGGGGTTCGTGATGCAGAACGGTCGCCCGGTGATGACCATCGGCCTGATGGGCGGCGACATGCAGCCTCAGGGGCACGCCCAGACGTTGGTCCACATCATCGACCTGGGGGCAAACGTGCAGGCCGCGACCGACATGGCCCGCTTCCATCACAGCGAGGTCCCGAATTCGTTGCAGCTCGAGTCGCAGCTCTTCAACCAGGTCGGAGCGCAACTGGCCAAGATGGGACACAACGTGTCGTCCACCAACGGCGGCGCGGTCGGCGGCTACCAGGCGATCATGTTCACCCCGAACCCTGGATCGGCCCCGACGTGCGGCGGCCGCGATCCCGACCGGGACGACGACGACCGCGGCGGTGAGAGCAGTTGCGGCGTCAACGGCTTCTACAGAGGAGGGTCGGATCACCGGAAGGACGGCGAAGCGGTCGGCTGGTGAGCAAGCACGTGCCGTGAGGTCCTTGACCGGGGCCTCTCCCCGGCTGAGACGTTCGAAAATCGCGCGCCGGCTCGGGTCGGCCAA
>Ga0137403_10003059_pt1 | contig 20169 bp, 25 predicted proteins | sample CZOMad2_1_16fung_FD_122057 | JGI IMG/M metagenome (GOLD analysis project Ga0137403, IMG submission 122057) | Vadose zone soil fungal communities from Angelo Coast Range Reserve, California, USA - CZOMad2_1_16fungal (Hybrid Assembly) | ecosystem: Environmental > Terrestrial > Soil > Vadose zone...
CCTTCCATTTCATCACGATGATGGAGAGAGAAGCGCGAGCGAACGAGGATGTACACACATTAGATTTGCCAATTAAGAAAGAAGAAACAAAGGCCAAGAGGAGAGTGGCGTATCCAAAGCCATGGATCCTAGCAGTGCTGCTAGTGGTGTTTGCGTTGCTGTCTGTCGCAATGACAGCACACTTAATCGATAATCTAATACCAGGACCCTACATGAATCTCTTTGTGCTACTAGTCTATCTTCGAGGCATCCTCTACTTTGGTTTAGGGATTGAGTGCTTGATCTGGTACTGGAATGCTCTCAGCGAACTCAACCTACCAGCCGACGGGAACCAGCACGGTATTGGCCGGGAACTGGGCCGCTTCAGGCATCCGGCCGGCATCGGTCTCGGTGATGCGGAACTGATACCCGTGCAGGTGAATCGGATGGTGGTCCATCGCCCCAAGGTTGCCGAAGCGTCCGCAGCCTTCGCTGCCCTGGAGCCTCCAGTGCCGCTCCTCGGGAGTCTCGGGCGGCCTCTGGTCTGCCGGGAGGCGTTAACCGCTTTGGCCGAAGCGGCTTCAATAGCGACGGGTTTTACGCGTGCTGGGGCGCACTACTGCCTGTCGGGATAGGGTCCTATCTTGTCGAGCAGCCGCTTCGTCGCGGCATCTGGTACAAATTGGTCTCCACGCCGCAGGAAAAGTGCTTTGTCTGCGGCAGTCGAGGAGCCCAACTCGCAGTCTGGGTCATCCTCACCTGGCCGATAGGAGTAATGATGCACTCGAAGCTCGACGCTTTTCCTCGTTACCTCTGTGATGTCGGCATCCACGGATGAGCAAAGCTTTGGTTTTGCCGTTTCGCGAAATGGAATCATCCACTGGTCCAGCAGTTTCTGCTTCCTTGTGTGGCCTTCGCCGTCGAACCCAATGACAAATACGCCGCCACCGCCCCAATCGGCATAGCCACAAACAAGGAGGTCTTCTCGTGCGTGGCGCCCGGAATCTTTTTGCAAGAGCCTCCGCCGAGTTCCATGTCGCCGTGGTGAAAAAAAGCCACGCGGCTCCACTGGCCGTTTTCTTTGCGCAACAGGATCGCGCTGCCAAAGCCGCTGGCGTGGTCGTAACAACTCTGAGAGCTTAAGAGTACTTCGGTTTTTCCACTTCCCGTGAAACTGCCTTCCACAAACTGGTCGAATGACAATTCCCCCTTGCCGGCAGGCCCTCTTGTATAGACCGGACAGACACTGCAACCGTCGGCGGTAAACTGTTCCGCCTTGTCGCAAATAGCCGCGCGCATGGCGGGAAATTCAGCGGGCACACTTGCGGAGGCAAGAAGTAGGGGAAAGAGGAGCAGCATCGCCTATTTTGGGCTTGGACCGCGCCGATAGTCAATATCTAGGCGGGAGACGCCGAGTCACTACCTGGGATGGCTAGCCGTCCCGCCGACTGCGAAGACTGCATTCCACGAGTCCTTGACCCCATGCCGCCGCTGGCGTTACGAGCGGCCTTGGCCCGATGCCCTCGACGAAGGTGAGCGCCCCCGACGTGAAGGCCATCACGGTCTTCCTCGCTTCGACCACAACGCCTGAACGTGGCGGCCTGCCGTACTTCGACGCCGTGCTGCCCGCCGAGCACCGGCTCGCCGCCACCCGCGTGGTCCGCGACCTCGGTGCCCTGCCGCCCGACGCGATCCTCTACCTCCTCGCCCAACCCCTCCTCGACCTTGCCAGCGATCACCTCATGCGGGACCGGGACCTCACGGCGCGGTACGAGGACCGCTTCGAGGTCGAGGACAGCGACGAGTGGAGCGCTGCCATGTCCGAGTACAACCGCGAGGCCGACGCGATCACCGCCGCCATCTTTCGCGCACAGGGGGAGGCGGGGTTGGCGCGCCTCTACCTGACGGACCCGGCGCGCCTTCGACCGCCGGATGGAGCGCGGCCGGCAACACTTCTTCGGGCTGCCGACCGGCGCGCACGCCGCCTATCTGCGGGCGAAGGGGATCATCGACTGAGCCGGCGGACTCCATGACGCATTCCAGCGCGCCGTGGTAGTGAGAGAGGCATGTACGTCAGCAGCCCGGAAGAGATTCGCGCCAAGCTGGAGGCCGGCCGCGCCGCCATCGCGAGCAGGCTGCACGCCCTCGCGGACGAGATCGAGGCACTCCGGCTCGAAGATGCTGCGGAGGCGCTCTCGTGGCTTGGGGACCGGATCGAGGGGCTGCTACGGGAGGCGGACCGCATCCTCCGCGCTCAGAGTGGTCGCCGCCAGACCTGACCGGCCGCATCGGGACGACGGTGCGGGTCGCCTTCGTCAGACTCTCGTGGAGCACGGCCAAGCGCGTGACGCCGGCAGCGAGGTCCGCCTCGGAGACGATCGCGTAACGCCGGTAGACCGCCTCGGTCTTGTGCCCCGTGAGCTTCATCGCAACCGACCGCGGCACGCCCGCGCGCTTCGAGCCCGCGTGTCATGCTGGCATTGTAGCAGCGAGCAGGCGAGGACACATCAGGGACACGCGCTGCAATCCGTGAACGTCGTCGCACAGTTGCGGGCGTGGAGCGGAGTGTGAATCCGTTGCGCCTCTGCTGCGGGCGGGGATGGGCTGGGGGAACTTGCCAGCGGGGACCGCGGCGGGGTGCCAGCGGGGACCGCGGCGGGGAATTTCCTAGTCGTCGCAGCAGGTGGTGTCGGCGGCGAGGTCGTCGATACCGACGACGATGGGACTGAGCAGTGAGTCGAACGGCGCCAGCGGGATCCGAACCGGTGTCGGCGCCGCCACCAGCGGCTTATCGAAGCTGTGCCCATACTGCTCGCCGACGTTCCCAGGGTCGCCTCTCAGGATGACCTGGCGCTGCTCCGAGTCGATCTCGTCCACCGGCACCGTCAGCTGCGCATTGTCCGAGTCCGTGATGAACAGGATGTGCAGCCCGTGCGTGCCGATGTCGCCCTGGTAGTAGCGGATGTCGCCTTGCGGCGAAAAGCCCGAATCCGGTATCGGGTCGGGCAGCTCTGCCGCATTGGTCGGGTCGAAGAAAGTGGCGCCCGGGATGTTGTATGGCGTTCCGTCTGGGTGATGGTTCCAGCAGCGGCGCTGGAACACCTGCGTCGCCCCCGCGGGGGCGGGCGAGACCGGGATGCCGGTCACGGGGTCGTAGCCCCACGTGCTCGGCTCGGTGGCGCTTCGCAGGTGGAGCTTCGGCCCGGGGTCCATCCCCGTGCCGTCGTCGAAGCACGAGTCGTCGCGGAAGTAGGGCATCGTGGCCACGGCAGCCAACGGCGTTCCGACCGGAGTGACCTGCTGCACGTTCCACCGCTCGACCGTGGTTCCGACAGGGCCGGATAGCTCCTCCCACTGCAGGGTGCCCGGCGGGCCGCTGAACTTCAGGTCGGGAAGGTCGAAGTTGCCGTGGATGCACGGCGACGGACAATGCTGGTCGTTGGGACTGCCCACAACGATCGGGTTGCCGTTGGCGTCGTTGTAGATCACGGAGCCCGGGCTGTCCGTCACGTATGCGCCATCGGGGCCGACGTGGGCTCGCAGGTTGCCGAAGGCCTCGTCGTTGAGACCGTCGACCTGCACACCGTCCGGGGTGTAGTTGTTGCGGTAGGTCGTGATCCTGCCGGCGGCCATGTCACGCTGCACGTAGATGCCGTCGAGAGGCGGGATCACGTGCACGCGAAGGTGATCCTGATAGCGGACCTCGGCCGAGTAGAAGATCTCGGTCCTGATGTTGTTGGTCGAAGAATCGGCGCCCCACGTGACGCGGATCGTGCGCACCGGCCCGGACTTCTCGCCCATCAGTTGCGATGATCCGCCCCAGTTCGTCGCCTCTTCCTCGTAGCCGCAGCAGGGCACGCTGCCGCCGGGCGTCTGCTGAAACGCGCGAGCCTTCCAGCGGTCGACGATGTTCGGCCCGTAGTCGCCGGTGCTCAGGCCCTTGTCGTCCGGCGAGACCGTGATCGAGTCCATGACCCAGCGCCCGTCGTAGCGGAAGCTGTAGCGCGGGGTGTTCACGGTGGCGGTGTCGAGGGGCCGGCGCTGGACGAAAGTGGTGACGTCGAGGACGATGTTGCCGAGCGCGTCGTACTTGAAACCATGACCGATCGAGGGAGTGCCGTCGGCGTTGCAGACCGGACCCTTGGGAGCGTTGCCATAGTTGCTGAAAGCGCTCTGCGAGTACACGAACTGGTCAGCGTTGGGGTCGCGCTGGTAGAACACGTACGGAGAGTTCGCGGCCGTGAATCTGGGTGTGACGCGGTAAGTGCCATCAGTGTTCTTCGCCGACAGCATCACGTAGGCGAAGCTCTGCTCAAGCGTTATCGGGTCGGTGATCACGACCTCGCGTGCGTCGGCGATGCCTCGGGGCAGCGTTGCGCCGGGCGGCGCCTGGGCGCCGGCATCGCGCGCCATGAACGCCATCTCATCGGTGTCGATCAGCCATGGGTTGGGGTCGGGCGCCGCGGCAATGCCGCCTACGGGCGCTGACTGGCACACGACGGCCGGGTTGCTAGGATTGAACGGCGCGTTGGTCGTGAAACGGAAGCCCTCGCGATCAAACGTGTAGGTGAGCTCTTGGTCGACGCCGGAGTAGAAGGCGAACCCGGACGCGTTGTTGGAGATGTAGTGGATCCACTTCGTATCGACTTGAAAGGGGATCTGCACGAAACGGTTGCGCTTGCCGTCCCATCGGTAGCCGAGCAGCGCGTTGGGGTCGACACCGGTCCGCCCGGGCGCGGTCCGAAACGGGAGCTGATTCGACTGGTAGCAGTTGTGGTCGTCGTGGTTGGTGTCGACGTATCCGTTGACGTCGGGAGGCGGGTTGGCGACGTAGCAGTCGCTCCGGAGGTAGGCGGGCTGCAGGCCCTGAGAGTCCGCCACTCCATAGTCGACAGGCACCTGTGAGGCGCGGAAGGTCAGCTCGGGGCCGGCCGACCAGTCGGGGAACAGAGAACCCGTGAGAACGACCGGCTCGTTCGCGCGCACCGGAGCGGTCGTGGTGACGGGCTGCGGTAGGTCAGCCCGGGCGCCAGTTGTGCCGATCGCCGCGCAGGCGAGCAGCACGATGGTCATGACAGATGCGCCCCTCCCCCGAACCACGCGCGGACTGTAGGCGTGACTCGACGAGGGCGACAATACCTCGGGTGAGGTAGATCGAGCTCGGCAATAGGGCAGATAGGAAACTCAAAGCGGGTATTCGCCCCGATCGCGTCGTACGACTCCGCCCGCCTTTCATAACGACGCAGCGCACGACCGCCGGTTCCGGCGCACCTGGGAGGGCTCCGGGCGGCGTCCGGGGCGCCATACCGGCCGAGGCAAGGCCCGCCGCCTCCGCGCCCTGGCCTCCGCCGCGCGGCGATTCTCGCGCTCGAGGCGCCCCGCAACCTCGTGCGGCCGTAGGGCGCGCGTGCTACGGTGCTCGACGTGGACGCGGCGGGAACGGCGGCAGAGTCGACGCACGATGCTGGCGACGCAGGGCCGGCGCACGGCCCTGCTCGTCCGAAGGTTTACCGGCGGGGCTCCGGCGCGCTGGGCGGCCGGGGGCGCGGTCGGCTGGGACGGCCGGGAGCGCCGCGGCGGACTCGCGCCCGCTGCTCCGCGACACGGGGCGGCGTGTCCCCGTCCGTGTCCCCGAACGCTGACCACCCGCCGTCTCCTGAGTTGCGCGGCGTGACCACCGAGGCCGCGATTTGCAATGGCGAGTAGTAGCGAGTGGTACCAATTCGCGCCCGATGGCGTTCTCAAAATCCTCCGCCCGCGAGGGTGTAGGGGGTCCGACTGGCCTCCTCGGCAGATCGCGGACTTACGTAGGCGGCCGGGTGTCAGCCGTGCCCGCTCCACCGCCCGACTGTGGCTGAATTTTGGCTGTTCTCGCCTGGCGCGCCTCATGTCACTGCGTGCAGCCGCGACTGAACGCGACGTGGGTCACGGGATGGAGTTCCCACAGCGTCGCGGCCTTCATGCCCCCTTGCCTCGGGGCTGATCCCCGACATGCGCGTCGTCGTAGAACAGTTGCCCCACGACTTCGACACACGCGGGATGAGTCAGGACCGATCCCCGCGTTGAGGGTTCTCGGCCCTGCAACATCCGCTCCCGGATCAGACTCCGCACGGCTTCAAGCGGTGCATGCAAGGAGGCATCGGCAACGAATTCCGTCTCGGGTGTCGGCACCTCGATGATGAGGAAGTCCGTACTGGTCGTCATTGTGCGTGGGGCTGATCTGGATGTGGTAGTCGCCATCGGCTTCAGCGGCGACCAGGTGGAGCCATCCGACCGTGCTCAGGATGTCGCCCTCCGCGACGCCGAGGGGGTTGTCGAACTTGGGGATGCGGGCGGCTTGGAATTGGGCACGGCGGCGCACGTCAATATCCCGACATGGAAGAAAGGACTCGGCGCGCCGGTACCGCAAGTGAAGGGTCACCGCTCTCGTCCACGTATATCCATAGTTCCGGCAGCGGTGTCATCCGCTACTTCCCAGGTGACCGGGGCAGGCACCCCGGTCCAGCTAGTGCCATAACCCGCTGGCGCTGGGTAAAGCCCTATTCTCACTGTGCTCTGCCAGCGCAGCCGTCTCTCACCCTTTGGCGTCGCGAAACAGCTCTTGTGCGACGCCCCACACCCGTGCTCAGTGACCTTGGTGGCGTGATCGTTTGTCACATCAAGGCCAAGACCGTGGACGGATGACCGGCCAGATGCTGAAGGATGGCGACTCCCTGCGACTAGGCTTTTTCCTGGTCGCCTTAGTCGACCTCTTGGGGCAAAGGGAGGAGCTTCGCAAACTCACGGGCCTTCCCAAAGCAGCCGATCCAAACGACCCGATCGTGCGCGCGCTCAGGAGTACCTGGGGCGCGGTACATTTGGTCCGGTCCATGTTCCTCGCGCACTTCGAGGCCTGCTCGCAGGAATCCGGGTTCGCGCAGTCACTCGGACCTGCACAGCGTGAAGCCCTGCGAAGAGTTATGAAGGCAGAGATTGTCAACTACGGCTTCTCCGACTCGGTAATCATTGCGGTCGCCCTCGAGGCGAAACCCGGCGACCCCACCCCTGTCAACGGAGTATGGCAAACTCTACTCGCCGTAGGAACCACGGCTACGCTTTCACTCGCAGCCAAGCATCCACTCCGGGCGGGAATTGATGTGGGGGTCGCCGTCCGGGCCTCAGATCACGAGATATATGGGGCCGCCTTGGAGCGTGCGTATACTCTGGAGAGTCACTGCGCTCAGCACCCTAGAATCGTGGTCGGGCAGGAACTTCTCTCCTACCTACGTCAAGTGAAGGACCAACCTCACGACACAACGGAGGCCCAAATCGGCTCCCTTCGTGCGGAGTCAGCGCTTCGGTTCATCTTCCAAGACGCGGATGGTCAGCCCGCCCTAGATTATCTCGGCTCAGAAGTCCACGACGTTGTCGCCGCATCGCTCACACCAGCCACCGTTCAGCAAGCATACGACTTCGTCGTCAGCGAGCAGGCGCGCTGGCGGGCAGGAGGAAATGAGGGCCGCGCCGACCGCTACCGCAAGGTGCGCGAATACTTTGAGTCCAGGGCCGAGCTTTGGGGCATCGCCACGCGCTGACATTCGACCTCGTCGGCTACCCTCGATGTCACAGAGCTTACGCCGCGTCGCGGCGTCGACCGAGGCGGTAGTCACCCATCGCTCGCGGTACGCCAGCCTCTCTTCTCCCGACGATCGCCGCAGCTACGAGCCATAACGGGAGGGTGACTCGCCCCGCGAGAGGGTCCACGTGAGCCACGTCTTGCGCCATCGTTTGGCACGCGCCTCGACTTTGCGACCCACGTAGAGAGAGGGAACGATACCTTGTCGGGTGCCGGCGGCCATGCGTCTTCGCTGGAACTTCTCACCCTTTTCGACTTCAGTGCGAGCTGCGCGACCGCTGAGCATAAAGCCCTCGTAACAGTTTTGGCTGCGCAACCAGCGGAGTAACACGTAGAAGTCGTGCGGCCCGGTCATTACCTTGCTGCTAGGCGGCATTCTAAAGAAAGAGACTCTCTTCTGCGCGGTCTTGACTTGGATGTTGGCGTGCCGGGTACCACGGGGGGTCGTCACCACAATGTCGTACGCCGCCGTATTCCGACTGGTCGCCAACGCTACCAACCCTCGACGCGATAGCTCCGACACTACATGGTGAACTCCAGCGATGCCGATCAACGCCGTGTTGGCGCGTTTTCTTGGCGAGACTCTCATGGTGGCCCGGCGCTCGTTCCCGCGTCGGCGCTCTCCCTGCTCACTTCGCGCCCCTGCCCGCAATCCCCCTCCGCGCGGCAAGTACGGTCATCCTCGGGTCAGGCGACTTCGGCGCGCGCCCGACTCATTCTATAATAGAACAGGTGGCGGGCGCGGACGGCCTATCCGGAGGTCTCGACGGTCAAACGTGAAGGGGTGCTTCGGCGCCGGATGGAGCGCGCGCGGCGAGAACCTGGATGCCGTGGCGATCCACCATGGCGTGGGCATGGTGTCCTGTAACGTCATGGCGACGTGAGCCCGCCCTGGTCGACGAGATGTGCGGCGAATCGCACATCTTGTGTTCATGTCGCCGATGAGTTCGAGGACTGCATGCTCTGCGTTCTTGACCCCGTGCCGCCGTTCGCGTTAGCAGCGGCCTTGGGCCAATGCGCGACCCAACGAAAGTGAGCGCCCCCGACGTGAAGGCCCGCACGGTCTTCGTCGCTTCGACCGCGACGCCTGAGCGTGGCGGCCTGGCGTACCTCGACGCCGTGCTGCCAGCCGAGGACCGCCTCGCCGCCACCCGCGTCGTCCGCGACCTCGGTGCCCTGCCGCCCGACGCGATCCTCTACCTCCTCGCGCAGCCCCTCCTCGACCTCGCCAGTGACCACCTCATGCACGACCGCGACCTCACGGCGCGATATGAGGAGCGCTTCGAGGTGGAGGACAGCGCCGAGTGGACCGCTACCATGGCCGAGTACAACCGCGAGGCCGATGCGATCACCGCCGCCCTCTTCCGCGCACAAGGGGAGGCGGGGTTGGCGCACCTCTATCTCACGGATCGGCGCGGCTTCGACCGCCGGATGGAGCGCGGCCGGCAGCATTTCTTCGGGCCGCCGAGCGGCGCGCACGCCGCCTATTTGCGATCGAGGGGGATCATCGACTGATCCGTCGCCGAGTCGCACAAGGCGCTCAGGGCGTCTTGTAGCCCTTCTGTCCCGTCATCTAGCCCGTGGGCTTCGTCTTGTACCAGAATCCCCGCACGGGGCTTTTCCAGCCCTTTGCGGGCTACCGCAGGACGGGTCCGTGCCCGCCCTCACCGGGTCAGTGGAGGGTGAGAGGCTCGATGAAGCCCGCTGCCACACACAAGGTCCCGCACAGGGCTTGGCGATCTCCGACTGACGGTTGGATTAGCCCGAGGAACGTCTCCGAGTCGACTGGGCGGCGAGCCACCACAAAGCAGCCAGCGTCAACACATCTCCAAGTACATGTACCACGATGACCCCCGACTCTGCCGGCGGAGTCATTGTGCGGATGATGGCGTCTCTCGCATTCCTACCATTCTCCGGCTCGTGGGCCGATAGATCGACGGCTATATCCCTGGAGGCTATGCGCTGCTTGGCAACACTGTACAGCCCGCCCAAGTTGACGAGGGCGAAACCACAAAATGCAATGCTGAGGAATAGTACCAAGGCTGTAAGCCTGGACGGCGACTTCACGCTGCCGACGAAGGCGATCAGTCCCAAGACCACTGTGATGTAAAAGCCCCAGTAGGTCTGCATCGCGTCCGAGCGCTGAAAGTACAGCGTCACCGCATCCTTGAAGTTCATTGTCGCTCCGCTAACTTCGCTCTCAGTGCCGCGTCACCAGCTCGATGAACCCGGCCGCCGCGACGTCCGCCATTGACCAATCGGCGAGCATCGGCAGGATCGTTACGCCCGGCTCCACGGGGGGCTCATCCGGGCCGCGGGACGGGCAGCGAGGAGGTGCGGCGGTCATACGGAAATCCGCAAGCGCGCCCGCGTCGTCCCGACGCTCTCGAGTGTCCGCCGTGTACTCGGTCGCCTCCGCAACTTGGCGGACCACCTCGGAATCGTTCCTCGGAATCCTCGTGAGCCAAAGATCATTTGGACCAGGTGGCTGCTGGTCATCGCTCGATCACGCCGGCGTGGTCACACGAACGACGGCTCGATCTGGTTGTCGGCGACGTCGCGGTCGAACAGTGATTTAAACATAACGCGGGCGTTCTGTGCCGCCTCCTTGTATTTCGCATAGGACGTCTTGGCGTCTGCTGACGTGGCATTCGCGGCACGCCGCTGGGCTGCGGCGAGATCGGCGGGCGGCATCGGCGGCTGCGGGGCTGCGGCGGTCGGATCCGACGAGATCGCCGCCACCCTGACGAAGTCCGCCTCCAATCCGCGCAGCCTAGTGAGGCTGTCGTTGAGATTGGCATAGGAGGGCGGCGCGACGAGCATGCCCCCGACATAGACGACCTGGCTCAAGCCCAGAACACCAAGGAGAGTCTCCGGCACCTTGAAGGAGGCGAGATTGTTCAGGCCGGTCAATTCTTTTAGCCCCGCATCCGTCACCGGCGTATCACGCAGGTCAAGCAAAACCACCTGATTTGCCGCTTTGGGGCGTTTGCTGTAGTCCCAAGAAGCGATTGTGCTTGCTCGTGCCTGGTACAGGACGTGCATCAAATCGATCTCGCGCAGGACACGCAGGGTTGCATCCGTCAACTGCTGGCCATTCAGGTACAGCGTCGTGAGGTTTTTAAGGCCGGCCAATGTTTTCAAACCCAGCGCTGTCACCTTCGTGTCACGCAGGTTAAGCTCGGCGAGATGTTTGAAAGGGATCAATTCTTTCAGTCCTTCATCGGTCACCGGCGTTTCCGTCAGGAGCAGTGTGGTGAGATTGCCCAGGCCTGCCAATTCCTTCAGACCCGCATCCGTTACCTGCGTGCCGCTCAGGTCAAGTGACATCACTTCTTTCTCCGACTTCGCGCGCGGGGCCGTGTCGCCCTGCGCCGTTGCCCGAGACAAGACGTGGAACCAACCAAGGTCGCTCAGAAAACGCAGGCTCCCATCTGTCAGTTGCTTGCCATCCAGGATCTCCGCAAAGGTTAACGCCCGGTCACCTTTTTTAAGACTGACCCTTCCCTCCGCCATATTTAGTTCAGTTACCGGCACATTCATTTTTTGTGAAGCCAGTTCCATCAGCCGCTGCCTTGCGGCGGCGGCGGCATGTCGTACTGCCATGGCGCTGCCTTCAATGGAGCCGCTGCCGGCCGTGTAACCTTCGTTGGGAGTGCGGCCGGTTTCGGCCAGCACTACTTCCACCTGGGACATCTCCATATCCAGTTCTTCCGCAGCCACCTGGGCTATTGCTGTACGAATGCCCTGACCCAGTTCCAGCTTACCGGAGAAAACCCTTACCGAACCATTGGCCAGCACCTCCAGCCAGGCATTGATGCCGGAATATTCCCCAAGGCTTGGTGGTGATCCAAGAGGTAGGGCGGGCGACTGTCCCAGGCCCGGTCCCTGTATCGAGGCTGGATATTTGAATGCCTCGCCGCCGAGACAGAAGCCGATCGTAAGGCTCCCGGCTGTTTTTATAAAATTTCTTCTGGAGACACGCATAATTTAAAGAGATTTAATCGCCCGGATGATCCTTGCCTGTGTACCGCAACGGCAAAGGGTTCGCTGCATGCCGGCACGAATGGCCGCATCATCAGGGTGGGGGTTCTCCTGCAACAACGATACGGCTGACATGACCATGCCGTTGAGGCAATAACCACATTGCGCCGCCTGTTCCCGAACAAAAGCCTCCTGCACCCGGTGCAGGCTGTTATCGGCTCCGGCAAGCCCTTCCAGGGTAGTGATGGAGCTATTTTTTACTGCTTCCACGGGCAGCATGCAACTCGGCTGGGCCCTCCCATCCAGTAAAACCATGCAGGCCCCGCATTGCTGCAGGCCGCAGCCAAATTTAGGACCATTCAAGGCGAGCTGGTTACGCAATACATAGAGCAGCGGGGTAGCCGGGTCTGCCTGTATGGTATGCTTTTTTCGATTGACGCGGAGATCAATGGTTACCATCATAATGGATCAAAATTTAAAAGCATTAGTCGATGACGGATGTATTAAAATTACATTTATTCTAAGTTTATTATCCCCCATTTGTACCGTTTTGTATCTTCGATGAACTAAAATATTGATTTTCAATATGAATAAATTGCTGTTTGTTGCACTGACCTTCCTTTCGATGCACGCGTTCGCTCAAGATAAATCTGATCCGCGGGTTTTTCGGATCAGTTCTTCGCACACCTCCTTTCCAGATACGGGCAGGGCCAAGGGACATGTCTATGACGATGTTTTATATACGGCCGCTGAACATTACAATGATAGCAGCGTACTTATTGTAGTTCCATCACAACTGGAACTAAAGAGATATGTAGATATTATTTGCTGGTTTCATGGCTGGAGGAATAATATAGATAGTGTTCCCGCCCGATATGATATAATAAAACAATTTATAGGATCTGACCGTAATGCCATACTTGTGTTGGCAGAAACGGCAAAAGATGCACCGGATAGTTATGGTGGCAAACTGGAACAAAAAAGTACTTTTAAACAATTGCTGCATGATGTATTGGATGAATTGATAAAACAAAAAGTTATCGATAAAAAAACAAAAACAGGTAAAGTGGTGCTGGCAGGCCATAGCGGAGCTTTCCGGGTGATGGCATATATTTTACAGAATGGCGGCGTTGAAGTAAATCAAGCTATTCTATTTGATGCATTATATGGCGAGGTCGATAAATTCGCCAACTGGATACAGGCTGATAAATCTCACCAATTCATCGATCTTTACACAAATAAAGGAGGCGGGACAGATGAGGTATCTGAAAAGATGATGCAACTGCTCGGTCAAAAAAAAATCCATTTCCTAAAACTCGAAGAAAACGAAGTGAATGCGTCGATACTAAAGACAAACAACATTATTTTTATCCATAGCCTGAAAGAACATAATGATGTTATCAACAGGCCGGATTACAACTTCCGTCTATTTATTGAAAATAGCCCTGCAAACCTTGCCGGGAAAATTGGTCAGTAAACTACAATTTATGGGACGGCCAGACGTTGTATTCGGGCATGCCCCGATCAAATAAAACCAGGATATCTTTTGCCTTGCTGGCCCTGCTGGCTGGGGTGGGTGCTTGTACCAAACATTCCCCGTCTGCCGCTTCATCGCGCAGCTACCGGATGGGGTTTATGAGTTCCGCTCCCCGGCCCGACTTCTCCCTGTATCTTCAATCCCTGGTCCTTTGGACCGCTCATTCCGATGCCACGATCATCAGCACCGAGGTGCCCTGGGATTCCTTGCTTAACGGGGAGAATCCCGTAACCTATGTAATGGGTAATTACGTAGGGCTTGTCAATTATTGCCGTTCGGTAAATATGAAGCTGTGGGTTTACATTGACCCGGAAAATGGCCTGAACCGGGCATCGGAATCCAATCCTTTGGTGGCAAGAGGAAAGAGTATCGCCCAACAAGATATCCAAATGATATACCGGCGGTTTGTCGTCGTCACAGACAGTATCCTCCGCCCAGAACACCTGGGGCTGGCCCTGGAGACCAACCTGATCCGGGCCGCCGCGCCAAACGCTGTTTACCAGGGCGTAAAACAAGCCGCGAATGGAGCCGCCGCCGATATCCGGGCCTTCGACCCTCATGTTGCGCTCAGTATAAGCGTGCAGGCAGAGGTCGCCTGGGGCAAGCTAGGCGGATCGGCTTATGCGGGGGTGACCACGGACTTTACGGACTTTCCCTTCTTGCAGGAATTAGGCATTTCTTCCTATCCATACACCGGTTTCAAATCCCCGGCGGATATTCCGCTGAACTACTATTCCGGGTTGGTAGCGACTCATCCGTTGCCTATTTTCATTTCCGAAGGCGGGTGGACCTCCATGTCCCTGAATGGCGGTAGTTACGGCCTATCGGTTCTGAGCAGCCCTGCGCAGCAGAAAGCCTATATTGAACGGCAGGGGCAACTGCTGTCACAGGCCCATAGTATCGGCCTCTTTCAGCTTACCTTCACCGACCTGGACCTGACGGGATGGCCCGCAAACGATACTGCCGGCTTATACGCTTTCGCCTTCCTGGGCATAGTCGACAGTAATTTTAATCCCAAACCCGCCCTGGCGGTATGGGATTCGCTCCGGCAACAACCTTTGGAGCCAGGGCATTGACTTACTTGAGACCGGCAACTTGTGTTTGCTGCTCCGATATTCATCTGTGAATGATTGGCTATAAAAGATTTTTTTATACTAATGGTTTTAGTATTTTTGATCTTCCTTCCTTAAGCATTATTGTGGATTTTTATCTTTTGGCAGATATGGGGCCAATCGATTAACTGGGTTACCCAGTAATTGTAAGTCTTTGTTTTCTTAATTATTTAAAACTTATTTTATGGAAGGGAAAGGAAGTATAATATTCTATCAGCCGGACTCGGGCAATTCACTTATTGAAGTTAAGCTGGAAAATGAATCTATCTGGCTTTCACTCAATCAGTTAGCGTCGTTATTCGATAGAGATAAGTCGGTGATATCCAAGCATTTATCTAATATATTCAAAGAAGAGGAATTAGATAGGACTTCAGTTGTTGCAAAAAATGCAACAACTGGGTCAGATGGGAAAAAATATAAGGTTGAATACTACAATTTGGATGTAATTATTTCAGTTGGTTATCGGGTTAAATCTAAACGCGGAACCCAATTCCGCATCTGGGCCAACGGAATTCTAAAAGACTATCTTAGAAAGGGTTACGCTATTGATCAAAAACGACTCCGGGAACAGTCCCGCCAACTGGACGAACTGAAGCAGACCGTAAGACTTCTGGGCAATGTAATAGAAAATAAGACCCTGAACTCAGAGGAAGCAACTGGATTATTAAAAGTAGTCACCGACTATACGTATGCTCTGGACATCCTGGATCAATATGATCACCAGGTTCTGGAAATACAATCCACTACCAAGGATGAATTATTCCAGATTACCTATCCGGCGGCGATAACGGTTATTAGAGGACTGAAAGACAAGTTTGGTGGCAGTAGTCTTTTCGGCAACGAGAAAGATGAATCTTTTCAGGGGTCACTGGCGGCAATCTATCAGACTTTCGGTGGTAAGGACTTATATCCAAGTGTAGAAGAAAAAGCTGCCAACCTTTTATATTTTGTCATCAAGAACCATTCTTTCTCTGCCATCCCCATTTCGGAATTGCGCGATCGACACGAGATACTCGGCATGGACTTCCGCCAGAGGTCAGCATCCGCCGATAAATGAGAAAAAGCTGCCGTTAGTCAGATATCAGGCCCCGGTAGTGAATCCTTCTATATTTAGCCCCGTTCATTTTTTATCTTGCAAACTCAGATAAACCCGGACAGACATTTACAATTTATACTCACATATAGCCAATAATCCCAGTAGCTGCCAGCGGCTTACCTGCAGGGGGTCGCTTTTCACCCTTTACAATTGCGGGCTTAAGGTAAGTTTTCAAGATCTCTGGAGCCACAACAATTATATAGTATATGTGCTGGAGGGCAAAAAGATCTGGCATACGGCTCATGGCTCTTACGAACTGAATGTAGGTGATTGTGTATTTGTGAGAAAGGGCGCCGCTATTGTAAAACAATTTGTCGAGACGGAGTTTTGTTTTTTCCTGTTTTTTGTGCCCGATGACTTTATTTGTGAGGTGTTAAAAAGCAAATCGACTCCCATACAAAACTTTGTAAAAAAATATGATGCTATTATTACGATCGATAACAGCGCTATTGTAAACGCTTTCTTTCAGTCCATGCTGCCCTATTTTGACGCCAGTCGCCGACCCGATCAGTCTTTACTGGAATTAAAATTCAGGGAACTGATCCTTACCATTGCCGACAATCCCGTGAACACCGGATTATTATCTTATTTCCAATCCTTGCTACGCGAGCCTCAGAGCATTTCTTTGCAAAGGGTAATGGAAGATAATTTTTGTTTCAATCTTAAGCTGGAAGAGTTCGCCAAATTGAGCTCCAGGAGCTTATCCGCATTTAAGAGGGATTTTCTACGGCTTTACAATTGTTCCCCGGGCAAATGGCTGATGGAAAAAAGATTATTGCATGCTATGCATCTGCTCTCCAATATGAGTAAAACCGTTGCCGAATCGGCTTTCGAGAGCGGGTTCGAAAATATTTCACATTTCAGCCGGTCCTTCCGCCAGCGTTTTGGAACCTCTCCCGGTGCAATAAAGCAACAGATAGCTTCCCAGCTGTCTTTATCGGCCGTCTGAGCTCATCAGTCATATTTCTGGACTCTGAAGCAATATGCGCTCATTGTAAACGCTCTAATTTTGCGCTTCGATAATTTTATAATATTCATTACATTTTAACTGTTGAAGCATGAAAAAGTTTTTATCAGCGAGTCTGCTGATCGTAATCATCGTACCGGGAACGAGAGATCCTGTTTTTTCTCAGCAACAAATCAGCTATAACCCCGCAATGCCCGGAACCCCGACATTAGAGCAGCGAATGCTCGGAGTATATTATGGAGATATAAATCTAAAGGCTTTCAGGGATCTCAGGAAAAGGTTCGGGACCATGAAAGGTGAAAAATGGTACCGGCATAAGAATTGGTATACGGCCTGGTTCACCATGGACGGGATCAATTTCAGGGTGGAATATGACAAGCACGGTAACTGGAGCGGTACGGAGAGGGATTATACCGCGGAGAAGTTGGATCACGATATCAGCGACCTCGTCAGGCGCAGTTATCCAGGTTATACTATCAGTTGGATAAGGGAAATTACTTTATCGGAATTCTTTGACAGCCCAATGTATATCGTCCACGGCACCACATATATCGTCCATATCGAGAATGAGAACATGGGCAAGACGGTGAGCGTGAACCAGGATACGATCAGGGTTATGGAGGAATATCCGAAGAGCTGAGGAGCCTCGTAGCAGCCTGCTGTATGGATACTGGAATTATTTTTTCAGTAATTTCAGGATCTGCTGCTGATTTTTCAGGATCAGATCGAGCGTTTTTTGATTTTTCAGAATGGTCTTCTGGTTCCTGATGATCTCCTGCTGGTTGGAAAGGATTGAACGCTGGTTTACCTTTAAGGTCTTCTGGTTCTCCACGATGGTACCCTGATTGGTCTTGATCAATCCCTGATTCTTAAGGATCGATGCCTGATTGCCCTTGATGAGTCCTTGATTGCCTTTGATGACTTCCTGATTGGTAACAACGAGTTCGCTTTTTGGAGTGGTGGCCATTTTGCTTGATTTGATCATTAGGAGACTATTTTATTGGGATCTGGAATAGTTAAAGATATGCTATTTAGGAATAATATAAAAACAGGGCCATCATGCTAGCCATCTACTTTCTGGGCTCCGGTATTTTCGACGCGTCGATCGGGGCCGGCGTGATTACCTTAGGCACGAAATCGCGGTCAATGAGCTCATTCATGGGTACCCGCTTCGTAAGGAGTCCCATTTTCAATCCCATGTCCTGGATCTGCTGAAGATCCTCGTCCGTAGGCGTTAGTTTCAGATAGCTTACCCGATGCGGATCGGCGGTGAGCACATAGTTCAGCACTTTTTCGTTCTGGCGGTAGTAAGGCGCGGCCAATTTTGCCGCCTCCGCACGGTGAGTCTCGGCCCAGGCGCCCGATTGTGCGATCCCGCGCACGAGATCCTGCACGATCTCCGGATTGGTTTTTATCAGGTCCTCATGCACAACCAGTGCACAAGAAATGAAGTTGGGCCATATATCCCTGGCATAATAGAGAACACGCCCCGTGCCATCCAGCTCGGCCTTGGCACAAAAGGGCTCGCCGACGAAGTAACCATCGATCGCACCCGCTGCCAGCGAAGTCGGCATATCCGGTGGCGGCAGCACCACGAACGTGATATCTTCCGGCCTCATGCCATAATCGTCCATGATCTTATGCATGACAAAATTCTGATTGCTGTAGGGGCTTGGAATGGCTACCTTCTTTCCTTTGAGATCCAGCATGCTCCTGACCTTGCCATTCTTGGCGACGACGATCTCCGAGCCATCCCGGTGACCGAGATAGCAGATCTTTACGGGTACGCCCTGCTCACGAAGTTTCATGGCCAGAGGTACGATCATAAAAGCAGCCTGCACCTGCTTAGCTTCCAGGGCGCTCACCAGGGTCGGAAAGTCCGAGAATAAGCGCGAATTGAAATTGGTATTCGACGATGTTGTCTTTGAAGCAAAGTCGGTGACCGGACAAGTAAGATGGCATGTCACAGGCAAATAGCCGACTGTAAGCTCGCGCTGCGCCTTTCTGTTCGAGCCCTCATGGATCACATCCCGTTCGCGGGCGAGACCACGATGATCCCAGGGACGATACCGGAGCAGACCCAGGACGGTAAGTATCAGAATGATGCCCAAAATGAGACGACCCATCGATAATTTCATAAGCGAATTATTTAGATATCCGTATTATCAGATACTTGCAACCCCAGTTCCATAAGGATTTCTTTCATGGCATCGATGACGGCTTTATCAGTGAGGTCCCTGGGGCGGGGCGCATTTATGATCAACTCCCTGCGGATCGTTGCGGGCCGGTCGGATAGCACCAGGACGCGGTCACCAAGCTGCGCGGCTTCTTCAATATCATGTGTGACGAAGACAATGGTTCGGGGACGCTCCTTCAGCAGACGAACCAGCTCCCGCCGCATACGGATCCTTGATTGGTAATCGAGCGCAGAGAAGGGCTCATCCATGAGAAGGATGTCGGAATCGCCCGCAAGAACCCGAGCAAGCTCGACCCGCTGACGCATTCCTCCCGACAGCTGATGGGGATAATGATGCTCGAAACCTTCGAGGTGGATCAGCCTGATCAGTTCGGGGAGCTCTTTATCGCGACGTGCCGCTTCTTCCACTGAGCGTAGCCCTATCGAGATGTTTTCCGCAACGGTGAGCCAGGGGAAAAGACCATCCTGCTGATAGACCGTACGGATGATGCCTTCTCTCAGGACGGATCCGGAAGCCGGCTGGATATGACCGGATAAAAGATTCAATATCGTTGTCTTACCGCAGCCCGATGGACCGACCAATACCACTACCTCTCCCGGAGTCACTACAAGGTTCAGGTCATTTATGACAGATATGGATCCGTAATGATGTGAAACGTTTTCCAGCACGAGCCGGCTGACAGCATTTTTATCTTTCATAGCCCCAGCTAACATTAGGTAGTTTGGTCAATTGAGTCAGGGCGCGGTCGATGCCCATGCCCAGCAACCCGATGGTGATCATATAACAAACGGCAGAGTCAAGTCGCAGGCCATTACGTGCCTCCCAGATACCATAACCCAGGCCATCCTGGCAACCTACCATTTCTGCCGCAACGATGACTACCCAGCCAATACCATAGCTGACCCGCAGCGCAGTAATGACCTGCGGCAATACGGCAGGAAAGGTCACCTTGGTCAAGAGCTCGATGCCCTTATAATGGTAATCCCGTGCGATGCGAAAATAAATGCTGGGGATGGTTGCGACGGCTGCCATGGTCGCCAGTACAAGCGGGAAGAAGGAAGCCATGAATATCAGGAAAATGGCCGGCTTGTCGCCGATATGGAACCAGAGTATCGCAAAGGGAATCCATGCCAGTGGAGAAAGGAACCGGAAGAAGTTAAGCATCGGCAGAAGAGCTTTCCTTGCCTGAATATGCTGCCCCAGCCATAGACCGGTGGGGATGCCCAGTACAGTAGAGATCAGAAATCCCACGGCAACCCTCCATAAAGATGCTATAATATCGTTGATCAGACGTCCGGCCACTATTTCTTCTTCAAAGCTCTTCATTACTGCTCCCGGCGATGGCATTGCGTACCCGGGGAAGAGATTGAAATAAGAGATAAAGAACCAGATCAGCAAGAGGCCAAAAAGCACCAGAACAGGTAAAATGAAGCCAAGTTTGGGCTTTAGCATAGCATTTATTAATTTTTCCGGATGGTCAGAAGCCATGGATTGAATCCATGTTGAAAATAGGAAGAATATGGGGAATACCTGAATATTACAGCAAATCTTTCCGCACGATGTCCAATGGGCGTCCCATCACTTGTTATAGATGTATAAAACATTCAATAACATTTAAAATCAGTGAGATGAGAAAGTTAAGCGTATTCAATTTCATGACACTTAATGGATACTTCAAGGG
>Ga0137403_10003060_pt1 | contig 20165 bp, 20 predicted proteins | sample CZOMad2_1_16fung_FD_122057 | JGI IMG/M metagenome (GOLD analysis project Ga0137403, IMG submission 122057) | Vadose zone soil fungal communities from Angelo Coast Range Reserve, California, USA - CZOMad2_1_16fungal (Hybrid Assembly) | ecosystem: Environmental > Terrestrial > Soil > Vadose zone...
GGCGAAATTCGACATTGTCGAATCCATTCCTCTTCGCGTTCTCGCGCGCTTTCGTCAGCATTTCAGGAGTCATGTCCACACCGATTACTTTTCCAGTTGGTCCGACTGCACGAGCGGCCAGGAAACAATCAAATCCTGCACCGGATCCCAGATCGAGGACAATTTGTCCTCTTTCCAGAGAGGCGATGGCGAGCGGATTACCACAGCCCAGGCCGAGGTTCGCAGCTTCGGGCGCAAACGCCGAATCTTCGGCAGTGTAACCAAGGGCATCACTGCTGGTGGAAGTGCAACAATCGTCGGCACAAGAAGATTCTCCGCGCGCAGTCGCGCCATAACGCTGCCTCACTTCTTCGCGAATCGTGTCCGATGACGACTCCGCCAGTTTTGTTTTCATGAAGAAAATGAAGATCGTATGTGATCGCGACGCAACCTGAGCCGCCGCCGCCTCTTGTAGGGCAAGCGTTCTCGCTTGCCGGAATATTTCGGCGCGTCTCATAGAGACGCGGCTACAAAACCTTTTGCAGCAAATCTGCCAGGCGCCAACCGGCTTTATGCAACTCGTCGCCGACAACGGCAGTTGACCAATCTAGGTAGCCAGTCCCGATTTCGTGTGCTTCTCCTTTGGCAAAAACGCGACCATCTTTCTCCTCACGATGAACATGCTCAAATCGCATCCGGGTGTGCGCCTCGCGTGCGATCGGGAGAATCTCATTGGCCCATTGTTCAGCCCATGTTTTCGGATCTCCGGGCGTGCGCCAGTTTTTTGGCTCGTTCGCGACAAAGTCGGCGATCACTTTCTCTTTCGCGGGAGCGTAAACATTTTCACGCTCTTCTTTTGGAACCTCGTCCGGCGTCCCGATTGTTAAATTGCGCACTGTATCCAAATCCCAGTAGGCGTGGAAGGAATGATAATAATGTCGCTTGCGCTCCGCCGTCGCATTCTGCACCAAACTTAAAGCGTTTCCGCCTTCGTCGCCCAGGCCGGGAGCGCCGCGGTCGGGATCGATTGGTTCTCCCGCCTCGTTGAAATATTCGGCGCCCACATGAAGCGGCTGATGAATGTCGCCGAGATAATGGGCCAGCAAAATTACCGCAATCGCTTTCGTAATCTTGCGCGGATTATCCGCGGCAATTTCAGCACGCAAAACGCCAATGCAGTAAGGAATTGTATGCACGATATCCCAGTTGCCACGTCCGGTTTTGCCATCGCCATATTTCTCGACATCGAGCACCGGCACATCGGTGTAATGCATCCAATGATGGGACGGCGTGGTATCACTAGCATCCGGGTTCGGCGGATTCGCTTTCCAAAAATCGTGCAGTTGTTGCTCGATCTCTGGATGCGCGAGAAAATGAATTCCACGCCGATCGTCGGGGCCGTTCTTGTCCCAACTCTTGATATCGTCCGCAATCAAGGAAGCCCGTTCCAGCGGAATACCATCGAGAAGTGTTTTGATTTTTGCCGCCGTCGGCGTTCCGGCTAGTTTGTGATCAGCAATCGCGCCGACAATTTCGTGACCGAGCGGGCCGTAGCCCAACGAACTACTGACGACGGCAAAGAAAATCAGAATCGCGAGTTGTAGCGGTGCTTGTAGCAAGCGCCGAATAACGCACAACGGGCGCCTGGCACAAGCGCCGTGCAGGCGCAAGCGTCCTTCAGCGTTTCGCGATCACCTCCACCTCAAACGCGTATTCCATCCAAGTCCCGCGCGGACGCGCACGTTGCCGCCCGATCGCCCCGCGCGGTTCATCTTCGCCCCAATACAAATCGATTTGCAGTGGATGCACGGCCGCTCCGGTATCGCATACGAACCACTCATCACTGCCGGTCTCCTCATTTACGGTTTGCGATTTGATTTTAAGCAGAGCGTGTTGACGAAGAAACTTATTACGTGACGAAATCGCGCAGGAGCGGCGCGGCACCAGCACTTCGCCGCGACGTCCGACCGGCGCATCAGCGAACGCGTATCGGTTGTCATTCATCCAACGGATATAATTTCGGCCATCGACTGGTTCGTTGATTCGGCCGAAACCTTCTTTCTTTACCGCTAAAAGAAAGTCGCGCGGGTATTTCCGGCCATGCAATCCCGGCGCAGTGATCGCTGTCGCGTCGAATCCGCGCTCGGCGGTGAAGCCCGATTCCTTTGGGGTGTAATAAACGGTACAGAAAAAAGTGCGTGGATAAATCGCGCCGTCCGCCACTTGCTCGGAGCGAACTTCATACGCGCGATGTTTTAGCTCGGCCACCTTCTGTTCCCGAAAGGCACGCAGTTCGTCATCGGTCATTTTATCCATCGCCATCTCCGGATTTTCGGCGAAAGCCGAAAAGGCAAAGGTCGTCAGCGCCCAAAAGATCAATCGGCGAAAAAATCGCCAATCGGTCCGCCAAGCAACACCTCGATCGGCAATTTTTTGAATTCGTATTCGTAAGGCGGTTGCTTCCACTGAAAATGATTCGCGTACATCCGCCGCATGCAGCGTATGACTTGGAGACCGGTTTCGAATGAACGAAAGGAATTACGATCAGTCACGTGCAATTGTGCGCCGCCGCAGAGTCGACCGGCAAATTTCTGAAATGTTGGTTGAAAGAACATCTCTCGGAAATGCGTCCCGGGAATTTTCAGCGCGTTCAATTCACGACAAAATTTTTCGGGATCGATCCAGGGTGCGCCGAAAATTTCAAATGGTCGGGTAGTGCCGCGGCCTTCGGAGACATTTGTCCCTTCGAGCAAGCACATCCCGGGATAGACCGTTGCGGTATCGAGGGTGGGCATGTTGGGCGATGGCATCACCCAGGGGAGACCAGTTTGATCGAACCACATTGCACGCTCCCAATTTTTCATTGGCAAAATAGTGAGTGCACATTTGGGAAACGATTCGTCGCGAAATTGAGTCGCGAGTTCGCCGATGGTTTTGCCGTGACGAACTCGAATCGGATGCATTCCCACGAACGAGCGGTAGTCTGGATTCAGTCGTGAACCTTCAACCGTTATACCGTTGATCGGGTTTGGTCGGTCCAGCACGATAACTTGAACGTTCTCACGTTCGCAGGCGCGCATTGCCAGATACATCGTCCAAATAAAAGTGTAGTAGCGCGCGCCGATATCTTGCAGGTCAATCAAGAAGAGATCGAGATCCTGCAACATCTCGCGCGTCGGCTCGCGATATTCGCCGTACAAACTGTAAACCGGTATCCCGAGTCGCGGATGCTCGAAACTTCGCCATTCGATCATGTTGTCCTGGGTCTCGCCGCGATAGCCGTGTTGCGGACCAAAGAGCGCGCGCAGTTGAAACAGTTTCCCATTTTCGCGCTCGAGAATTTTGGAAGTGTGCTCCGGTTTCGAATTGACCGACGCGGGATGCAGGAGCGCACCAACGCGCCGGCCGCGCAGTTCGTGTGGCCAAAGGTCGGCCAGATGATCTATGGGAAGCTCGACTGCCATTTGTTCTGTTGTAGCCGCGGTCGTCGGCCGCGGCAATTTGGCATCGATTGAGTGAACAAGATTAATTCTCGTTAATCCGCGCGGCAGAGCGATTCACAACGCTTGTCATTCCGAGCCGCACGAGACAGCGAGGAACCTCACGAGTGTCCAAAGATGCGCTCAGCACATGAGAGGTCCCTTGCTTCGCTCGGGATGACGGAAGACAGCGCGGTACCTGTAGCGAAGGCGCCGCTATCGCGCGCCTCGGAAAGAAGTAACTAACCGGATTAGTAGAATCGCCAATGCAAAAGCTGTGCAAATCTTCGCGAAGATTTCGCCATGCTGGGCGTAAAATGTCAGCCTCGGTTCCGCAGCGATGTTGACCTCGCCAATAAGCGTTCCTTCTTCGAAAACGCTGCCTTGATCGTCGCGCAAGATTTGAGTGACGCGACCGAATTCATTAACGAAACAGGTAACTCCGGTGTTGGCAGCACGCACCATCGGGCGCCGATTTTCTACGCATCGAAAAACGGCGTTGGCCAGATGCTGACGCGACCCGGCTGAGCGTAGAAACCAGCCGTCGTTGGTGACGTTGGCAAAAAAATCTGCGCCGCGAAGAACAAATTGCCGGGTCAGTTCGCCGATAGTGTCCTCGAAGCAAATCAGCGGCGCGACCTTCCCGTGATTATTCGAGAGCTGAAAAACGGTGAAATCTGTGCCGGCGTCGAAATCTTCCGGAACCTGGTCACCCACAATTTTCGCGAAGAGTGGGAAAGAATGGCGAAACGGCACAAATTCGCCAAACGGCACCAGGTGAACTTTGCGGTAAAGTTGCGGTTCGTTTTCGGGCGAAACCAGCAGAGCGGCGTTGTAGACCTGATCCCGTCCTTCCTCGATCGTGCCGAGTAATAGATTAACCTGATTCGAACTGGCAATCTGGCTGACAAAATCAAATGTTTCCTGATCTTCGAGAACCGGCGCCGGCATTGCGCTCTCGGGCCAGACCAGCAGGTCGACATTGGAGGTGGAGTAAAGAGCTATTGTGCTCAACCGTGCAAATTTATCGAAGATTGTCTGCTTATAACGGAGATCGAATTTCTCTGCGCGCGGAACGTTCGCTTGCACCAACGCGACGTGCAATGAGCGCGAGACTGGACGCGTTTGCACCGCGCTGACGCCCACGACAAACACTGCTACCAGCCCAACCAACGTGAGAGTTAAATCAAAATGTGGTCGCATTGCGCGACTACGTGTTTCCTCCCAAATCCGACGCGCTGTTGTGGTAAGGATGGCGTTGCAAAATACGACCAGGAAAGTTACCCCCGCGACTCCGGTAAATTCCGCGATCTGAATCAGTGGCCACGTTCCATGCAGTGCGATGCCGAGCCCATTCCAACCGAAGCCAGACATCAACCAACCGCGTGTCCATTCCAGGGCGACCCATGCTGCAGTCAGACAAAGCGCGAGAAACAAGTTGTGGCCAGACCTCAGCCACGGTGAACTCGCCGGCAACGGTTCTGGTTTCGCGCGCGCAAGCATTTCGCTCCATTTATCGCGCGCGACAATTTTGCGAGGCCGTGGCCGCATCAATCCGCAGAACCAACCCCAGGCTGCGAAATAAAGAGCCAGATAAAATTGCAGGACGAACCAGCCGAGTGCTGTCACGGTCGTCATCCAAAAAAAGCAGCTCCAGAAGAATGTCAGGCCAGCGACGTATCCGAGGAGGAGATCGCGCAACCAGCGGTGCCTGGTATTTTCGCCTGAAAATAAAATCGTCGCGCACAAAGGCACGAGGGCGATCCAGATGAGCCACGTTTGATCGAGCGGCGGTAAAGCTGCCGCGCCAAGCAAACCACTGGTGATCGCCGCCAGCCACGGCCAGAGCCGCAGCAATTGCTTGCTCACCTCAACCGCGACGGCGCCGCCGCTGTTTTTGCGCTTCGCGCCGCCGGCTGGGATCGAGCGCATCTTTCAGATCGTGCGCATAAGATGGATTCACGCGAAAAGAAGTGCGTTCCACATCCTCCAACGTCTTAATATTCACCTTGGTGGCGAGGAGGTAGCCCATCGCCAGCAATCCGTCGAGCGTATCAATAAATTCGCCAGCCTCGACTTCCTCTATTCGGTCGAGCAAGAATTTTCCTCCCATGGCGGCGCCGCTCACGCCGATCGCTTTCAGGATCGTAATTTCACCACCATTTAACTGGATTTCGTGTCCCACGTCGCAATTCTTACCGCGAATCGCGCGGTGTCGAGTGAGTTATTTGGCGAGGCGCTGCTTCGCGTCTTTTTCCAGCCAACCCCATAGCGCATCCAGCCGGTTGCCGATTTCCGTTTTCGCTCGCGTCAATTCCTCGCGCGATAATTTTGCGTTCGCCGGCAATCGCGCTCCAAAGAGGTAATACTTGATTTTGGGTTCGGTTCCCGAGCCTCGAACGGCAACCCGAGTCTTGTCCGCCAACTCAAAAATCAGCATCTTCTCCTTTGGAATCTCGTCACCGTCGCTGTCGAGGATCGTGTCCTTCTCGAAATTCTGGACGCGCGTTACCGCACTATCCAGTACCTGGCGCGGTGGATTTTCGTCGTAGGAAATGAGCAGCCGGCGAATCTTTTCCGCGCCATCCGCGCCCTCGAAATAGACGGAGTGGTTCCTTTCCTCGAAGTAACCGAATTCGCAAAAAACTTGGTCGAGCAGTTCGTCTAGCGTCAGCCCGCGCGATTTAGCGTAGGCCGCCACCTCGCAAAACATGATCACTGCGGCGTTGCCATCCTTGTCCCGCACAAAATCGGCGGCGCTGTAACCATAGCTTTCTTCGCCGCCAAAAATGTAGAACGAAGATTTTTCCAAACGCAACCGGCGCGTTTCCTCCTCTGGTAGCTCGCGATAATTTTGCGCCCGCGTCAGCTCCTCGTACTTTTTTAGCTTCGCGCCGTTATATTTGAAGCCGGTGAGCGTGTCCACGCAGCGCAATCCAAACTTTTCCGCGATCGCTTTCTGCAGATCGCTCGTGACAAAGGTCTTGATGATTACCCCGCGGCCAGCATTCTCCTTGTTCAAAATGCCTCGGTCGAAAAATGTTTTCGCCCGATACCACGCCAGCAACGAGCCGATTTGATTTCCGCTCAGTAATTTCATTTCGCCAGATGACGTCCGCACTGCCACTCCCATGCGGTCGCAATCCGGATCGGTCGCAATGACAAGATCGGCATTTTGTTTTTGGGCGAGCGAAATCCCGAGGTTCAGCGCTTCTGCATTTTCCGGGTTCGGTGATTTGACCGTTGGGAAACGGCCGTCGAATTGGTCCTGCTCGGGAACGACAGAAAAATTCAGGCCGATCTTCCTTAGCATCGGCTTGACGATAACGCCGCCGGTCCCGTGAATGGGCGTGTAAACAATTTTCAAATCGCGCGTTCGCTCGATTAATCCGCGATCGAGGATCAAGGTCCCGAGCCGCTCCATGTAGGCGCGATCGATCTCGTCACCGGTAAAGATGATTTCACCTTTTGGAGGGACGACCTCCGTGTCGTCACTAACCTTCTGGGACGGGACGGAGCCCGTCCCTCCATTCGGCTCATTGACCTCCGCGATGATGCCACTGGCGTGCGGTTCAACCACTTGCGCGCCATCGTTGAAATAAACCTTGTAGCCATTGTCGTGGGGTGGGTTGTGACTGGCAGTGATGACGATTCCGGCATCTGCATTCAAATATCGAACCGCGAAGGAAAGTTCCGGGGTTGAGCGTGGACCGTCGAAAACAACGGCATCGCATCCATTAGCCGATGCGGTCTCTGCCGCGAGCCGGGTAAACTCTTGTGAAAAGTGCCGTGTATCATGCGCGATGACAATTTTCGCCCGACCTTCCATCCGTTGCCCCGATCGCCATTTCTGGATGTAAATGACCAGTCCACGCGTGGCGCGACCAACATTGAAGTAATTCATCGCATTTGTCCCCACGCAGGGGAATTCGGGGCGGCCGAGCGCAGTCGGAGTGCCGCGTTCTGACGGGGTCACGATTTTGCCAATGGTGCGCCCACGCAGTCCGCCAGTGCCAAATGCGAGCGTTTTATAAAAGCGATCATTTAGTTCTTCCCATTCGTTCGCCTGACTGAGCTCGCCGATCACGCGTGCCGCGAAAACGCTCTCCTCGCCGGACAAAATTCTGCGAATATTTTCTGCGGCGTCAGCGCGCAGCTTCCCATCAGAGAGTGCGCGATCGATTTGTTCAGTGAGACTGGGCATCGTGTCCGCTATCATTTCGCTACGGAATCGCTTTGCAAGCGTGACGGCTTAGCGTGTGGCGAAAACCCTGCTCGAAATCGAACGATTCGGCAATAAACCTCGCGCGGCCGGAATGAAGTGGCCAGCGCGAGTGATGACTTCATCGCACGATGACCGAGACGATGGGATTCAATTTATCGCGCTATTTACAGGGTCCTGGCACCGGAATGACAAATTTGCCGTCTTTCTCAGCGATAAAATTCTCGGTCGTATTGGTTGAGCTGCCGTTCTCATCTTTTTTCTCAATCACAATTACGAGCTTCTTCGTCGGTTTAAGGTTGAGGCAAACTTTTCCGCCATTGGGGGAATCCTGCGGCGCACTCGCCTTTTTTACGTCGTCCGGAGTCAGATCCACCAGCTCGATTTTGGAAACCTTGTCGCCCGCTCCACCCGACTGCATCATTTTGTAAAAGCCAACGATCATCGGGTCGGCGCCGGTCGTATAAAGGACCGATTGCAATGTGGCGCTATCATTGGCCTCAAGAGCGTCTTTGTATTTCGCGACGAACGCTTTCTCTTGTTCCGCACTGGCGGCACGTGCAAAAAGCCCCGGAATGATCAAAAGCGTTGTGATTAAGAGTAGTGATTTCATGAAAGAATCTGAGAATGTTTCGGATGAAGGAGCTAGCCGCAATCGTGAAGATACGGAAAGACATTTTTCTTTTCGCCGCCGCATTTATCCGCGTGCCGTTCGGCAGTATGACTTATGACAATGCCCGCCTCGAATAATACTGCGGCGCGTCGCTATTTGGATCTGTTGCGACTCGTGCTCTGCCGCGACCGCTTTCCCAATGCCCGTTATGACATGAGCAGCGGCTCGTTGCAAGTGAGGACCGGTTATTCCTGCTCCCGGTGCGGGGAAGAAATTCGATTGAATGCGCGAAAGTTCCGCGCTTAGTCGTGCTTCGCCTGCGATGAACATTCACGAATATCAAGCCCAAGAGTTGCTGCAGAAATTCGGGGTAGCGACACCGCGCGGCAAAGTGGCCTCCTCCCCAGAGGAAGCAGAAAAAATCGCGCGCGAAATCGCACCTGCCGAGATTGTGGTGAAAGCGCAGATTCACGCGGGCGGGCGAGGGAAAGGGACGTTCGCCAATGGATTCAAGGGCGGCGTGCACGTTTGCAGGACGCCGGAGGAAGCGCGGGAGATCGCGCGTAAGATGCTTGGGCAGACACTAGTCACACATCAAACCGGTCCGGCCGGCCGCGTCGTCAACAAAGTGCTGGTGGCCGAGGCGGCGCAGATTGCGCGTGAGGTTTATTTCGCCATCCTGCTCGATCGCGCTACGGCCGCGCCATTGATTGTCGCAAGCACTGAAGGCGGAGTTGAAATCGAAAGCGTGGCGGCGAAATCGCCAGAAAAAATTATTCGCGAATCGATCGACCCGCTAGCCGGTCTGCAGCCGTTTCAAACCCGCAGACTGGCGAAGCAACTTCAGTTTGAATCATCCCAGCTGAAAGCCGCCTCGAAATTATTCGACGGATTGTACCGGACCTTCATTGGGCTCGATTGTTCGATGGTGGAAGTTAATCCGCTGGTAGTTACGCCAAAAGGAGAGGTGCTGGCGCTCGATGCGAAATTCAATTTCGATGACAATGCCTTGTTTCGGCATCCGGAAGTAGCAGCCATGCGTGATATTGCAGAAGAAGATCCGCGCGAGGTCGAGGCCTCCAAACACGGACTCAATTACATCGGCCTGGACGGAAATATCGCCTGTCTCGTTAATGGCGCCGGCCTGGCCATGGCCACGATGGACATCATCAAATTTTACGGCGGCAATCCCGCGAATTTTCTCGATGTCGGTGGCGGTGCGACGGAGGAGCAAGTGACGGAAGCGTTCAAGATTTTGATCACGGACAAAAAAGTGCAGGCGATTCTGGTGAACATTTTCGGCGGCATCATGAAATGCGACGTGATCGCGCAAGGGATTATTAATGCCGCGAAAACGGTGCACCTCTCGGTGCCACTGGTGGTGCGACTGAAAGGAACGAATGTCGAAAAGGGAAAGTGCATGTTGAAGGAAAGCGGAGTCGCCTTGATCACGGCAGATGATCTGGCGGATGCAGCACAGAAAGCGGTCGAAGCCGCAAAAACCAAATCCCAAGGCGGAAATCCCAGATCCCAGGCTCCAAATCCCAAATAAATCTCAAATCCCAATTCTATATGTATCACCACGGATGGCGCGAGCGCTTGCTAGATGGAATTGCAGCGGCGTTCAAAACGCGTCCGTCATCCCGAGCCGCGCAGACGGCGAGGGATCCCGCAAAAAGAAGTTGGTCACACAAATGTCGCCTGGGTAACGACGTCGAATTAGGTGAGATCCCTCGCTCGTGCTCGGGATGACAGCCCCGCTGATTATGCGAGAGAGAATTGGTTATTCGACATCCTGATCTTTGGAGCTTCGAACATGAAAGTTAAGGCCCTTGCCTTCGTCGGAATCCCCGTCACAGACATGAAACGCGCGCGCGCGTTTTATGAAGGCGTCCTCGGTCTGAAAGTTTCAGAGGAAATGATGGGTGGAAAGTGGGTCGAATATTCACTGGGCAACAACACGCTCGCCATCGCCAGCGTTGGTCCGCAGTGGCTGCCCTCCGATCAAGGGACCGGCGCGGCATTGGAAGTGGAGAATTTCGGCGAAGCGGTGGAGTCGTTAAAAGATCGACACGTTCCTTTCACAACCGAGCCGTTTGAAAGTCCCTGTTGTTGGATGGCAATTATCAAGGACCCTGACGGGAACAACATCGTCATTCACAAATTGAAACCAGAAAATGAGAAAGAACCCTGTTTATGATTAAAGAAGTCGCATTTGTTGCCATCGCTGTTTCGGACAAGGAACGCGCACGAAAGTTTTATCAGGAAACACTCGAGTTGAAACCCACGACGACCGCCATGGAGGGCGCGTGGGTTGAGTACGATCTTGGGCCGACGACAATCGGCGTTGGTTGTCATCCGTCGTGGAAACCTTCTCGCGACGGAACGACGGTCGCTTTTGAAGTTGAAGACATCGACGCGAGCATTACGAAACTAAAAGAGCGCGGTGTTTCGTTCGACATCGAGAAAATGGAGACGCCGGTTTGTTGGATGGCGCAGTTTCGTGACCCGGACGGCAATAAGCTTGTTGTCCATAAGAGAAAAGCTAAATGACGAAGCACGAAAATAACATCGGCATTATAGGATCGCCCCTCGTCATTGGAGTTTCGTTATTCCTTCGAGCTTCGTCATTCGTCATTCGTCATTCCCCACATGTCCGTTCTCGTCGATAAAAACACTCGCCTCGTCGTTCAGGGAATCACCGGCAGCGCCGGTGCCTTTCACACCCGTCAATGCATGGAGTACGGGACGAATGTGGTCGCGGGCGTGACGCCGGGAAAAGGTGGGCAAAAATTCGACGATGAAGTCCCCGTGTTCGATACCGTGGCGGAGGCACGACGCGAAACCGGCTGCAATGTCTCAATGATTTTCGTGCCTGCGGCGGGCGCAGCCGACTCCATTCTCGAAGCCGTTGATGCGGGGGTTGAACTAGTGGTGTGCATTACCGAAGGAATTCCGGTGATGGATATGATGCGGGTGAAAGCGCAAATGGCCGGGAAAAAATCGCGCCTGATCGGTCCTAACTGTCCGGGGATTATCACGCCCGGCGCCGCCAAGATCGGCATCATGCCGGGTTACATTCATAAGGAGGGCAATGTCGGCGTTATTTCGCGCTCCGGAACGCTGACCTACGAAGCAGTCTGGCAGCTAACGAGTCGTGGATACGGACAATCAACCTGTATCGGAATTGGGGGCGACCCGATCAATGGCATGTCGCATCTCGATGCCGTCAAAATTTTTAACGATGATCCCGGAACCGAGGCGATGATTTTGATCGGCGAAATCGGCGGCTCAGCCGAAGAAGAAGCGGCATCCTGGATCAAAGATAATTGCCAGAAACCCGTCGCCGCTTTCATCGCAGGCGTGACCGCGCCACCCGGACGCCGAATGGGCCACGCCGGCGCCATCGTTTCCGGTGGCAAAGGGACGGCGGCCGGAAAAATCGAGGCCCTCAAGGCCGGCGGCATAGCGGTCGCCGAAACGCCAGCAACCATCGCGGACACGCTCATTGCGCGAATGAAGCGCTGAGTTAGGTTCGCTGAAATGACCGTGGCCGAATTACGCAAGACTGACTCCACTCCAGCGCCCAAGGCGACGAACATCGCCCGCGGATTGGAAGGCATCGTCGCGAATACGACGCGATTGAGCGATGTCATCGGCGATAAGGGTCAGCTCATTTACGCCGGCTACGACATCAACGATCTCGCCGGCAAAGTCAGTTACAAGGAAGTGGTTTACCTGTTGTGGAAGGGGAGACTGCCAAATCGGCGCGAGCTCGACGAATTTACCCATGCGCTCCGAGCCGAACGGCAATTGCCAGATCCAGTGATCGATTTCATCAAGTCGGCGCCAAAAACTGCCGATCCAATGGATGTGATGCGAACGGCCATTTCCATGCTTGGCCTTTACGACCCCGACATCGACAAGGAAGCGACCCGGGAAATAAATGAGCGACGTGCGCGAAGTATCACCGCTAAAATCGGCGTCATCGCCGCTTATTTCCATCGCGCCCGCCAGGGTAAGTCACTGCCGCCGGTGCGGGATGACCTGACGGAAGCCGAGCATTTCCTGTATTTAATATGTGGCGAACCGCAGGCTAAGGAAGCGAGCGACGCGCTCGATGTCGCGTTTGTTTTGCACGCCGATCATGGGATGAACGCATCGACCTTTAGTGCGCGGGTGACGATTTCGACGCTGAGCGATTTTTACTCCGCCATTACCTCGGCCATCGGCACGCTTAAAGGGCCATTGCACGGCGGTGCGAACGAAGGTGTCATTCAGATGCTTCAGCAAATTGGCGAAGAGAAGAACGTCGATGCCTACATCGAAAAGCAATTAGCCCAGAAAAAGAAAATCATGGGCATCGGTCATCGCGTCTACAAAACGCTGGATCCACGGGCGCCGCATTTGCGCGCGATGGCGGTTAAACTGAGTGAAAAGATCGGCGAACCGAAATGGATCCGGATGTCGGAGCGCATCGCCCAGTTGATGAAGGAAAAGAAGAACCTGAATGCGAACGTCGACTTTTACTCTGCCACTGTCTATTACTCGTTAGGTATTCCGACGGATCTCTTCACCCCGATTTTTGCCATTGCCCGTTGTTCCGGATGGTGCGCACACGTCCTCGAACAATTGGAAGACAATCGGCTTTACCGCCCGCTCAGCGAGTACACCGGCGAGCCGCCTGGTAAGAAAGTCATTCCCATCGATCAACGGCCGTAAGTTGGCGTGCGGACTCGGTGCGACATGAAACGTTAGCTCGCGAAGACCTCCTCTTAGTGGTTCGACGTGCCCGATGAATTGACACCCTACCTTCCACCGCCGCACGGCAACTGTGCTGCTTTCCAATCCATCGCCATGCGAATGCGTGACCGACCACTGGGATGATCGAAAAAGATGAACTCCTCCAGCGGTGTAGGCTCCATTTTACGATACTTCCCGAGTTTGAGCGCGACCATCGCTGCCGCGTCCGGCTCACGCGCGGCATTCAATCCGAAGATATCCGCTTCACGCTCGATCGTGCGGATCATTGTGTTCACGATCGGCGTCAGCAGGAAGGCGTAAGTGGCGAAAATCAACATCAGCAACGGGAATCCGGCCGGATCCGCAATTCCGTTCACACCCCAGCGCGGGCCACGTTTCTTAATGGCGCGATTGAATGTTGCCGCAGCGAGACTAAACCCGACGAAAATAAAAATGGCGAGGGACATCGTCATCTTGGCGCCATGATTGAGAACGTAATGGCCCATCTCGTGCGCCATCACTTCACGAATTTCCGGCAGGGTGCATTGATTGAGAAGATTGTCGTTAAGAGCAATCCGCGTCGTTCCAGCTAATCCCGACACGTTGGCGCTGACCCGTTTCGTTTGTCGCGATTGATCCACCACAAAAACTTGCTGAACCGGGATTTCATTGGCGCGTGCCAGCGCCAGAATTGGATCGCGAACCTTCGGGTCGGTGAGCGGAGTGTACTTATTAAAAAGCGGTTCGATGAAAACCGGAGCCGCCATGTTGAGAAACGTCGTAAGGATAATTCCGAAGATGGTTCCCCAGATCCACCAGGTGCGTTGGGCTACTCGAAAGATTGAATAAAGAATGGCGAAAACGATTGGCAGAATGACGAGCGCGATAGCGAGCGCTTTGAGCGACTCGCCAAACCAGGCGCCGAAGGTTTGGTTCGACATTCCATATTGATGTTCGCGCACGAAACCTTCGTAACAATTTAACGGCAAATTCAACGCCCACGTGATAGCAGCGAAACCGATTGCGTAAATGCCGGCTTGGATCGGTCTAAAGCTCGTTAGTGCTGCGGCCAGATCGCGGATGCGGGCGGAAAGTTTTGTCGTTAGAAGGAAGAGTGCAATTGCGACGGTCAGAAGAAAATTCCATAGAATGAGCCAATAAGTGCCCTCGAAGTACGCGTCCGACCGCGCCTTCTCATTTGGCGGCATGGTGTCGAGCCAGGCACGGGTGGCTGTCTCCGGATCGGTGATACCGGTGGGTGTTGCAGCAGGTATCGGTGAAGGGGTTGCCGTTTCCTGCGCTGGCAAAGAGCTCGAGAACGTGGCAAGGGCGACGACAAGAACAACAAAACGAAGAGTCATTCCCGATTCTTACGTGATCAGACTCGCCTGAAAAGTTTGTTCCGCGCGGGAATTAAAGATACAAAGCGCGCTTTTTTATCGACGATTGCTGCGATTTTGCTTTTCTTGGATTGTGAAGCTGGGTTTGGCCCTATTCTGCCTTTTCGCGCTTAGCGCCTTCGCGCAAAATGTGGATCCGGCGCTCTGCGGACCATATCCCAAGAATTACAAAGAAATTGTTTGGAACTGGATGCAAGGGGTATTGCTCGATGCCGACAGCGCCAAAATCGAATGGCAGGGCGAGCCCAAGCCGGCCGATTTGGGAAAAGACGGGAAGCATCTTTACGGCTGGCTGGTCGAGTTTCGCGTCAACTCTCGCAATCGCTTTGGCCAATACACCGGCAAACAATCACACGGCGTGCTAATTCGCGATGATCGTGTGATTAAAGGAACAGGATTTGGTTACGGAGAGTGATTCGTGCCGTCGAAGAGGGTGTAACGCTAATTCAGGATATTGACCGCGCGACATAGGGCCATGGGTGCGAAACTCAATCGACGCCCACGACAAGCGCGGGCTCGGCAAGATCCGCCCTTTCTATGGGCAGATATTTTTAGCGGGCAAGATGCCCGTTGGCCCCACAGCCAAGATGGCTGTGCTACGACCGCGGCTCCAAGGGCTCGACTCTTCTTATAGAGAAGAGAAAGCTTTTCAACGGCTAAAAGTGATCTCATAATGGCTTCTCCTAGTCAGTTTCGGCGCTCTGTTCGCCGTGATGTTGAAGCCGGAACGTCCCGACAGAGCGGGGCGACGACAACGCCGACCAATCATCCCGAAAAATGACTAATTCTTCATCACTCAAACACAATAAGAGCACGAACCGCCCGCCGCGATCAGGGCAGCGTGGGCAAGCCCTGGTTTTCCTTATTATCGTCATTGCCGTCATCGCAGGCGGCCTGTTCTTCCTTAGCAGCATGCGAAAGGATGCCAAAGCGGAGGGCGAACGTTTCGCCAGACAGGTGATCGAACGTTGCGCTTTTCAGCATGACGTGAAGTTTCTGCATGCCAGTGTCGCCAGCGACCGTCGTCTGGCCGTACCACCGGCGATGGACGATCAGTTTATCTTCTTCCTAACGAAGTTAGGAGTGCCCGATCGCAACTACAATCTCACCGGTCAGTTGGATTTTGATCATTACTTCGGGTCACCGCACGGCACCTATCAGGCGATTCTTACTTACCCCGATCAGCATGCCACCGTTTCGCTTACTGTCGCCCGCCCGAGCGGTATCTGGCTGGTGACCGATTTCGGCGTTACCTACGAACGGCCGCCGCAATAAGGATCCCCGTCATTTCGAGCGCAGTCGAGGGATAAAAAACGATTATCCCAGCAATCTATCCAGCCGATCGACGCACAATTGGGACCACGTCTCCAGCGTGTCCCGGCGCTTGAGCAACTCTTCGCGGGAAAGAAACTCGAGACTCGTAATCATTGCTTCGCGTTTTTCGACATTGGGTTCGTCTAGTTTGAAAACATGCACCACGCCGAGATGGACCCGACCCACCTCCGTGCTGTCATCATTCAAAAGCGCAACGATATGATCGTCGAAAGTCGTCTCGATCCGAATCTCTTCATTCACTTCGCGTTCAACACCGGCGCGATAAGCCTCTTCATCCCAGGCAAACAATGATTCGTCGCTATCGTTCATGTGCCCGCCGATGCCGATCGATCCCTTGGCGACGAGGCGTTGTTCGCCCGACTTTTTTCCGCGGACGTAATAGAGCACGCGATCGTGATGAGCGATGATGGCGTAAGGTATGATTTGTTTGTGGGTCGGATCATGCTCGGCCGCGGCGCGGGGGAGAAAGAAATTGTTCCCACGAGATAAAAGTGCACCGAGGTAGCGCTGCGGCTCAAAGTTCAATCCCTGGAAGGCGCCCAGCTCATCGAGAAGGCTGCGCCTGACTACCAGAATATTTTCACTCGGTAAATTCACGGTCGCTGGCACGTCTTTTAAAATGAAAATGTAAATCCGACCTGTGGTCCAAAGAGGTTCAGACTCGGGTTTGGATCAGTTTGGCCGGCGTTAGAAAAGTGTTGATAAAGGACACCGACCTGCCCGCTAAAGCGGTCGCTAAAATGATAGGAAGCGCCCATCGCGCTCAGAATGTTGAAGGTAAAATCCTGCCCTTGCCCACCGAATTGCTCGGGTTGGCTATCGATCCACCCAAGGCCAACGCCGGCGGAGAAATAGGGCACAAATCGGCTACCGTGGCGGACAAAGTTGTAGCGCAATCCCAGGTTCATCCCGAAGTAATGGTTCTCGATCCCGCGAATGATCGGCTCAGCTAAAAAGCTGAAGTAAACCTGATTGTAACCGCGAAAGAATCCTTCGCGCTCGAGATAGTTTCCCCACCGCATCCGCGCGGTCAGAAAATCAGCGCTGATCTCATAATTGCGCGGCGGATTAAAAGCGCCGAAGAGGTATGCGCTTTCAATGGCGAAATCGAAACGCGGCGGTTCGTCGGATATTGCGGTGCTGGGGTTGGCGCCGCGATCAGCCCCGCCGAATGCGAAGGGCGCACTCACGAAGGCCAAGACAATTATCGTTGCTGCTCGCGATTTCATTGAGCTGGTCACGATAAAAAGGACGGTGTGGTTTGCAATTGGTGCGCTGTCGCCGCGCCAGTTCATCAAAGATGTTTTCAAAACCGACGTTTGGGAACTCCAGCCGTGGCCGACGACCGCGGCTACAGCGACAGCCAGCCGCGCAAATCCTCAGGCAGCGAACTCGACCAATCGCGCTCGTCGTCGATGCGCAAGCGCGATGCATGCAAGGCGTGTCGTTCCAGCAACAATCTCCGGGCCAATTCGTCGGTCCAACCGGTATCGATGAATCGAAGATAAAGATTCTCGTCGGGGCCGTAGATTTTATCACCGACAATTGGATGCCCGAGCGAAGCGAGATGCACACGAATCTGATGGGTGCGCCCGGTCAAAGGATGCGCCTTTACCAACGAAAATGATTCACCGTTTGGCGTTTGTTTTTGGAAACGTTTTACCAAGTGAAATTTTGTCACCGCTTCTGCGCCACAGGGATCAATCATCTGCTTCAAATAGACTTTGGACGTCCCAATCGCTCCCTGACGCACAAGTGGCGCATCGACGCTTGTGGTTTCCCAATCCGGCCAGCCCCACACAATCGCGTGATACTCCTTGCTCACGCGACGCGATTGCATCAACCGCCCGAATTCCCGGGCCGCAGCTGTTGTTTTCGCAGCCAGGACAATGCCGCTCGTTTCACGATCCAGTCGATTGACGATGGAAACTTGCCCACCGCTCGCAATTTCAAACGCAAGTAATTGCCGCAATTCCGCCCAAAGCGTTGTTGCGCCATTTGGCTTGGTGGGATGGATGAGAAGTAACGGCGGTTTATCGACAACGATATAATCGTCCGTCTCGTCGATAATTTTGAAATCACGTCGTTCCCGTGTGCGAGTGTCGGATACAGCAACGTTGGTCATTAAAGCACGGGACTACTATACTGGTTAGCATTCGGTGTCGCGAGCCGTCGCACAGCCATCTTGGCTGTGGGGACAACGAGATCTTGCCGTTGATCGCGCTCGTTAGTGAACAAGAGGGCACCACAAGCAAGGCACGTGTTTTTAGCGTTGCCGGACGATATCCCATTTCATTAACACCTCGCTTCAGCGAGGTGCATGGCCGAGTCTACTACTACAACCGCTTTAGCGGTTTACTTGTTCACTGACAAAAAACCGCTGAAGCGGTTCAGGCTCCCTCAAGCGTCGTTAGCACCCAGCTAAAGCAGGGTGTTAATGAGAGGTCAGCCGATGCTAACGCATGGAATCTTGAAGCATGTCGACCGAGTCCGGCTCGGAGCCCAACTTTCGCGGATATTTCGTGCCTTGACCTGCTCGGCGAACATGCGTTACCTAAACGACTTAGTCATCCCGCACGCTGTGGAACTCAAAGATATAAAAGCCATCATCGATCTGATGCGGAAGAACGATCTTTCCGTGTTCGAGATGGAGAAAGACGGGTTCCGTTTGAAATTGCAAAAGGGGATTAGCGAGCAATCAATGTCGATGGCGCCCGCGCAGACCGCGCCTGCAGTGCAAAACGGTCCGGCGAACGCGGGCCCAGCGCAGCCGGTTTCAGCGCCGGCCGAGACGTCGCACTTGCGCGATATCGTTTCGCCGATGGTGGGGACATTTTATCGCGCGGCTTCTCCGGACGCGCCTGCTTTCGTCGATGTCGGCAAGGAGGTAACCGAAGAAACGGTGGTGTGTATTATCGAAGCGATGAAAGTGATGAATGAAATCAAGGCGGAGACAAAAGGCGTGATCGCGGAGGTCGTCGCCGAAAATGGGAAGCCGGTGCAATTCGGCCAGGTGCTGTATCGCGTGCGGTAATGCAGCGCGTTTATTGTAGGGTAGGCCTGTCGCCTGCCTCGGATCTGACTTAGGCAAGCGGGAGCGCTTGCCCTAAACTGATGTTTGAGAAAGTTTTAATCGCGAATCGCGGCGAGATTGCATTACGCGTCATTCGCGCCTGCAGAGAACTTGGCATTCGCACCCTCGCGGTCTATTCGGAAGCGGATGTCGATTCCCTCCACGTCCAACTGGCGGATGAATCGATTTGCATTGGCGCGGCGCCAAGCTCGGAAAGTTATCTGAAAATCGATCGCATCATGAGCGCCGCCGAAGTGGGAGATGTCGACGCGATTCACCCCGGTTACGGATTTCTGGCCGAAAACGCGCACTTCGCCGAAGTATGCGAGAGCTGTAATATTCATTTCATCGGGCCGCCGGCCAGTGCGATGCGGGCGATGGGTGATAAAAATTTGGCGCGGCAATTTGCGCGCAGAGCCGGTGTCCCGGTCACGCCCGGAAGCGATGGCGTGGTTACGGAAGAAAACGACGCGCTCAAGGTCGCGAAGAAAGTCGGCTACCCGGTGATGATCAAAGCGGTCGCGGGCGGGGGAGGACGCGGCATGCGCGCAGCCCACAACGACGCTTCATTTCTCCCAGCCTTTCATGCCGCGCGCATGGAAGCAGAGAAGGCTTTTGGGAACCGCGACGTTTACATCGAGAAACTGATCGTCAATCCGCATCACATCGAATTTCAGATCGTAGCGGACAAGCACGGTCACGTCGTGCACCTGGGTGAACGCGATTGCTCCATCCAACGGCGCAACCAAAAAGTGATTGAGGAATGTCCTTCGCCGCTCATGACCGAGGGATTGCGCAAAAAAATGGGACACGCCTGCGTGAAATTGGCGCAATCGGTCGGTTATCAAAATGCCGGCACGATGGAGTTTCTGGTCGATGATTCCGGCCACTTTTATTTCATGGAAATGAACACGCGCATTCAGGTCGAGCACACCATCACGGAGGAGGTTTATGGTTGCGACCTGGTGAAAGAACAGATTCGCATTGCGGCGGGCGAGCCTCTTTCCCCGCATGTTGCTCGCGCTTCGCCGCGCTTGCACGCCATCCAGTGCCGGATCAACGCTGAGGATCCGGCGAAAAATTTCCAGTCCTCGCCCGGGAAAATTGCATTTTATTACGCCCCGGGCGGCCGCGGCATTCGAATCGATTCTCACGCCTATACCGGTTACGTCGTGCCGCCGTACTACGATTCGTTAATTGCAAAATTGATCGCGGTGGGAGCATCGCGCAGATCGACAATCGAGCGGATGCGCCGCGCACTGGATGAGTATTACATCACCGGAATCAAAACCACGGTCGGATTCCACGGCGCAATCATGCG
>Ga0137403_10003062_pt1 | contig 20161 bp, 19 predicted proteins | sample CZOMad2_1_16fung_FD_122057 | JGI IMG/M metagenome (GOLD analysis project Ga0137403, IMG submission 122057) | Vadose zone soil fungal communities from Angelo Coast Range Reserve, California, USA - CZOMad2_1_16fungal (Hybrid Assembly) | ecosystem: Environmental > Terrestrial > Soil > Vadose zone...
CTGGATCGTCCGTCGCGAGTCCTGGTTGCCGCCGTTTCCGCTCACGAGACGATACGAGCGCGATCGTGACGCCACGGATCGCTTTGAGGAGTAGGTCGCACGAACGGTGCGAAGGCGCCGTTACGAGTGACCGAGCTTCCGAATGACCGCGCGTTTCACGATCAAGGTCGGCGGGTTGCACAGCATCGCCGCCATCGTCCCGGAATTCCGCCCCACCCATCTGCTGGGCATCCTCGATCCGCCGACGCCGGAACCCGCGATCTACGACCATGACCCCCATTCCCGCACCACGCTCCTCCTGCGCTTCCTGGACATCGACGCCGGCCAGCCCGGCGGGCCGACCGCCGAGCATGCGGAGCAGATCATCGCCTTCGCCGATCAGGTCCGCAGCGCCCACGCCCGCACGCCGGCTCGGTTGCTGGTCCACTGTCACGCCGGCATCAGCCGCAGCACGGCGAGCGCCTACATCACCCTCGCGCGCGACCTCGGCGTCGATCGCGCCGCCGACGCGTTCCGCGCGCTGTTGCGGATCACGATCAATCCCTGGCCGAACCGCCGCCTCGTATCGCTCGCCGACAGCGTCCTCGGCGCCGGCGGCCGCCTGCTGGCGCCCCTCGACGCCTACCGCGACGCCAACGTCGATCGCCTGGAGTCGATGATGGCGTATCACCGCTTGCTGATGGAAGCCGCTCGAGGCGACAAGCCCGAAGCGATGGAATGAAGGAGTTGGACCGGCGCTGTGCGTGCTTCGACAGGCTCGGAACGAGGGTCTTTCTTGGTGCCACGAAGATCCTCCCTCATCCCGAGCCTGTCGAAGGACGCCGGATTGTTCTGCCGGCGTGCGGGCCGTTCGCCTGGGGTGCGGGCTCTGGCGGCTGAAGGCGAAACTTGCTACTCATCGACTGGCCAGCGGGGTACAATCACCGCGGGGTCGGGATCCACCTGGAAAGAATCGGAGAAAATCGCATGATAGGGAAATTGATTTCGGGCGTTGTCGGCGCGTGTCTCATGGTTGTCGCCGGTGCCGCCTTCGCGTGGGACGCGGCGGGCGAGAAGAATGCGATGGCGGCGATCGCGGAGTTCAAGCGGGCGGATCCCGGCATGGACGCCTTTTTCAAGAGCGCCTATGGCTACGCCATCTTTCCCGAGATCACCAAGGGTGGCATCGGCATCGGCGGCGCCGGCGGCGACGGCACGGTCTTCGAGCAGGGCGCCGGCGTCGGCTCCAGCGAGATGTCGCAGGTCACCGTCGGCCTGCAACTCGGCGGGCAGACCTATCGCGAGGCCATCTTCTTCAAGGACAAGGCCGCGCTCGACAATTTCAAGAAAGGCAACTTCGAATTTGCCGCCGGCGCGTCGGCGGTCGCGGTCAAGACGGGCGCGTCGAAAGCCGCAGACTACGCCAACGGCGTGGCCATCTTCACCATGGCCGAGGGCGGCCTGATGTTTGAAGCCAGCGTCGGCGGCCAGAAGTTCAGCTACGACCCGAAGTAGCCGCGGCGTCGGGGCCTGCCGGGCGCTGCCGGTTTTGGCAAGACACCTCGGCTGCGAGCCTCCCTATCGGCTTTGATCGTCATGCCGCATGCGCCGGCATGACGATCGGAGTCCGATGGTTCGATCCCTCCTGACAATGCTCTAGGCGAGATCCAGCTCGCGGATCGGCCGCACCTCGATGGTGCCCACGCGGGCCGGCGGGATCCGGGCGGCCAGCTGGAGGGCCTCGCTCATGTCCCTGGCCTCGATCAGGTAGAATCCGCCCAGCTGCTCCTTCGTCTCGGCGAAGGGGCCGTCGGTTATCGACACCTTGGCGTTTCGGACCCGCACACTCCGGGCGGTCCGGACGGGCTGGAGGGCCTCCGCGGCGAGGTAGTGGCCGCTCTTCTGCATCCCCTCGCCGAAGGCGAAGCATTCCGTGTCCGCCGGACTGTCGGGATTGGCAGCGAACGTCTTCTCCTCGAGGTAGACCAGGCAGAGATACTTCATGGCTTGCTCCGGTTCGTCGTGGAAGGGGTGCGGGCTCGAATATCTCCGCAATCGACAAGCGCTCAGCCGGTCGCGATCAGGCCGACTCCGACTCCGTTTGCGCTAACCGTAGACCGTGATCGTCTCGCGGATGATGGCGACGATGTCGCCAATGTCGCCTTGGCGGACGTTCTGATAGGCGATCGCGAACTTCTTGCTGCCGGGCAGGTCCGGGACTTTGCCGACATCCAGTGCCAGGATCTCCGAATCGATCGGCGTGCCTGCCATCTTGCCCACCGTGATCGTTCCCAGGCCGATCTTGTCGTGGGTCAAGGCGGCGTCCGGAATGAAGCCGGGGACCGATATCCGGGTGAGCCAGGATTGGTCGTCGCCGCCGTTGGAGCTGACGGCTCCGTTCAGCCGCCGGCGCATTTCGCCGCACACGGCATTGCTCAGGACGCCGCCGACGATGATCACCGCCAGCAGGCGCGCCATGGCATCGCTGGTCGAAGCGGCGGCCTCGCTGCTGTCGGCGTTCGCGGTCTTGATGAACACCTTCGGCCGCGTGCCGTTGTAGTCGGTGGCGACCCACAGGCCCAGCCCGGTCTTGTCCGTGAAGAATCCGTGCGCCGCCAGGGTGCCGTTCAGATAGCCGTAGCCGACGCCGTGCACGCATTTCGAGGTCGGCAGGTTTTGGCCCTTGACGATCATGCCATTGAGGTTGGTTTCGTAGGCGGGCTTGAACGTGACGTTGAGGCCGCTGCCGAGCTTTGGCGCCTGGATCATGCTCGCATAGTCCGGCTTCACGATCGGCGCCTTCAGGGTAACCCGCGGTACGGCGGCAGCGATGGCCGGCCCCATCTGCGCGTCGAGCTGCGCGAACAGGTCCTTTTCGTCCTTCGGCTTGGCGGCGAATGCGAAGCGCTGGACCATGTCGCGGATCACGAAGGCGGCATAGAGCACGCCGACCTTGCCGGCGCTGGCGATATAGTCTTCCTCGGTGGTGTCGTGGAAGCCGGCGATCGGCAGCGCGCTGGCGCCCGATGCGGCCGATTTCAGGTCGATGATCGAAATCGGGCTGGGAAAATCCGCGACCGCGATCTTGCGTTTGGTGCAGATCTTGGCGATCGCGCCGTCGAGCGCCGCCTGCAATTTGGGATTCTTGGCGAAGGTCGTGGTCGGCGCCGGCGGGAACAAGGCGACCGGGGGGCTGACGACGACCGGCGTCGGTACAGGCGGCTTGCCCATGCGTTTCTCCTGCGTCAGCGCCACCCGCCGCGCTCCCCGACGGCGCGGGCCGGCGCACCATAACAGCTTTCGACCCGCGCGGGACGCGTGAAAATACGAGTCGGGCGGCGAATCCGTTTTGGCGTGGCGCACCGGCCGTTCAGGGGCGGGCGGCTGTCGCGGACAGCGGCTCAGGGCACCGAGCCGTCCATATAGTCCAGTTTGGAGATGTCGAGCCAGCCTTGGACCTTGCGGTCCGGCTTGCCGTCCGCGGCCGCGGCGATCATGCTGCGGGCGCTGATCCGCATGTCGCGTTTCTTGCGCTTGCCCTCGGTCACGCCGTTCTGGGCGTCCGAGCGGGCCTGACCGGATTCGCCGGTGTCCCAGACGGTGTCGGAGAGCTTTCCCAGGAACACGAAGACATGCTCGTGGGACTGGTTGTAGGGCTCCGACTGGATCACCACGATGTCGCCGGGCAGGGGATAGGCGTTCAGGTTCGGCTTCATCTTCACGAAGGCGGGACTGTTGGCGATCACGGAAACGCCGTCGCCCGGCACCAGCGTCGTTCCGCGCGCGATGTCCGCGCGGTTGATCAGGCCGCGCGGCTTGGGATGTTTGCCGACGCCCAGCGACTGGTTCTTGGTGGAGACGCCGAGCTGCAGCAGCATCCAATGCGGCAGGAAGGTACAGCTGGTGCCGAAGCCCGGCTGATAGCCCTTGCAGACATCCTGGTAGACGAGATCGCCGCGGGCGAAATCGAGGACGCCCGTGACCAGCTTCACCGCCTTGTCGCGGATACCGTCCGCCTGTTCGCCATTGATGAACATGTGACACTCCATGCCTTAGCTTGCGCCGATGCCCTGCCGCGCGCCGCGGCCGTCTCCCGCCTTGCAATCCGCCCGGCGTCCTTGAGACGGGCCCAATGATCGTACCATGGCGAGCGACTGTGTCGCCCCGATGTCGGCAATTGCGGACAATGTTTCGCGCACGTTTCAACGCCTGCGGGCGCGGCCGGTCGGCGAACCCGCAACCAGGAAGCGGAAATGCCCGCGACTACGAGTCCCGGGCGACGCTCCGGATCACGTAGCCGCCCGACCTCTCGTCCAGCTCGAGCTTCAGCTGGCCGCGCGCTTGCGCTTCCTCGAGCAGATCGTTGAACGAGCTGAACCCGTAGTACGATTCGTTGAAGCTCGGCTGGCGCCGCTTCAGCGTCTGCTTGACCATCGAGCCCCAGAGTTTCGCCGAGTCGCCTCTTTCCGCGAGCAGCGCCTCGATGGTCTCGCGGACGAGCGTGATCGCCTTTTGCGTGCGATCGTCCGGCCCCACCGGCGCCGTGCTCTCCGCCTTCGGGGTTTCCGGCTGCTTCGGGCTCGGCTCGCGGCGCCGGCGCCGGCGTGCGGGCTCGCGCTTCACCACGAGATCGTCATACAGGATGAATTCGTCGCAATTGCTCATCAGCAGATCCGACGTGGAGTTCTTCACGCCGACGCCGATCACGGTCTTGGCATTCTCGCGCAGCTTGCTGACCAGGGGCGAGAAATCGGAATCGCCGGAGATGATCACGAAGGTGTCGATGTGCGCCTTCGTGTAGCAAAGGTCGAGGGCGTCGACGACCATGCGGATATCCGCCGAGTTCTTGCCGGATTGGCGAACATGGGGGATTTCGATCAGCTCGAAGGCGGCCTCGTGCATCGTGGCCTTGAACTCCTTGTAGCGGTCCCAGTCGCAATACGCCTTCTTCACGACGATGCTGCCCTTGAGGAGAAGCTTTTGCAGGACCGGCTGGATGTCGAAGCTCGCATACTTGGCGTCTCGCGCCCCCAACGCTATGTTTTCGAAATCGCAGAACAGCGCGAGATTGCCATCATCGTTCACGGGTAGACTCCATTCGGATCTGTCGCTCTTGTCTTGGCCGGTCCTCCCGCTCGATGGGCGCGGGCGATGGGCCGGAACGCCATGCTACACGGGGACGCGCACTCGATGATAGTCGCCTGATGGCGCCGGGCGGACCATCGTGGAAGGCTCCTGCCGGTGTATAGTGCGGCATTGCGAGCGTCACGGAGCTACAGTTCGCCTTGTTGCAACTTGGGGAGAATTCCACCATGTCGATTCGTCATAAGCCGTTCATGACAGCAATGATTCTCGCGGCAGTGGTCCTCGCGGCCGCCGGCCGGCAGGCCGGCGCGGCCGATACGGCGGGCGCCGTGGTGCCGTTGCCGGGCGCCGATCGGGCGCAGCTCGACAAGTATCTGGGCGCCGGCGTCGTCGGCGATCCCATCGCCAGCCCGGCGCTCATGACCGCGGAGTCCTATCTGCCGCCAAAGGGCGTGACGCTGACCTATCGCGTGATCGAGCAGGACGAGCCGGCACGCACCGAGACGCACAAGGTGGAAGCCACCGTCAACCCGCGGTTCGCGCCGGGCTGGCGCTATGTGGCGGATCCGATGGGCGCGATGTACTTCCAGACCTCGAGCGACGGCGGCGCCGTCATCGCGGGCGACGAGGATCGCGACAATGAGGTGCTGTCACGCTTCACGCCCGGGGAGCCGCTGATGATCGTCGGGCTGAAGCCGGGCGAGAGCCGCAAGGTGACGGTGAAGGTGCAGGTGTCCGATCTGTCGAAGCCCGACAAGGTCACGCACAAGGGCTCGCTCAGCATCACCTACACCTATATCGGCGCCTACAAGGTGAAGGTTCCGGCGGGCAGCTTCGATGCCGTCCTGATCAAGTGGGACTATCAGGGATCGGTCGGGCCGGCCGACGTCGAGCAGACCGACTATCGTTTCATCGCGCCGCACGCCGGCATGGTGGCCATGATCCAGAGCCGGCACATCTCGGCGATGCTGATCTACAACGACAAGACGAAGCTCGGGAAGCTGCTGCAGTCGAGCAAGTGACAGGGCGATAGCAGGCGACGCAACATGCTCAAGGTCTGGGGCCGCGCCACGTCCGTCAACGTGCAGAAGGTGATGTGGGCGGTCGGCGAGATGGGAATTGCCCATGAGCGGATCGACGTCGGCGGTCGCTTCGGCAGCCTCGCCACCCCGGCCTTCCTCGCCCTGAATCCGAACGGCCGGATACCCACGATCGAGGACGATGGCGTCGTCGTCTGGGAGAGCAACGCCATCGTCCGCTATCTGGCCGCGCGCTATGACGAGGGCGGGTTGTGGGCGCGCGACCCGGGCGCTCGGGCGCCGGCGGACGCCTGGATGGACTGGATGCAGACCACGCTGGCGCCGGATTTCTACGGCGTGTTCTGGGCGGTCGTCCGGACGCCGGCGGACCGCCAGGATCGGACCGCGATCAAAGACCTGACGGAGCGTCTGACCAGCCACTACGCGCTGCTCGACCGCCGACTGGCGACGCGCCCCTATCTGGTTGGCGACCGTTTCTCGCTGGCAGACATTGCCGTCGGCGTGACCCTGTACCGCTACTTCGAGATGGAGATCGATCGCCCGGCGCTTTCGACCCTGCAGGGCTGGTACAAGAGGCTGCGGGAGCGCCCGGCCTTTCGCGATCACGTCATGATCTCGTTCGAGGAGCTGCGCGGTTAGCGACGGCCGCGTCTTCGGCCTCGAGTCTCAATTCGATCGAGTGGGTGAACCATGCGTCATGATCGTCTGCTGCGCAATCTCGGCCTGTTTCTCGTCTTGTCCGTCGCCTGCGTCTCGGCAGGCGCGGCCGACGACTCCCTGAGGGCGGCGCTGCAGTCCCGCTATGCCGATCTGAAGGCCGCCATCGCCGCCCGCGACGCAGCGGCGCTCTCGGCGATCTTTGCGCCGGACTTCGTGAGCGTCGATGTTTCCGGGCAGTCCAAAGTCGCGTCTCAGGTGATCGCCGATTTGAATGCCGTGAAGCCTGACCCGAACAAGACGAGCGAGACCACGTTGATATCGATCACCCCGGCGGCAGACTCCCTGACCGTTGAACAGCGCTACGACATGAAGACCGTCAAGACCGCCGCCGATGGCACGCAGCACAATATGGAACTCGTCGCCCTGTCGACCGACTCCTGGATCAAGCCGGCGGATGTCTGGCTGATCCGGCGAACGGTCACGAATGAGCTGTCTTTCTTCAATGACGGGCAATTGGTCATGCACAAGCTGAAGCCGTAACGCGCTCGATCCCGCCTCGCAATTCTCAAGCCGCCCCGGCGACGCCGGAGGCGACCAGCTTGCCGATGATGGCTTCCCGCGCCGCCCGCGTCGGCGCCAGCTGCTTCCTGACCGCCGCGAGCACGGCGGCCGGCGCCTCCTCCGGCGTTCCCGCCCGGAACGGCGGCTGCGGCGCATATTCCAGGGCGAGCTGAATCGCCTCCGCCTGGGCCTGGCCCGCGAGCTCGGCCACGACCGCCAGGCCGAAGTCGATCCCCGCCGTCACCCCGCCGGCCGTGATCAGATTGCCGTCGCGCACCACGCGCCCCTGGACGGGGATGGCGCCGAACTTCGCCAGGAAATCGTGCGAGAGCCAGTGCGTGGTCGCGCGGCGCCCCTTCAGGAGGCCGGCGGCGCCGAGCACGAGAGAGCCGGTGCACACGGAGGTTACATAACGGGCCCGCACGGCCTGCGCGCGCACGAAGTCGAGCACCTCGGCGTCCTCCAGCAACGCATTGACGCCCCCGCCTCCCGGTATGCACAGGACATCCAGGGCCGGGCACTCGTCGAAGGTCATGGTCGGGGCGAGCACGAGGCCGGTGGCCGACGTGATCGCCGAGCGGTCCTTCCACAACAGGTGCACGGTCGCCGCCGGCATCGAGGCAAAGACCTCGTAGGGGCCGGTCAGATCGAGTTGCTGCACGCGGGGGAAGACGAGAATGCCGATTTGAAGGGTCATGGCTGTCTCCTGGTTGACGGCGCGACAGTATCGCGCCACCATCTGGCGGACATGCCAAAGAACCCTCGTTTCACGCCAAACCGGCCGCTCCGGATCGAGCTCCTGGCCTTCCCCGATGTTCAGCTGCTCGACGTCGCCGGGCCGCTCCAGGTCTTCGCCTCGGCCAACGATCTCGTTTGCGCAACGGGGAGGCCGCGCCCCTACGAGCCGGTCGTGGTGGCCGACCGACGGCTGGTGACCGCATCTGCGGGCCTCGGCCTTGCGACCCGGAAACTCTCTGCCGCGAGCCGGCCCCTGGACACGCTGATCGTCGCCGGCGGGTCCGGCGTCTACACGGCCTGCGAGAACGGCGCGCTGATCGGCTGGATCAAGGCGCGTTCGAAAGCGGCGCGGCGGATCGCATCGGTCTGCAGCGGCGCCTTCCTGCTGGCCACCGCCGGTCTCCTCGATGGCCGCCGGGCCGTGACGCACTGGCGCCGCTGCGGCGAATTCGCCCGCCGCTTTCCCGCCGTGCGTCTGGAGCCCGATCCGATCTTCATCCGCGACGGCAACATCTGGACCTCGGCCGGCGTCACCGCCGGGATCGATCTGGCGCTGGCGCTGGTCGAGGAGGATCTCGGCCGCGCCGTCGCTCTCGCGGTGGCCCGTCATCTCGTGGTCTTCCTCAAGCGTCCCGGCGGTCAGGCGCAGTTCAGCGCCACGTTGGCCCTGCAGCACGGTGATGCCCGCTTCGAGCGTCTCCATGCCTGGATGGCGGAAAATCTTCGCCGCGATCTGTCCATCGCCTCGCTGGCCGACGCCGCCGGCATGAGCGAGCGCAGCTTCGTGCGCCATTATCGCCAGGCGACCGGCCGCACCCCCGCCCGCGCGGTCGAGCAGGTCCGCGCCGAAGCGGCGCGCCACCTGCTCGAACTCGGCCGGCCCGTGAAGCGCGTCGCGGCCCACTGCGGCTACGGCTCCGAGGAGACGATGCGCCGCAGCTTCCTGCGCCTTCTCGGCGCGACGCCGCAAGCCTACCGCGAGCGATTTTCGTTCGCGCCGGCCGCGGCAGAGGTCCGGCACTAGAGCGCAGCCCGAGCGATTGGAATCATCAGCTCACGGTGTCATTCCGGCGCAAGAGCGTGTGAAGAAATCCAAAAGACGATCTCTGCGAGAGTTGCACGGGCGTCGTGCGTCCTTCGAGACGCGCCCTGCGGACGCTCCTCAGGATGAGGTAGGTTGTTGATGGCACTAAGAAAGTTTCCTCATCCTGAGGAGGCCGCGAAGCGGCCGTCTCGAAGGACGCACGACGCCGATCCAGCGCCTCCGGGGATTCCCTCACAGCCTCGCAAGCCGGAATCCATAACCACCGGCGGCGGCGGCATTGAGCCAATTTCATCGCCATCCGCGTCTATGGCTCCCGGCTTGCGCCGGGATGACAACGAGATGGTGAGGCGGGGTATCTCACCTGATCGGGACGGGCGCCAGGCGCATCGGCCGCTTTCGCTCGGCCTCTTTACGACCCCTTAACCATCTTTCGCCAGAACTAGCGTCTAGCGGGCTGGACGCAGAAGCCCATCAACGAGCGAGCTGGAGACTGGAAACATGTTTTCAAAGGATAGCAAGAACGGTGCAACCGAGGCGACGCCGTTCCCGGCAGCGGCTGCTGTGCAGCGCGGCAACGGCAGCGCGACGCACTCGATCATCAGCCGTGACCTGAAGATCAAGGGCGACCTCATATGCAACGGCGACATTCAGATCGATGGCGAGGTCGAGGGCGACGTCCAGGGCCGCTCGATCACCGTCGGCGAGGGCGCGGACGTGCGCGGGACCATTTCCAGCGACAGCATCCGGATCTGCGGTTCGGTCAACGGCCAGCTCAAGGGCCAGTCGGTCGTGCTGGCGAAGACGGCCAAGCTCATCGGCGACGTCGTGCACCAGACCCTGGCGGTCGAGCCGGGCGCCTTCTTCGAGGGCCAATGCCGCCGGATCGAGGGCGCGAAAACCTGAAGCGGGACTTCGGCGGCTGCGCCTGCGCCGGCCGCCGAAGTTAATCTGACCCTTTTTGTCCCCAAGGCAAGCGGACCTGCCGTGGACCGGTCCAGATGGTCTCAGGATGACCCACTGCGGACATGGATAGGTTGCCCGCGCGCCAGAACCTGGACAAGCCTGCGGCGACAACAATGAGGCCCACTCTCAGATCGGAAACTGTACGAGGTCAATCGAACCGAACTGATTTGCGTAGGCGTGAATCGCTGGCGTTCCTCCAAGATGTAGTAGCAGAACCCGGTTGCCGCTTTTGAAGCGCCCGCGTTCGGCAAGCTCAAGCAATCCACGCACAGCCTTCCCTTCGTAGACCGGATCGGCGATCAGACCCTCCGTCCGAGCTAAAAGCCTGATGGCATCCAAAGTCTGACCGTCGGCGACACCGTAAGGGCTGGCGTCGCCGACAATGATCTCGACGTTGGATGGCGCAACCCGTTCAGAGCATCCGAGCTCATGCAATGTCGCGTTGGCAAGACGCAACACCCGTTCAGACTTGATCGATGTTTCATCGTCATCCGAGATTCCAATTACGTGCGTATCCTCATGCAGCGCCATGAACCCGGCAATCAGGCCGGACTGCGTGCTGCTGCTACCTGTGGTGTGGACGACAAAATCGAAGTGGGTTCCCAGCGATGCAGACTGCGCTGCAATCTCCGCGGCGCATGCCGCATAACCCAAGCCTCCCAGTCGATGATCTGAACCTCCGCCAGGGATCACGTACGGCCTTTGTCCGCGCGCGCGCAGATACTCTGCGAGTTCGTCGAGACCACCCTGATCCTCGATCGGTCGGTCTGTGCCGTCCGCGTAGAGATCAGCCCCCATCATGCTGCTCAGAAATATGTTTCCTACCTGCCGATAGGCTGGCCCCGCGTCTTTTGTCCAGCCACAGTGGAGCAGCGCACATCGTAGACCGGTCCTCGCCGCCGCTGCTGCTGCCTGCCGGGTGTGGTTTGACTGAATCGCGCCGACCGTGACCAGCGTGTCGGCACCGCTTCGCACGGCGTCTCCGACGAGGAATTCAAGCTTGCGCGTCTTGTTTCCTCCTCCGGCCAAGCCGGTCAAGTCATCCCTCTTGATCCATAGTTCTATAGCGCCAGTGTGCTTCGCGAAATTCGACAAACGGTGGATGGGGGTTGGCAACTGGGCCAGCAAGGTGCGGGGCCATGCCGATAGCGAACGCAACCACTCAACCTTGCTCTTATCCAAAGACATGATCTCCTCCAGAGGGAGCTGAGAAACACAGGCATCAGGGCCCGGCGCGACGTAGAAGAGGCTGACCGAAAGACAAGTTAGTGACTTCAGTTGCCCATGGTTCTGTCGCGGTTACGAACAACGACGGAGTCACAGATAGCATGGACTGCCCACCGGCGTATCCGGCCGCCAGCTCACACTTCGGCTTTTGGCACTAGAGCGGTTTCCCCGAAACTGGAATCGCAATCCTTCTTTCGTTGTCATTCCGGCGAAAGCCGGAATCCATAAACACGGGCCTGTGACTATGGATGCCGGCTTTCGCCGACATGACAGCCGAGGGTTTGGTGTCTCCACCAGCAGGGAAAATGCTCTAGGCGGAAGGAAACATGTGCGTGGCTGCGCGCCGGCACCTATCGGCCCCGCCGGCGACGCATGCCCGCCATGTCCCGGCATGACTGGCGCGCGCGACCCACGCGCCTGTAGGGTCGTCCGACATTCCCACCATCGGATCATCCCCCTTGCCCACCCCCGTCCTCTACCTCGTCACCGTCCTGATCTGGGGCACCTCCTGGTATGCCATGGAGCTGCAGCTGGTGCTGCCGGGCGAGGTGGCGATCGCCCAGCGCTACCTGCTGTCGGCGGTCATGCTGGTCGGCTATTGCCTGCTCACCAGGCGCTCGCTGCGCTTCTCCCGGCGCGATCATCTCTTCATGGCGCTGCAGGGGTTCTTCCTGTTCTGCATCAACTATATCCTGTTCTACTGGGCCGCCGCCTACCTGGTCAGCGGCCTGCTGGCGGTCTGCTTCTCCACCATCACCGTGATGAACATCGCCAACGGCGCGCTGCTCTTCCGCCGGCGCGTCGAGCCCAAGGTGGCGTTGGCGGCGCTGCTGGGCCTGATCGGCATCGGCCTGGTGTTCTGGCCGGAGCTCGCCAAGGTCGATCTCTCGCGCACGGCCGCCATCGGCCTCGCCCTGTCGCTGGTCGCCACCTATGCGGCCTCGCTCGGCAACATGGTGACGGTGCGCCACCAGGGCGCCGGCATTCCCGTGCTGGAGGCCAACGCCATCGGCATGAGCTACGGCGCGCTCTTCACCCTCATCATCGTGGTGGCGCGCGGCGTTCCCTTCGAGTTCGTATGGACGGCCAGCTATCTGGGCGCGCTCTTCTATCTCGCCTTCTTCGCCTCGATCATCGGCTTCGGCGCCTATCTCACCCTGATCGAGCGCATCGGCGCCGATCGCGCCGCCTACACCGGCGTCTTGTTTCCCATCGTCGCGCTCGGCGTCTCCACCGTCCTCGAGAACTATCAGTGGACGGCATCGGCGGTCATCGGCGTGCTCCTGGTCCTGGCCGGCAACCTCCTCGTTCTCGCGCGCCGCCGCCCAGTGGTGCCGCTCGCCACTTCGCCATTGCCAGCGGCCGGCGGTTCCGGCAATTAACCGGGCTGTCGCCGCACCACGATCCGCGCCATGGCCCCCGAAGATATCCTGCTCCAGCCGCCGTCCCAGCCGATCGCGCCCATCCGGCCGCATATCGAGGCGCTCGAGGATTCCCGCATCGTCGAGGTGTGGAAGCTCGGTTTCCAGATCCCCGACGTGATCGGCCTGTGGGTCGGCGAGGGCGACCTGCCGACGCCGGCCTTCATCTGCGACGCCGCCGCCGAGGCGCTGAAGCGCGGCGAGACCTTCTACACCCACAAACGCGGCATCCCCGAGCTGCGCCAGGCGCTCATCGACTACCATCAGCGCATCTACCGCATCCGCCTCGCCGACGATCGCATCGCCGTCACCTCGGCCGGCATGAACGCCATGATGCTGGCGATGGAGTGCCTGGTCGGCCCCGGCGACAATGCCGTCTGCGTCACGCCCGTGTGGCCCAACATCTTCGCCACCATCGAGATCATGGGCGCGGACGTGCGCCACTTCCCGCTCGATCCCACGCCGATGGGCTGGCAGCTCGATCTCGATCGCCTGTTCGCGGCCTGCGACGAGCGCACGCGCGTCATCTATCTGGCCTCTCCCGGCAACCCCTCGGGCTGGGTCATGCCGCGCGCGCAGCAGCTGGCGCTGCTGGAGTTCGCGCGCAAGCGCGGCCTGTGGATCGTGGCCGACGAGGTCTATGCCCGCATCGTCTATGATGGTGCCCTGGCCGCGCCCTCGTTCCTCGAACTGGCGGAGCCGGACGATGCCCTCGTCGTCGTCAACAGCTTCTCCAAGGCCTGGGCGATGACCGGTTGGCGCATCGGCTGGATGATCATGCCGGCGCGGCTCACGGAGGTCGTCGACAAGCTGATCGAGTTCAACACCAGCGGCGCGCAGCCCTTCCTGCAGCGCGGCTGCGTCGCCGCGCTGACGCAGGGCGAGCCCTTCGTTACGGAGATGGTGGCGCGCTATCGCACCGGCCGCGACCTCGTGCTGCAGCGCCTCGGCGGCATGCGCCGCGTGCACATCGTGCGGCCGGAGGCGGCCTTCTACACCATGTTCGCCGTCGACGGCGTCACCGACTCGCTGGCCTTCGCCAAGCATCTGGTCACGGAGACCCGCGTCGGCCTCGCCCCCGGCAGCGCCTTCGGCCCCGGCGGCGAAGGCCACCTGCGCCTGTGCTTCGCCGCCAGCCTCGACCGCCTGTCGCAGGCCATGGACCGGCTGGAGCCGGCGCTGAGTTAGGATACCTGCGCCTCGCGAATTGACGCACGGCCTCTCAACAGAGTCCCCTCTCCCCTTGTGGGAGAGGGAAAGGGTGAGGGGTCCGGCGCCGGCAGGCGCCGATGAATCCGTTGCGGATAACCGCGCACGGAGTTTGAGCAGTGCACGTCACCGTCCGGAGTTTCGCGTATCCGCCTGAACGAGGTTTCGTCGCGCTGCCGCGCGAGTCCCCTCACCTGTCCCTCTCCCACAAGGGGAGAGGGGACTCTGTTGGACGGCCTTGCGCCGAATCGCAACGGATGTGTGGTATCGAGACGCACGCTCTCACCGCCCCGCCGCATATCCCTGCATGAACCGCGGATTGGCGGCCGCCTTCAGCAGCGGGCCGTCCTTGGCGGCGGCGGAGACGCGGCCGAGGCTCCAGTCGGCGTCGACCTCCAGGTCGTGGCCGCGGCGGCGGAGCGCCTCGATCGACGCCGGCGGGAAGCGGCCCTCCACCACCACATGGCCCGGCCGGCACTCGCGCGGATAGAACGAGCTCGGGAAATGCGCGGTGTGGAACTCCGGCGCGTCGATCGCCTCCTGCAGGTTCAGGCCGAAATGCACGTGCCGTAGGAATACATTCAGAGACCATTGGTCCTGCTGGTCACCGCCGGGCGTGCCGAAGGCCATGTAGGGCACGCCCTCGCGCAGCGCCAGCGACGGCGTCAGCGTCGTGCGCGGCCGCTTGCGCGGCGCCAGGCTGGCCGGCCGCCCCTCCTCGAGCCAGAACATCTGCCCGCGCGTCGTAAGGGCGAAGCCGAGGCCGGGGATTGCCGGCGAGCTCTGCAGCCAGCCGCCGCTCGGCGTCGCCGACACCATGTTGCCCCAGCGGTCGATGACATCGAGATGGCAGGTGTCGCCGCGGGTGCTGCCGGTCCGAGCCACCCTTATCTCCTCGAACCGCGCGGTGGTCGGTTCGCCCGCGCCATGCGCGCCGGCATGGGCGACATCGACCTCCGCGCCGCGGGCTACGCGTACGATCGGCGCCGCGCCGTGCCCGGCGATCTGCCCGGGCCGAAGCTCATACGAGGCGCGCTCGTCGACCAGCTTGCGGCGCTCATCGTTGTAGCCGTCGGACAGCAGGGTCTCCATCGGCACGCGCACGAAATCGGGATCGCCGTAGAACGCCTCCCGATCCGCGAAGGCGAGCTTCGCGCATTCCACCACGGTGTGGACGAAGTCCGGGTGCTCGGCCGACAGGTCGTCGAGACCGAAGCCCTTGAGCAGCGCCAGCTGTTGCAGCGCCACCGGCCCCTGTCCCCAGGGGCCGGTCTTGCACAGGGTGTAGCCGTGATAGTCATAGGTGCAGGGCCGCTCGACCGTGGCCGACCAGCGCGCCATGTCGTCGGCGGTGAGCAGGCCGCGATGCCGGCGGCCCGAGCTGTCCATCACCTCCTGCGTGCGGCAGAATCGGTCGATGGCTTCCGCCACGAACCCGCCATACCAGGCCCGTCGCGCCGCCTCGATGCGCGCATCCCGGCCGCCGCCGGCGGATTCCGCCTCGCGCAGCAGCCGCTGATAGGTGTCGGCGACCGCGGGATTGCGGAACAGCTTGCCTGCCACCGGCCCGCCATCGCGGAGCCAGATCGCCGCCGAGCTCGGCCACTCCGTCTCGAACAGCGCGCGCACCGTGTCGATCGTCTTGCTGATGTTGGGCACGATGGCGAAGCCGCCGGCCGCGTAGCCGAGCGCCGGCGCCAGCACGTCCGACAGTTCCATCGTGCCGTGGTCGCGCAGCATCAGCATCCAGGCATCGAAGGCGCCGGGCACCACGGCCGCGAGCAGCCCCGTTCCTGGCACGAGATCGAGCCCGAGCTGGCGATAGGCCTCGATGGTCGCGGCTGCCGGCGCCACTCCCTGGCCGCAGATGACGTCGACGCGGTCATTCTTCGCGCTGTAGAGCAGGATCGGCACATCGCCGCCGGGCCCGTTGAGATGGGGCTCGACCACCTGCAAGGCGAAGCCGATCGCCACCGCGGCGTCGAAGGCATTGCCGCCCTTCTCGAGGATCGCCATGCCGGCCGCCGTCGCCAGCCAATGCGTCGACGCTACGACGCCGAAGGTGCCGAGGATTTCCGGCCGGGTGGTGAATTTGCTCATACTGGCCTTCGTATGCTGATTGCGATTTTCATTTTGACTGTCACCCCCGCGAAAGCGGGGGTCCAGGGCAAGCGACGAGGCTGTTGCCCTGGATTCCCGCTTTCGCGGGAATGACAATGTAGAGGGGGCGATCAACATCACCCCGCATCCTTGGTCTCCCGCACATCCAGGAAATCGCGCAGGGCGTCGCCGATGAAGTTGATGGAGAGCACCGTCAGCATGATGGCGAGACCCGGGAAGATACCGAGCCACCAGGCGCGCGAGATGAAGCTGCGGGCGTCCGAGAGGATGAGCCCCCAGGTCGGCGTGTCGGCATCGACGCCGAGACCCAGGAACGACAGGCTCGCCTCGGCCAGGATGGCATAGGAGACGCTGACCGTGGCCTGTACGATGATCGGCGCTGCCGCGTTGGGCAGCACATGCCGCCACATGATCCGGAAGTGGGAGACGCCGACCGTCTTCGCCGCCGCGATGTAAGGCTCCTCCTTGATCGACAGCACCATGCCGCGGGCGACGCGGGCGAAATCGTCGAGGAAGGCAAGCGAGATCGCCGCGATCAAGTTCGAGAGGCCGGTGCCGAACACCGCCACGAGATAGACGGCGATGATGAAATTCGGAAATGCCCACTGCAGGTCGATGTAGCGCATGATGATGTGATCGAGCCAGCCACCGAAATAGCCCGCGAGCATGCCGAGCGTGACCCCGGCGACCAGCGCGATGGCGACGGTGGAGACTCCGACGAACAGCGACACCTGCGTGCCCACGATGATCCGGCTCAGGAGATCGCGGCCGAGATCGTCGGTGCCGAGCGGATGAATCCAACTCGGCGGCAGCAGCATGTCGAACGTCATGGCGTTGGGATCGTAGGGCGAGACGAGCGGCCCGATCGCGGCCAGCAGCGCGAAGATCGTGAGCAGGATGGCGCCGATGAACGCCTTCTTGTCGCGCCAGAGCACGGCGCGCAACTGCACCCAGCCGGCGCGGCGCCGGGGCGGGAGAGCGATATCGCCGAGGACGGCTTCGCTCATTTGTCGTAGCGGATGCGGGGGTCGATCACGGTGTAGAGGAGATCGACCAGCAGGTTGCTGAAGACGAAGATGGCGGAGATGACGAGCACGGCGCCCTGCACGGCCGGATAGTCGCGGTTGAGGATGCCCTGAATCAGCATCCGCCCGAGCCCCTTGATGGCGAAGACGTTCTCCACCACGACCGCGCCCGCCATGAGCAAGGCGAAGGCGATGCCCATCACCGTGACCACCGGAATGAGCGCGTTCGGGAACGCGTGGCGCAGGATCAGCGTGGACTTCGTGAGGCCCTTGGCGCGGGCCACCCGCATGTAGTCGGTCTTCAGCACCTCCAGCATGGCGGAACGGATCATGCGCGCGATGATCGCCGAGAAGGTCGTGCCGACCGCGACCGCCGGCAGGATCAGGTGCGAGAGCCACGGCCAGAATCCGCCGGACAGCGGGACGTAGCCGATGGCCGGCAGCCAGTGCAACGTGGCCGCGAACAGGATGATGAGCAGGATGCCCGTCCAGAAGTCGGGCATGCTGAGGCCGAGGAAGGCGGCGGTGGTGACGGCATGGTCGAGCAGGCTGTTGCGCCGGGTGGCCGCGATCAGGCCCGCGGGCACCGCGATCACGAGCGCGATCAGGAAGCCGAGTGACGCCAGCGACAGCGTGCGCGGCAGCGCCTCGACGATCTCCTGCGCGACGGGAATGTGGCTGCCATAGATGGAGTTGCCGAGATCGCCCTGGAACATCAGCCAGAACCATTTCACGTACTGCACATAGAGCGGCGCATCGAGCCCGAGCTTGTGCCGCAGCTGTTCGACGGCCGCGGCATCGCCGGTATCGAACAGCATCGCCGCAATGGGATCGCCCGGCACGAGCCGCACGATAAAGAACACCAGCGTCGCCACCGCCCACATCACGATGACAGCCCCGATCCCGCGCCGGATGAGATAGCGGGTCATGTGCCGCTGTTCTTTCTTCCCCTCCCCTTGCGGGAGGGGAAAGGGGGAGGGGTTTCGCGCCGGCAGGCGCGCATGAATTGTCGATCCGGCCCTATGCGCAAGAGTTCTTCGCGCGCTGCCGCGCGCAGACCCCTCCCCCTTCCCCCTCCCGCAAGGGGAGGGGAATAAATCTTCCAGGCCGCAGGCGAGGGGATGAGGTCTGCGCGCTTCATTGGTTCATCACGTTGCCACCGACACCCGATCCAGATCCACCAGCCCGGGGATGCGGCTCTCCTTCGGGAAGTTCACGCTCTTGTGGTAGATCAGGATGTTCTTGGGGTGGAACAGGAAGGCGCTCGCCACCTTGTCCGAGGTGATCTTGTTGGCCTTGCGCACCAGCTCCCGACGCTTATCGATATCGGCCGTTGCGCTCTGCTCGGAGGTCAGCTGGTCGACCTCCTTGTCGGAGAAGAAGCCGAAGGGATACTTCGCCGGATCGCGCTTGCGGCCGTTGAACTTCGACGTCGTCTGCATCCAATCCACGAGCGCGTCGTCGGGGTCATAGTCGCCGCCGCTGCCGAGCCGCACCAGGTCCCACTTCATGGCGTCGAAATCCTCGATCAGCACCGGGAAGTCCTTGGTCTCGATCGCGACGTCGATGCCGAGGTTCTGCCTCAGCTGGTTGGCGATCACCTCCGTCTCGCGCTTCTGGCTCGGGGTCGTCAGCAGCCGCAGCTTCGGAAAGCCCTTGCCGTCGGGATAGCCGGCGTCGGCCATGAGCTTCCTGGCCGCCGCCAGGTCGAAGGTTTGCGAGCTGGAGGTCGCCAGGTCAGCATCGAAATAGGCCGCCATTGCCGGGTTGACCGAGCCGAAGCAGGGCGTGCCGCGCTTGAATTGCGCCTGCTTGATATAGCTGTCGCGGTCGAGGCCCTTGGCGATGGCGAGGCGGACCTTGAAGCCCTCCTCCTTCATCAGCTCTTCGACCGGCTTGTTGAAGTCCGTCACCTTCATTTCGTCATGCCACGGATTGATCCAGAGCGACTGGAAGCCCGGCTCCGGCGCCTCATCCACGACCAGGTCGGCATTGGCGACGAAGCGGTCGATCAGCTCGGGCGCCGCCGGATTGCCGCCGATCAGTTGGATATCGCCGGCCTCGATCGCCGCCGCCAGCGGTTCGGCATCGACGATCGGCTGGATCACCACCTTGTCGAGCAGCGGACGCTCCTTGTCGTAGTAGTTCTCGTTGCGCTCGAGCGTGACGCTCTGGCCGAGCTGGTGGGCCGTGACCTTGAACGGCCCGCTGCCGACCGGCATGAGGCCGTAGGCCGACTCGCCCATCTTCTCGAGTCCGCCGCGGCTGACGATCGTCATGGCGCGGCCGCTCGAGCGTTCCAGCACCTTCGGCAGGAACGAGGCCTGCGGCTTGCTCAGCTTGAAGCGCACGGTGTAGTCGTCGATCTTGTCGACGCTGGCGACGTTGGCCAGCACCGCCGAGTGGATCGACTTCTGCGGATCCTTCGAGCGCTGATAGGTGAAGAGCACGTCGTCTGCCGTCAGCCGGTCGCCGTTGTGGAACGACACGCCCTCGCGCAGCTTGAACTTGTATTCGGTCCCGTCGTCGGAGACGGTCCAGCTCTCCGCCAGGTCGCCCTGCGCGATCAGCTCGGCGTTGATGTGCGTGAGACCGGACAGCACGTTCGACGAGATCTGGAACTGCAGCACCTGGTTGATCTGTGCGGGATCGAGCGTGCTGATCTCGCCGACGCCGGCCCAGCCGCAGGTCAGCGTGCCACCCTTCGCAGCGGCGGCCGCGCGTCGGGCGCCGCCGAGGCCCGGGATGAGGTGCCAGGCCGTCAGCGTGCCGGCGGCCGCCATCAGCCGCAGCACGGCGCGGCGCTTCAGTACGGGTCCCGAATGTTCTTCGCGATTCAGTCCGAACAGCGGGTCGCGCGGATCGAAGTCGTAGGCATCCGCGAGTTCGGCGCGGATGCGGGCTTCGCCCGCCTTGGTCAATGCTTTGCGCGTCTTCAGTGTCATGGGAGCCTCCTCGTCCAGTGTCCTCCTGGGCCTGCCGATATCGAAAACTGATCGCCCGTGTCCCCGAACCACGGCGGGTCGGGGTTCGTCTGCCCCACCTTGGGGCATGCCGCGTAGTGGTCGTCGCCCACGGCCTGCAGCG
>Ga0137403_10003063_pt1 | contig 20157 bp, 17 predicted proteins | sample CZOMad2_1_16fung_FD_122057 | JGI IMG/M metagenome (GOLD analysis project Ga0137403, IMG submission 122057) | Vadose zone soil fungal communities from Angelo Coast Range Reserve, California, USA - CZOMad2_1_16fungal (Hybrid Assembly) | ecosystem: Environmental > Terrestrial > Soil > Vadose zone...
GTTGAGCCGCGCTCACCGGCGACAGTCGAGAATCGCACAAAGACTGGCGTGCGCTTGCCTCCTTCGGCAAAGATGGACGCGCGCGTCAGTGAGCCCAATGGTTTGTAGCATTCAAAGTAGCCGTGCGCGCCGGAGCCGCGGGCGTGGACGATTCTCTCAGGGATGCGCTCGTGATCGAAGTGAGTGATCTTCTCGCGGAGGATGAAATCCTCCAGGAGCGATGGGCCGCGCAAGCCTGCCTTCAATGAGTTCTGATTGTCTGCGACCCGAACCCCCTGATTGGTCGTCAGCACCCGGCCGCCGGAATCGACGCGGACACGCGTGAGTGGACCGGCTGCCGGATTCGACCCGGCTGCGGGCGGTGGGCCCACTTTGGCCGATTCGTTCGACTCGCTCAAAGTGCTTGCCGCCACGCCCGGCGGCATCGATTTCGAGCTTTGGCCTGTGGCCGGCGTGGCCTCGAATTCGGAAGGCTTGGCCGCGTTGTACGGGAATTCCGCGGCCACGGCTTCAGTATCTGCAGCTTTCGCTGCGAGCGCATCCAGGGAAACTCCGCGTTTTCGCACAGGGCCGCTCACTGTCGATCGCGCTGAGCTTTTTGCTGCGCGTGAACTCTTTGATGCCATTCGATTCTCCTAGTAAGGCCGCTCTGCAATGTGCGGCAATACTAGGCGTCCCTTAGACCGGGTCCAATCGCGAAACACGCATGAAGCGTGTGGGAGTTTTCCTACACAAATGTCTGTCTTAGAACAACACGCGCTCTCAAACCGCCTTGTGCGAGATTTTGGAGTATCACCGTGCCGCCGAGACTGAGGCGGAGCTTGTCGATCTCGATCAGCATGAGTTTGCAGCCCAATGGCAAACGCTGGATCGGCGTGCGGCGTCGCCACACCCTCTCGGGCCGTCAGATAGCATCCTCGACTTGCAGGAACCTGTCATTCGCGAGCGAAGCGGGGCCGCTGTGGTCGCCACCCCCTCAACGGCTCTTGAGGGCGCGTTAAGAATTAAGCGCTTCAGGTGACGGTGCGCTGCATGCCCACCTGTGCGTCCTTCGACAAGCTCAGGATGAGGAAAAATCTTCGTGGCACAAAGGAAATACCTCATCCTGAGCTTGTCGAAGGACGCACCATGTTGATCCATGCCTCCCGTTGGAGCCAAGCAAAGCGATTCACTTGTTTCTCTATGGCTCGTTAGACCGAATATCCGGAGGCGGCCCGCCTGACAGGTTCTTGCAAGGCGACCGTGGTACGCAAGATCGGCCGGTTGCCGCCTGCCATTGCTGCCCTGCCGGCGCCCAAAGGCAATTCATTTCAATCGGAGTCCTTATGACGAAGACCGTCCTTTCCCTTGCTTTCGTCGCCCTGATCGCGGCGGGTCCCGCGTTCGCCGATGACCCCGTTCCCTGCGAGGACCTTGCAAAGCAGGTCAACGACGCGCTGAAGACCGCGACGCTCAGCGACGCCGACAAGGCGAAGGTCAAGGAGCATCGCAAGGCGGGCCTCGATCTTTGCAAGGCAGAGAAGGACGCCGATGCCGATGCCGAGTTCACCGCCGCATTGAAGCTGATGGGCAAGTAGTTCGCATCGGCGGGCGTCCGCGCGCTGCCTATCTTTCACAGCAGGGATGAATGTTTCGCCTGCGGCTCATTCACGCCTGCGGCGGTGCTGCATGAAATCCCGCTAGCAATTCCGGAGACGGCGATATGAAATCTCGAAGACTCGCTTTCGCGGCCATCGTCGCGGCCCTGTCGGCGCTGATGGCGCTGACCACCGGATTTCTTGTCGATCACACGCGAATCGGCTTGGAGTTCAAGGGCGGCTACGAGCTGAATTTCGCCGTCACCGCGCTGAAGGCCGGCGATGCGCTCTCGCCCGAGCAAGTGCTGCAGACCGCGAATATCCTGAGCGACAGGGCCAACAAGCTCGGCATGTCCGAGCCGCAGGTGAATATTCTCGGGGCAAACGAGATTCGAGTCGTTCTGGCCGGCGTCAACGGGGGCGATCCTTCGATTGCCAGCCTTCGTGACGCCGCCGGACTTCCGGTGCAGCTGACGGAAAAATACTCCCTTTCGGTCGGCGGCGTGCTCGGAAGCGAAGATCTGTCCAATACGTTGAAGGCGGCCGGGATTGCCGTCGGCCTGATCTTCCTGTTCCTCATCGTCGTCTATCGCGGGCCCGGATTGGTTGCCGTCTTTGCGGTGACCGTCTGCCTGTGGGCGCTTCTGGCGGCGTTCAACGCACTGCATGCAACGGTATCCCTTGCTGCCATCGTTGCCTACGTTCTCGGCATCGGCATCGCTTCCGACGCCAACATTCTGTCGTTCGAACGGATCCGCGATGAATTGCGGAAGGGTCGGCCCGTCGGCGAGTCCATCCGGAAAGGCAGCTGGCGCGCATTCCGCACCATCCTGGACTCCAACGCCACGGTTCTGATCTGTGCGATCGTATTGGTGGCCGTCGGCATCGGCCCGATTCTCGGCTTCGCGCTGACGACCATCCTGAGCATCGTCCTGAGCTTTCTCATCAATGTCGTCTTCGTGCGGTTTCTGCTCGGGCTTCTCTATGGCGACCGCACGGACGTCACGCCGCTGTTCGGCAAGCCCTGGTTCACCAGGCTCCCCCCCACCTTCAACTATGTCCGGATCGGCAGGTGGGCCGCGCTGGCCACCATCGCCTTCGCCCTGGCCGGTCTCTATGCCGTTGCCGCCAAGCCTCTCAACTACGACATCGAGTTCAAGGCGGGCACGGCGCTCGACATCAAGATCGACAAACCGATCACGCAGTCCGATGCGACCGACATGATCCTGAGTTCGGGCATCGCGCCGGCGACGGTCGCCGTCGGCGGCGACAACCAGAACGTGATTGCCACGCGGTTCGACGATGTTCTGGACACGCAGCAGGTCAATGACATCGTCGACCAGTTCAAGGAAGCTTATGGACCCGCCGTCAGCTTCGAAGAGAACACCGCCGATCCCGGCGTCGCCCGGCACCTCATCGTTCAATCGATATCCGTGGTGCTCATTGCGCTCGCCGGCACGTTCCTCTTCATCTTCTGGCGCTTCGGCTGGCGCTACGCAGTCGCATCGATGGCGACGGTATTGACCTCGGTCTGGTTCGTCATCAGCTGCTTCGCGCTTTTCTACCAGGAAATCGACATCACCTTCATCGCCGCGACGCTCACGGTGATCGGCTATACGTTGAACGGCGTCATCGTCGTCTTCGACCGCATCCGCGAGAATCTCCGGGGGCAGCGAGCGGCCAACGCCGACGGTCTGGCCCGGCTCGTCAACGACAGTGTCGGACAGGTGCAGCGTCGAACCATCTATACGGCGCTCACGGTCATGACCGGCTCGGCCTGCCTCTACCAGTTCGGCGCCGAGCCTCTGCAGATGTTCTCGCTCGCCATCTTTCTCGGCCTTCTCTTCGGCACCGTCTCGTCGCTGATCGTCGCGCCGGTGGCGTGGATGGCGCTGAGGCCATGGCATGCCCGGTCCCTGGCGCCGGTGACCCAAACGACCTGACGGCGTGGCGGTCGCGAGTCTTGTCGTGCCTTGTCGGCCGGCGGGGCCGCTAGCGGCGACCGGCGGCGACACCGTCTCTCGGTTTCAGCGGCGCGTGACAGGTTGTTGCAAGGAAAGGGTTGTATGTCGGACCCCAACATCCTGGACGCCCCTTCCTGTCGCTGGACGCGTACCGTGGGATTGAGACCGTGAAGGCGTCTGTGGCGGATCAACGATTGTCCTCTTTGCGTTCGGCGTTCCTGATTTTCCCGTGTCTCGGCCTGGCCGCGTGCGACCTCGGCGGCGATTCCAGCTATCCGCAGGCGCGCTTCCGGCATCAGACCGCGCCCCACTACAGCCATGCCCCGTCTGTTCTCGGCCCTGGCGGCGTCGACGTCGGCGGATCGTCGGCAGAGAACGCCACCATCGGAACCGACAACCGGCTGTGGCGCGCGGCGCTGGAAACGGTCTCGTTCATGCCGCTGGTCTCGGCCGACTCCACCGGCGGCGTCATCATCACCGATTGGTATTCCGCGCCGAACGCACCGGACAAGCGGCAGAAGGTGAACGTCTACATCCTCGGCCGCGAACTTCGCGCCGGCAGCCTGCGCGTCTCCGTGTTCCGCCAGCAGCGCGGAGACGCCGGAACCTGGGTCGACGCCCCGGCCGCAGACGATGCCGCCACCGCCTTCGGGAACGCCATTCTGGCGCGCGCGCAGCAATTGTCGGCGCTCGATCCGCTGGGCCCGGGGATCGCCGAGTTGCCGCGCCGACGCCTGCAGGCTTGAGATGCGGCGTCGGATCGCCAGCGCGCAGATCGCGGCCGATGCAAGTCAGTGAAATCTTCGCGCGATATCCGCTGCAGCGGCATCCCGCCGCGGCGAGCGTCCCGTCTTGTAGCAATCGAGGTAGGTCATGGTCGAGATGATGCAGATTGATCGCCGGCCCGGCATCGCCGTGCCGCCGCTGAACGGTCGCGCAGCAGAGGCGGCAGAGAACGGCAATGTGCTCTATCTGCCGCACACCGCCTTCGAATTGACGAACCGCGAGCACCGCTTCCTCGATCCCGCGATCGTGAAGCAGCCGCGCCGCCATTCGGGCCGCGCGCGCATCATCTATCTGCCGGCGTCGCAGCGGCTGCTGAAGACCACGCTCGCGGACGCCGCGCGCTATGAGCTGCAGGCCATGATGGCGCGCTTCTCGTCCTGGGCGCAGGACTTGGTCGCCGATCTCCTGCCGTCCTACGGTCCCGGCCTGACGCCGGGGCCCGCGACCTTCCGCCCCTGTCCGCGCAGCGGGCCGCAGCGCCTGCATGTCGACTCGTTCTTCTTCTTCCCGACCGAGGGCCGGCGCGTATTGCGCGTGCTCACCAACATCGATCCGGAAGGGCGGCCGCGGGTCTGGCAGTTCGGCGAGGAGCCGTTCGAGCAGTTCGCGGGCCGTCTGCTGCCGCGCGTACGCCCGCCTCTGCCGGGCAGCGCGTGGCTGCTGGAGAAGCTCGGCATCACCAAGGGCTTCCGTACGCCCTATGACGACGTCATGCGCCAGTTGCGCAACATCACCAAGGTCGATACGGACTATCAGAAGAACACCGCGCGCAAGGTCGTCGAATTTCCGACCGGCTCCACCTGGATGCTCTTCACCGACGATGTCCTGCACGGCGCCCTCAAGGGGCAGTATGCCTTCGAGCAGACCTTCTGGCTCGACGTGAAGGCGATGCGCGAACCCGAGCGTTCGCCGCTGCGCGTGCTCGAGCGCCTGAGCGCCCGCCCGCTCGCCTAGCCGCTTTGCAATAACCGGGATCGCCTCGCCGTCTGTTCGCGTACAACTTGCAGCGCGGCCTTGAAGATTCAGGGAGATCCGTGCTCCCGCGGCAGCCGTAGCGTGAAGCGCGCGCCGCCGCCAGGCGCGTCATCGATCTCGAAGCGGCCGCCATGGGCATCGGCGATGCGCTTGACGATGGCGAGGCCGAGGCCGGCGCCGTCGCCGTTGCTGCGGTCGGCGCGCCAGAAGCGCTGCGTGACGCGCTCGCGCATCTCGGCCGGCACGCCCGGACCGTGATCGCGGACATGGACGGCGGGCTCCGCCGTCACCTCGATCTCGACGCTCGTGCCCTCGGGCGTATGCTGCACGGCATTCTCCGCGAGGTTGCGGATCGCCTGCCGCAGGGATTCGCCGTTGCCGTGGACACGGATCGGGGCATCCACGCCGACCACCGCGATCTCCTTGCCCTGCTGCACGGCCAGCGGCGCCATCGACTCCGCGACGTCCCGGGCCAGCGCCTGCAGGTCCGCGGCCTCGTCGGGCGCGACGGCCAACGCCTCCAGTTGCGCCACCGACAGCAGCTGGCCCACCAGCCGGCCCATGCGCGCCACGTCTTCGCGCAGGGTCGCGGCGGCCCCGCCGTCGCCCAGGTTCTCCAGATGGGCGCCGAGGATGGCGAGCGGCGTGCGCAGCTCGTGGGCGGCGTCGGCGGTGAATTCGCGCTGGCGGCGAAAACCCTCATCCAGGCGATCGAGCGCGCCGTTGACGGCGGCGACCAGCGGCTCCAGCTCGCGCGGCAAGCCCTTCTGCGTCAAGCGGTGATGGGTCTCGCTGGGCGTGATGGCGGCGGCCTGGCGCGCGACGGCCGCCAGCGGCGCCAGGCTCTTGCGGATGGTGTACACGCCGATGACCAGGGCCGCGAGAATGAACGGGACCAGGATCGGCACGACGTCTTCCAGCGATTCCTGGCCGGCGCGCCGCATCTCCTCGCTGTTGGCGGACTCCGCCTCGGCGACCTCGACCATGACCGGCCCCGCCGTCGTCTCGACGCGCGCGAAAGCGCCGGTCAACGTCTGTTGCGGTGGCGCTGCGTCCTGCCCGTTCGTGCCGCTGCCCGGAGCATCCGGCCCATCGGTCGTATGCGCTTCGGCGCCTGGCGACGATGACACGAGCACGGCGCCGTTGGTGTCGCGCACCACGAACTCGAACGGTTCGTGGTCCGGCGGCAGATCGACGCGCAAATGGCCGCCGGGCCCGACGACCAGGCCGGCCGTCACCTCGCGGATGAACTGAAGCAGCCGATCCGCCGCCAGCTCGTCTTCGTCCGAACGATAGCGGAAGAAGAGCATGAGGCTGGCGGCGATGAAGATGACGAGAAACAAGAGACCCAGCCGCCAGGCCAGTCGCTGCTGCAACGACGTCGCTTGTCCGCTCACGATGTCGGCCGGCGTTCGGTGAGGAGATAGCCGACGCCGCGCACCGTATGGATGGCGACGGTGACGCCGGCGGCTTCGAGCTTCTTGCGCAGGCGCGACATCTGCGTTTCCACGGAATTGGCGCTCGCCGGCTCGTCGAAGCCGTAGAGCCCCTCTTCGAGCGCGCCCTTGGCGACGACGCGCCCGGCCCGCCGCAGCAGCAGCTCGAGCAAGGCCAGCTCGCGGCGGCCGAGGAGGAGCGGCCGGCCCGCCACCTCGACGGCGCGGTTCACTGTGTCGAGGCTGAGATTGCCGGCCTCGAGCATGCTGCCGAGGGCGGCACCCGGGCGGCGCAGCAGCGCCTTCAGCCGGGCCACCAGCTCGCCCATGGCGAACGGCTTCAGCAGATAGTCGTCGGCGCCGGCGTTGAGTCCGCTGATGCGGTCCTCGAGGCCGTCGCGCGCGGTCAGGATCAGGATCGGCGTGCCGTCGCCGCGGCTGCGCGCCGATTCGAGTATCTTCATGCCGTCGCCATCAGGCAGGCCAAGGTCGAGCACGACGGCGTCATAGCGGGCGGCCGCCAGGGCGGCCGGCGCCTCTGCCGCGAGGCCGACCCGATCGACGGCGAAGCCGGCGGCCTTCAGATGCTCTGCAACCGCCGCCGCCAGGCGTTCGTTATCCTCGATGAGCAACAGACGCATGCTGCATCCTTGCGGCCTTCTGCAGGAAGCCTAGCGCGGCCGGCTCAAGATCGCATGAGTCCCGGCCGCGCTACTTCGTCCCGAACAACCTGTCCCCCGCGTCGCCGAGGCCCGGCACGATGTAGGCGTGGTCGTTGAGGTGGTCGTCGAGGGCGGCGGCGTAGACGGGGATCGTCGGATGGGCAGTGGCGAAGACGCGCATGCCCTCGGGTGCGGCGACCAGGGCCAGGAAGCGGATGTCGGCGTCGCTGACGCCGCGGCGGTTCAGGATGTCGACCGCGGCGACCGCGGAATAGCCGGTCGCCAGCATGGGATCGCAGATGATGAAGGTGCGCCCCTCCGGCTCCGGCAGCTTGACGAAATATTCGACCGGACGCTTGGTCTGGGGATCGCGGTAGAGCCCGATATGGCCCATGCGCGCCGACGGGATCAGGTCCTGCAGCCCGTCGGCCATGCCGAGACCGGCGCGCAGGATCGAGACCACCGCGACCTTCTTGCCGGCGATGACCGGCGCGTCCATGGCCGTGATCGGGGTTTCGATCCGCTCGGTCGTCACCGGCAGGTTGCGGGTGATCTCGTAGCCCATGAGCAGGGCGATCTCGCGCAGCAGCTGGCGGAACAGGATGGTGGGCGAGCGCTTGTCGCGCATCAATGTGAGCTTGTGGCGGATCAGCGGGTGATCGATCACATGGAGGGACGGGAACTGCTGGCGATCGGCGGTCATCGGCGGTTTCCCCTCAGAAGCGCGAGCGCCGCGGCGCAGCCGGCGACGCACATGCCGGCCATCACGAAGAAGGCGGACCCAGCGAGCGCATCGTAGAGCGCGCCGGCGGCGAGCATGGCGAGGCCGAACACCGCGCCTTGCGACAGCGCTCCATATAGGCCCTGGGCCGACACGGCAAGCCCCGGCGGCATCCGCCGGGCGATGTAGTGCACGGCGCCCAGATGGGTGCCCCCGAACGTCAGCCCATGCAGCGCCTGGACGACGAAGAGGACCGGCAGGGCGCTCGTGAGCCCGGTCAACGTCCAGCGGAGGATACCGGCGACGCCGCCGACCAGGAGCAGGCCGACCGGCCCGATCTGGAGGAGCAGCCGCCGGCCGGCGGCGAACAGCACGACCTCGACGACGACGCCAACCGCCCACAGCAGCCCGATCGTGTCCTTGTCGTAGCCGGCGGCGAGCCAATGGATGGTGCCGAACCCGTAGAGCACGGCGTGGCTCGACTGGATCAGTCCGGCGGCGAGGATGAAGAGCAGGAACCCCGGCTCGCGCAGCAGGCGCCCCCAACCCGCGGTGGAGACGCGATGGGCGGCTGGCGCGCTGTCCGGCAGCAGCATGGCGGCGGCCACCGTCGTGGCCAAGGTCAGCAGCACGAGCGAAAGGATGAGGTCGGGCGAGCGCCCGGCGAGGTACCAGCCGGCGCCGGCACCGGCGAGGATGAAGGACAGGGAGCCCCACAGCCTGACGCGGCCATAGTCGATGCCGTGGGATGTCGCCGCCCTCAGGGTCAGGGCGTCGGCCAGCGGCGTCAGCGCGCCCGTGCTGAGGCTGGCCAGGACGGTGACGGCCAGCAGCGGCCAGAATCCGTGCGCCAGAGCGAACAGGAGGTAGAAAGCCATGCCGCTGAACGACACCGCCACCAGCACCTGCCGCGTCCGGCCGGTCGCGTCGGCGAGTCGGGTAGCGGCGGGATTGCCGACGAGCTTCATCCAAGGGGCCAGCGACAGCAAGAATCCGATCTCGGCCGCGCTCAGCCCGCGCGCCGAGAGCCAGGCCGGCCAGAACGGCAGCCCGACGCCGACGAACAGGAAGAAGGCGACGTAGAAGAACGACAGCCGCAGGGCGATCGAGCGGCGCTCGGCCGCGCTAGCGGACGCGGTCATCGCAGGACGAACGCAAGGGATCGGCGGGGCGCATGGGATTCCTCCTCCACGCAGTGGGGGAGGCTAGGCGGGGGTCGAGGGACAAAGGCGTTACATCCAGTTGTGGAGAGACCCCCACCTCAATCCTCCCCGACTTCGTGGGCTTCGTGGGGGAGGAGACAGCGATTCGCGCTTCTCTGTCATTGGATACTCGAGAGGATCACGAGCCGGCGATGCGATCGCGGATCAGCGGGCCGGCCGTCGCCGGCGCGTCGGCGACCTCGACGGCCGCGCGAATCGCCACTGCCGCCCGTTCTGCCGCGACGTCATCGCGCGCGTGGATGAAGGCGAGCGGCCGGCCGGGCCTGGCCTCGTCGCCGATGCCGAGCATGCCGGCGATGCCGACGCTGTAGTCGATGCGATCCTCGACCCGGCGGCGGCCGCCCCCGAGCGCGAGGATGGCGAGGCCGACGGCCCGCACATCGATGCGCGCGATGAAGCCGTGCCGATCGGACTCGACCGGCCGTTCGACGGCCGCGCGCGGCAGATGCTTCTCCGAGCGCTCGACCAGATCGGCCGGGCCGCCGAGCGCCGTCACCATGCGCTGAAACCGCTCCGCCGCCGCGCCGCTGTCGCGCGCGGCGACGAGCTTCGCCCGCGCCTCGTCGCCGTCGCGCGCCAGGCGGCCGAGCAACAGCATCTCCGCGCCGAGTGCCAGCGTGACGTCGTCGAGCCGCGGGTCGCGCGCCTTGCCCGTCAGCCAGTCGATCGCCTCGCGCACTTCGAGCGCATGACCGGCCGTGCGTCCCAGCACCTGGTTCATGTCGGTGAGGAGTGCCGTCGTCGGGAGGCCGGCGCCGGTGGCGACGGTGGCGATGCTCGCCGCCAGCTCGCGCGCGCGCTCCGGCTCCGCCATGAAGGCGCCGCTGCCGAACTTCACATCCATGACCAGGCCCTGCAGGCCGGCAGCCAGCTTCTTCGAGAGGATGGAGGCCGTGATCAGCGGAATCGATTCGACCGTCGCCGTCACGTCGCGGATGGCATAGAGCCGACGGTCGGCCGGCGCCAGGTCGGCGGTCTGGCCGATGATGGCGCAGCCCGCCTCGGCGACGACCTTGCGGAAGAGATCCAAGTCCGGCGCGGTGCGATAGCCGGGGATGCTGTCGAGCTTGTCGAGCGTGCCGCCGGTATGGCCGAGGCCGCGGCCGGAGATCATCGGCACCGCCGCGCCGCAAGCGGCGACCAGCGGCGCGAGCATCAGACTCACCTTGTCGCCGACGCCGCCGGTCGAATGCTTGTCGAGCACGGGGCCGGGCAGGCCGGCGCCGGACCAAACGATCGTGCGCCCCGACTGCGCCATGGCACGGGTCAATGCCACCCGCTCGCCCATCGCCATGCCGCGGAAGAACACGGCCATGGCGAAGGCGGCCACCTGTCCCTCCGCAATAGACCCGTCGGTCAGGCCGCGCACGAAGAAGGCGATCTCGGCATCGTCGAGCGCGCCGCCGTCGCGCTTCTTGCGGATGATCTCCTGGGGCAGGTACGGACTCGCCGGCGCCCGCGGCAAGGCTCACTCCGCCGGCAGCCGGAAGACGCGCGCCAGGAAACGCCCGAAGTCGCGGTTCGACTGCTGCCGCACGGCGTCGTCGCGGGCAATCGGATAGGGCTTGTCGGTGACGCAGAGGCCGAGCATCACTTGCCGCGTCGCCTGATTTCTCATCACGACGCCGGTGCCGCGGTCGTGCACGCTGCCGTCGCGCTGAACTTCGAAGTCGCAGGCGGCGACATTGCGGCCGAAGAGGCGGCGGCCGAACGGGCCATCCCATTGATTCACGGCGCCGGGGTAGACGACGACATCGACCTTGCTGCCGCCGGCGCGCAGGTCGTCGGCGAAGGCAGAACAGCGCTCGTGATCGATGACCTGATCGTCGCCGCCATAGAGCATCAGCAGGGGCGCGCCCGTCGTCCGGCGATCCTCGAAGCGGGCCACGCATGGCCCGTAGAACGAGACATGGCCCGCGAAGCGAAGGCCCGGCGGCGCCATGCGGTCGGCGACGTCGGACATCAGCGCGTACATCGTGGCCATGGCGCCGTAGGAGAAGCCGACGAGGACGACCCTCTTCGAATCGATCTCCGGCCTGGTCGCGAGATTGCCGAGCGCGGCATAGCCGTCGGCGACGAGCATGGTCTCGGTGATGTTCAGCAACCGCTCGATATAGCTGTTTCCGCGCTCGGGCCGGCCGCCGAACGAATCCACGACCAGCACGGCGATGCCCATGGCGGCCAGCTGTTTCCCGTAGGTCAGCTCGCGCGACACGAGCACGCCGCCCGACCCATGCAGCATCACGACCGCCGGCAGCGAGTGCGGCGCGTGCGGACCCGACGGCAGGAACAGCGTTCCATTCACCGTCGTGGCAGGAGCGCGCTCGCTATCGACATCGGTCAGCAAGTATGGACTCGAACTGGCGAGCGTGACGTCCTCCTGGACGAATTTCGAGATGCTCGCCGGATCCGGCCACTCCGCGGTGAGGCCGGGATTCGCCAGCGCGGACCGCGCGACGACGATCGTCAGCAACGCCACGACGAACATCCAGGCCTTCAGGATGCGCATTCCGCTACTTTCCATCGGCCAGTCGTCCGAAGAAGGCCGCGAGCAGGCGCTGCATGTCGCCGGCGCATTGCTTGGCGACCGTCAGCGTCTGCTCGTGGCTGAGCGGCGCATCGCCGAGGCCGACGGCGAGGTTGGTGATGGCGGACACCGCGGCGACACGCAGGCCGCAATGGCGCGCCACGATCGCCTCCGGCGCGGTCGACATGCCGACGGCATCGGCGCCGAGCCGGCCATAGGCGCGGATCTCCGCCGGCGTCTCGAAGCTGGGGCCGAGCAGCGCCAGATAGACGCCGTCATGCAGCACGAGACCGGCGTCGCCGGCGGCGGCGTGCATCTGCGCACGCAGGCCGGGATCGTAGGCCTCATCGAGGGGGGGAAAGCGCGGGCCGAATTCGTCATCGTTCGGTCCCGTCAGCGGATTGAGCGGCTGCATGTTGATATGGTCGGTGATCAGCATCAGGCTGCCCGGCCCGGCCTCGCGCCGCAGGCTGCCGGCCGCATTGGTCAGCACGAGGACCTCGCAGCCGAGCACCTTGAGCGTGCGGATGTAGTGGCGCGCCTCGTGACCGGCCGTTCCCTCGTAGAGATGCACGCGGCCCTGCAAGCAGGCGACGGGAACGCCGCCGAAGTCGCCGAGCACGAGGCGGCCGGCATGACCCTCGACGCTCGGGCGCGGGAATCCGGGAATGGCGTCGTAGCCGATGACGACGGGCCGGACGATGCGATCGGCGATACTCCCGAGGCCGGAGCCCAGCACCAGCGCCGCCTTCGGCGCAAAACCGCCCGTTCGCGCGCGGATCGCCGCGGCGGCGTCATGCGGCGTCGGCAATGTCACCGCGCTCGCCCGCGGTGGCCGAGGGTCAATGCGATCGCCTGACCTGCAGAGTGCGGATGCATCCCGATCCCCTAATCCAAATGGCTGGGCCCGAACGACAGCGGCAGCAGCTCGCCGAGCGTGACGGTCTGGCGCAGACCGTCGGGGCTACAGAGATACACCGGCGTCTCCGGCCCGGCAAATTCGCGCAGCCGTTGGCGGCAGCCGCCGCACGGGCTGATCGGCTCCGGCCCATCGGCGACCACGAGGATCGCCGCGATCGCCTTCTCGCCGGCGGCGACCATGACGCCGATGGCGGTCGCCTCGGCGCATTGCCCCTGCGGATAGGCCGCGTTCTCGACATTGCAGCCGGCATAGAGCCGCCCGCTCTTGCCCGCGAGGCAGGCGCCGACCGCGAAGCCCGAATAGGGCGCGTGGGCGTTGCCGCGCGCGGCGTTGGCGGCGACCAGCATGTCGGCGACGTCGCTCATCGATCCTTCACATAGGGAATGCCGCTCGCCTTGGGGGCGATGGCGCGGCCGACGAAGCCGGCCAGCAGCAGCACGGTCAGGATATAGGGCAAGGCCTGGATGAATTGCACCGGCACCTGGCCGATGCCCGGCAGCACCACGCCCTGGAGACGGATCTGCAGCGCGTCGGCGAAGGCGAAGAGCAGGCAGGCGAAGAGCGTGGGCAGCGGCCGCCACTTGCCGAACACCAGCGCGGCCAGCGCCAGATAGCCCTTGCCGGCGGTCATGTCGCGCACGAAGCCGGCATTGTGGGCGATGGAGAGATAGCTGCCGGCGATGCCGCACAGCACGCCGGTCATGACGAGGGCGCGGTAGCGCACCCAGGCGACGGAGACTCCCGCGGTGTCCAGCGCATGCGGGTTCTCGCCGGCCGCCCGCAGCCGCAGGCCGAAGCGCGTGCGATAGACGATCCACCACACCAGCGGCACCGCGACGACGGCGAGATAGACGATGATGTTGTGGCCGCTGATCACGATTTGAAAGAGCGGACCGAGGATCGGAACCTGGCCGATCGCCGCGGCACCCGGCAAGGTGATGTTGCCGAAGCGCGCATCGCCCACCAGCTGCGGCGTCTGTCCGCCCTGGCCGAACCAGGCATTGCCGAGGGTCGGGGCGAGCCCGGCCACGAGGATGTTGAGCGCCATGCCCGAAACGACCTGGTTGCCGTTGTAGCGGATGCTGGCGAGGCCGTGGAGGAGCGCGAGGGCGATGGCGACGAGGATGCCGGCGCCGAGGCCGAGCCAGGCGGAGCCGGTGACCGCGGCCGTCGCCGCTGCGGCGAAGGCGGCGGCCAGCATCTTGCCCTCGAGGGCGATATCGACGATGCCGGAGCGCTCGGCGAAGAGCCCGGCCAGGGCCGCCAGGATCAAGGGCGTGACGAGGCGGACCGTGGCGCCCGCCAGAGCCAGAAAGTAGAGCCAATCCTCCTGCATCACGTCGCCTCCGCGACGGCGCGGCGCCGGAACAGCGCCGCGATCTGCGGCTTGAACATGTTCTCGAGCGCGCCGCAGAACAGGATCACCAGGCCCTGGATGACCACCACCATCTCCTTGGTGATCTGCGGAATATCGAAGGCGATCTCCGAGCCGCCCTGGTTGAGGGCGCCGAACAGCAGCGCCGCCATGGCGATGCCGACGGGGTGGTTGCGGCCCATGAGCGCCACGGCGATGCCGACGAAGCCGACGCCGACGGTCCAGCCGACCGGCAGATAGTGGTGCACGCCCATGATGTCGTTGACGGCGACCAGGCCGGAGAGCGCACCCGAGATCAGCATCGCCAGGATGATCGCGCGCGTGCGGGAGATGCCGGCGTAGCGCGCGGCGCGCTCGCTATGGCCGACGGTGCGCAGCTCATAGCCCCAGCGCGTGTGCCAGATGAAGAGCCAGACGAGCACGCAGGCCAGCACGGCCAGCAGGGAGGAGAGATTGAGCGGAGGATCGCCGATGTCGATGCCGAGTGCCCTCGTGAGATCCTTCGCCATCGGCAGCCAGAGGCCCGGCGCGAAATCGCTGCTGCGCGGCGCCTGCTGGCCCGGCTCGATCAGGACGTGAACCACCAGGTAGGTCATCAGCGCCGAAGCGATGAAGTTGAACATGATCGTTGTGATGACGATGTGGCTGCCGCGCCTCGCCTGGAGATAGCCCGGCACGAAGGCCCAGGCGGCGCCGAACAGCGCCGCTGCCGCCACCGCGATGGGAAACACGATGACGAGCGGCCACTGGCCGAGGGCGAGGCAGACGAGCCCGACGCCGAGGCCGCCGATGTTGGCCTGACCCTCGCAGCCGATGTTGAACAGGCCGGCATGGAAGGCGACGGCGACGGCGAGGCCCGTGAAGACGAAATTGGTGGCATAGTAGAGCGTGAAGCCGATGGCCTCGGGATAGCCGACCGCGCCGAACACCAGCGACTTCAGGGCCTCGATCGGATTGGCGCCGACGGCGACGACGACAACGCCGGTGAGCAGCAGCGCCACACCTAGATTGACCAGCGGCACCAGCAGATAGTCGACCCAGCGCGGGATCTCGCTCGCGGGTGCAGCGGCCATCTAGGCGTGCCCCTCGATGCCGGCCATCAGCAGGCCGAGCTTGGCTTCGGTGGCCTCGGCCCGCGGCAGCTCGCCGACGATGCGGCCGTCGAACATCACGAGGATGCGGTCGGCGAGCGCCAGGATCTCGTCGAGCTCGACCGAGACCAGCAGGATCGCCTTGCCGGCCGCCCGCATCTCCAGCAGGCGGCGGTGGATGAACTCGATGGCGCCGATGTCGACGCCGCGCGTCGGCTGGCCCACCAGCAGCAGCGCGGGATCGCGCTCGATCTCGCGCGCCAGCACGATCTTCTGCTGGTTGCCGCCGGAGAAAGCAGCAGTGCGCAGGACGGGATTGCAGGGCCGCACGTCGAACGACCGCATCTCCGTCTGGCAGCGCGCCACGATCTTGCGGCGATCCATCAGGATGAGGCCGTTGCAGGCGGGATCGTCCTGGTAGCCGAGGATCGCCGATTCGTTGGCCGCAAACGGACCGACGAGCCCCTCGCGCTGGCGGTCCTCGGGCACGTGAGAGACGCGCCGGCGGCGCAACATGCGCGCCAGCGAATAGTGGTGGTCGGCCGTGACGGCCTTGCCGTTCACCAGCACGTTGCCGGTGAAGCTCCGCATGCCCGCCAGCGCCTCCAGCAGCTCGCTCTGGCCGTTGCCGCTGACGCCGGCGACGCCGACGATCTCGCCGGCGCGCACGTTGAAGCTGACGTCCTTCACGCGCGCGACGCCGCTGCCGTCGATCACGCTCAGGCGGGCCACGTCGAGCACCACCGCGCCGACGGTCGCCGGCGGCTTCTCCACCTGCAGCAGCACCTTGCGGCCGACCATCATCTCGGCCAGCTGCTCGCGGCTGGTGGCGGCCGTGTCGACGGTATCCACGACCGCGCCGCCGCGCATGACGGTGACGCGGTCGGTGACGGCCATGATCTCCCTCAGCTTGTGGGTGATGAGGATCACCGTCTTCCCCAGTTCGCGAAAGCGGCGGAGCATGAGGAAGAGCTGATCGACCTCCTGCGGCGTCAGCACGGCCGTGGGCTCGTCGAGAATCAGAATCTCGGCGCCGCGATAGAGCGCCTTGAGGATTTCCACGCGCTGCTGCAGGCCGACCGGGAGATCGTGGATGACGGCGTCGGCATCGATGTCGAGGCCGTAGGAGCGGCTGAGGTCGGCCAGCGCCGCCCGCGCCTTGGCCGTCGCCTCTCGCAGCAGCGGGGCGCCCTCGATGCCGAGCATGACGTTCTCGAGCACGCTGAAATCGTCCACCAGCATGAAATGCTGATGCACCATACCGATGCCGGCGGCGATGGCGTCGTGGGAGCTGTGGATGCGGCAGGGCCGGCCGCCGACGCGGATCTCCCCGGCGTCGGCCTGGTAGTAGCCGTAGAGGATGCTCATCAGCGTCGACTTGCCGGCGCCGTTCTCGCCGACGATGCCGTGGATCGAGCCGCGCGCGATCGCCACGGAGACCGCGCGGTTGGCGTGAACGGCGCCGAAGCGCTTGTCGATGCCGATCAGTTCGACGGCGGGTGCAGCCGGCGCCGCGGGTGATGACGGCATGCCCGGCTGGCTACGGGCAGGCGTTGTCTTCGGTGTAGTCGTGGACCTTGATCGTGCCGCCGACGATGTCCTTCTTCGCCGCCTCGACCTTGGCCTGCATATCGGCCGTGATCAGCGGCTTGTTGTTGTCGTCGAGCGCCCAGCCCACGCCCTCTTCCTTGAGGCCGAGCACCTGCAGGCCCGGCTTCCAGGTGCCGTTCTGCGCCGTCTTGAAGGCGTTGTAGGTGGCGAGGTCGACGCGCTTCATCATCGAGGTCAGCATGGTGCCGGGCTGGATGTAGTTCTGGTTGCTGTCGACGCCGATGGCGAGCTTGCCGGCATCCTTGGCCGCCTGATAGACGCCGAGCCCGGTGCCGCCGGCGGCGGCGTAGACCACGTCGGCGCCCCGATCGAACTGGCTGCGCGCGAGTTCGCCGCCCTTGGTCGGATCATTCCAGGCGTCGTCCGTCGTGCCCGTCATGTTCTGCAGCACTTCGGCCTGCGGGTTGATGTACTTCACGCCCTGCACGTAGCCGCATTCGAACTTGCGGATCAGCGGGATGTCCATGCCGCCGACGAAGCCGACCTTGCCGGTCTTCGACGCCATGGCTGCCAGCACGCCGACCAGGAACGAGCCCTCGTGTTCCTTGAAGATGACCGATTGCACGTTCGGCAGATCGACCACGTCGTCGATGATCACGAACTTCACCTTCGGGAACTCGGCGGCCACGGTCTTCATCGCCGGCGCTTGGGCGAAGCCGGTGCCGACGATGATCGTGGCGCCGCGCTGTGCCAGCTTGCGCAGCGCCTGCTCGCGCTGCGTGTCGTTGGTGATCTCGAACTCGGCATAGCCGATGCCGCTCTCCTTCTTGAACTTCTCGGCCCCGTTATAGGCCGCCTCGTTGAAGGATTTGTCGAACTTGCCGCCGGTATCGAAGATGACGGCCGGCTTGAAGTCGTCGGCCGCCGCCGGAGCCGCAAGGGCGAATGCCGCAGCCGCGGCCATGATCAAACGTTTCATGGGTTTGGGTCTCCCTGTTTCTTGACCTTCCTGTCAAGAATAGCCCAAGGCGGCGAGACGGGGCCAGCCGGATTTGGCCTCTCGGGCGTGGTCATTGGGCTGCGATTGCGGCGCTCGCGCCGGCCCCGAAGCTCGGAAAGCGCCCGAAATCGAGGCGACGCCGTCACCCCGCTTCAGGGTGCCCGGGCTCCTGCGACCGGTATCGAAACGCCGTCATCAGCACGTCACAGATCGTCTCGACGAGCCGCACATCGGCGGGGCGCAGCACGCGCCGATAGCGCCCGACCCGCTGATCCGAAATGCCCTTGCCGAACCGGTCCGTGACATAGGCACTCCCGCGGGCGCGATCGGCCTCGAAATCGCGCAGGCTGTTCGCCCAGGCATGGGAAGGATCGAATCCCGACAGGTCGATGCCCGTCCAGGCCGAAAGCCTGCTGACCACCTCGTGCGGAACCGAGACCAGATCCTCGTAGCGAACGAAGTGCAAGCGGTCGTGCGGCAGCGCCCGCAGGCATTTCTGGTAGTCGCGCATGACGACGGCGGCAACGCGTCCGACATCGGCCTCGGTATGGTGACCCAGCGCGGCTTTCCCTTGACTGGCCTCGACCTCGAGCTTCGAAGCGACGATGTCGCGCGGATCGCGGACGCTGACGATCACACGGCAGTCTGCAATCAGATCGAGCGCATGCGCAGCATAGGGCGTGAACACCGTACTCTTGAGCACGAGGTGCGGCGGGGACCCATACCGCGCCCGTACCAGCTCGAAGAACTCCACGAGGGGCCTGCTGAAAAAGTCTCGCAGGGTGTCCGCATCGCTGAAAAACTGTCCGTTGTCGACGTGTTCGAACCGGTAGCGCGCATGACTGTAGGCGGTGAGGAGGTGCGAAAACAGATGGGTCTCGAACAGCACCGGATTCGTCTGCCGGCCCGAGCAGAGCACGCCGTAGAGCAGCGTCGTACCGCTGCGCGCGGCGCCGCCGACGAGGACGTAGGTCAAGGGCCGGCCGGCGCGGCGAGGCGCTGCCTGACGGCGGCCGGATCGATCCCGCCGGCTTGCATCTTGCTTTCCGCCTGCTCCTTCACCGCCGCACAGAACGCCGCCAGGAACGGATCGACGGCGCAGGGACCATCCATCTTGGTGTAGACGAGATCGTACTCGATCGGCTCCCAGGTCGCGAAATCGGCGAGATTGTGCTGCACCTGCACCTCCAGATGGTCGAGGGCGGTGGCGAAGCGGGCCTCGGCGGTCGCCTTGGCCTCGTACTCCTGCCAGAGGTCGTAGATCTCCCGGCCGGCGGCGGGATCGAGCGCGCCGCGGATCTTCTCGATGGCCTGCTGCTCGCGCGCGGCCTTGAGCCGCTTGCGCTCGCCCTTCTCGAAGAAGGGCACGTCGCCCACCTCGGCCTCGACCAGGTCGTGCACCAGGACCATCTTCAGGGTCTTCTCGATGTCGACGGGTCGTTCGAGATGGCGGTGCATCAGCAGGGCCATGAGCGCCATCTGCCAGCTGTGTTCGGCCACGCTCTCCTGCCGGCCGTTCGACAACCAGCTATGCCGCAGCTCGAGCTTGAGCCGCTCCGACAGGGCGAGGAAATCGAGGATGCGCGCAAGAGGATAGCAGCGATCATCAGCCGACACCTCTGTCGGCGACGCTGTGCCCGCCTGTTCGATCATCATGGGCTCCGGTAAAAATCCCGTATCGCGAATTCGCAGCAGGTGTTCACGGAGCACCGCCCGCATGCGGGTTAGGCGGTCGTGCTCCGCCGGTTCGGTGGCTAGATTGTGAACGTTGTCCGGATCGGCCGTGCAGTCATACAACGCTTCCGTGGGCTGCGGCTCGAAGAACTGCCGCTGCGTCGCATTCAGGGTGCCAGCCACGTAATGCAGCTCCCACTCTCGAATGCTCGCGAGTTGCCAGAGAAAATCGAGGTGCTGGCCCCAGGCGCGCTCAGGATAAAAATTCCGGATATAGCGGTAGCGTCCGTCGGTGACCGCGCGCACCAGATTATACCGTTCGTCCATGCGATCGGCAAAAACGAAGGAGTAATCCGGCGCGATCGTGCGAGCGGGGCCGGCAAACGCGCGGCCTTGAAACTGCGAGGGCAACGCCACTCCCGCGAGACTCAACACAGTCGGTGCGAGATCCACAAAGTTGACCAGTTCGGGATCGTGAGTGCCAAGCGCGACGGGAGCAAAGCGTGCGAATCTCTCGGGAAAATGCGCGATCATCGCGACGTGCGTGCCTTGGTCGTTGAGGAATCGTTTCGGCCCGGTCACAACGCCACCGTTGTCGGAGTAGTAAAACACGATCGTGTTGTCAGCGAGTCCGTCGGCCTCGAGTTCGGAGAGCACTTTGCCAATCGCGGCG
>Ga0137403_10003064_pt1 | contig 20155 bp, 15 predicted proteins | sample CZOMad2_1_16fung_FD_122057 | JGI IMG/M metagenome (GOLD analysis project Ga0137403, IMG submission 122057) | Vadose zone soil fungal communities from Angelo Coast Range Reserve, California, USA - CZOMad2_1_16fungal (Hybrid Assembly) | ecosystem: Environmental > Terrestrial > Soil > Vadose zone...
GACGTCGGGCAACCGAATAGTAGGACTGGGAGGATTCCGGTGGCACTGCCGTGGGAGTTACGACCACCTCCGCGCCGAAAGCGCGCAGGCGGCGAATTTTTTCGATGCTCATTTTGTCCGGGATCGTAAAGATACACTTGTAACCCTTTACTGCAGCAACAATCGCCAGTGCCACACCCATGTTTCCCGAAGTGGGCTCAACGATCGTGCCTCCCGGCTTGAGCAATCCCCTCCTCTCCGCGTCCTCGACCACCGCAAGCGCAATTCTGTCCTTGACGCTCCTTCCCGGATTGGACGCCTCGAGTTTCACACAGACCGTCGCGGAAATTGCGGCGGTAACATGGTTGAGACGGACGAGTGGAGTGTTACCGACGGCTTCCAGCACGTTAGCGGAGATCTTCGTCATTTCGATTCTCCCCGAATTTCAACAAGTGAATTGAGAACGTTTCTTCGCCTGTGACAGCCTCAACGCCAACCCTGCCGATCCAACTGGTTTGAGTATACTACACGTTTTCCGCATTTCTTTCACAGACTGCGAATTTTCCAAAACCTAGAGCGGTCTGGTTGCCGTTCTAAATAGGCGCTGCGAATAATGCGCCGCATCGACTTTCCCGGGCGATCGAAAGCTGCTTCCCTGACGCCGAGAAATTCCAACGGGTCGATGGCAGCCGCTTGGGCGTTCGAATAGTTCCAGACGTTCAAACCATTCGCCGACAAGCGGCAGTTCAAAAGTTCAATGTTCAAAGTTCAAGGTAAACGATCGTTAAGAATTTTACTGGTTCAAATCGTTCATACAAATAGGCATGAGGTAACAGGCAACAGTCAGAACATGAGCGTTCAAGGCGTTCAAACCATCTACGAGTTAACTGGTTCCAGTCGTGCCGAAGCTTACCTGTAACTTCCCAAATACTCCGATCCTGTCAGCCGATTGACTGCGAAAAGGCTTCGCAGAGGTGGTACTCTGGGTCTACCCAAGACAGGATCGTTGTTTATGGGGCTTATACGGAAGCCGTTTTCAGAGGCCGGAGCGGTAAAATACCCACGTTGGCGATTCCCAGATCTTCGGAATCGCGTGCTGACGCCGGCCGTGCTTCGAGTGCCTAACCACGAGGCATCTGGAAGCGCCTGCTCGGGAGCGTTATGGACACGCATGACCTAATGTTCGACCGATTGAAAGACTCTACTCGCACTCGTCCAGCTCCGGGTAGTAGCGAAAAATGCCTTCCTGATTGAAAGGTATCCGCCGCTCGGAGCTGAGATAAGAGGAGAGTCGAGGTCTGGCGGAGACGCTATCGTGCAGTGCGACCAGGCGTCGATACTTGGGTTCAAGTCGCGCCATCGCGCGTGGAAACGCGTAGCGCAGGCCGGCAATCATCTGAAACATCGAGAGATCGACGTAGGAAACTTTTTTGCCCAAAAGATATTCCGTTCCTGCGGGATTACGCTTCAGTATTCGCTCAAAGTAGGCGAGGTACTTCGGCATGCGCTCGGCTGTGAAATCGGCGGCGCGTCGTTTGGCTTCGGCTTTCTGCTCTTCGTAATAAAGGCCGCCTCCTATCGGATGGTGTGTGTCGTGGACCTCGGAAACCCAGTCGGCGATCGTCAATTGCAGCTGATGTGCCCAGAGGCGACTCAGTTCGGTTTTCGGAACGAGACTCAGTCGTGGGCCTAGATAGAGCAAGATATTGGCCGTTTGCGCGATCAGCAGCTTGCCCGCTTTGAGGAATGGCGGCGCAAACGGCGGGCGTGCAATCGATCGGTTTTCCATGAAGCGCGTCATTGCGGCCATGCCGTGTTTCGCCGCACGGGCGACGTCCACATAGTCCGCGTCGGCGTCCTCCAACGCAAGACGAACAAATTCGCCGCGGCCTTGAATGGACGGCCAATAGTAAAGCTCGTAACGCATCTTGGTGCTCCTTGAAATTCAGTTACGTGGCAACAGCATTCGACAATGCTGGTAGGGGCACGGCATGCCGTGCCCCTACACCCATCATCCCACGCTCCCCGCGTGGCTCGTTGAAGAATACTTTCGTCCACCAGACCGTCCCCAGACTCAGTTACTTGAGAATTTTCCGGGCAAACTCGCCGGCGGGTTCGCGCCATTCTGTGATGATGTCTTCACCGTAGAATCTGACTTTCTCGAACTCTTCCGGGGACGTCACATCTTTTGCGGCAGGCGTGTGAAACTTCGCCAGCCATTTGGTATCGACGTCAAAGCGGCGACTCCCTTGGGTGAGCGCCCGTCCGTAAAGATCCTGGCCCTCCTTGCCGAGGAGCCAGTTGATATAGACCTTCGTCGCGTTTGGATGCGGCGTGTTTTTCATCACGGCAACTGTGCCGAAGCCGTTACTGCCGCCCATACCTTCCTTGATGGAGCTCAATACTTTGATAGGCAGGCCGCCTTTGATGTAGGGATCGACGAAGCGTTGCGCCAATCCCAGCGCGACCGCGAGAGTGCCCTTGGCCAATCCCACCGCGAGCTGCTGGCCGTCGCGGTGGATGAATAGATTCTGATCGGCGAGTCTTTGCAAGAATTCTTTTCCTTTTGCTCTCATCAAATAGCCCCAGAGTCCCTGGCCCGCGCTCGGAATGCGCGGCTCGAACATACCGATTTTACCTTTCCACTTTGGACTCAAAAGATCATCGTACGAGTTAATTTCACCCGGTTTGACCAAATCGGAATTGTAAAAAGGAGGCACCGAGAAGTCGGCGGAGAATGAATAAATGAAGCGATTGGTCTTAACGTCCTCCCACATATGGCCGCCCCACCACTGGCGCGGATCTTTGACTTCCGGAAGAATCATATATTCACTGAACGGCGCGAGCATGTTCTCGTTCCTGAGCGGCTCCAAAGTCCCCGAGCCGCCGTGAAGAACGTCGAAGTAGCGGACTCCGGCTTTAAACTCGGCCATTGCTTTCCCGGCATTCTGCGGGCCGGGCGCCGAGATAAGTTCCAATTCAAGACCAAATCTGTTCTCGAAAGTATCTTTATACTGTTTTCTCAGCACCGCCGTTGGCGGGCCGCCGGCGACGACTTTGCTTTCCTTCTTTGCGGCTTCGACGATCTTTTTCCAATCCTCTGGTGCTTCTGCCGCTAGTGCGTTGCTGGCAAGCAACAACGCAATGACGATCAGCAAGCCCGGCGCTTGAGTTCTGCCAAATATTCCTCTTCTGAACATTAGATGCTTCTCCTCAATATTCCAGCCATTCACGCCGATGGTTTTATCTCGACTAGATGGAGGACAGCAAGTCTGGCCCGGTTAATTTAGAACACCAAACGTATTCCACAAGGCTCGGAAAACGAGATGGATCGAGTCAAAGGACCTAAACTCAGTCCCGCGGGGGGGCAAAGATCGACTGGAACTAGGATCCCTTGCGTTAGTTTGCAACGGTTGGCATGGGACCACGCGAGTGATAGACGTATTGGCAGGTCGAGGGCGGGGCAAAGAGAACGCCTGATGGAAACGTGCTTTGTTAGACCGGAATTTAAGAATAGCGAGTTTCGATCGCTCCTTCATCCGCCATTGTCGCTAGTGCGGCAAGACCTCACGTACTGCAAGCATTTCGGCTTTGCAGAGCCGCCTTTCAGCGGCACCTCTGATCCGCAATTTTTCTACAGTAACGCGGCCAATGAGAGAATACTTACTGCTCTGGCGCGCGAAATCGCGGGAAAGGGCGCGTTTGTCGCCGTTACCGGCGAGGCGGGAACCGGCAAAACAACGCTACTGAGGCGATTGATCGGTGACTCGGCAGACAAGATCGATTACATCTTCATTGGCGTTAATGCTCGCCTGAGCTTCATCGGGCTACTTCGCGAGATCCTAGAGGAAACGGGCGTTTCCAGCATTTCAACGGACCGAGAATCCTTGCTCAAGCAGCTCGATGGCTATCTACAGGAACGGCGCGCCAAAGACCGCGGTGTCGCATTGGTTTTCGACGACGCCCAGCCCATCAGCGAGGAAGTGTTGAAGGAGCTTCCGCTCCTATGCAGCTCTGAGGGCAAAGGGTTGATGTCGATTGTGTTGGCAGGTCAGCCGGGCCTTCAAGGCCGGCTCGCCCAGCTCAAATCACTCAAAGAGCGCATGACTCTGACGAAACGGTTGACCCCTCTTAGAAAGAATGACGTCGCTCCCTATATTGCATTTAGACTCAATAAGGTCGGATATCAGGGCGAAGAGCTGTTCGAGCAGCGGGCCATTGAGAGGATCATCGATTCGTCCGCCGGGGTTCCGCGGCTGATCAACGCGGTTTGCGATAGCGCTTTGCTGCGCGCCTATCGAGCATGCGAATACAAGGTCACTGCCAAGATGATTGATCAGGCCGCCTATGAATTGCGCTTGGGCGGGCATTTGCCGAGTATGGATCAGCGGACTGCGGCGGAAAGGATTCAACTGCGGAATCTTGAAAGAGCGTTTTTAGCCCCGCAAGTAAAAGCCGAGAGTCGAGTCAGTGATTCTGAGAAGGAAGAAGATGAAAGCCGGCCGATACAACCAATCCATGAATTGAAAAAATCGGGCCAGCATCACTATCAGTTCTCTAACGTCAAACGCTTGAGGTTATCAATCGGCGCCTTGATGATCCTGGTTATGTCGGCGTGGAGTTTCATAATGTTTTACCCGCAACAACGAAACGGTACAGGATCGACCGTTACCCAGCGCGAGAAGATCAAAGCAGAACCAGTCCATACGCCCCCTGAAAAAACGCGCGTTGAAAATAAAGCCGTGACAAAGGAGCCATTCCAGCCTGCACCCGCTTCCATTCCAAGTCTTGCAGTTGCCGAGAAGAACGAGAAGCGGAATGATCTGGCCGGCGCGAAAGAGCCGGTTGAAGGTCCGAGGGTCGGCGAAGTTGAGAGCCCGGCATCGGAGCAAATCTACCGGGTCAGCGGATCTTCATTCCTCCGAAACAAGCCTACAGCGGATGCGGAGATCATCGAGACTCTCCAGCCCGGGACGCGCATCGCGGTCACCAGCAGGTCCGGCGAATATTTTCGCGTGCGCTCGCTGAGTGAGGAAAAGATTTCGGGGTTTGTCCATAGAGAAGATGCGTTCTTCGAACGCATTCAATAGGCGCTTTGCGCACAGTTCACAAAAGAAATCGTTTCCCTGGTTTTCAGCGCGGCTTTAATTTGTCTACAAAGCGGTCATTCTCCAGTCCCTTGAGCAGGCTGTTATCAAGAAGCGCTTTCACGTCGACTCTCTTATCCTGACTGTGTTGATGAGTTCAAGCGCAAAGGTTTAGGATCAGTCGACTATTGCGGGTAGGGTTTTCGGTGGGGCCGTGAGTCTAATAGTAGGTCGGTGCGATTGGCCGGCTGCTCGCGATAGCAAGAGTTTTGCATCGGCTTGCGCGGTGGTTGGCAGGAGACCAGACAAGTGATAAACGTGCTGGCGTGTAGGAGGGCGAGGGTAGTAGATTAGATATGCGCAGCTATTACGTCGGTTGTTAGCCACCGCGAGATAAAGGGCCAGAGATTCGAGAGAAAGGCCGTATGTACAGCAAATATTTCGGCTTTGAAGAATTCCCTTTTAGCGTTAATCCCGATCCGCGTTTTTTTTATAGCAATGCAGCTTATCAGGATGTGCTCGCAGGTTTGGAGCATGGGATCGAGGCCAGGAACGGGTTTACTGTAGTTACTGGCGAGGCGGGAACCGGCAAGACGACACTGCTACATCGATTGGTTTCTAGTTCGGCAGGCACTATTGAATACGCCCTCATTATTAACCCGCGCTTGGGCTTCATCCCGCTCCTGCGTACTATTTTACAGAATCTTGGGCTGCCCAGCTCCTCAACGGACAGAGAGACTTTGTTGGAGCAACTCAATGGCCACTTACGTGAACAATTCACGAAGGGGCGTACCGTCGCATTGCTTTTTGATGAAGCCCAAAGCTTAAGCGACGAAGTGTTCGAAGAGCTCCGGTTGCTTTGCAATCAAGAGATTGACGGCGCAACGCTGACTTCGATTGTCCTGATGGGTCAGCCCGAACTTGAAAATCGCCTTGACCATTCGAGACTCCATCAGATCAAACAACGGATTACTTCAAGGCGGCGCCTGACTCCCCTTCAGGACCCTGACGTCCGTCACTACGTGGCATCGCGACTCGAACATGTCGGATATAAGGGCGATGAGCTGTTTGAGCCGGCCGCCATCGAGCGGATAATCAGTTGGTCAAGCGGGATTCCACGGCTCATCAATACTATTTGTGATAACGCTTTGCTGCTTGCATACCAGGCATCCGAACGTAGGGTCACGGCCGGTATGATCGATGAGGTTGCGAATCATTTGCGTTTGGTTGAGCGTCCCGCACGTGGGCACCAAAAAAACATTGATGAGGTTGCCAATCGATTGCGCTTGGTTGAGCATTTCCAACGTGCGAGCCAAAACAAGATTGATGAGGCTGGCGATCAACCGCGCTTCGTTGGCCGATCCCCAGTTGCAGAAAGGATTGATGCGGTTGCTAACCAACCGCGCTTCGTCGACGGGCCGCCAGTTGAGGAACCAAGAAACATTGATGAGGTTGCCAATCGATTGCGCTTGGTTGAGCATTCTCAACGCGCGAGCCAAGAAAAGATTGATGAGGCTGGCGATCAACTGCGCTTCGTTAACCGATCCCCAATTGCGGAAAAGATTGAGGAGGTCGCCGACCAACCACGGTTCGTCGGCCGGTCTCCGATTGAGGATCAAGAAAGGATTGATGAGATTGCCAATCAACCGCGCTTCGACGACCGGCCGCCGGTTGAGGACCAAAGAAAGATTGAGGAAGTTGCCGATCAATTGGGCTTAGACGACCGGCTCCCGATTGAGGACCAGAGAAAGATTGATGAGGCTGTCGATCCATTGCGCTTCGTCGACCATTCCCCAGTTGCGGACCAAGAAAGGGTTGACGAGGTTGTCAATCAGCCGCGCCTTGTCGGCGACTGGTCCTCAGATAAAACTGTGCCGGAAATCGAACAACCGCAGAAGTTAAACATAGCTTTTCCACTTAAGTCTGTAGAGGCGGGCAGTATAGTCGACGACAACGCTAGAGAGGCTAGTGACCAATTAATTCCTCGGATCTATCAGGCGATGACAGTAAGTTGGCGCAATTATCAACTTAGTAAAGTCAATCGACTGAGGATTTCGATCGGGGCGTTGATGATCCTGGTTGTGGTGGCGGGAGGTTTGGCTGTGTTTTATCCTCGGCAGCGTGAAGCCGCTGTACCGGGTAACCGCTACGCCGAAAATCTTTCGCGTGAGACAAATAAGACTGCCGTGCCGGCCGTGCCAGTCGATAATGTTAAAAATAACGGTGATGTCAGTACTAAAAAGATGGTGGAAGAGCCACCACAGCCGGTGTTGGCCACTCCGCCACCTTCATCCCGTGCTCTCGAAAACAGAGATCAGAATCGAGATACTCCAAAAAAACAAAAGATTGTCGAAGCTGGGAATAGTGGCAAAACGACTGATCCGGCGTCACAGGAGATTTATCGAGTCAGCGGAGCTTCATTCCTCAGGAAGAGGCCCGCAGCGGATGCCGAGATTATTGATACTCTAAAGCCCGGGATTCGCATCGTGGTTACAAATAGGTCGGGGGAATATCTTCGCGTGCGCTCGTTATCTGATGAGAGGGTTTCGGGTTTTGTTCATAAAGAAGATGCTTTCTTCGAACGTATCCGGTAATAGTTTTGCGTCCAAATTCACGGCCTTTCACCGGGGCTTCAATCTCTCTACAAACCCGTCATTCTCCAGTCCCTTGAGCAGGCTGTTATCGAAAAGCGCTTTTACATCGACTTTCGGTAGCGGCGGGCCCTGAATCTGCATCGCTTCCACCGTGGCACGGGCCGAGGCCTCGTCGATATAAGGGATGCGCGGCAAGTCAGGCACGAGGTCATCGTAAAACTTACTGAGCACCTCCGGGTCACGATGACGGGTGTATTTTGCGATCACTCTCATGGTCACATCGCGTTGAGATTTGACGTAGGCGAGGGCTTCGACATAAGCGCGCAAGAACGCGTCGACGGCATCGCGTCGCTCGCGCAAATATTTTTTCGGCGTCGCCGTCACAGTGATCAGTTGGCGGATACCCAGATCGCGAATGATCGAAAACTTTCTCAGTCCCTGCTTTTCCGCCGCATAGGTATTCGGCGCGGTTAGAATAGTGGCCGCGGCCTGTTTTCTGAGCACCGCCATCGCTCGTTCCGGTTGACCCGCCGTGCCGAACTGCACGAAGGTGACGTCATCCTTTTTCAAGCCGACTTGTTCCAGCGCTTTGAGCATGTAGCCGTAGGTCGGACTGGTGGGATCGAGCGCGATTCTTTTGCCGCGCAGATCTTCCAGGCGATTGATGCTGGGATCGGTCATCAGCACGTAATGGCCGACAAAGTTATATTGGGTGGCGACGAAAATACCGTCGCCTCCGCCTGAGACGAGTCGGATCAAACCTTCCGCGCCGCCTTGATAAAGTTGGATTTCGCCGGCCGTCAGAGCGGACATCATCACTCTGTTGCCTTGAATATAGGCCATTTTTACGTCGAGGCCGTACTTGGCGAAAAAGCCTTGATCGAAACCGACCCAGAGGGGCGCGAAGCTGCCACTGATGGCCGAATAGCCAACGTTCATAGTGGTGAGTTTCTTGTCTTGCGCGGCGAGAGGAAAAAAAAGGTTCAGGACAGAAAGAAAGACCAGCAGCGGACAAAAATTTTTCATCTTTTCACAATTCCGTTAGAATGAATTCTTGAAGCAGCAAGGGCGAGCAGCCGTGAGCGCGTCTGGTCTTACCGTACCGGGGTCGGCGATTGCAATAGTCACGGGTCAACGCTCGCGGAGTGGGTTGTTCAAACCACAACGACTATGCTACCACGACCGTACGAGGATCGGCATGCGGCGCACAGCATTTCAGATTTTTGCTAGCATTAGCTTCATTCTCGCATCTGTGTCGTTGTCGAGCCGCGTTCTGTCTCAGGAGCGGCCGCGGCTCAGGGTCAGCACGCTATTCATCGGCTCTTCTTTGTTGCCCTTTTGGATTGCCCAAGACCAAGGTCATTTCAATCGCGCGGGCGTGGATGTCGAGCTTATATCGATGCAGTCCAACCTCTCCACCAGCGCGCTTCTCGCCGGTGAAGTCGATGTGATCTTTGGCACCCCGCAAGTGCCGCTAACCGTGATGAGCGCCAAGAGTGCGCCGAATTTTGTTGCCATCGCCGCGTGGGCGAGCGCGAGCGAACACTGGTTAGTCGTCAATCCCGCGATCAAATCGGTTAAAGACTTGGACGGAAAAGTGCTGGCAACGAGCCGCCCGAAATCTGCCGATCACGGCTACGCTCTCATCATTCTCGAACGAAACGGCATCGACAGTCGGCGGGTAACTTTCTTGTCTACGGGCGGACAGGCGGGGCGGGTGGCCGCGATCGAGTCGGGCCGAGTGATGGGCTCGGTCGTGAATCGCTATTATGCTCTCATGTTACAAAGAAAAGGGTTCCGGTCCATCGAAAGGTTGGAGCGCTCGGATTATCCATTTCCGCCGTCGATTTTTGTCGTCGCGCGCGAAAGTTTACAAACCAAGCGACCCGCTTTGAGAGGTTTCTTCACCGCATTGATCGAGGCCACGAAGAGACAGAAGAGCGACAAGGAACTGGCATTAAGGCTCATTCGCAAAAACTTGCGTCTCGATAACCCGGAGATCGTCGAGACGGCGTACGAAGACGGGCTGACGGTATCTTACCCGTATTTCACTGAGCGGCAGTTTCAAGTGAGTTTGGATCTCTTGAGCAAGAGCTTGGGGCAGCCGGTAGAGCTCTCTTATCAGCGAGTTGTAGATCACAGCCTCGTGGAAGAAATCGCGCGCGCCGGTGGATTGTAGATGACATCATTGATGTCTCTCACCGGGGAGGGCCAGCCTTGAACCGAAGTAAAAGTTTGCCATGCCGGCGAACGCCGGCATCCAGGTTCGTTTCGGTCAAGTTTAGAACCGCCTGGATTCCGGCTTTCGCCGGAATGACCGCGAATAAGAGGCGACTTCCAGTCAACGAATTTGGAACCCATCAACTTGGAGCAGAGGGTTGTTTAGGTTAGCCTTATTGAGGAAGAAGCTATGAGTAATCTACCTCTTATCATCGGCTTGAGCGCTTCGCCTTACACGCAGGCTTTGTTTGACGGAACGGTGCGAGCAAAGGGGATCGAGCTCGAGCTCCAAACGCGCTTCGGCGATGGCTTAGACAACGTCGGCGCGCGCCACCGTGAAATCATCGCGGGAAAAATAGACGGCGGAGAGCTGTCGATTTCGTCTTACATCCTAGCGCGGCTGAGAGGCGTGCCGCTGATCGCACTGCCGGTTTTTTTGTCGCGCCGTTTTCGCCTGCGCTGCATGTACTGCCGCGCCGATTCGCCGTTGCAACACCCAGCGGAATTGGCCGGCAAGAAAGCCACAGTGCATCGCTTCAACGCGACCACGCCGGTGTGGCTGAAGGGAATATTGCAGAACGAATTCGGTGTTAAGCCCAAGGACATCGAGTGGTATGTAGCTGAGCCGGACATCGCCGAGGAAAGTCTGCGGCCGCCGCCGTCCGACGTGCGAGTTAATTTTGTTTCTCCACCGCGAACCCGCGAGCACGCGGTCGAATTAGTCGAACAGGGTGAGATCGACGCCGCGCTGGAACCTTATGCAAAGAGCATCCTTCAGCCGTGCAGAATCTCTTCGCGGCACTGAAAGAGGCGAACACAATGGCGGACCGGTATCGCGATGAAAAACAAAAGCGTGAGGCCGCGTGGGAAAAAGAGGTAATGGGAGAGGAATTTCACTATAGCTTGCGAGAAGGCTGCGCGCGCAGATCGCTGGAAACCTTGATGGAGTATCAAGTCCAGCAGGGCATTCTCGATCGAAAACCGAAGATCGAAGATCTTTTCATTGCTGAAACGCTTAATCTGTGAGACTGAAGGGAGCAAGGCACGGCTATGGTGATTCGTGCGTTTTGGTTTCTCATCGCGACGGTCTTCATTCCCGATGCAACGATCCACGCGCAGTCGCCAATCAAGAAAGTCCGGATGGGCATTCAGTCGACGAATATCGGCTTTCTGCCGTTTCACGCCGCCTTCCACAGGGGATTCTATCGCGAACAGGGAATTGAATTGGAAACGATTTTCATGTCGACACAGGCGGTGAATGCGGCCTTCATCCGCGGCGACATCGACTACAGCGCGGCGGTTAACGGCATCATTCAGGGCATCGTGCGCGGCGCGCCGGCCAAAATTCTCGCGTGCGCCGTCGACCGGCCGCTGCAGTCTTTCATCGTCAGAAAAGAGATTCGAACGCCCCGTGATCTCAAGGGCAAGAAAGTCGCGGGCAGCACGACGGGCGGGACGGCAACGTTAATGGCCGACGCCGCGCTCAAACACTTTGGCCTCGATCCGGGACGCGACGTTAGTGTCCTTCCGCTTAGAGGCAACCGGCTGACGGCTTTGGAGAGCGGAGCGGTGGACGCGGCGCTCCTCGGCGTGCCGGAAAATATCATCGCCATGGAGAAAGGCTACGGCGAACTGCTTTTCTTGGGCGACGTTGTTAATTTTCCTCAGAACGGTTTCGGTGCTTTAGTGAAAAGGATTCAAGACAACCCGAACGAAGTCTACGCCATGGTGCGCGCCACGTTGCGAGGATTTATCTTCAGCCTGGATCCGCGAAACCGAGAAGACGTCATCAACATCATCATGAAGCAATGGCAGCTTAACGACCGACGGCTCGCGGGCGAGATGTTGAAGCAATTTGGCCGCGGCATCATTCGCGATATGTCGGTCAAAACCGAAGGCATGCAGCTGATGATCGACCTGGTGCGTGAAGATTCCAAAGTCGCTCAGCCGTTCACGGTTTCTCAGGTCGTCGACTACAGCTTTCTCGAAAAAGCCCGCCGCGATCTCAACGTGCCGCGGGCGCAGTAATGAATGTCGGTTTCACGGAAGCGAAGCATAGCACGCCTACGCATGGAAAAATGGCTTTCACTGCGAAATTGCAATGAAGTTTTCACCACGAAGGGCCCCCACCTCTTTCCTCCCCCGCGTCGCGGGGTAGGATGAAGGAGGGGGTCAACTCTTCGCGTCCTTCGTGGTGGAAAAGTTTTTCTCATGGCAGAACGTAAATCATCGGTGGACGTCCTAATCGTCGGCGGCGGCAACGCGGGGTTGTGCGCTGCGATCACTGCGCGCCGAGCAGGCGCACGAGTGCTCCTGCTCGAGAGCGCGACGAAGGATTTTCGCGGCGGTAACAGCCGGCACACGCGCAACATCCGCGCCATGCACAAGGCGGCCACGGCTTACCTCACCGGCCCGTACGACGAGGAGGAGTTCTGGGACGACCTCCTGCAAGTAACCGGGGGCGAGACAAACGAGCATCTCGCCCGGCTGACGATTCGCGCTTCGGAGGAGCTCGGAGAGTGGATGCCGGCGAACGGCGTCCGTTGGCAGGGTTCGCTGCGCGGCACCCTTCACTTGGGGAGGACCAACCTGTTCATGCTCGGCGGTGGCAAGGCAATGGTAAACTCCTACTACAACGCCGCTTCCAGGCTCGGCGTAGAGGTTGCCTACGAATCAGAGGTTCGCGAGCTCAAGATAGGTGATGGAGAGTTCATCTCGGCGGTAGCGATTTGCAATGGGGCAACTCATGAGTTCAACGCGAATGCCATCGTCGTTGCCTCGGGCGGATTCGAAGCGAACATTCCCTGGCTGAAGGAGTACTGGGGAGAAGCGGCCGACAACTTCATCATCCGCGGCACCAAGCATAATCAGGGACAGATGTTAAAGGAACTGCTCAAGCACGGCGCGAAGCCGGTTGGGAATCCGCGTGGCTGCCACGCCGTGGCGGTCGACGCGCGGGCGCCGAAGTTTGACGGCGGTATCGTCACGCGTCTTGACAGCGTGCCGTTTGGCATCGCCGTCAACAAAGAAGTCAAGCGATTCTATGACGAGGGCGAGGATTTCTGGCCGAAGCGCTACGCGATCTGGGGCGGGCTCATCGCGCGACAACCTGATCAGATCGCGTATTCGGTCGTTGACGCCAAGGCGCTGCCGCTTTTCATGCCCTCCGTGTTCCCTCCAGTCAAGGCTGGCTCGATCCCAGAGCTGGCCTCGGCCCTGGGTCTTGATCCAGCGGTGCTGGTGGCGGTCGTAGATAAATTTAACCGGGCGGTGCGACCGGGAGCATTCGACCCGAGAAGCCTGGACTCCTGTCGGACCGAGGGACTCCATCCGCCGAAGAGCCACTGGGCACGGGCGATCGACACGCCACCTTACTACGGCTACCCTTTGCGCCCGGGCATTACGTTTACTTATCTGGGCATCACCGTGGACGAGCATGCGAGGGTCGTCATGCAGGGAGACCGGCCGGCAAAAAACATTTTCGCCGCCGGTGAAGTGATGGCCGGCAACATTCTCGGAAAGGGATATTTGGGTGGATTCGGGCTGACCATCGGTTCCGTCTTCGGCAGAATCGCCGGTCGAGAGGCGGCGCGTTATGCTACCGCCTGAATTGCTCCAAGAAGGCGAGCGGCAGATGACGATTTGCAACGCCTGCCGCTACTGCGAGGGATACTGCGCGGTTTTTCCGGCGATGGAGCTACGGCGAAATTTCACCAAGGCCGACCTGACCTATCTCGCCAACCTGTGCTTCGATTGCCGCGACTGCTACTACTCCTGTCAGTACGCGCCGCCGCATGAATTTGCGGTGAACGTCCCTAAGCTTATGTCGCAACTGCGCGTGGAGACGTATAGAGAATTCAGCTCGCCGGCGATTTTCTCTGCTCTGTTCAGAAAAAATGGACTGGCGGTGAGCCTAATTACTTTCGCCGCGCTGGCAATCATAGTGCTGCTGGTGTTGGGCTTGAAAGGGCCGGGCATTTTATTCGGAATTCATCTCGGCGAGGGCGCTTTCTACCGCGTGGTTCCCTTTCTCGCAATGACGATACCGGCACTCGCGATGGCGCTCTATGGACTTACGGTTCTGCTCATGGGCATGGTTCGCTTCTGGCGCGAGACGCAAGGTCATTTGTCGGAGATGATCAGCCTCAGCGACCTCTGGCGCGCCACAAAGGACGCCTTCGGTCTCACCTATATGAAGGGGGGCGGAGCCGGCTGCAGCTATCCTGATGCGAGTTTCACGTATTCGCGACGATGGTTTCACCATTTGGTCTTCTATGGTTTCCTGCTCGACTTCGCGTCGACCAGCGTCGCGGCATTTTACGATCACTTCTTCGGTTGGCAGGCTCCTTATCCACTTTTTAGTGTGCCCGTCGTGCTGGGAACCGTCGGCGGGATTGGCCTTGTCATCGGCACGAGCGGACTAATGGTTCTGAAATACCAGAGCGACCGCGACCCGGCTGAAGCGAAGATGTTGAGCATGGATGTGGCGTTTCTTGCGCTCCTATTCTTCACCAGCCTGACCGGATTAGTATTGCTTGCGCTCCGTGACACGGCGGCGATGGGAACGCTTCTAGTGATTCATCTGAGCGTCGTTGCCGGCCTGTTCATCACAATGCCATACGGCAAATTCGCACATGTGGCTTACCGCTATGCGGCACTGGTGCGGTACGCAATCGAGCAGCGGCGCACTCATTCCGTCAATCCATAGCTGGGGAGACATCAAAGTTTCAGCGAATAGGAAAATTGCAGATCGCCGACCAGAGATGAACTGTATGAAAACGATCGTAGCCGTTTTGATTCTATATTTCCTCGGATTTGGCATCGAGTTCACTTTCGCCCAGGCTTTTTATCAGGGCAAAACCCTCAACGTCGTTCTCGGCGGACCGCCGGCCGGATCGGCGGATCTAAGAACACGGGCCGTGGTCAATTTTCTGAGCAAGCATGTCCCGGGGAATCCCACCATTATCGTGCAATATATGCCGGCCGGCGGTGGACGGCAGGCGGCGAATCACGTCTATAAAGTCGCCAAGCCCGACGGGTTGACCGTCGGCAGTATGGGCGCTGCGCTGGTCGCCAACGCGGTGCTGGGCGAGCCGGGAGTGCAGTATGATATCGACAGGTTCATTTATTTGGGGACGCCCGACAGCGCGCAGCACTATCTGTTCATTACGCACCGCGATGCCGGTCTGAGTAATTTGGAAAAACTGCGCGCGACGCCCGGCGTGCGTATCGGCGGCCAATCGGTCGGACATCCGATTTACATCACCGGCCGGGTTTTCGCGTATTTCATCGGCATGAACGATGCCAAATTCGTCACCGGCTACACCGGTCCGCAACTCGATATTGCAATCACGCGGCGTGAAGTGGACGCGCGGGTGACCACCGGCGAAACCATGCTGGTTCGTTCGCGCGAGTGGCTGGAAAAGGGGCTCGTCGACATTCACGCCGGCATTGAAATTCCCAAGGGTAAAAAGAACCAGCGCTTCACCTCGTTACCGGAGCTAGAGAGTTTCGCCAAATCGGATCGCGAGAAGAAACTCGTGGAAATGTTTCGTGCTTTCCGGCTCGCCGGCCAGAATTTCTTTTTGCCGCCGGGCACGCCGAAAGACCGCGCGCAGATCCTTCAGGATGCGCTGCGCAAGACGCTAAGCGATCCCGAGTTCGAGAAAGAATACGAAAAAATCACCGGCGACACGCCTTCGCCGCTGACGCCCGAAGCACTGGAGAAGGTTATTAGAGAACTGCCCCGGGACCCCGTCGTGGTCGAACTCTTCAACAAGCTAGCTGGTGCCGATCCTCTGCCAGTGCGCTGACACGGTCACAGTCGAAGCTGCGGTACTCGCCGTTATGCCGGTGATAAATCCGCGGCTGATATGGTCTTCCGCAAAGAATCCAAGCCGGGGTTTCGTAACCTGCCGTGATGGACCTCAACCCGAATAGCCAGCCTATTTGGTGAATCCGATTGGACCAACCCGTAAGAAGAATTACCCATCACCGTATGATTTTGTCTCACAACTAATGCGCTTAGATTCGCTGATCAGGCGGATTACATTTCGTTAAAGTCGAGCGAAACCATTTCAAGCCGTTGATTTCGCTTCACTGTTAATAAGTCTGTTAACAAGAGGGCACATATTTTGCTCCAATCACTAGTAAACGAGAGGAGGTGAATTATGAAAAACCGCGCGTGTTTAATAAGCGTGCTCTTACTATTCTTCACACTTGGATTCGCCAGCCTGGCGGCCGCTCAAGATTCCCCTCAAAAGAACGAAGGAAAAGCAACAATCGAAGGGAAGGCCGGAGACACCAGCTTTGATTTGCGAGTTCAGGGCGGAGAAGAGAAACGAGGACGTCAGGGTCCGGAAGGCATGCCCGGACGTGAAGGACCGGCGGGTCAGCCGGGACAACCTGGACCGCAAGGACCATCAGGGCCATCTGGCGGAACAGTCATGGGTATGGACCCGACGGTCGCGATGCTTGTGGGATTGGGCGTGCTTGCGGTAGTCATCGTTGCCATCGTTGCGGCTTCGCGCAGCAGAGACTAAGTCTTAGCCAGTCGGCCGGAACCGGCCGAAATTCGGCTTCTGAATAGTGGCCAACGGCACTAAGCCTGCGATCGCTCCCGAGTTGGAAGAATTTCACGCTCGGGGGCGATCGGCGTTTTTGATGCGGATTTGCTTCTGAGAATCAACTCAAAATGACTCTTTAAAACCGAGCCTGTGGACGGCACCGCCATAATATTGTTCGGATCCGCGATCACTTCCATCACCTGGAAGCCGTTCTCCCCCAAGTCTTTGTAACCGCGGAAATAGCTATCTCTAAATCCGAGAATGTGACCGAACTCGTGTGCCAGTATCCGTGGCGCGATCGAGTGCGGTCCCAGAACGATTGCGTAATCCTGGACGTGGGTTGTAAGGGCCCCCGTGGTAAGTATCGCCGCGCCCGGAGGAAATCGCCGTAAATGCTCGAGGATGTCTATCCCTTGGCCCCTAATCGGTTTTTCGGAATCCGCATATAAAAGATCGGTTGAGATGTATTTGATATCGAGGTCGACGCGGAAGAAGTTTGTGCCATCGCGTACTTGCCACGTAGACTCAATGACCCGCTTTGTTGCGGCGACGAATACCTGATCTTCTATATCGGTGTATAAAGGGACGCGAAAAATCCACTCGTGTGGGCGATGTTCTACGCTGACGAAGCCGGGCGTCCGAATACGGCGGGTTGCCCCATTGATCCGATTGGTAAGCAACGCTTCGCGTGTTCTTAGGTCATTGGTTATCTGCACCAACCCGAGCGGCGCCTGGAACGGTTTCAAAGAAACTGAAAACTTGCCGAAAGCGGCATCGAGGTTTCTTAACCCGTCAAGGATTCCCTGACGTTCGAGCACTTCGTTCTGGAGCGCTGTCTCGAGGTCATATCCCGCGCGGTCTGCAGCAATGGCGGCCTGCCAAAAACGATTGTACTGGACATGTGCGTCGATATTCCTCTGCTGCTCGCCCATTCGCTGAAATTCGGACGCGAGTCTTTCGAAGATGATCCTGCTCTGCCTTCCGCCAAGAATTTTAGCGCGGCGAAGTTCTGCTTCGTGACGGACGATCTCCTGCCATGCCTGATCGATCAGTCGGTCCGTCCATGGCCAGCTATACGCAATAGTTCGCGCGCGCAAGGGCGCCTTCGGCGACGGGACGGGCAGTATCTCGGGCAAAATCTGATACCCATGTCGTAGCGGGGGAGCAGCCCGGACGAGCTCAACCACATCCGGTGCACTAGCTCTTAACGCGCTAACGAGGGAGTTGTGATAACCAGCGAGGCGCTTGCTGTAGATCTGATAATGATCCTGAACCTGGTTGCCCCGTTGAATGTATGCGGTGGACGGCTGCTTGTGGTGGATGTCGGATGGGTTGTGACCCGGTTCGAGCAGACAGAAAAATAGGGCTCCGATCGAAACGAACGACGCCGCAGTACGTGGAAGCTTCAGTTTAACACTCCAAAATTCCCCCGAGCCTACACTGATTTAAAGTCCGGAACAAGAACCTCGACGTCCTCTGGCGAAGTGGAAATTAAAATTTGGAGGGCACGCGCACGCAAACCGCGCGCTATGAATTATCCATGCACCCAGCGGTCGACATCGATCTCGTAGCCTTTATCCTGCGAGATGTCGAACGGATTGCGATCCGGATCGAAGCCGCGGTACTCGGCCATCGGCCGGCTGCTCGGTCGCTGGCTGACGCAGCCTTCCGGCAGCGAGTCGAGAAAATGCTGGATGTCATTGACCAGCCAGCCGAAGTGGTTGAGACCGTCCCTCGGGCTTTCCCTTTCATTCATGTCGCGGCGCGTGCGATCCGGCAGGATCGCCATTGCGGTGGCGCCATCCGCCGCCCAGCGCACCACGCGGTTTTGCGCACGGATTTTTTTGCTGGTAGTCGATTCGCGAAACCCAAAAACGTTAACGTAAAAGTCGAGCACGTCGTCGTTGTTCGGTACGCACACAGCGAGATGGCGGATACAGGGAAAAGTTCGCTCGACGCTCGGCGTGTGAAACTGATGCGTGGAAAGAGTTACGGACTGGCCACTGGGATCGGTGACGCGATAGTCGCCATGAAAAAGGCCGCCCTCCTCTTGCCGAATATCCGCCGTGGGAGCGAAATCCCTGAGCCGCGTTTCGACTCGACCGATGTCTTCGATGGTGACGCCGAAATGGCTGATGCCGAGCTCTTCGGCGCCGTCGCGCCGTTTGAGAATCGATATATTGTAAAAACCATCGGTGAGCGCGATATCTCCCGCATCCGAGCGTCCGAGCTCGCGCATTGAAAAATAGTTGGAGTAAAAACGCGCCAGGTTTTCCGGCTGGTCGCTGACAATGGCAAGATAACGAATCTGTGAGTCCATGGTCGTTTCTCCTTTGACTGGGCGGGACGTTACCACTCCGTCGCCGGTGGCGTCAACGCGCAATGAATTGGAAAAATGCGTCGCTTGCGCTATGAGGCAGAAGAGTATGGACATGAAACCTGTGGCGGTCGGCGTGCTGATAACATTCCTCGTCTCAATTTATTCGCCAGCGTGGGGCCAAGAAGGCGCCGGCTTGAAAAAGATTCGCATCGGCTTGCCTAACCGTGGGGTGCCCAATCTCGGGTTAATGGCCGCCCAACGTTACGGCTTCTTTCGCGCACAGGGATTGGATGCGGAGTTGATCGTCATGCGGCCCAGCATCTCACTCCAGACCTTGATGGCTGGAGATCTGGATTATTCAACCGTTCTCGCTTCCGCGGCGCGCGCCAGCGTGAGCGGCCTGCCGATGCGTATCCTCATGGCTCTGACTGTCGGACAGGATTTTTCACTTGTGGTGCGCCCTGAGATCCGGCGTATGGAAGATCTCAAGGGCAAAACGCTGGCAACTTCCGGAGTAGGCGAATTTACCGATGTCGGTGCGCGGCTGGTGCTCAAAAAATTTGGTTTGGCGCCCGAGGCGGATGTGAAGCTCCGGGTGCTCTTCGGTAACCACCCGTTGAGATTGAGCGCTCTGCAAGCCGGACAAATTGATGGAACGATTATGACGATGCCCTACAACAAGATGGCGGTAAAAATGGGCTTCAGGGAACTCGTTCATCTGCGCGAATTCGTCAAGACGCCTCAAGGCGGCTTGGTGACGACGGCGCAAAAAATCCGCAGCGAGGCTGATACGATTCTGCGCACGATCAAAGCCGCGCTGACGGCGAACCGCTTTTTGAAAGCCAACAAGGGCGAGTTCGTAAAACTCTTGGCAAAGGAGTCCGGGGTTCATGACCCAGTAGTGGCCGGTTTGATTCACGAAGAAATCGTCAAGTTGTATTCAGACACCGGTTTAATTTCGGATGAAGCCATGCAGGAATTCATTGCCACTTCGAAAGAAGTGCTGAAAACGTCGCGGGATGTTTCTTTCGCGGAAATCGCCGACTTCAGTTTCGCGCGCAGGGCATCGAGCGAATTGCGGTAGGATCAGTGATCCTTGCCGAACGGCAGGGGTAAAGTACAGACGGACAGAAGAAAAAGGATTTTGCCGATTGGCATAGCTGGCGGGGCCGGCCTCCGAAAAATTTGCGCGGGCCGGGAAAACTTTTAGGCAAGTAAGAGGAACACAAAAAACTTTCTTCACGCCGGAACGCCACGTGGCGCGGCAGAGTCTTTACAGCTTATTTGCCAGGCTTGTAGGCCTTGGCCTCGGCAACGATCTTGCCGGCATCGAACTGATTGATCTCGTCGATCAACTCGTTGGTGATCAGATCCTTGGCCTCGACTTTC
>Ga0137403_10000927_pt2 | contig 20154 bp, 16 predicted proteins | sample CZOMad2_1_16fung_FD_122057 | JGI IMG/M metagenome (GOLD analysis project Ga0137403, IMG submission 122057) | Vadose zone soil fungal communities from Angelo Coast Range Reserve, California, USA - CZOMad2_1_16fungal (Hybrid Assembly) | ecosystem: Environmental > Terrestrial > Soil > Vadose zone...
TGTGGCCGGCGGACGGCAAAGTCGTGTGGTCCTGACGCCCCGACGCTGGCGTCAAGTTTGCGGAAGGCAACTTCCGCAGGCGACGGTGGCAAGAAAGCCCGGTCACCGGGGAGAGCGCGCTATAAGCCGCTAAAACCATTGCGCAGGGAAGGCCGGGTATTCCGGTGAACCTGTGGTGACTACGCTCGTGTGCTTTGTTTCATTTTGCACGCGAGGCCGCGGGTGCGTCGTGCACCCGGCTTTCCCTGCGCCCTCTGTTTTTTGAGGGACAAGGTTCACACACAACTCGGGCGCTATGCGTTGCGAGAGCGCGGAGTCGTGTACTCCGTCGTTCCGGGATGGTCCGAAGAACCAGACCTCAGATGCGCAATTGCGCATCGGGGAATCTCGAGATTCCGGGCTCGATGCTCCGCATCGCCCTGGAATGACGATCGTGCTGTTTGAAATTCGAATCCGAATGCCTAATCCTTGCGGAACACGATCGAAGCCATCCAGCCGGTCATCAGTGCCATGAAGGCGACGACCAAACCGTAGGTGAAGCCGTTCTGGCGGGCGTTGGTGGCGACGAACTGTTCGAAGCCGACCTTGACGATGTCGAACGCGGTTTCGGTTCGCGTGATCAATGCGCCGTCGGAAAACAGTTTGATGTCGACCTCATAGGTTCCGATCGGCACTTCCCCCGGAAGCGGAATGCCGGTGCGAAACAACGTCGGTGTCAGGAAGGTCACCGCGGAGGTTTCCTCCCGATAAAGTCCGTGTTCGGCGCGCAGCCGCACGAAGGCACTGCGGAACGGATCGTTCGGCACGACGTCGGCGTAATCGGTTCCCACGCGCTGGGTGAGGAGCACATTGTTGAGACCGAGCTGCTGGCGCCGCTGGACTTCGGGGGAAGCAATGGCGTCGAACGGCCGGTTGGAAAACAGCGCGAGATAGGTCGGCACCTTGAGAAACTCGCGGTAGTCGGTGTTGATCCAGATGCCGAATTTGCGTTCCTTGCGGCGCGTCACCATGTCCGCGCGCGGACCGATGACGCTCACCACGAGGTCGTAGCTGGTGCGGGAGGCGGGCGTTGTTGCGTCCTTCTCGACCGAGCCGAACAGCACCAGTTCCTCGCCGGAATAGTTTGGCGTCACGGTGACACGGTGGTTCGAGACCGACGCGATCAGCCGTTCCGCGCGCGCCGGCGATGCAGCGAAAGCCATGCTCAGCACGAGCATCATTCCGAAGGTAGCGAGTGAACGGCGTTCGATCATCCGTTGCCTCCGGTTTCCCGGATGATGAACAGATCGTCGGGACGGATCACCAGCTCGATCGCAAAGCGGATCCCGACCGCGAGAATCAAGAGGCCAAGCAACAGCCGCAGATGCTCGCCGCGAATCTTCTGGCCGGCCCGTGCGCCGAATTGCGCGCCGGTTACGCCTCCGACCATCAGAATCAGCGCCAGCACCGCGTCGACCAGATGATTGGTAACGGCGTGCAGCATGGTGGCGAACACCATGGTGACCAGCGTCAGCACCATGGAGGTGCCGATCACGGTAGAGGTCGGCACCCGCAACAGATAGATCATGATCGGAATCAGAATAAAGCCGCCGCCGATGCCCATCACCGCGCCGATAAAGCCGATGACCAGGCCGACGGCGACGACCGGGATGACCGACAGATAAATCTTGGAGCGCTTGAAGCGCATCTTCAGCGGCAGGCCGTGGATCCAGCCGTGGCTGCCCGAACGCCGCAGCGGAATGACAACGCCGCGCCTTACGCGCAGGATAGACCGCAGCCCTTCCCAGAACATCAGTCCGCCCACGGCGGTGAGCAGCACCACATAGGACAGCGCAATCATGAGGTCGAGTTGGCCGAGCGAGCGCAGCAGCGTGAAGGTCCACACCCCGAGCGCCGTGCCGATCGTACCGCCGCTCAAGAGAACCAGTGCCAGCGCCGGATCAATGGCACGGCGGCGCCAATAGGATATCGCACCGGAAAACGACGAGGCCGCGATGTGGCTGGCGACGGAAGCGACCGCAACCGCGGGAGCGATGCCGATGAAGATCAACAGCGGCGTCATCAGAAACCCGCCGCCGATGCCAAACATGCCCGACACGAATCCAACCGCCGCCCCCATCGCGAGGATGAGGAAAATATTGACCGGAATATCGGCGATCGGAAGATAAAGCTGCACGCGCGTCGTTTCGGAATGAGCCGTGAGGCTGGCCGAAACCGCTCATGGCATGGTTTCTTTGGGAGTGCGGATCAAATGCCGCGCTTCTGCTTAGCCGAAATCGTCCACGGGTGGGACTAAAGAATCCGCCAGCGGCCGCTTTTTTGCCGCCTGCAGCCCTGCATTTTCCAACGTGGTGAAAAATTCAGATTAATGGCTGCCGGTTCAATGCTTCCCAACGGGATCGGTGATGAGATTCATCGCTGAGGCTTCCTGAGGGGCGAGCCAGCGGACATCCCGGGTCTGCGACATCGCCTCGACGATCGCGGAGGACACGCCCATCTTGGTCATATAACTCAGGACCATTCCGGCGGTGCGCTGGGTGTCGGCGACAGGGTCGCGACCGGGCGCGGATGTCACAAATCGATGGACCCCCAACACCGAACCCTCGGTGCCATAGCGGGGCCTGCCACCGGCATAGACGAGCACACAGGCGCTGGCACAAAATGATCGCTTGATCTGGCCGGAAGCGTCAGCGACGCCAACCGCGGTTGCTAGCCCGCGCGATCGGATGATCTCACCCATGATGATGGCCTGGTCCACATCGCCGCCGGGAGAAGACAGCAATACGGCGTCGCCCGCGACCAGATGGGCTTCGTCGAGCCTCTCGCGCAACCAGCTTGCCGTCGCGACGCCGATCCTGCCGGTGATCGCCAACGCCGGCCGGCCCCGAGCTGAGCCGTCGAGGTCGACTTTTGCGATCAGCGAGGAAGTCATGCTCGGTGAGAGATAGGACTCCTTCCAATAGGCCCACGCCTCGGGCCGCGAAAGGTCCCTGTAGGCGCGGATGCCAAAGCCGGCCATCAGGAGAATAAAAAGGGCGACCGACCGGATCGGCCGCCGCCTGCGGCCGACGCCAACACGCGCCGCTACCGTAGGCTGGCTGGTTAGCGCGCGCGGCGGCGCAACCCAAGGCCCTGTCGGCGACCTGCGGAATTGACGTCCTTCGTCCTGACGATCATCGACCGGCAAGCGATCCTCTTGGTGGTGCCTTTTGGGCGTGAGAGCCGCGCATGCGAGGGCGTCTTATCTATACGCCTTTCGTTGCTGAGGTACATGCCAGCGGAGCCGGGTGGCCCCGCCTGCGGCACTAGTGCGCGGCGGCGGTGCGCTTGGTCGGCGTCGGCTTTGCGGCGGGTTTTGCGGTGTTGGCCTGCGCCGGCGCTGAGTCCCATCCGCCGGCGGGGCTCGCCACATTGACGGCGTCGTCGGGCTGTGGCTCCGGCGTAAACGTCTGGATCGCGAGGTTTGCCGCAGCAAGCGACTGGGCGTCGAGCCGCTTTGCGATATCGTCGCGTTTGCGACCGGCGTCCGCATCGCCCTGGGCCGCGGCCAGGTTGAACCATTTGAAGGATTCGGCAAGGTTCTGTTCGACGCCGATGCCGCGGGCATAGAGAATGCCGAGGTTGTACTGGCTGTCCGCGACGCCGCGATCGGCGGCCTTGCGGAACCATTGTACCGCGTTCTTGTAGTTGGCGCCCAAGCCGCCGCCGTCGGCGTCGAGCACGGCGAGATTATGCATCGCCTTGGCGTTGCCGCGTTCGGCGGCCTGCGTGTAATAGCGCCGCGCGATGTTGACGTCCTTTTTCACGCTCAGGCCCTTCTCGTACAGGGTCCCGAGCCTGAAGATCGCCGGCACCACGCCGGCCTGCGCCGCGCGGTCGTACCATTTCGCGGCTTCGTCGAAATTCGGAGCGACGCCTTTGCCTTCGGCGAAGCGCACGCCGAGCTCGTAGGCCGCGGTCGGATCGCCCTTGAGGGCGGCGGTGCGAAGCACCGGTCCGCCGATCGCATCGGGGACTCTTTCGGTCGGCGGAATCGGGATCAGGGCAAGCCTGCCACTGCCTGGCGTAGCCTGCACGACCGGAATGGTCGCGGTGACATCGCTTGCGGATAAAGCGGAAGGCATCGCCTTGGGCTGCGGGATCGCGACCGACGCGGTGGTGTCGGCGGCATCCGGTACGTAGTTATTGAACGATTGCCGTCCGATCGGGGTGGGCGAGGTGATCGAAGGCGCCGCCGGGGCCGGCATGGTTGGTTTGGCGCCGTCATCGGCGGGCGGTGCATCAGAAGAGGGTTGCTCGCTCGAATTCTCCATCGAGGGCATTTGCGGCGCGCTTGCATTTTCGAGCAGCGTCATCGCCATCTTGAAGGTGCCCAGCACGATCACAACCACGCTCGCCCCCACCAGCAATGAGCGGATCTTGGAGGTGATCGTCGATGGCTCGTTGCCCTGGCCAGACCCTTTCAGCATGCCGCGGGCAGCCTTTTCGGGCGGCGGCGCAGCTGCTGCGGCCTGGGCCGCCCGGCGCGCGGCGGCGATGAAACTCGAGGTGCTGACGTGCTGCCGCCCGCCCGCTGGAATTTCGCTGATGGCATTCTCGGAAGCGGCGATGCGCTCCGAAGGCGAAGCCACCCGCCCCGCCGGCCGGGTTCCCGGTTCGAGCGGGTGATCGGGCGGCAGCTCGGGCGCGATCGCAACGCGCGGTTGCGCGGCCTGCGGCTCCAGAATTTCACTGATGGCCCTCGGTAGCGCTGTGTCAGCGGGTGGCATCACCGGGGAGACCGCGTGAAATTCCCGCGGGGCTGCCTCAAAATGCTCCTGCATCGCCGCAGGATTCGGCAATTCAGGTTTGGGTTGCGGCGTCATCGCCACCTGTTGCGGGGCCGCAGGCACCGGGTCATCCGGCGCGACATAGGCGGGCGCTAGCGGCGCGGCATAGGAGGATTCCACCGACGCTTCCGGTTGTGGCGCGACCGGCTGCGGCGCTTCCGGCTGCACGCGGGCCGCGCGCAGATCGCCTTCGATCATGGCCAGCCGGTCGACCACATGGCCGAGCGTATTATGAACGGCTTCGAGGGAATCCTGGGTATGGCGGTCGGTCGCCACCTGGCTGAAACGAATGTCCGACAATTCGCGCTTGACGATATCGGCAAGCCCGCTCTCTGACGCGGCAGGCTCGTTCTGGTTGCCTGCGAAGGCCGTAATACTCGCGTGCTGACGTTCGAGATGGCGCAGGATATCCTGAAGGCCTTCCTCGACCCGTCCCAGATTGCCGGCATGGGGATCGGCGGAGGCCTCCAACCGCTCGAGCAAATAGGTGACGCGCTGTTCGAGATGGGCGAAGGCGGATGCGTTGTCGTTGCCGACCGGTATTCTGTCGAGACGATCGGACAAGGCCCGCAGCGCGGTCTCGATACGCTCGGAGTTGTCGCTTGCCGGCGGTCGCTGCTCGCTATTCTCCAGCGACGAACTCAGTGCGGCGATCCGCTGTTCGAGCATCGCGAACGAATCAGCGTGGCCATCGGAGCGCGCAAGCTGATCGACCTTGGATGAAAGGACGTGCACATCCTCGCTGAGCCGCGCCAGCGCGTCGTTGGATGCGACATTGGAGACGATAGCGCGGAGCGCTGCGATGGCACCTTCAAGTTGGTGGATCGTGGATGGGTCGTTGCTGGAGCGCAAGATCTGATCGAGCTTGGCGCCGAGATTGCGGATCGCCTCGTCATAGCCGGCCAGTTGTTCGGCTGATGTCAGGGAGCGCAATACTTCGCGGATTTCACCTAGCGCGCGCTCGATCCCGGCCAGTGCCTGGCCGTCGGTGCCGCTCTGGCGGGTTTCGTCGATCCGGCGCGACAACAGGCGGATATCGTTTTCGATCGATTCAATCGCTCGGCGCGGCATCGCTTCCGTGATGGCGTGGCGGATTTCAGCGAGTTCGCTGCGGAAGGCGGCGATCGATTGCTCGATGTGATCGGGACGTTGCAGGGCCTCGATCTGGCTCGTGATTTTGAGGAGATGACGCTCGAGCGAAGAAAAATCCGGGCCTGCGGGCGCGGCCGGTGCGAGCGGGGGGGCGATCGGCGGCGCGATCGGCGCTTGCCGGAGCTCGACATTATCGAGTTCATTCTGGCGCGCAGCGATTTCTGCGATCGCAAATTCGAGCGAGGCCGGGTTGAGCGGAGGTGAGGGGCGATAGGCCTGGGCTGCGGCGCGCTCGATCAGGTCGGCCTGGCGCTGCTTGTCGGGCATCGGGGCCTGCCGGGCGGGGGACGGGCTTGAAATCTGCGAGAGCCGCGCGTCGAGGCGCGAGATGGCCTCGTTCAAATGCCGCGCCACGGCAGGCTCATTGCGGGGCGCATCGCTGCGCGGGGCGTCAGCGCGTGGTTCGTTACGTGCTTTGGGTTGAGAAATCTGTTCGATCTGCCGGGCGATCGAATCCAGCCGCTGGTGAATGTCCGCGACCTCGCGGCTTTCCTGGCTGGGCATCGCCGGCCGCGCATCGTAGGCCGGACGAAAGCTCGGAGGGGCGGATTCGCCGAGGGTGGAATTGAGCCAGTCGCTCAGCGACATGCCGGCACGGCGTGCGGCGGCCTCGGCCCTTTCCCTTACGGACGGATCGATGCCTTCATTACTCCACGATACGCGCGAATTCATGCTGTCGTCCGGTTCCGAATCCGGCGCGCTATCTGCGCCTTCAGCTTCCCCGCACGTCCCTGATAGGAGACAATCGAAATTCGCGCGGGTCGTCTGCCTCTGGCTTCGACTTTTTCGTGTTACGGTAAATAACCGGTTAAGGAATCGGTCGGCTCGCGTTGAAAGTTGCCGCGTCGGGTGAATTTGACCGGCCAGGGTCAGCGGCGAGCCGGTCGGGATGCCATCGAGGGTGCTTTCGGCCGTTCAACCCCCTGAGGTCCCCTGTCTGCAAGAAATAATTGCTGCACTGCAAAATCTGCCGTAAACGGGCCGCCGCGCATCGAGAGGAACACCATGCCGATCTACAAAGCCCCCCTGGAAGACGTCAATTTCCTGCTCAACGACGTGTTTCAGATCGACCGCTACGACAATCTCCCCGGCTTTAGCGATGCCTCGGCAGACGTGCGAGAGGCCGTTTTGAATGAGGCCGCCAAGCTCAGCGAGCAAGTGCTACAGCCGCTTAATCGCGTCGGCGATCTCGAAGGCTGCACCCGCCATGACGACGGCAGCGTGACGACCCCCAAGGGTTTCAAGGAGGCCTTCAGGCAGGTGGCCGAGGGCGGCTGGCTCGGCCTCTCGGCACCGGCCGAATATGGCGGCCAGGGCCTGCCGGTGGCGCTGAGCCAGACCGTCAATGAATTCCAGTGCTCGGCGAATATGGCGTTTGCCATGTATGGCGGCCTGACCATGGGCGCGACCGCGGCGTTGATCGTGCACGGCAAGCCCGATCAGAAAAACATGTTCGTGCCCAAGATGGTCGCCGGAGAATGGACCGGCACCATGAACCTCACCGAGCCGCAATGCGGCACCGATCTCGGCCTGTTACGCACCAAGGCGGTCAAGCAGGCTGACGGCAGCTACAAGATTACCGGGACCAAGATTTTCATCTCTGCCGGCGAGCACGATCTTGCCGAAAACATCATCCACCTGGTTCTCGCCCGAATCGAGGGCGCACCCGCCGGCATCAAGGGCGTGTCGCTGTTCGTGGTGCCGAAGATCCTCGTCAATGCCGACGGCACGCTCGGCGCGCGCAACGGCGTGTCGTGCGGTTCGATCGAACACAAGATGGGCATTCATGGCAATTCCACCTGCGTGATGAATTACGACGGCGCCACCGGCTGGCTGATCGGCGAGGAAAACAGGGGCATGCAGGGCATGTTCGTGATGATGAACGAGGCGCGGCTCGGCGTCGCCGTACAGGGACTGGCACAATCGGAAGTCGCCTACCAGAACGCGGCCGCCTATGCCCGCGACCGGCTGCAGGGCCGCTCGCTCTCCGGGCCAAAGGCGCCGGACAAGCCGGCCGATCCGATTATCGTGCACCCGGACGTGCGCCGCACGCTGCTCACCATTCGCGCCTTCAACGAGGCCGCCCGCGCCATGGTGGTGTGGACCGCGCTCAAAAGCGACGTCGCCCACCGCTCCAGTGATCCCAAGGACAGGCAGGAGGCCGACGATCACATGGGGTTGATGACGCCGGTCTTGAAGGGCGTCCTGACCGATGTCGGGTTCTCCAACGCGGTGCTGGCACAGCAGATGTATGGCGGCCATGGCTATATCGCCGAGAACGGCATGGAGCAGTTCGTGCGCGATGCGCGCATCGCCATGATCTATGAAGGCGCCAACGGTATTCAGGCACTCGATCTCGTTGGGCGCAAATTGCCGCGCGAGGGCGGCCGCGCGGTGATGTCCTTCTTCGGCGAGGTCGCCTCCTTCGCCAAGGATCATGGCGCGGAGGAGGCCATGAAGCCCTTTGTCACGCCGCTTTCCACCGCGCTCGGCCATCTGCAGCAGGCCACCACCTGGCTGATGCAGAATGCGATGATGAAGCCGGACAATGCCGGCGCCGCGGCAACCGATTACATGCAATTGTTTGGGCTCGTCACCTTTGCCTATATGTGGGCGAGAATGGCGAAAGTCGCGCAAGACAAGATTGCAAGCGGTGGGGTGACCTCCTATCTGACGACCAAGCTGGTGACCGGCCGCTTCTTCATGGAACGGATGCTGCCGGAAACATCGGTGCATCTTGCGCGCATCCAGAGTGGAAGCGCGACCATCATGGAATTGGCGGCCGAAACCTTCTGACGGAGAAACCTTCCCGCGGCCGCCGGATGATCCGCGGGCCGTTTCCAATCGCTTATATTATGATCCTCATACCAGGAGGGCGTCATGCCTGAGGCATATATCTACGATCACGTTCGCACGCCGCGCGGCCGCGGCAAGGCCGACGGCGCGCTGCACGAGGTGACCGCGCTGGCGCTGGCAACCGCGCCGCTGAAAGCCCTGAAAGAGCGCAACAACCTTAAAGAAGATGTCGTCGACGACGTCGTGCTCGGCGTCGTCGATCCGGTCGGCGAGGCCGGCTCCGACATCGCGCGCTTCGCGGCGATCAAGGCCGGGCTTGGCGAATCCGTTCCCGGCGTCCAGATCAGCCGCTTCTGCGCCTCCGGCCTCGATGCCGTGAATTTCGCCGCGGCCCAGATCATGAGCGGCCAGCATGAACTCACCATCGGCGGCGGTGCGGAGTCCATGAGTCGGGTCGGCATCGGCGCTTCCGGCGGGGCCTGGCCGATGGATCCTTCGATTGCGGTGCCGGCCTATTTCATGCCGCAGGGGGTCTCCGCCGATCTGATCGCCACCAAGTACGGCTTTTCGCGCGACGACGTCGACGCCTATGCGGTGCAGAGCCAGCAGCGCGCGGCGAAAGCCTGGGACGAGGGCCGCTTCAAGAATTCGGTGATCCCGGTGAAGGATGTCAACGGCCTCACCATCCTTGCCAAGGACGAGCACATGCGGCCGACGACGACGATGCAGTCGCTCGGCCAGTTGCAGCCCTCCTTCGTGACCATGGGCCAGATGGGCGGCTTCGATGCGGTGGCGATCCAGTCGCATCCGGAAATCGAGCGCATCAATTACGTTCATCACGCCGGCAATTCATCCGGGATCGTCGATGGCGCCGGTGCGGTTCTGCTCGGCAGCAAGGAAGCAGGCAGCAAACACGGCTTGAAGCCGCGCGCCAAGATCCGTGCCTTCACCAATATCGGCTCGGAGCCGGCGATGATGCTGACCGGCCCTGTCGATGTCACCGAGAAATTGTTCGAACGCTCAGGGATGAAGAAATCCGACATCGATCTATTTGAACTGAATGAGGCCTTTGCCTCGGTGGTGCTGCGCTACATCCAGGCCTTCGACATCGACAACGCCAAAATCAACGTCAATGGCGGGGCGATTGCGCTCGGCCATCCGCTAGGGGCGACGGGGGCGATGATTCTCGGCACCGTGCTCGACGAGCTCGAGCGCAGCAACAAATCGACCGCGCTGGTCACGCTGTGCATCGGCGGCGGCATGGGTACCGCGACCATCATCGAAAGAGTTTAAAGACGTAGGGTGGGCAAAGGCGCGTCTTGCGCCGTGCCCACCATTTAAAAAATCCAAACGGCCTTGGTGGGCACGCTTCGCTTTGCCCACCCTACGACCGAGAGATACAACCGCCGCGCCTGCGGGCAGCCGGCATCGAGGGAGCAAACACAATGGCCTTCAAGAATTTCAAAGTTGAGACCGACGCCGACGGCATTGCGCTGGTGACGTGGAACATCCCCGGCCGTTCGATGAACGTGCTCGACGAGACCACGATTTTGGAGCTCGAAGAGATCGTAAAGCAGACCTCGGCCGATGCGGCGGTCAAGGGCGTGGTCGTCACCTCCGGCAAGGAGGCATTCTCGGCCGGTGCCGACCTATCGATGCTGGAAGGCATGAACCGCCGCTATACCGATCTGTTGAAAGCAAAAGGCGAGGTCGCGGCCAATCAGCTGCTGTTCGACGAAAGCCGCAAATCCTCGCTGGTGTTTCGCTCCATCGAAACCAGCGGCAAACCATGGGCCGCTGCGATCAACGGGCTCGCGCTTGGTGGCGCGTTCGAACTGACGCTATCATGCCATTACCGCGTCGCCGCCGATAACCCCAAAACCAGGCTTGGCCTGCCGGAAATCAAGGTCGGGCTTTTCCCCGGCGCCGGCGGCACTCAGCGTGTGCCGCGCATCGTGCCGCCGCAGGATGCGATGCAGTTGCTGCTGAAGGGCGAGGCCATCAATCTCGACAAGGCCAAGGCGCTGAAGCTGATCGACGCGGTGGTGCCGGCGGGCGACCTCATCAAGGCCGCCAAAGACTGGATCAAGGGCGGCGACAAGGCGGTGGCACCCTGGGATGACAAGGCGTTCAAGCTGCCGGGCGGCCTGGTCTATTCCAAGGCCGGCATGATGATGTTCCCGGCTGGGAATGCGATCTTTCGCCGCGAGACCTACGACAATTACCCCGCGGCGCGCGCCATCATGCAATGCGTCTACGAGGGCTTGCAGCTGCCGATCGATGCCGCCCTGCGCGTCGAATCGCGCTATTTCACGCAGATCCTGCGCAGCAAGGAAGCCGCTGCGATGATCCGCAGCCTGTTCCTGTCGATGCAGGAATTGAACAAGGGGGCGCGGCGACCGCAAAACGTGCCGCCGACCAAGGTCAAGAAGCTCGCCATCATTGGCGCGGGCTTCATGGGCGCCAGCGTCGGCTACGTCTCGGCGCGTGCCGGCATCGACGTCGTGTTGATCGACCGCGACCAGGAGAGCGCCGACAAGGGCAAGGGCCACGCCAAATCCGTGATCGACGATTTGATCAAGAAGGGCCGCGCCAAGGAAGCCGATCGCGATGCCATCCTGTCGCGCATATCGGCGACCGCCGACTACAATGCCCTGAAGGATTGCGATCTGATCATCGAGGCGGTGTTCGAGGATCGAAAGGTAAAGGCCGAAACCTATGCCAAGGCGCAGCCGCTTTTGAAACCTGATGCGATCTTTGCTTCCAACACCTCGACGCTGCCGATCAATTCGCTGGCGGAAGAATTCAAGGACCAGGGCAAGTTCATCGGCATCCATTTCTTCTCGCCGGTCGAGAAGATGATGCTGGTGGAGATCATCGTCGGCAAGAACACCGGCGACGTCGCGCTCGCCACCGCGCTCGATTATGTGCGGCTGATCGGCAAGACGCCGATCGTGGTCAATGATTCACGCGGCTTCTTCGCCAACCGCTGCGTGTTGCGCTTCACCGCCGAGGGCCTGGAAATGCTGATGGAGGGCGTACCGCCGGCGATGATCGAAAATACCGCGAAGATGGCGGGCATGCCGGTCGGGCCGTTGTCATTGTCCGACGAAGTGGCGCTCGACCTCGTGCTCAAGATCATGAAGGCCACCGAAGCCGACCTCGGTGCCAATGCCATCGACCAAACCCAGAAGAAGCTGTTGGTCGAGATGGTGGAAAAACAGGGCCGCTTCGGCCGGAAGAACGGCAAGGGATTTTACGATTATCCCGAAAAGGGCAAGGGCCAGAAGAGCCTGTGGTCGGCGTTGAGCGGTTTGCAGCCAAAACATCTCGATCCCGATACGCTTGATGTCGAGGAGCTGAAGCAGCGTTTTCTCGTCGTGCAGGCGGTGGAAGCCGCGCGCACGGTCGAGGATCACGTTATTACCGATCCGCGCGAGGCCGATGTCGGCTCGATCCTCGGTTTTGGATTCGCGCCGTTCACCGGCGGCACGCTGTCCTACATCGACTTCATGGGCACGAAGAACTTTGTAGCACTTTGCCAAAAGCTCGAGGCCAAATACGGCTCGCGCTTCACCCCGCCCAAATTGTTGATCGACATGGCGGCCAAGGGCGAGACCTTCTACGGCCGCTTCCCGCCGAAGAAGCAGGCAGCGGCGTAGGCCCCCGTCATTCCGGGATGGTGCGTTAGCACCAGACCCGGAATCTCGAGATTCTCCGATGTGCAATTGCACATCATAGTTCGATGCCTCGCATCGTCCCGGAATGACGGCTTCGGATCAATCGCACAGCCCGCAACAAAAAAAGGCCGGATCATCGATCCGGCCCCTAATTTGATTGCGATCCGCGCAAAAACTCACGCCGCCTTCATCAGGCCTTCCCTGGTCAGGGCTTCCTGCACCTTCGGCCGGGCGCCGACCCGGGCCTTGTAGGCGAGAAGGTTGGGCATCGCGGAGAGATCGAATTTCAAGCGCTCGGCCCACGCCAGCATGGTGAAGAGGTAGCCGTCGGCAACCGTGAACTGCTTGCCCATCACATAGTCGCGGCCGGCAAGCTGGCTCTCGACGTATTTGAACTTGCCCATCACCCGATCCTTGAAGAAGGCCTTGGCGTCGTCTGCCAGCACCGGTGAGAACATCGGACCGAAATTCTTGTGCAGTTCGGTGGTGATGTAGTTGAGCCACTCCTGCAGCTTGTAACGCTCGGCGCTGTCGCGGGCGGGCGCGAGATTCTTGGCCGAAGCCTTGTCGGCGATCATCTGCACGATCACCGGGCCTTCGGTCACGACCTCGCCATTGTCGAGGGCAAGCGCCGGCACCTGGCCCTTGGGATTGACCTTCAGGTAGTCGTCGCCGTTCTCGAGCTTCTTGGCCCGCAGGTCGACCTTGACCAGATCGTAGGGCAGACCCGCTTCCAGAAGCGCGATGTGGGGTGAAAGCGAACAGGCTCCAGGCGAATAATAGAGCTTCATGGGAACGTCCTTCCTTCGGATTATTGGCAATTAAGCAATCGGATGACTAAATGCACCTGCATGAAATAAGTCAAGATTGATGCAGCTGCATTTAGTGCGCTAGAGTGTTCCCATCATATCGTGGCTAGTGTCGCCGATTTGAAGTTCCTACGCCAGTTGCCGCGAGACCGGTTAGGAACTTCAAATCGAAATGCGGCACTAGAGACGTAAACTAGCTAGTGCCCTTTTGTTTCCGAAGTTCGTATCGAAGGGTGCTGCAATATCTTACGAACTTCGGAAACAGGGCACTAGGCCATGAAACGCAAACCATCGACTGAGGCGACCGCCGCTTGGATCCGCCTGATGCGTGTCCAGAGCCGGGTGCTTGATTGCGTCGAGCAAGATCTGAAGAAGGCCGGGTTCCCGCCGCTGGCCTGGTACGATGCGTTGCTCGAACTGTCGCGCGCGCCCTCGGGCGAGATGCGCCCGGTGGAGCTGGAAAGGCAGATGCTGATCCCGCAATACTCGACCTCGCGGCTGATCGACCGGCTGGTCGATGAGGGGCTGGCGGCGCGGCGTGAATGCAAGATCGACAAGCGCGGTCAGTTCGTCGAGATCACCGAGGCCGGCCGCGAGCTGCAGAAGAAAATGTGGGGCGCGTATTCCGCCGCGATCGAAAAACATGTTGGTTCGAAACTGTCCGACGCCGATGCCATAAAACTTTCCGGGCTGCTTGACCGGCTGGGCTGCTCGTGCGGCGAAGCTCCGACGCTTGCCGCAAGAGACGGCGCGACCAACCGATGATATCATTGCTACCTCTCGCATCCGCGGACCGCAGGGTTCGCGGATACCCCCGACACCGCGCGCGTTCGGTCGAAACGCCCCATCTTTCGGAATTTACATGGCGCGTGACCAGATCGATATGACGCCGCTGCAATCGCGCGAGGAACTGGTCGCGTGGTTGGAGGCGGGCGTGAAATCGCCTTCCGAATTCCGGATCGGCACCGAACACGAGAAGACGCCCTTCACGCTTGTTGGCCATCATCCCGTGCCCTACGAAGGCGCGCGCGGCATCGGCGCGCTGCTGGAGGGCATGAAGCTCCTGCTCGGTTGGGAGCCGATCATGGAGCGCGGCAACATCATCGGACTTTATGACGTCACTGGCGGCGGCGCGATTTCGCTCGAGCCCGGCGGCCAATTCGAATTGTCGGGCGCGCCGGTCGAGAACGTGCATCAGACCCAGTCCGAATTGATGGCGCATCTGGCGCAGGTGCGGGAGATTGCAGCGCCGCTCGGCATCGGTTTTCTCGGGCTTGGCATGACGCCGTCATGGTCGCGGGCGCAGATTCCGATGATGCCCAAGGGCCGCTACAAGATCATGACCAGCTACATGCCGAAGGTCGGCCGCTACGGCCTCGACATGATGTACCGGACCTGCACGGTGCAGACCAATCTCGACTTCTCCTCCGAAGCCGACATGGTCAAGAAGCTTCGGGTATCGGTGGCATTGCAGCCGGTGGCGACCGCGCTGTTCGCCAATTCGCCGTTCACCGAAGGCAAGCCGAACGGCTTCCTGTCGTTCCGCTCCGAGATCTGGCGCGACACCGACAATGCGCGGGCGGGGATGATTCCATGGGCGTTCGAGGACGGCATGGGGTTCGAACGCTGGGTGGATTATGCGCTGGACGTGCCGATGTACTTCGTCAAGCGCGGTGATGAATATATCGATGTCGCCGGCTCGTCGTTCCGCGCTTTCTTCGAGGGCAGGAATAACTCGCTTCCCGGCGAGCGGCCGACGCTGTCGGATTGGGCCAACCATCTTTCGACGATTTTTCCCGAGGTGCGGCTGAAGCGCTATCTGGAAATGCGCGGCGCCGACGGCGTACCCTGGGGACGGCTGCCGGCATTGCCGGCGTTTTGGGTCGGTCTGCTCTACGACGACACCAGTCTCGATGCCGCATGGGACATCGTCAAGCACTGGAATGCGCATGAACGTCAGTCGCTCCGTGACGACGTGCCGCGCCTCGGCTTCAAGGCCAAGGTCAGGGATCGCTATCTGTTCGAAGTCGCCAAGGAATGTCTCGCATTGTCGCATGCCGGCTTGCGACGGCGCGATCGCATCGACCACTTGGGACACGACGAGACCCGCCATCTCGAGCCGTTGGACCGCATCATCGATTCGGGGCACACTCCCGCCGAGGAGATGCTGGCGAAGTTTCACGGGCCCTGGCAGGGTTCGGTAGAACCGGCCTATGACGAATACGCGTTCTAAGTCGGGTCGGCGCGTATGTCCCAGGAAGGCCGGCTGCTGCACGCGGCATAACTGCACAAGTCATTGAGCCTGATGTATTTTCCTGTGGCCGGCCCGAACAGGTTTGGCGCGGCCGGTTTCGCGCCGTTCATCCGCCGTACAGGTTGATGGCGATCAGATGACAGGCCGCGACAAGCGGATTAAGTCCAATCAGTTGAAAGCTATCGCGAATGTGGGGAGGCGGCTTGGTCCGGGCGTGTTTGGTGACGCTCGCTTTGTTTGCGGCCGCCACGGCCTCGCGAACGGCCTATGCCCAAGCCAATTTCGATCGTCCGGGTGGCGACTATCTAAGCTCGGCCGTGCCCTCCGGCGATCCTGCGGATTGCGCGCTGGTGTGCGAACGAGACCGGCGTTGCCGGGCCTGGAGCTTCAATTATCCGAGCGATACAGCTCGCAGTTCGGTCTGCTGGCTGAAGAACAGCGTGCCGGCGCGCATCCAGAGTGATTGTTGCGTCTCGGGCGTGCGCGGTGCCGGCGTGGTCGAACCGCGCAATGGAGCGATCGAGCCCTCGATTGACCGGTTCGGCGGGGATTACCGCAATTTCGATCTCAAGCGGAGCGACGGCGACGAAGCCTGCAAGGCGGCCTGCGCCGGCGACAACAAATGCCGGGCCTGGACCTATGCGCGGCCGGGATATATCGGAAAAGATGCTCACTGTTTTTTGAAAAAGGAAATCAAGCCGCCGCGGCGCAAGCCGGGGTTTATCTCGGGCGTGGTGAGGTAACATCCGTGGCATCCGAATCGTAACAGGGGTGCGTACCGAAAGCGGTGATGCTTGATGGATCGGCTTTTGGGAGCGCAGGTCAAATACGGAGCTCACGATGATGTTATCGCGGATGTTATCGCGCAGGATTTTCAACGGGGCGATTGTGGCAGCTGCATTGGTGACTGCCGTACAGCTCGCCTCCGCAGGGGCCAGCACCGCGGTTCCGTTTTCGGCGGATGCTTTCAAGGCGGCGCAGGCATCGGGTAGCCCGATCCTGGTTGAAATCCACGCCGATTGGTGCCCAACCTGCAAGGCGCAGGGTCCCATTCTCGACAAGTTGACCGCGGATCCGAAATTTAAGGATCTGAAAGTCTTTCGCGTCGATTTCGACGCCATGAAGCCGGTGGTCAAGCAGTTCGGCGCTCAAATGCAGTCGACGCTGATCGTCTTCAAGGGAGCCAGCGAGCAGGGACGCTCAATCGGCGACACCAGGGAAGCCTCGATCGCCGCGCTGCTCGACAAGAGCCTTTAGAGTTCCGTGACCGGATTGGCGTTGGCCTTCGCGGCGGGATTGCTTTCGATCCTGTCGCCTTGCGTGCTGCCGCTGGTGCCGATTGTGCTGGGTGCGGCGGTCACCGCCCATCCCCTCGGGGCGCTGGCTTTGGCCGGCGGCCTTGCGATGTCGTTCACCGGGCTCGGCCTGTTGCTCGCATTGGTGGGGTTCTCCCTTGACATCGATGCCGGCATGTTTCGCCTCGCGGCGGCAGCGATCATGGTCGCGCTCGGCGTGGTGCTGCTGCTTCCGTCATGGCAGGCGCGGCTCGCGGCCGCGGGCGGGCCTGTCTCCAGTTGGGCGGATCGCCATTTCGGCAGCCGCTTTGCCTCCTCGGGGCTCGCAGGCCAATTTGCGATCGGCCTTCTGCTCGGCGCGGTATGGTCGCCCTGCGTCGGCCCGACGCTCGGCGCGGCGTCGCTGCTCGCCTCTCAAGGCCACGATCTGCTTCGGGTGACGCTGACAATGGCGGTGTTCGGCATCGGCGCGGGGCTGCCGCTGGTCCTGCTTGGGCTGTTGTCGCGGGCGAGCCTGATGCGCGTCCGCGTGAGCCTGATGTCGGCGGGAAAATTCGGCAAGGGGCTGCTTGGGGCGGCCTTCATCGTGATCGGTCTCGCCATCGTCAGCGGGGCCGACAAACGGGTAGAGGCGGCGCTGGTCGAGGCGTCGCCGCAATGGCTGACCGATTTGACGACGTCCTTTTAGCTGAATGAACTGGGTAACGGCATGCAACTTGAATCCACACTGACCTGTCCAAGATGCAGCTTTCAAGCCACCGAAACAATGCCCACCGATGCTTGCCAGTTTTTCTACGTCTGCAAAGGTTGCGGCGAAAAACTCAAACCCCAGCCGGGTGATTGCTGTGTGTTCTGTTCCTACGGCTCGGTACCTTGCCCGCCGATCCAGCAGAGCGGCAAGGGCGCGTGTTGTGGCTAGCCGATGCGAGACCGTCAGTGCGGCGTGGCGATCCTCGTTACGCCGACAACAGGGGGCAGGCCCCACCATCTGCGGCGAGCACGGTGAGCTCCGGCCAAAGCCCCTTCCAGCGCGTTGTCTTTGCCACGTAGCTGGCGGCTGAAAAATTTGGCCCGGAATTGGGACGAACGACCATGTTGGCAATATCCTCAAACCCCTTCGGCGCATAGACGTCGTGACCGGCTTGCGTGCGGCGGATTCCGACCTGGGTTGTTGTCGTCAAGAAGCGGTGGATGCCGTCGGTCGAGCAATGCAGCGCCGGGTAAGGTAGGCCATGCTTCTCCGGATACCAAAGATGGACGCGCGCCTGGTTGCGCACTTCGATCTTCACACCGAGCCGTGCCAGCTCGCCCTGTAATTGCCGGATCACGGCATCTTCGGCCTGCCATGACGTGTCGGGATCGAAATAGAAAATATCGTAGTCGTTGATGCCGTAATCGACGTCACGCCCGGTCTGTACGTTCCATACGGTCTGCACCAGGCATCCCGAGACGAGCCACGCATCCGACAGCGCGCGCCGCTCTAATTCCTTGGCAATGGCTTCATTGACCGGATTGCGAAGTGCGAGCGCGAGAAACTTTTTGTTGTCCATGGCCACCAGTCCATGGTTCGAGACGCGCGGCGTTGCCGCGCTCCTCACCATGAGGAAAAGAACACCGCCCTCATCCTGAGGAGCTTGCGAAGCAAGCGTCTCGAAGGATGGCCGCGAGCACCGATTGCGGCCTCATGGTTCGAGACGGCGCTGAAGAAGCGCCTCCTCACCATGAGGGTCTATTTTCAATGCACCGAGGTGAAAAACCGCGCCAGGCGGAAGCCGGATAGCCACGTCCACACCGGCTGGCCGCGGATGCCGAGATCCCAGGATCCGATCACGGCGTCGGCGCGGCCGATCAGATTGTCCATCGGCAACAATCCTACCCCGCCGTCGCGAACCGCGACGCGGCTGTCGGCGGAATTGTCGCGGTTGTCGCCCATCACGAACAGTCTGTCCGGCGGCACCGTCACTTCAGGCGTGTTGTCGAGCCGGCCATTGTCGCGAAACTTGAAGATCGCGTGGCTCACGCCGCCCGGCAAGGTTTCGACGTAACGATACGCTGGCTCAGATGCGCCAGTGTCGTCTTCTGCTTCCCCAATGCCATCGGGCCTTAGCGCGGCAGCACGGTCGTTGATGAACAATTGACCCTGCCGCATTTGGATGCGGTCGCCGGGCAGCCCAACGACCCGTTTGACCCAGGCCTGCGAGTGGTCGCCCGGCCAGCGGAACACCACGACATCGCCGCGCTTCGGCGTTCCACTGAACACCCGCCCGGTCTCGGGCAGGCTGATCTGGATCGGCAGCGAGGCGGTGCCGTAGCCATAGGGAAATTTCGACGCCAGCAGGGCATCGCCGATCAGGAGCGTCGGCTCCATGGAGCCCGACGGTACATAGAACGGTTCGGCGATCGCACCCTTGGCCAGGAAAACGATCAGCAACGCCGCCATGAACTGGACGGTTTGCGCGCCCCAGCCGCGCGCCTTGGCGGCAACAGATTGCTTCTCGATTTGCTTGTCGATGCTCATCAGCCGGTTCCTCCGACGGTGATGCGTTCCATCCGCAGCGTCGGCTGGCCAACGCCGACCGGCACGCCCTGGCCGTTCTTGCCGCAGGTGCCGATGCCGGTATCGAGCGCGAGATCGTTGCCGATCATGGTGATCCGGTGCAGGTCGGTCGGTCCATTGCCGATCAGCATCGCACCCTTCAAGGACGGGCCGATCTTGCCATTTTCTATCTTGTAGGCCTCGGTGCACTGGAACACATATTTGCCCGAGGTGATGTCGACCTGGCCGCCGCCGAAATTGGCGGCGTAGATGCCGTTTTTGACCGAGGCGAGGATTTCGGCGGGGTCGCGGCCACCTGCCAGCATGTAGGTGTTGGTCATGCGCGGCATCGGCACATGGGCATAACCCTGGCGGCGGCCGTTGCCGGTCGGCTTCATGTTCATCAACCGGGCGTTCTGGCGGTCCTGCATATAGCCGACCAGGATGCCATCCTCGATCAGCACGGTGCGGTTGGTCGGCGTACCCTCGTCGTCGATCGACAACGAGCCGCGGCGCGACGCCATGGTGCCGTCGTCGACCACCGTGACGCCCTTGGCGGCGACCTGCTGGCCCATCAGGCCGGCGAAAGCGGAAGTTTTCTTGCGGTTGAAATCGCCCTCGAGCCCATGGCCGACGGCTTCGTGCAGCATCACGCCGGGCCAGCCGGCTCCCAGCACGACGTCCATTTCCCCGGCTGGAGCAGGAATCGATTCGAGATTGACCAGCGCCTCGCGGATCGCGCCGTCGGCGGCCTCGCGCCATGCGCCGGTCGCGATGAAGCGGGCATAGCCCTCGCGGCCGCC
>Ga0137403_10003065_pt1 | contig 20150 bp, 19 predicted proteins | sample CZOMad2_1_16fung_FD_122057 | JGI IMG/M metagenome (GOLD analysis project Ga0137403, IMG submission 122057) | Vadose zone soil fungal communities from Angelo Coast Range Reserve, California, USA - CZOMad2_1_16fungal (Hybrid Assembly) | ecosystem: Environmental > Terrestrial > Soil > Vadose zone...
TCACATCGGCTGCTGCCAGGCGCGCTGGAGGAGGACGTCCGTGATGGCGTCGGGGCCGAGCACGCGGTCGCTGGCGAGCTTGAGGGCGTGCTTGATGGTGGCGTTGCGCTGGCTCTCCTCGACCAGTTCGCCGCGGCCGGCCAGAGTGGAGAGCGTGCCGATATAGGCGTCGCGCAGGCGCGGCAGCAGGTAGCGTACGTCGTCGACCGGCATGACGTCGCCGATCTCCAGCTCGAAGCGTACGACCATGAGCTTGTCCTTCCCGTCGCGGCCGTAGACGGGAACGATGATCTCGCCGACATCCACGAACACGGCCTTGGCCTCGGACTTATGCCCGCCCGCCGCCGCCGCGGCTGCCGTCTTGTCGTCGGCGGGCGGCGCCTTGAGGAAGAAGTACCATGCGGCGGCCCCGCCGCCGCCGAGGAGCAGCAGCAGCGGCAACAGGATGAAGATGAGCTTCTTCATGGGGCCGTCCGCGTCAGTCCGTTAGAACGGCAGGACCATGTCCAGGACCTGCTGGCCATAGCGGGGCTGCTGAACATCGGTGATCTGGCCGCGGCCGCCATAGGAAATGCGCGCCTCGGCGATCTGTTTGTAGTTGATGGAGTTGGCCGGGCTGACGTCTTCCGGCCGCACGATGCCCTGCACGGTCAGTTCGCGCAGCTCGTAGTTCACGCGCACCTCCTGCCGGCCTGCGATGACGAAATTGCCGTTCGGCAGCTGGTCGACGATGATGGCGGCCACCTGCAGCTCGATCTTCTCCTGGCGATCGACGTTGCCCGTGCCGGTGCTCTTGCTGGTGCTGCTCATGTCGATCAGCTTATTGGGATCGAACGCATCCGGCATGATGCCGCCGACCGCCGATTCCAGGCCGAAGATGTGAGGCAGGCCGGCCGTCTCGCCGTTGTCGCGCGTGCGCGTGGTGGTGTTCTTGAGCTTCGCGCTCTCGTCGATGTTGATGACGACGGTCATGATGTCGCCGACCTTGGAAGCGCGCTGGTCCTTGAAGAAGGCGCGCGCGCCCGACTGCCAGAGCGACGCGGTCTGCGGCTGCGCCGGCGGCTGTACCGGCATCGGCAGATTCACCGAGCGATAGGTCGGATCGTCCTGCGGATTCTCCATCGGCGACATCGAAGGCGCCTTGCCCAGGCTATCGAGCCGATCGCCCACGCAACCGCTGAGCGCGACGGCGACGCCGCCAAGGAGAAGAACCGTTTTGGTGCGCATGATGACCTCTTGTCGAAAGTTTATGGCTGTTGCGAGCGGACGACCGCGACCGTGCCGTCGTCGATGACGAGGGCGTCGACCGTGCGGTTGCTGTCGATATTCAGCACCTTGATCACGGCGCCGGCGCCGCCGTCGGTGAGCGTGCGGCCGCGCGCGGTGAGATGGAGCGCACCGACCTCATAGACCATGGAAACCAGCTTGTTCTTCGGCACCACGATCGGCGGCATGAGGTCGGCGGAACGAATCGGCCGGCCGGGATGCAGCGTGCGGCGGGCGGCCTGGCCGACCATATCGGCGACGTCGACGACGATGCCGCCGCCCAACCGGTTGGCGGGCACGAGCGCATAGTCGATCAGCTCCTGGCCGACCAGCTGGCCGCGCGTGACCATGTCGCGCAGGACCGGCACCTCGGCCGTCGCCGTGACCTGGCCGCTGATCGGCAGCCGGGCGACGGGCGCTCCGCTCGGCAGCAACGCCATGACGGAGAAGTGGCCGGAGGTCTTGTCGAGCGCGACATTGGCAAGGCGGGCGTTGTCGGCGAACGCCGCCAGCTCGACCGGAACGGGCGCATCGAGCTGGACGCTCAGCGTAAGCTCCGCGCCCGGCAACGCATAGGCATCGCGCAAGGCGTTCGTCAGATTGTCGTCGAGCGCGCTGGCGAAGGCGGCGGAGGACAGGCCGGCAATCGCCAGCAGCGCAAACGCCACCTTCCGCGTCATGGCCGCGAGGGCGGGCATCCAAGGCGACCGTTTTGCGGCGTGCCCGGGCCTCCCGCTTTCGCGCAGGTGACAATGAAGGAGTGAATTCAGGAAGGTCATCAGCGGCTATTCCGGGCTACGTCTTCGCTTATCGCAGCTGCGTGATGGTCTGCAGCATCTGATCGGCGGTATCGATCGACTTCGAGTTCATCTCGTAGGCGCGCTGGGCCTGGATCAGGTTCGTGATCTCGGAGACGACGTTCACGTTGGAGCCTTCGAGGTAACCCTGCAGAACGGTGCCGAAGCCGGGCGAACCGGCGACGCCGACGGTGGCGGGGCCGGAAGCCGTGGTCTCCTTCATGAGGCTGCTTCCGATCTGCTCGAGACCGTTGTTGTTGATGAAGGTGGCCAGCTCGAGCTGGCCCAGGTTCTGCGGCGCCACCTGGCCGTCGAAATAGGCGAACACCTCGCCGGCGGCGCTGATGGTCACGTCGATCGCGTTGGGGGGAACGACAATGCTGGGCTGCACGGGATAGCCATCGGGAGTGACGATGGTGCCGTCCGATGAGAGCTGGAAGAAGCCGGCCCGCGAATAGGCGGTGTCGCCGCTCGGCAGCTGGACCGTGAAGTAGCCCGGGCCCTGCATGGCGACGTCGAGCTTGTTGTCGGTCTTCTGCAGCGGGCCCTGTTCGTTGTCGCGCGAGATCGCGGCGGTCTTGACACCGAGGCCGAGCTGCACGCCGGACGGCAGCTCGGTGCCGTTATCCGAAGTCGGGGCGCCGACACGCCGTTCCTGCTGGTAGAGCAGGTCCTGGAACTCCGCCCGCTCGCGCTTGTAGCCGGTCGTGCTCATGTTGGCGATGTTGTTCGAGATCGTCTCGACATTGAGCTGCTGCGCCATCATGCCGGTAGCGCCGATACTGAGAGCCCGCATCGCTGCGATTCCTTACTTGTCCGTTAAACTTTGGCGATCTTGTTGATGGCGTCGATGGCCATCTCGTGCTGGCTGTCCACCATCTGCTGCGCCGCCTGGAAGTTGCGCAGGATGTCCATCATATGCGTGATCTCCAGCACCGGCTGGACGTTGGCGCCCTCGATCATGCCCTGCACCACCTTGGCGTCGGTGGCCTGAGTCGCCTGGGCGGTGCTGCTGTAGAGGCCGTTGCCCTCGCGCACCAGGCTCTGCGGATCGGTGAACTGCATCACGCCGATCTCGCCGACGACGTTGCCGTCGGCCGAGACCTTGCCGTCGCCGCTCACGGTGACCTGACGCGCCTCCGCTGGCAGCTGGATCGTCGAGCCGCCGGCGTCGAGCACGGGCAGGCCATCCTGGGTCACGATCTGGCCGGTATCATCGACCCGGAAATTGCCGGACCGGGTGTAGCGCGTGCCGGCCGGATCCTGCACGGCGAAGAAGCCGTCGCCCTGGATGGCGAAATCGAGCTGGTTGCCGGTCTGCTCGAAATCGCCAGGGCGGTAGTCGGTGAAGGTGCCGACCTGCACGACCGACGACATCTCGTTCGGCGGCGTCACCGGCGAGGTCGCGCGCTGCACATACTGTTCGAACAGCAGCTTTTCGGCCTTGTAGCCGGAGGTGCGGAGATTGGCGAGGTTGTTGGCGCTGATGTCGAGGGCGTGGTCGAGCGCCACCTGACGCGCCAACGCAAGATAACCCGAGTTCTCCATGGCAGCTTCTGCCCCTTCGACCAATCCGGACGCTGCGACGATAAGCAGGGCAGGTTACGCCGATCTGTTCGAATTACCGGCGGCCCCGAGTGGCGGGCAACCGCCAAAAAAGCGATAAGGTTGGCGTAAGGTCGGGCGGCTAGTTTCCACCCCGACCGCGCCGGAATACCGGTGCGGCCTGGCTTCGTGGATCGCTGGCTCGTGGAACAACGACTTGAGACTGATCACCTGGCTCCTGGCGCTGCTCCTGGCCATCGTCGCGCTCGACGCGACGGCGGCGGAAGGCTCCCGCATCGGCGTAAGGACCGGCGAACATGCCGATCGCAGCCGCATCGTCTTCGACTGGACCGGCCCCGTCGGCGTGAAGATCGAGCAGCCCGACGCCGGCCAGCTCATTGTTTTGTTCGACAAGCCGGCGGACTTCGATCTGAGCAAGGCCCCCGTCGACAAGCTGTCGCGCGTCGCCAGCATCGAGCCGGTAGCCGACCGTCCCGCCCTGCGCATCAAATTACGGGGTGCGCACGGCTACAAATTATCGGATTCCGATTTCAAGATCGTCGTCGATATTCTTGACGACACGGCCGAAACCCCCTCGGCCGCGCAGACGATTTCCAAGAAGACCACAAAGACGAATAAGCAGGAACAGGCTCCATACTCCCAGAGTGACACCGTCGCATCCACCGCACTGGATGCGGCGGCCTCCGCCCGCTCTGCCGCCCGGACAAAGGACGACGTCGTCCCTTCTGCTCAACCCTCGCCCGCCACGACCACGACGGCCGCGCAACCCGGACCTTCCTCCGGTGCCGCTGCCGATCCTGCACCCGCGCCGGATGCGGCCGTCGCCGCGGCAAAGCCGGCCGGGCCTATTCCCAATCCACTTCTGAACCCAGCGGCATGGCGGGGCGGCAACTCCTTTTCAGCGGCACGGACGAAGTTCGCTCAGCAGATCGCCGCCGATCCCATGAAGACCGACAGCCTGCTCAACCTGGCGCGTTTCCTGTTCGCGTGGCGCCACGCCGATGAGGCCCTCTCCACTCTGGCCGAGCTCAAAGTGCGCAACCCGAAGCTCGCCACCCGGTATGATGCGGTGCTGCTCAACGATGCGGCCCAGCTGTTGGCCGGCCGGCCTGGCTCATCGGTCGGCGTCTTCGCAACACCGGCCCTGCGCGACAAACCGGAGGCCAAGCTTTGGCAGGGCGCCGCGGCCGCACTCTCCGGCCATGCCGACGAGGCGTTGCGCGCTTTTGAAATCGGCAAGCCCGCACTCGCCGCCTATCCTCCGACCTTGCGCAGCTTCCTCGGGCTTCTGGCGATGCAGGCCGCCATCGATTCCAATGCGCTCGATGCCGCCCAGAGCTATGAAGCCATCGTCGCCGACAGCCATCCCGAGCAGGATGAGGCTGCCATGCTGGAGGCCCTGACCGGCCTGCTGCTGACGAAGGGCGAGAACGCCGATGCAGCCAGGCCGCACCTGTTCGCCGCCGTGCGGTCGCCGGCGCTGAAGCCGCAGATCATCGCCCGGCTCGCCCTGATCGAACTCGATCACGGCACCGGCAAGCTCACCAACGAAGCCGCGATCGAGGCCCTCGAGCAGCTCTATTACAGCTGGGAAGGCGGCGGGCTGCAGCTCGATATCCTGGAGCGGCTGACCTCGCTGTTGATCGAGCAGAAGCGCTATGACGAGGCCTTCGACGCCATCGCGGGGGCGAAGCAGCATTTCGCGGACGATCCGCGCGTGGAGCGCATGAGCGCGAACGCCCGCGAGTTGTTCCGCAACCTGATGATCGGCAACGCGACCGACGCCCTGGATCCCATCGAGGCAGTGGCGTTGCATGACGGGCATCCCGAGCTGATGCCGGGCGGCGCCGACGCTGCCGCGATCACCCGCGACCTTGCCGATCGCCTGGCCGGCCTCGACCTGATCGAGCCGGCGACGCGACTCTATGACGAGGCGATGCAAAGCGCGTCGGCCGCGGAGCGCGCGGAGATCGGCGGCAAGCTGGCGAACCTGCGGCTCGCCGCCGGCGATGCCGCCGGCGCCCTCAAGACGCTCGACGCCACTTACGCCGATGGATTGCCCGCCGCCACGCAGGCGCTTCGCGCCGACGCGCGGGCGAAGGCGCTGGCCCGGTCCGGCAACCAGATGGCGGCCCTGGCCGCCCTCGGCGGCGATGCCGCCAGCGACGACGCCAGCAAGCGTGCCGATCTCTACTGGCGCGACAGCAATTGGGACCTGGCCGCCCACGACTACCTGCAGGCGGCCGAGAGCCAGCCCGCCGGCGACGCCGGGTCGGCGCGCCAGGCCCGGCTGATCCTGCGCGCCACCGCCGCCTTGCTGCTGGCGGACAAGCGCACCGAGGTGGCGGCGGCACGAGACAAATACGGACCCGCCATGGCCAAATCGGCGGTCGCCGCGGTGTTCGCCAAGATCACTGCGCCCGATGCTGGGATCGAAGTCCTGGCTCTCCCCGAGGTCTCCGCCGAAATCGTCAAGATCGATTAGCGCCGGGGCGCGATCTGGCCGCCCTTGACGGGACCGGGACGCCATCGTTTCTGTAGTACCGAAACGAGAGGGATCCGTCCGACCATGAGCAACGAATCCGTGACCTGGCACCGCGTCGCCGGCCGCTCCAAGCTGACGCCCACGAACCCGCTTGCGGTGGAGGTCGGCGACAAGCTGATCGGGCTCTATCTGGTCGACGGCACGGTCTATGCGATCGGCAATCTCTGCACCCATGAGTTCGCGCTCCTCACCGAGGGCTTCGTCGAGGGCGACGCCATCGAATGTCCGCTCCATCAGGCGCGCTTCAGCATCAAGTCGGGCAAGGTGCTGTCGGAGCCGGCCGACACGGACGTGCCCAGCTATGCCGTGAAGGTCGACGGCGACGACATCTACGTCGGCGTCTGACGGTCGGGGCCGACCGGCCATGGAGTCGGCGGAAACGATCGTCATCGTCGGCGCGGGCCAGGCCGGGTACTGGGCCACGCAGACGCTGCGCAAGCAGGGCTATGGCGGCCGGATCGTGCTCGTCGGCAGTGAGCCCCATCCGCCCTACGAGCGCCCGCCGCTCTCCAAGCAAGTCCTGAAGGGCGAGACCGAGCCGCCATCGACGTGGCTGGCCACGCCGGACAGGCTGGCGGAGCTGAATACTGAGTTTCTGTCGGGCCGCACCGCCATCGCCCTCGACCGCCGAGGGCGCCATGTCGAACTGCATGACGGCACGCGCATCGGCTATGACCGGCTCCTGTTGACCACCGGCGCCCGTCCGCGGCGCCTGAGCATTCCCAGCCAAAGCGATGCAGCGGTTTTCTACTTGCGCGACATCGCGGACTCGCTTGCCTTGCGGGAGCGGCTGGCAACGGCACGGCACGTCATCGTGATCGGCGGCGGGCTCATCGGTCTCGAAGTCGCGGCCGCCGCCACGGCGCGCAGTTGCTCCGTCACGGTGATCGAAGCGGCCGATCGCCTGATGTCGCGCGTGGTCGGGCCGGAGATCAGCGCCCATTTCGCAGAGCTGCATCGCGCGCGCGGGACCGAAATTCTGAGCGGCCGGATGCCGGAACGCATCGAGGCGGGCGGACCCGGTTGTCGCATCTGCTTTCGCGGCGGCGACAGTTGCGACGGTGATCTGGCCGTCGTCGGCATCGGCGTGATCCCCAATGCGGAGCTGGCCGCCGCCGCCGGCCTGAAGGTCGAGAACGGCCTGTGGGTCGACGAATTCTGCCGCACCGAGGATCCGAACATCTGGGCCGCCGGCGACGTGACCAACCATCTCAATCCGTTGCTGGGCCGCCGCCTCCGCCTGGAGACCTGGCAGAACGCGCAGAACCAGGCCATCGCAGCAGCCCGCAACATGTGCGGCGAGCCGCAAGCCTATTCAGAAGTGCCATGGGGTTGGTCCGACCAGCTCGGCGTCAATCTCCAGCTGCTGGGTGTGCCCAGGTCGTTCGATCAGGCAATCGCACGCGGCGATCCCGCGAGCGGCTCGTTCACATTGTTCTACCTGGACGGCGACAGGATCGCCGGCGTCAACGCCGTCAACGCACCGAAAGACATAGCGGTCGCCCGCCGCCTGATGGCGGGAAACGTCACCGTCGATCCCCAACGATTGCGCGACCCTGCGGTGCCCTTGCGGTCGTTGCTATCGTAGGCGCGTACGGCGTCCCGTTATTCGGCGGCCAATTTCGCGATCAGCGGCTTCAGTACCTCGACCCACACGTCCTCGGTGATCGGCCCAATCTGCTTGTAACGAATGTGGCCGCTCTTATCGACGAGGTAGGTCTCGGGAGCACCGGTAACCCCAAGGTCGATGGCGGCTCGGCCGATGCGATCGGCGCCGACCAGGCGATAGGGATCGCCGTCCGCGGTCAGCAGGTCAGCGGTCGCGACCGGGTCGTCCTTCCAGGCGATGCCGTAGATCGGGATCTCGCCCGCCTTGGCATGCGCCATCAGCACCGGGTGCTCCACTTTGCAGGACACGCACCACGAAGCGAAGATATTGACCAGCGCGACCTGGCCGCCGAGATCGGCCGTGGCGAAGCCCTTCGGATGGCCCGCGATGGGCGGCAGATCGACGGCAGGAAACGGCCGATCGATCAATACGGACGGAATCTCGTGCGGATCGCGCGTGAGCGCGTCAGCGAGATAGACGAACAGCACGCCGACGACGATCAGGGGGGCAAGGTAGAGAAGTCGCTTCATGGCCGGTCGGGCGCGATCATACCGTCGGCAACGGCGTCCTGCCCAGGCAAATGGTCGCAGGCGCCATAGTCATCAAGGCCCGGGATAGCGCTCCACCGCCTGCTCGATGGCGCCGCAGACCGAGCGGCCGGCGGCATCCAGCATCTCGATGTGGATGCGGTCGCCGAAGCGCATGAACGGCGTGTGCGGCTTGCCTTCGAGGAGCGTTTCGACGACGCGGACCTCGGCGATGCAGGAGTAGCCGTCGCCGCCCTGCGCGATCGGCTTCCCGGGCCCGCCGTCTTTGCCTTTGTTCGAGACCGTGCCGGAGCCGACGATGGTGCCGGCGGCGAGCGGCCGCGTCTTGGCGGCGTGCGCGATGAGGGCGGGAAAATCGAACGTCATGTCGATGCCGGTACGCGGCCGGCCGAACGGCTGTCCGTTCAGGGTCGAGAGCAGCGGCAGGTCTAGCTTGGCGCCGTCCCACGCATCGCCCAACTCGTCCAGCGTCACCGCCAGCGGCGAGAAGGCCGAAGACGGCTTGGCGTGAAAGAAGCCGAATCCTTTCGCCAGTTCGGCCGGGATCAGGCCGCGCAGCGAGACGTCATTCACCAGCATGAGCAGCTTGATGTGGTCGCCGGCGTCTGCGGCCGCGACGCCCATCGGCACATCATCGGTGATGACGGCCACTTCCGCCTCGAAATCGATGCCCCAGCTTTCGTCGCCCATGCGGATGGGCTCGCGCGGCGCGAGGAACACGTCGGAGCCGCCCTGATACATCAGCGGATCGGTCCAGAAGCTTGCGGGCATCTCGGCGCCGCGCGCCTTGCGCACGAGTTCGACATGGTTCACGTAGGCCGAACCGTCGGCCCACTGATAGGCGCGCGGCAGCGGCGACAGACAGATGGCTTGGTCGAACGGCTCGCCGGCGACGCTGCCGTCATTGAGAAGATCGAATACCTCGCGCAGTTCGATGGCGCAGGGACGCCAATCGTCGAGCGCCTGTTGCAGGCTCGTGGCGACGCCCGGCACCGACATGCAGCGCGCGAGATCGCGCGACACGACAACAAGCCTGCCGTCGCGCGTGCCGTCGCGGAGCGTGGCGAGCTTCATGCGGCGGTCATTCGGCTGCCTTCGGACGCGGCGCCGACGGCGCCGTCACCGGTTCGGGCGTCAGCCAGCTGTCGGCATAGGGCTTGAATTCGGTCCGCGCGGCGGCGTCGCCCATCTCCAGGGCATCGCGCGTATCCAGCATCACCGCATATTCGTCGGTCGCCGGTTTTGCCGCCTCGTACATGCGCTTGAGCGCCTTGGGATGTGGGCCATGGGTGAAGCCGCAGGGATGCCAGGTGATCATGCCCGGGTGGATGTTGTCACGGCTGAAGAAATCGCCATCATGGTAGAAGATCACCTCGTCGAAATCGTCGTTGTTATGGAAGAACGGCACCTTGAGCGCCGCCGGATCGGTCTCGAACGGGCGCGGCACGAAGGTGCAGACGACGAAGCGGTTGCCGACCCAGGTCGTGTGGGCCGAGGGCGGCAGATGATAGCGGTGGCTGACGAGCGGCCGGATATCTTTCACGTTGAGCCGCACCGGCACGAGATCGCCGTGCCAGCCGACGGCGTCGAGCGGATTGAACGGATAGGTCACGGTCGACAGCGCCTCGCGCCGCTTGATGACGACGCGCCATTCCTTCTCGTCGTATTGGGCCTTGAACGCCTCGTCGATATGCGGCGTGTCCAGCATGGCCTCGTCATAGACGGCATGGCGGCCGACCATGCCGCGCTCGGGCGTGCGGATCGTGCCGTTGCTGCATTCGAACAGCAGCATGGTCACGGGGGAGGTCGTCTCGATCCGCCACATGGTCGAGCGCGGCAGCAGGATGTAGTCGCCGTGCTGAAACGGCAGATGGCCGTAGTCGCTGTAGAGATCGCCCGCGCCCTTATGCACGAACAGCAGCTCATCGCCATCGGCATTACGGACCAGATGATCCATCTTCCCGGCGAACGTCCAGTGCCGCATCTTCACGCTCGCATTGTGCAGGACCATACCGGCCTGCCAGGGTGACGATGCCGCCTGACTCAGCGTCGCCAGATCGAAGGCGCGCGGACGCAGCGGCCCTTCCCACTTGATCCAGGCGGTCGGCACATGAGCGTGGTACATGTGGGTGGCCGGGCCGAAGAAGCCTTCCTTGCCCAGCTCGCGCTCGAACGTGCCTTCCGGCAGGTCGCAATGCGCCTGGCGCGACGCCCGTCCTTCGACGCGCGGGAATGAAACATAGTTGCTGGAGCCCATTCATACCTCCTGGACGCACTAGACTCGCGAGGCGGCACTCGCCTGACAAGTTCGCCTTTTTTCCTTGTCATGCCCGCGGACGCGGGCATCCAGGGCGACGGCCCCGTCGCTTGCCCTGGACCCCCGCTTTCGCGGGGGTGACACGGAGAGTGGTGCCGCGCGAACCTTTGCCCACACATCATGCTTGTACAATCATGACCAATTAGTTACACTCGTAACTAATGAATGTCAAGGCGCCCAAGCCAGAGCGGCCGCTGCTGGAGCTCGAGCGTTTTCTGCCCTATCGGCTCAACGTCGTGGCGGAAAGCGTGAGCCGTGCGCTCTCGCGCCTCTATGCCGAGCGCTACGGCATCGGCGTGCCCGAATGGCGCGTCATGGCCACCCTCGGCGAGTATGAGCGCATGACTGCAAAGCAGGTCGGCACCCACAGCCGCATGCACAAGACCAAGGTGAGCCGGGCTGTCGCCGCCCTTGAGAACAAGGGACTGATCGATCGCGAGTCCAACGAGGAAGATATGCGAGAAGCGTTCCTCGCGCTCACAGGTCGCGGCCTGCGCGTCTATCAGGACCTGGCGCCGCGGGCGCTGGCCTTCGAACGGGCGCTCGACAAGACCCTCGGCAGCGGCGAGCGTGCGCATCTCGACGCCGTCCTGCGCCGCCTGGAGGAGCGCGCGCAGGAGCTGGCCGACGATCTCGTTCGCGGAGGCCCGACATGAAGCTCTACACCTATTTCCGCAGTTCTGCCGCCTATCGCGTGCGCATCGCCCTCAATCTGAAGGGCATTGAGGCCGAGCAGGTCCCGATCCACCTCACGAAGGACGGCGGCCAGCAGCGCATGCCTGCCTATCTCACCAAGAACCCGCAGGCCCTGGTGCCGGCGCTCGAGCTGGATGACGGGACCGTGCTGACGCAGTCGCTCGCCATCATCGAATATCTCGATCAGATCAAGCCCGAGCCCCGGCTCATCCCCGCCGATCCCGCCACGGCGGCGAAGGTGCGGGCGGTTGCTCTCGCCATCGCCTGCGACATCCATCCGCTCAACAACCTGCGGGTGCTGAACTACCTGAAGGGCCCGTTCGGCCGCAGCCAGGCTGACATCGACGCCTGGTATCGACACTGGGTGCTGGAGGGTGGACTGCAGGCGGTCGAGCGGCTGATCCCGGGCGCGCCGTTCTGCTTCGGCGCCGCGCCCACGCTGGCCGACGTGGCACTGATCCCACAGGTAGCCAATGCGCGCCGGTTCGACGTGCCGATCGACCACCTGCCGAAGATCCTGGCGGCCGACGCCGCCTGCGCGGCCCTGGATGCCTTCGCGCGCGCCCACCCGTCGCGCCAGCCGGACGCCCAATAGTCTGACCTTAGAATTCTGGTTGCCAGGCCCATTGTGACGTAACATAGGGGCGTATTCCGTTTGGGAGGAGCGGACCGATGGGTGTGGCGCACGAGCCCTGGCTCGTCGTGCTCTCGCTGCTCGTGGCGATCCAGGGCGCCTATGTCGGGCTGAGCCTGGCGGTGCAGGTCCGCGAGTCCGTCGGAATGCGCCGGCGACTGCTGCTCGCGGCAGCCGCCATCTCACTCGCGGTCGCGATCTGGTCGATGCATTTCGTGGCCATGCTCGCGGTACGCCTGCCCTTCGCGATCGACTATCTCGTGTTTCCGACGCTGTTGTCCTTTCTCGTCTGCGTCATCGTCGTCGGCGTGGGCGTCTTCGCGGTGAGCGCCGGGCCGTTGACGGCGGTCCGGCTGGCGGCTTCCGCCGTGTTCATGGGCGGCGGCACCGCGACCATGCACTACATCGGCATGACGGCCCTGCATGCGAGCGCGCACATCTCCCACGCGCCGCTGATGGTTGTCGCCAGCGTGGCCGTCGGCATCGCGGCTTCCGGTCTGGCGCTGTGGCTGGCGGGCGGCCGCGGCCGGCATCCGCCGCTCCTGCTGTCGGCGAGCGCGCTCGGCATGGCCATCGCCGGCATGCACTACACCGCCATGGCGGGGCTGACGCTGACGCCGTTCGAGGACCGCCCGGCCGGGCCCGTGCTGTCGACCGACCTGCTGGCGATCGTCGTCGCCATCGTCGCCTTCATCGTGTCCGGCATCTTCCTCTTGACCCTGGTCCCCGATCGCACGCGCGCCGTGCCCGATGAGCGGGCGGTGCCGGCGGAACAGGACGCGCTCATTGTCGAACCCGAAGCGTCGGGCATTGCCGCGGCCGGCTCCGGCATCGACCTCGGACAGGGCACGTTCGGTCCGCTCGGCGGCGCCGGGGGACCGCCGCGCCGGATCGCGCAGCAACTGCCCGTGGAGCGCGACGGCGGCACACACTTCGTGCCGGTCAACGACGTGGTCGCCGTCCACGCCAATGCCCACTACACCTACATCTTCGACGGCAAGACGAAGCTGTTCTGCTCGCTGCCCATCGGGGTCGTGGAATCGCGACTCGACAACCGCCGCTTCGTGCGCGTCCACCGCAGCCACATCGTGGCCATCGATCGCATCGTCGGGCTGAAGCGGGCGGGCGAGACCGGCCTCATCGAACTCGCCGCCCTCGAGCCTTACACGGTGCCGGTGAGCCGCGGCCGGCTGGCCTGGCTCAAGTCCCGCCTTGCCCTGACGACCGGGGACACCGGCCATGGCCCCCAGGTCCCCGAAACAGAGCCCTCTTTCGCAGTGCAGCATCGTTGATTCGATCATTTGATTTCGGTCAGCCTGGCTGACGCATTTCGTGCGGAAACGCGGTCATTGGTGCACGAAACCCACGAGTCGTGCCGGGATCGTTGTCGCTGCACTGCACCCACCGACAGACTTCGATCCGAACAAGTCGCCACAGCAGGGAGGATGCCGTGATACCCGGAGCATTCGCCTATCATCGCCCGAAATCGGTCAAGGAAGCCGTCGCCATGCTCGCCGACCTCGGCGAGGACGCGCGGCCGTTGGCGGGCGGCCATAGTCTCATCCCCATGATGAAGCTGCGGCTGGCCGCACCCTCCCATCTGGTCGATCTCGGCAGTATCGGCGAACTGCGGGGGATCCGCACCGATGGCGGGGACATCGTCGTCGGCGCCATGACGACCCAGCACGAGCTGATCGCCGACGCCACGCTCGCCGCCAAGCTGCCGATCCTGCGGGAGACCGCGCTGCTGATCGCCGATCCGCAGGTGCGCTATGTCGGCACCCTCGGCGGCAACGTGGCCAATGGCGATCCCGGCAATGACATGCCGGCCGTGATGCTGTGCCTCGGCGCCACCTACCAGGTGGCCGGCAAGGGCGGCGAGCGGAAGATCGCGGCGCGCGACTTCTATGAGGGCGCCTATCTGACCGCGCTCGAACCGGGCGAGATGGTCACCGCCGTCCGCATTCCCGTGCCCCCGGCGGGCCACGGCGCCGCCTATGAGAAGCTGAAGCGCAAGATCGGCGATTACGCGACGGCGGCGGCGGCGGTGATCCTCACCCAGAGTCAGGGGCGCATCGCCACCTGCTCCATCGGCCTCACCAACGTCGCGGAAACGCCGCTGTGGGCCGAGGCGGCCGCGAAGATCGTCGTCGGGTCGACGCTCGATGCAGCAACGATCAAGCAGGCGGCCGTCGCCGCGGAGGCCATCGCATCGCCGGCGTCCGACAATCGGGGCCCGGCTCAGTATCGCAAGAAAATGGCGGGCGTGATGGTGGCGCGGGCGCTGGTGCGCGCCAAGTCGCGCGCGGCCTGAGGCAGAGGGGGGAGCACCATGGCGAAGGCCCAAATCGCGCTGAAGGTCAACGGCAAGGCAGTGGACGCGCTGGTCGAGCCGCGCACCCTGCTGATCCACTTCCTGCGCGAACAGTTGAATCTGACGGGTCCGCATATCGGCTGCGATACCAGCCACTGCGGCGCCTGCACCGTCGATCTCAACGGCAAGTCGGTGAAGTCCTGCACGATGTTCGCCGTGCAGGCCGACGGCGCGGACATCCTGACCATCGAGGGCATGGCGGCGCCCGACGGCACGCTGCATGCCCTGCAGGAAGGCTTCCGCGAGATGCATGGGCTGCAATGCGGCTTCTGCACGCCCGGCATGATCGTGCGCGGCTACCGGCTGCTGAAGGAGAACCCCAACCCGAGCGAGGATGAAATCCGCTTCGGCATCTCCGGCAATCTCTGCCGCTGCACCGGCTACCAGAATATCGTGAAGGCCATTCAATTCGCCGCCGCCAAGCTCGCCGGCGCGCCCGTCAAGGAGGCCGCGGAATGAACGACATGACACCTTCGAAGGAAGAGCGCGCCGAGAAGCTCCAGGGCATGGGCTGCAAGCGCAAGCGCGTCGAGGACATCCGCTTCGTCCAGGGCAAGGGCAACTATGTCGACGACCTGAAGCTGCCGGGCATGCTCTACGGCGATTTCACGCGCTCGCCCTACGGCCACGCGCGGATCAAGAAGATCGACGCCACGAAGGCGAAGGCGGTGCCGGGCGTGCTGGCCGTGCTGACGGCCGCCGACCTCAAGCCCCTCAGCCTGCACTACATGCCGACGCTTGCCGGTGACGTGGCGGCGGTGCTGGCCGAAGAGAAGGTGCTGTACCAGAACCAGGAAGTCGCCTTCATCATCGCCGAGGATCGCTACGTCGCGGCCGACGCGGCCGAGCTGGTCGAGGTCGAGTACGAGGAGCTGCCCGTGCTCGTCGATCCCTTCAAGGCGATGGCGGCGGGCGCGCCGGTCCTGCGCGAGGACATCAAGGACAAGACCGACGGCGCCCATGGCAAGCGCAAGCACTACAATCACATCTTCGCCTGGGAGATCGGCGACAAGGAGGCGACGGATACCGCCTTCACGAAGGCGGAAGTGACGATCAAGGAGCTGATCTCCTATCAGCGCGTGCATCCCTGCCCGCTCGAGACCTGCCAGTGCGTCGCCTCCTTCGACAAGATCAAGGGCGAACTGACGGTATGGGGCACCTTCCAGGCGCCGCATGTCATCCGCACGGTGGCGTCGCTGATCTCGAAGATTCCCGAGCACAAGATCCACATCATCGCGCCCGATATCGGCGGCGGCTTCGGCAACAAGGTCGGCGCCTATCCCGGCTATATCTGCGCCATCGTCGCTTCGATCGTGACGGGGCGGCCGGTGAAGTGGGTCGAGGACCGGATCGAAAACCTCTCGACCACCTCGTTCGCGCGCGACTACCACATGACCACGGAAATCGCGGCGACCAAGGACGGCAAGGTGACGGGCCTGCGGGTGCATGTGCTGGCCGATCACGGCGCTTTCGACGCCTGCGCCGATCCGAGCAAGTGGCCGGCGGGATTCTTCAACATCGTCACCGGCTCCTATGACTTCCCGGTCGCCCACTGCGCGGTCGATGGCGTCTACACCAACAAGGCGCCGGGCGGCGTCGCCTATCGCTGCTCGTTCCGCGTCACCGAGGCGGCCTATTGCATCGAGCGCGCCATGGACATCCTGGCGCAGAAGCTCGGCATGGACCCGGCCGAGCTGCGCATCAAGAACCTGATCGGCCGCGAGCAGTTCCCCTACCAGTCGGCGCTCGGCTGGGAGTACGACTCCGGCGACTACCACACCGCCATGAAGAAGGCGATGGAGGCGGTCGGCTACCGCAAGCTGCGCGAGGAGCAGAAAGCCAAGCAGCAGGCCTTCAAGCGCGGCGAGACCCGTGACCTCATGGGCATCGGCGTGATCTTCTTCACGGAGATCGTCGGCGCCGGGCCGTCGCGCAACTGCGATATCCTGGGCATCGCCATGTTCGACTCGGCGGAGATCCGCATCCATCCGACCGGCGCCGTGATCGCGCGCATGGGCACGAAGTCGCAAGGCCAGGGCCACGAGACGACCTATGCGCAGATCATCGCGACCGAGCTGGGGCTGCCGGCCGACGACATCATGATCGAGGAGGGCAATACGGACACCGCCCCCTACGGCCTCGGCACCTACGGTTCGCGCTCGACGCCGACGGCGGGGGCGGCAACCGCCATGGCCGCGCGCAAGATCAAGGCCAAGGCGCAGATGATCGCGGCCGACCTGCTGGAGGTGTCGGAATACGACCTGGAGTGGGACGTCGACCGCTTCCGCGTGAAGGGCAACCCCGAGCGGTTCAAGACCATGAAGGAGCTGGCCTGGGCGGCCTATAATCGAGTGCCCAAAGGTTTGGAGCCCGGCCTGGAGGCGGTGAACTACTACGATCCGCCGAACATGACCTATCCGTTCGGCGCTTATATCTGCGTGGTCGATGTCGATGTCGACACCGGCGTCACGAAGGTGCGACGGTTCTATGCGCTCGACGATTGCGGCACCCGCATCAACCCGATGATCATCGAGGGCCAGGTGCATGGCGGCCTCACCGAGGCGTTCGGCATCGCCATGGGCCAGGAGATCCGTTACGACGAGGTCGGCAACGTCACGGGGCCGACCTTGATGGACTACTTCCTGCCGACGGCGGTCGAGACGCCGAAGTGGGAGACCGACTGGACGACGACGCCGTCGCCGCACCACCCGATCGGCGCCAAGGGCGTGGGCGAGAGCCCGAACGTCGGCGGCGTGCCCTGCTTCTCCAACGCGGTGAACGACGCCTTCAAGTTCCTGGGCTCGACCCACATCGCCATGCCGCACGACCACTGGCGCACCTGGACCGTGGCGGAGAAGTTGGGATTGCACGGATGAAAGCTGTCGTTGTCATTCCCGCGAAAGCGGGAATCCAGGGCAACCGTTGTGCCGCTTGCCCTGGACCCCCGCTTTCGCGGGGGTGACAATGATGTGGGATATGCTGGCGAAGACCGTGCCGATCGCGACCGCTCGATGATTCCGGGCCGTGACCGCATCGCCGAACGCCTGGCGGCCGTCGGCTACGTCGCCGACCGCGACTTGGCGACGGCGCTGTGGCTCATGGACTATCTGAAGCGGCCGCTGCTGCTCGAAGGCGAAGCCGGCGTCGGCAAGACCGAAGTCGCCAAGGCGCTGGCGGCCGTGCACCAGACCGAGCTGATCCGGCTGCAATGCTACGAAGGGCTCGATCAGAACGCCGCGCTCTACGAATGGAACTATCAGCGCCAGCTCCTGGCCATCAAGGCGCACGAAGGCGCGGGCGAGAGCGCCGACGCCATCGAGGAGCACATCTTCTCGGAGAAGTACCTGCTCGAACGCCCGCTGCTGGCCGCGATCCGGCGCGACACACCGCCGGTGCTCCTCGTCGACGAGGTCGACCGCGCGGACGAGGAGTTCGAGGCCTTCCTCCTGGAGGTGCTGTCGGATTTCCAGGTCAGCATCCCCGAACTCGGCACGGTGACCGCGCGCACGATCCCGCGCGTGGTGCTGACCTCCAACGGCACGCGCGAGCTGTCGGACGCGCTGCGCCGCCGCTGCCTCTACCACTATGTCGATTTCCCCGATGTCGAGCGCGAGGCGCAGATCATCACGACGCGACTGCCGCATATCGACGCGGACCTCGCCCGACAGGTCGCGCGCCTGGTGGCGGCGGTGCGCAAGGAGGACCTGCGCAAGGTGCCGGGCGTCGCCGAGACGCTCGACTGGGCGGCGACGCTCGCCGGGCTCGAGGTCCATGATCTGCGGCAAGAGCCGGAGACCGTGCACGAGACGCTGATCTGCCTGCTCAAGACCCACGAGGACCGCTCGCGTCTGACGCGCGAGGTGACGGACCGCCTGCTCGGCAAGGTCGCCTGATGCCGCCCGCCGAGACCATAGGCGCCAACATGCGCCGGCGACTTGCCGGCTTCGCGCGGACGTTGCGCGACAACGGCTTCGCCGTCGGTCTCGCCGAGACGCGCGATGCGCTGGCAATCCTCGTTTCGCCGGCAGCCCTGCAGCCCGCACTCTTGCAGCCGGCGCTGCGCGCCCTGTTTTGCGCGACGCGCTCCGATTGGGAGCGCTTCGATGAGATCTTCGCGGCCTATTGGCAGGGACGCGGGATGAGGCGCGCGCAGCGGACCGTGGGGACACCGGGGGCGAGCCGATCGACAACGAGGCACATTGCCGATTCGGTGGCAGCGCAGCCGCCGCAGGGGGTGCCCGATGCCGTCGAGCAGGGCGACGCGCAGGACGGCGGCAACGCGGCCGATTCCCACGACCGACGGAGCCAGGCTGCCCGCAGCGAGCGGCTGGGGGCGACGGACCTGCGCTATGTCGTCGACCCCGACGAGATCGCTGAGACCCACGCGCTCGCCGAGCGGCTTGCCCATCGCATGCGCGCGCGGCTGGTGCGGCGGGAGCAGGCGCGGCGGCGCGGGCGGCGGCTCGACCTGCGGCGCACCATCCATCGCAGCATCTCCCACGGCGGCACGCCCATCGATCTGGTCTGGCGCCGGCGCAAGGTGAAGCCGCTGCGGCTGGTCGTGCTGCTCGACGGCTCCGGCTCGATGGAGCTCTACACCGCGTTCTTCGTGCGCTTCCTGCATGGCGTGGTCGACGCCTTCCGGGAGTCCGAGGCCTTCGTGTTCCACACTCGCCTCGCCCATGTCTCGGCCAGCTTGCGCGACCGCGATGTCGCGCGCGCGGTCGACCGGCTGTCGCTGATGGCGCAGGGCATCGGCGGCGGCACCCGCATCGGCGAGTGTCTCGCGACGTTCAATCGCTGGCACGCCAAGCGCGTGATCAACGCGCGCACGGCCGTGATGATCGTCTCCGACGGTTACGACACCGGCGCGCCGGAGCGGCTGGGCGAGGAGATGGGGCGGCTGCGGCGGCGCTGTCGCCGGATCATCTGGCTCAACCCGCTGATCGGCTGGCGCGACTATGCACCGGAGGCGCGCGGCATGCAGGCGGCGCTGCCCCATGTCGACCTGTTCGCGCCGGCGCACAACCTCGAGAGCCTCGCCGCGCTCGAGCCCTACCTCGCGAGGATCTGACGGCCATGAACAAGGCGAGCGACGTCATCGACTCCATCTCGGACATGAAGGCCAAGGGCGAGCCCTTCGCGCTGGCGACGGTGGTGCGCACGGTGGCCGCCACCGCGGTCAAGGCCGGCGCCAAGGCGGTGATCCGGCCGGACGGCAGCGTGTCCGAAGGCTGGATCGGCGGCGGCTGCGCGCGCGCCGCCGTGCTGAAGGCCGCGCAGGAGGCGATCGCCGACGGGCAGCCGCGGCTGGTCTCGGTGCAGCCGCCCGACCTGCTGCAGGAGCAGGGGCTGCGCGCCGGCGAGGAGCGGGCGGGCGTGCGCTTCGCCAAGAACATGTGCCCGAGCCACGGCACCATGGACGTGTTCGTGGAGCCGGTGCTGCCGCGGCCGCAGATCGTCGTCTGCGGCTCGAGCCCGGTGGCGGTGGCGATCGCCGATCTGGCGCGGCGGACGGGCTTTGCCGTGACCGCCTGCGCGCCGGCGGGCGAGCAAGGCGCCTTCGCCGAGGTCGACCGCCGCATCGAGGGCTACGCGCTGCCGGTGGGCGAGGCCGGCAAGCGCTTCGTCGTGGTGTCGACGCAGGGGCGCGGCGACGAGGCGGCCCTGCGCGCCGCGCTCGCCGCCGAGACCGACTACATCGCCTTCGTCGGCAGCCGCAAGAAGGCGGCGGCGCTGAAGGACGCGCTGGCGGCCACCGGCATCGATCCCGCACGGCTGGACAAGATCAAGGCGCC
>Ga0137403_10003066_pt1 | contig 20141 bp, 16 predicted proteins | sample CZOMad2_1_16fung_FD_122057 | JGI IMG/M metagenome (GOLD analysis project Ga0137403, IMG submission 122057) | Vadose zone soil fungal communities from Angelo Coast Range Reserve, California, USA - CZOMad2_1_16fungal (Hybrid Assembly) | ecosystem: Environmental > Terrestrial > Soil > Vadose zone...
TCCCGATTGCACTGAGACAGGCGAATATGTGACCCCAATGGCGGTAGCGTGCACGCGACCGGTGTGGGTACTTCTAGCGCACCCGGCCTCGTTTCTCATGATCCATGAATTCGTCAAAGCCCGGTCATCGGACACTGCATCACAAGACGAGAGTCGGCCAGATTGGCAGATTCGCTACGCGTTTGTCTTTCAACTTGGCGATCGCCTGCGATGAGCCGCTGTTTTGTACCACCACTCCGGGAGATGTACCCGCCAAATGCGCTTCATCCAGACCAAGATTGAAGGTGCTTGGGTCATCGAGCCAACGCCCCACGAAGACGACCGTGGCCATTTCTTTCGCGCATGGTGCTCCAAGGAATTCTCGGATCACGGCATCCCGTTCCAACCGGTCCAGGCGAATATGGGCTTCAGCATCCGGAAGGGCACCGTTCGCGGCATGCACTTCCAGGTTGAGCCCGCTCTTGAAGCAAAGCTGGTTCGCTGCACTCGAGGAGCTATGTTCGACGTGGTACTCGATGTCCGGACGGATTCCGCAACCTACGGAAAGTGGCACGCTGTGGAACTCACACCGGAGAACGGCCGTATGCTGTTCTTACCGGAGCGCTGCGCACACGGATATCAGACTTTGGAAGATCACACCGAAATGCACTACATGACTTCACAGTTCTACGGTCCGGATGATGCGCGTGGTGCGCGTTTTGACGACCCGGCGTTCGATATCCGTTGGCCGCTGCCCGTCAGTGTTATTTCGGAGCAAGACCTCAACTGGCCGCTCAGCACCGGGAGGCAAGCATGAACGTTGACACCGCTCTCCGTGAACGCGAGTCTGCGGGAAGCCCGGTCCGCGTCGGAATGGTTGGCGCTGGCGCGACAGGCCGTGCCATCGCGCTGCAGTTGGGGACGCCGGTGCCCGGAATCCGGTTGGTTGCGATCGCTAACCGTACGATCGAACACGGTGAGCGTGCATTCCGCGAAGCCGGTATTACGTCGTGGCGTCGTGTCTCCTCCGCTCGCGAGGCCGAAGCATCGATCGTGCGCGGCCAGCCTGTGTTGACGGACGACCCGTTCGCGCTAACGGCCTGCGACGCGATTGATCTTCTTATTGAAGTGACAGGGAGCATTGAACCCGCGGCGTCTGTGGTTCTCGATGCGTTCGACCACGCCAAGCATGTGGTCCTGGTCAATGCCGAGCTGGATTCCTTTATCGGTCCAATTCTCAAGGAAAAAGCGGACCGCGCCGGAGTGGTGGTCACGCACACCGATGGCGACGAGCCCGGTGTCGCCATGACTCTTCTGCGATATCTGCGCACTCTCGGTCTTCGCCCGGTGGCCGCAGGCAACCTCAAGGGCATGGTCGATTACTACCGTAACCCCGACACGCAGCGGGCATTTGCTGAGAAAAATGATCAGGACGCACGGAAGGTCACTTCCTTTGCGGACTCCACCAAGCTTTCGATGGAGGCGACGGTTTTAGCCAATGCGACCGGGTTTCGTGCGGGTCGCCGGGGAATGTACGGCCCCGCATGCAAGGAAGTTCGTGAGATGGCTGGCCTGCTTCCTGCGAATCAAATGTTGGCCACGGGTCTCGTAGACTACGCTCTCGGCGCTGCTCCCTATACAGGCGCGTTTGTGATCGTCCACGAAGATTCACCGCTCAAGAAAGTGCAACTGGCCTACTACAAACTCGGCGACGGCCCCTTCTACGTGTTTTACACGCCGTTCCACCTGCCTCACATCCAGATTGCCTCGACGATTGGTCGAGCGGTGGTCCTTGGCGATGCAACAGTCGCGCCCCTCGCAGGCCCCGTCTGCGAGGTCCTAACCGTCGCAAAACGCAACCTAAGAGCCGGTGAGACTCTCGATGGTATCGGTGGATTCTGCTCGTACGGACTCATCGACAATGCCTCCACCGCGCGTGCGACGGCCGCATTGCCCATCGGCTTGTCCGATGGCTGCGCACTGCGGCGCGACGTTGCGAAGGATGGCGTCGTCACCTTCGAGGACGTTGCGATGCCCGCCGGACGATTAACCGAAGGCCTGTGGCGAGAACAAAACGCGCGCTGGCCGCAGTTCACCCCAGATTTGCATTCCGCCGCGCAGCATGTTCCTGCCGGAAAATCTTAGCTTAGACCTGCAGTCGCTCTCTATGGCTGTTCCTCGACCATTGTCAATTTGGAGCCATGATGCTTAATCGTTCGTTTTGGAAGGGGCGGAACGTGTTCGTCACCGGGCACACCGGGTTCAAAGGTGGCTGGCTGGCGCTGTGGCTGAATTCTCTCGGCGCCAATGTGACCGGATACGCCCTCGATCCTCCAACCCAGCCGAATCTGTTCGAACAAGCTGGCGTCGCCTCCACGCTGAATTCGATTTGCGGTGATATCAGAGATTTTTCTCAGCTTAAGGCTGCTCTCGATCAGAGTCGTCCCGAAGTGGTCATCCACATGGCAGCCCAGTCGGTTGTTCGCCGTGGTTACGAGGACCCCATCGAAACGTACTCCTCCAACGTCATGGGCACGGTTCATCTTCTCGAAGCGCTGCGTCAACTCGCCCGGCCCTGCGCCGTGGTCAACGTAACCAGCGATAAATGCTACGAAAACCGTGAGTTCCTCTGGGGATATCGCGAAAGCGAACCGATGGGAGGTCACGATCCCTATTCAAACTCCAAGGGTTGCGCCGAGCTTGTGACTTCGGCGTATCGCGATTCCTATTTTCCACCTGATTCCCTGGAGCGCCACGGCATCGCGCTCGCAAGCGCACGTGCCGGTAACGCCATTGGCGGCGGAGATTGGACCTGTAACCAGCTTATCCCCGACTTGATGCGAGCTTTTCTTGCGGGAAAGTCCTGCCTGATTCGCAGCCCCGGCGCAATCCGGCCGTGGCAGTTCGTTCTGGAGCCCGTGGGCGGATACCTCTTGCTGGCCGAGAAGCTTTCCGATCAAGGCGCGAAGTTCGCTTCCGGATGGAATTTTGGTCCCGCCGATGATGATGCGAAGCCCGTGTCCTGGATCGCAGATGCGCTGGTTCGCTCCTGGGGCAATCAGGCCTCGTGGACCCGCGACACAGCAAACCATCCGCACGAAGCTCACTTCTTGAAGCTCGATGCCTCCAAGGCGAAGGCTTGCCTGGGTTGGCAACCGAGGCTGCCCTTAGCCCAAGGCCTGGAGTGGATCGTCGAATGGTATCGCGGATTTCAGTCGGGAGCCAGCCTTCGCCAACTCACCGTTTCACAGATCGAGCGATACGAGGAACTCTCGCGGCAATAGCCAGACCGTACAACTCCGCGGCGAGAATCAATCGGTATCCGATGCGGAGCTGGAAGCAGTAGGCGGAAATCGAATTCGAGGAGAAGTCCCTTCTATGTCCAATACAAATATCGTCGTCCTAGGAACGGGAATGGCTGGTTTCGGCGCAGCCTACCGGCTTCACGCCGAGGGCATCACCCCCGTCATGTACGACAAGAATTCCTATCATGGCGGCCACACCGCGTCGTTTCGCTTCGAGAGCGGCTTTCTGTTCGATCTGGGCCCGCACATTTCATTTAGCAAGGACCCGCGCATTCAGGAATTGCTAGCCGAGAGCGTTGATCAGCAATTCGAAACGATCCAGATCAGCCTCAACAACTACTGGCGCGGCTACTGGCCCAAGCACCCTGTGCAACTCCATCTTCACGGCCTGCCCGAGGATACGATCATCAAGGTGATTAATGACTTTGTGGAATCTCGTCAGGCCCCTGAGCAGCCGATCAAAAACTACGCCGACTGGTTGCTCGCCAGCTTTGGCCGAACCTTCGCCGAGCAGTTCCCGATGCAGTACACACGGAAATACCACCTCACGCCGGCCGAGAATATGAGCACCGATTGGCTTGGCCCTCGTATCTACCGCCCGAGTCTCGAAGAAGTCCTGCGCGGCGCCATTTCGCCCGCGGCTCCTAACGTCCACTACATCACGCACTTTCGCTATCCCAAGGAGGGCGGGTTCGTTAACTACCTCAAGAAATTCGTCCCCCTGGGAAATTTAAATCTGAATCATGAAGTGGTGTCGATTGATCCGAAGGCGAGAGAGGTTCGATTCTCGAACGGACACGTAACGAACTACGACGGATTGGTTTCCTCTGTGCCTCTGCCCGAGCTCATTCGTATGATCAAGGGCGCTCCTCAGGATGTCGTCGACGCATCCCAGTTGCTGGCATGCTCGACGTGCGTTCTCGTGAATATCGGCGTCAATCGCGAGGATATTTCCAACGCTCACATGACCTACTTCTACGACGAAGACATTTGCTTCACTCGCCTAGGCTTTCCCCACATGTTGACGTCGCGCAATGCGCCCCCGGGTACGGGTAATATCCAGGCGGAAATCTACTTCTCACAGAAATACAAACCTCTCACGGGTTCGCCTGACGACTGGATCGAACCTGTGATTCGAGATCTGCGCAAGTGCGGCCTGCTCCGCGAGAACGACCAGATCCTGTTCCGCAACGCGATGATGCTCAAGTATGCGAACGTAATCTTCGACCTCGACCGCGCATCGGCACTCAAGACGGTCCATGCCTACCTCGACGACCTCGGCATCGGGTACTGCGGACGATACGGAGACTGGGGCTATATGTGGACCGACGAAAGCTTCAAGAGCGGCGAACAGGCTGCCGGCCGAATTCTCGAGACGCTGCCTTCAAAGGCTGGCGTTATCTAATTCAAACAGGCCCCTATCTGGTAGTTTTTTCTTCCTAAAGCATCCGGTGCAGCAGTAAGGAGGCTACTTATGAAGGTTGTACTTTTCTGTGGCGGACTTGGAATGCGTCTCCGCGATTATTCCGAGACGGTGCCCAAACCGATGGTGAATATCGGCTATCGGCCAATTCTGTGGCACGTCATGAAGTATTACTCGCACTTTGGTCACAAAGATTTCATCCTCTGCCTCGGACACCGAGCGGATGCCATCAAGAACTACTTCCTGAACTATAACGAGTGCGTTTCCAACGACTTCGTTCTGACCTGGGGCGGCAAAAAGCTCGATCTTTACAATAGCGACATACAAGACTGGCGAATCACCTTTGCCGACACCGGCGTCGAGACGAACATCGGCCAACGCCTGAAGGCAGTCGAGAAGTACCTTGAAGGAGAGACCGAGTTCTTCGCGAACTACAGCGATGGCCTCACCGATTTGCCATTGCCGCAGCAGTTAGACCACTTCCGAAAGCACGACAAAATCGCCAGCTTCCTGGCGGTTTGCCCAAACATGAGCTACCACACCGTCTCTCTGCACGAAGGCGAGAGCAACCTGGTTTCTGCGATTCACGCCATCAACAATGGTACGGTACGAATCAATGGCGGCTTCTTTATTTTCAAGAACAGCATCTTCGATTACATCCGGGAAAAAGAGGAACTTGTCAACGGCCCCTTCGAGCGCCTCATTGACCAAAAGCAACTGATCGGCTATCCCTACGACGGTTTCTGGGCATCGATGGACACGTTCAAGGACAAGCAACAGCTCGAAAATCTGTGGGGCAGCGGTACGGCCCCGTGGGAAGTGTGGAAGAACAAACTGGGCAAGTCCCCCAATTCTTCCTTGCCGAGTCAAGTTATATGCACTCCTTGAGTCTGGCCTGGAACTCAGAAGCGCCCATCAACGTTCTCTGCATCGGGGCGCATTCGGATGACATTGAGATCGGGTGCGGCGGCACGATTCTAAGCCTTGCGAGCCAGTTTCCGAATTGCGTTTTTCATTGGGTGATATTCAGTGCCATCGGTGTTCGAGGAGACGAGGCACGCCATGCGGCCAATTTGTTTGTCCGACCCACTGCTCTCAAGGGGCCGATCCTGAAGACCTTTCAGGACGGCTTTATGCCATTCGCCGGTGGCGAAGTAAAAACGGCGTTTGAAGAGTTGAAGTCGATTTCGCCGGACCTCGTTTTCACGCACAATCGCAAAGATGCACACCAGGATCATCGCATCCTCGCGGAACTCACCTGGAATACTTTTCGGGATCACCTGATCCTGGAATACGAAATTCCAAAGTATGATGGTGACCTGGGGACCCCGAGCGTATTCGTTCCTCTCGAGCCCGAATCGTACGAGAAGAAAGTTAGTTACCTCATGGAATCGTTCGGATCGCAGCGGTCCAAACGCTGGTTTCAGCCGGAAACGTTTCTTGCGCTGATGCGGCTGCGCGGGATGGAATGCAACGCCCCCAGCGGTTATGCCGAAGCGTTCTACTGCCGCAAGCTAGTCCTCGGAAAGTAAAAGACCGGACGCTCTAATCTCCCTCTCTTCGTCTGGGCTACTCGTCTCCCTGGTTCTCTGACTCAACGCAGGCACCTGCAGGTTTTACCGGTGCATGCGACGGAGTCCGCCCGACCCGGGATACTTCTCTTTCACAATGACTCAAAGAGCCTTCTGATTAAATCGCCGATTGAAGGTTTTCTGGAGTTGAAACCGGTGTTCGGTTAGGCCAGCGCCGTCAGATGAATATGCGACTGCGAGCGATAATTTCGCTTGCGAAGGCGACGAACGTTGCACACCGACCGGACGTCGAATTAACTCTCCCGATAACATCACGGCCTGGTACTAAATCTTCCGTACTAGGCCGTTTCTCAATGGCTTTTTTGCTTAGTTCACAAAAGTATCCATCAGCCCCATTCCGAGGGAACGATTGGCCTCGCCAAAACCAGCTTAGCCACGCTAACATCCTTAATATCAATGACATACAGGAATGCTGCTTTGGCAGCCCGGATGCTCTATTTATGGCGAGCGTCTCCCGCAGCGGCGCCACTAGTACGATCAGGGAGAATTGAATGAAACTTGCGACAAGCTTGTGCTTTCTAGCATTGCTTCTGGTGTTGACGCCGCTAGCACATGCCGACGGAACGACCACCATGCAGTTCACAGGCGTGAATGGCGCAAACGACGGCTACTACTATGTCAGCCCCTACACCGGGACCATGAACTACGGAACTTCCAATGCCCAGACCGTGGGGTTGTTCTGCGACGACATCAACAATGACGTTTCGATTGGCCAAGTATGGACTGCAAACGTCACCAGCCTGGCCTCAGGCGATCTTTCAAACACCAGGTACGGCAGCAGCGCAAATCCCAACTATAGCAACCCGACCGCCGCTCTGATGCTGTACGAACAGGGCGCTTGGCTCGTTTCGCAGTTTGGTTCGCATCCATCCGATTATGTCAGCCTCCAGTACGCTCTCTGGGATCTGATGTCACCGGGCGCGGAGCCTACCAACTATGCCGGCTCCGATGGCATCAAGGTCTCTCAATGGCTGACGTGGGCCGCAGCCAATTACAACCAGATCAATCCGGCGAATTTCGAAATCATTACCAACGTCGGAACACTGACCTACAGAGGACAGGTGCAGGAATTCATCGTTCAGACGCCCGAGCCAGCCACCGTAGTGCTTTTGCTCTTCGGCATCGGTGCGATGTTCCTTCTCGCATTGAAACGCCAGGGGCAACAAGTCGCCGCGTAGTCCGCCCAATCTTAACTTCAAATGCCTCCGTGCATTAGCGCGGAGGCATTTGCCTGTTCAGGCATTCACGATCACGGATCTCCACCAGTCAGCCGCGCAAACTCCGACCGCTTGGCGATCAGGACGCGAACCGCCGTCCAACGGGCCACACGTCAGCCCGCTACACCGCAGAAAGCTACACGTATTTCCTTGCGTCATAGACACCACCTCGGAAGGAAGGTTCATATCAGGTGGTGTTGCGTCGACCTAATGAATGCACCCAACCTATCGGGAGTGAAGAGCCGACTATGGTACCGCTCACGGCAACTGGATACTAAGAAGAGAGCGAAATACGAACCAAAAACCGTAAAATGGATTTATATGTTGCGAAAGATGTCTGCAGGACTCCCGTTCGAGGACAGGGTGGCCTTCCATGAAGCGGCTCGCAAAATCTATCCTGCGGGCGCGCGGGGTACGAGCTGTCTCCAATCACACCGCTCGAGTCGGTCAGTCAGCGGAACGCTGATATACAGATCGGGAATGGTGCGGTTCGGCCGGTCGGATCGTCCATTGCGCTTCGTGGCGGTCCTGAGCTAAAGAGGCGACCACTCTTTTTGGGTAGATGCACTTTCACTGGGATGAGCGTGAACCGCGGTTGGCGGATCTGCTGAATCCTGACACATCGAAGAGACTTGTAAGCCTCATGGCGCTCGTCGCGATTTCGGCAATTTTGACCGATAGAGCTTTAGAAGAGAAAAAATGGCAAGAACCGCGCTCTTGATGGCATCGATGGAATCCGTCCCGCCGGTGACGGCTGGTAAATTCGGATCAGGAATCCTGAAAAACACATGAAGAGTAACTTCAAATATCGGGTAGACGATTGGGTAGAAGTTCGAACTAAAGAAGAAATCCTTTGCACGCTCGACAGCAACGGTCGGCTTGAGGGGATGCCCTTTATGCCGGAGATGCTGCAGTTTTGCGGCAAACGTTTTCAGGTACATAAACGCGCTCACAAAACCTGTGATTACAGCACGGAATTCCCAAACTACACGCGCAACCTGAAAAATACCGTTCATCTCGAAACGCGCTGTAGCGGCGAGGCTCACGACGGATGTCAGTCAGGGTGTCTCCTTTATTGGAAACACGCATGGCTAAAACCCGTTACCGCCAACGGCGAACATCTAGTTCAGATCAGCCCCGCGAAAGCGGCCCCTCAGACGGATGGGCCGGCATGTACCGAAGCCCGACTTTGGGAATGCACTCGCGTAGCGGATTCCGATCCAGCTTCGTCCGTCTACACTTGTCAGACGACGGAAATCCCGCGGGCCACGACACCGCTCGCGTCGTGGGATGTGCGCCAGTACATTGAGGATTACCGATCTGGAAACGTCCCGTTCAGCCGGCTTTTCACGGGCTTGATTTATTCGGTCTATTACCGCGTCAGTAGCGCTCGACGGTTAGAATACATCGGCCTCGGCCGCTTTCTGCGATGGCTATATAACACCTTCAACCCGCTCTGGGGTGGGTCGCTTTATCCAAGGTTGAAAGGAACGATTCCGGTGGGACAACCGACACCGGTCGTAGCGCTCAATCTCATGCCAGGTGAATGGGTACGCGTGAAATCCCATAGAGAGATACTCGGAACCGTGACTACGGAAAACAAGAACCGCGGGATGATCTGGGATGCGGAACTTCTTCCGTACTGCGGGAAAATGTATCGGGTTCTGCGTCGCGTTGACCGCCTCATTGACGAAAAGACATCCAAAATGATGGAGATGAAGTCACCGTGCATCGTTTTGGAATCCGTGGTGTGTCAAGCTCGATATAGCAGATATCGCATGTTGTGTCCCAAACAGATGTTTCCTTTCTGGCGTGAGATCTGGCTAGAGAGGGTGGATCCGGTGGCAACCCAGTCTCACGTCGCGGAAGCATCCGAAACGAACACCGGTGCGGTCTGAAGATAAGCCTGCATCGTTTTCGAGCCAAACTTCATCTGCAATCGGCATAGCAGGGTTACCAGAAAATGCGACGCGAGCGACTTAGTCCTTTGACCGTATTGTGACTCCCTGCGATCGTTGGATTCGGATCGCTATACTGTTCACGCGCTTATTTCGTCATAAAGCTTGGCAAGGCGCGATACTTGGCTCTGCATGGTTCCCAAACCTGTTCGCGGAGTACTCGCCTGTCCCGCTAACGCCACAGACGCTAACATTCCGCAGACTAGAAGGCCAATTTGTCGGGTAATGCGACTTCCAGGATAGGTATTTGTCAAGAGGGCAAAAGCTCTCCCGACGCGCTTCGGAGGAGCGCGGGTGTAGATTCTCGGTGATTCTTCGCCGCGTGTGTGGGCCTCTCAGCCGTGGTTCTTTTTTTTAGAAGAACCAGACTTCCATTTGCTGTCGCAGACCAGCGATGAAGAGATTTTAGGGTGGATACGCGCGCTTATTTTCGCTCGCGGGGGGTCGTGATGGGAGGGCTGACCCGGAATCGCGACAACGCCTCTCCAAGGTTCTGGATAAACGATTCCGACGTGTAGAGGTCCCCACCACCGCCAACATTTTGACTGGCGGCAGACGCAGTCGGCGCCTCTTCATCAAGCTGAAATTCGTGTGCCACGTCTTCCACTATTTTCGCCGATATCGGCCGTTGCTGCTCCACGTAAGCGTTGATCAGCGAGTGCTCGCACAGCAGATTCACGACGCGTGGAATGCCATCCGAGTGCTTATGGATCACTTCCACGGCTTCCGGACTAAAAATCAGCGCGCCGGAAGCCCCCGCGATTCTCAACCGCTCCAAAATGTAGTCGTTGGTCTGCACTTTGCTGAGAGGAGTCGTCTTGCAGCGCAGCATGATGCGCTGGCGGAGCTGGCGCAGTTGCGGCAGCTTCAACTTCTCTTCCAATTCGGGCTGTCCCGACAGCACGATCTGCAGCAGCTTCTCCGTGGACGTCTCCAGGTTGGTTAGCAGCCGGATCTCTTCCAGCACCGGATAGGTCAGGTTCTGCGCCTCGTCCACAATCAGCACGGTGGTTTCGCCGGCACGGAAGCGATCCAGAAGCCATTGATTGAGCCGCATCAATTGCTGGCTTTTGGTGCGCGACTCGCACGTAATTCCGAACTCCGCCAGGATGAAATCGAAAAGCTGACTCGTGTTCATCCGCGAGTTGAACAAAAATGCGGTCCTGACGTTCTGAGTGTGCAACCAATCTAGCAGGCGGTTCACGAGGGTGGTTTTGCCGGTTCCCACTTCACCCGTCAGCGTAATAAATCCCTTGCGATTCTGGACGCCATACTTCAAACCGCTCAGCGCTTCCTCAATTTCCTTAGTGAAAAAGAGATAGCGCGGGTCTGGATTGACGTTGAACGGATTGTCCTTCAGCCCAAAAAAGCCTTTGTACATGGTCTCCCGACTTCTCGCTGACAGCGTTACCTGGTCTTCGCCGAAACCACGGCCAACTCAATAAATGCCAGAGCTCAACAAGGAACGTGCGTCACACACGCCTACATGACTCTAGTCTACCGCAGGACGAGCGGCCTTGTGTGCCATTGAAAGCTAACCGATATCTGGTGTTGCAAATCGGTCGAACACGCGCTGCCAACACACCCCGATTGACTCGTTTTCTGCAGGTACGCCGAATAGGCGACCGAAATGTTCGCGGTGCGTCCCAAGGGCCGGTCCAGCCCTCCTCCCGCGAACCACGAATTGAATATCGGCGACACCGTCGATGCGCTACCACTCGCCAGGCTCGCATTTCTCGAGTACCCGAAAGAAATATTCCCGCGCCACAGCCGCGAAAGCTGACGATCCAGATAACCTTGCGTCGAATCGGAATTCGATCCGGTAAACACGCCGCTGCCGCCCGACACGCCGTGGTTATAACTCACAGACAAGTGCGATCGCGAAAACGCATACGTGAGATTGGCGCCGCCCGAGACCGAGGTCCGATCGGAAAAACCAGCGCCTTGCAGCCGGAATCTCGTCACCTCAGGCCCGACGAACAGTTGCAGCGCCAGCCTCCCGGTGACTTTCCGGCCGTAGGCAACCTGCGCCACGTGATCCTGGATGGCCTGAGGATCGCCCAAATATCGATAGTTGGAAAACCGGTACAGCATGCCGATCGTATCGCTCTTCGACAGCGCGTAGTCGTATCCAACGCTAAAAATTGAGTCGTTGGAATCGATATTTCCAGGTTCCACGAAACGCAAAAGCCCATATGATCCCGCGAACGTCACTGACCCTTTCGGACTCACGGAGTAAGCAAGTTGCGTCGTTATGGAATTGCTGTAGCGCGATCCCAAAGCCGCGAAAACGCTTTGATTCGGCTGGTAGCTGGTCTGCAATCCGGGCACGGAAGACCCCAGCGAACCTCCAACACCCGGCGTCGCCAGCGTACTCCCGGCTCCAAACCCGAATTGCGCCTGCGGCAAATAGCTGAATTGGTCGATGAAAGACAGCTGCCAACGCCGCCAGTTAAACGCTTGCACCAGGCCTAGTTGGTGGTAATAACCATTGCCCTGCCGGTTGTCGGTCGAAAAAGTGCCACCGCCAGAGTAATTGACAGTCAGCTGGGAACGGCTCCAATTCTCAAGCAGGCTGACGTTCCCGGCCACGAAGCTGGTTGAATTCCAATCGGAACCTGTTCCGGCGGCCTGGTTCAACCCAGCGGAACGTATGAAATTCCCGTACTGGAAACCTGGCACCCAATAACTGTGCCGCATCTCTTGCGTACCCACTCCAGGCACCAGCACGCCGGTGAGCGGCACCGTGTCGGGCGTCAACGTCGACTGCGATTGCGAATCGTCTTGGTCATCGCCGAAAGGATGATAGTCGCGCCCAGCCGCCTTGGGAGGCGGTGGCGCTTGTCCCGGATTTTCCTGCGGCTGGGTATCCTGCGGCGGCGCTTCCTGCGCGAACACAGAGGAAGCCGAGAACACCAACACCACCGCGACGAGAAACGTCGCTGAAAACATCGAAACGCGTGGTATCTTCCGATCCATCATTAGGGAACGACGATTACATCGCCGGGTTGCAGCAGGATGTTCAATTCCGGTTTCTTCCCAGACACAACTTCCTTGTAATTGAACGGGTGTTTTACCTGCTTACCATCTTCAGTGCGCAGGACATAGATGCCTTTGAGCTTCGCAAACTGCGAAAATCCGCCGGAACTGGAAAGCGCCTGCAACACGGTCATGTTGGGGAGCAATGGGAATGCTCCGGGCCGCGTGACCTCACCCGTAACGTAGACGCGACGGCTGTTGATCTCCGTAACGCCCACGGTCACTTGCGGATTGGTGAGGAATTTCCTTAATCCGTCCGCGATCACCGTGGCGAGTTGCGTCGAAGTGAGGCCCGCAGCCTGCACATCGTTGACCAATGGCAATGTAATTCGTCCATCCGGACGGACGGGAGCAGTGCGCGAAATCTCAGGTTCTTTCCAGACGTCGATACGCAGCACGTCCTGCGGGCCAATCTTATATTCAGCGTCAGTCGCCCCCACTTGCCCAGCCGGTTGCGATGCCGTCGTTGCGGGCTTCTGTTTCGACTCGTCGGCCGGAGCCTGTCCATGCGTCTTAGGCGCCGCTCCTAGCAATAGCAGCAGACCGCTCCCTATCAGGAAACTCGCCGTAGGCTTCATCAAGACTTCCCCTCACCTTTGCCCGGAACCGGCACCGCCGCGCCAATCTGCTTGATCTTGTACAGCAACGACTTATAGCTGATCTGCAGATCTCGCGCCGCCCGCTTGCGATTCCAATGGGTCTGTTCCAACGCCCTCAGAATCAACTCGCGCTCGGTTCGCCGGGAAGCCGCGCGCGCCGCTACTTTCAGCGACGACACGCTCACCGCATCCGTTGCCGCCTGCGGCACCCGGCTAATGCGAAGATCGCCGAGAGCCAGACCCGCGTCGCCGACCGCGACAATCTTCCGAGCCACGTTCTCTAATTCTCGAATGTTCCCAGGCCAATCGTAGGCAAATAACAGTTTACGGTCGTCACGGCTCAACTCTGGAGTATTTTTTTTCAATTCGTTCGCATGTTTGACGAGAAAGCACTCCAGCAGGTCCGGGATGTCTTCCTTGCGATTGCGCAGCGGCGGCAAACGCAGAATCACTCCATTGATTCGAAAATAGAGCTCCAGGCGAAAGCGCCCCGCCTCGATTTCCTTCTCAAAATTGCACGATGTTGAAGAAACAACTCGCGAGACCGGTTTAGCGCTCCCCACCGCCGATTCCCCATCCGGCAGCAGCGAGAGCAAGACGCGCTGGCAAGCAGCGTCGAGTTCGTGCACGCCATCCAGAAACACCGTAGGTGTTTCGCCTTCCACGCCATTCCCAGCACAGTGAAAAGCCGCGCGCACTTCGTTCAACAACTGCCCGGCATCCAACGCGGCACAATTGATTTTCGTAAGGGAAGCTTCGCTGCGTCCGGATAGCCGATGGATCAACCGAGCATAGACGTCTTTGCCAGTTCCGCTCTCCCCAACCAACAGAACAGGGATGTCCGTCCTAGCGATCTCCGCCGCCAGCACGTTCAGCGAGTGCATGTCGGCGCCCTGCCCGTATACGAAGGCGGGATCGGAGGCGTAGGACAGGGTTTGAGTGGCCATTTTGTCGCAGTTTTCCACGTCTGAGATGAGCAGGTGCGGTACCAGCGGGAGGCGGCCAGCCCCCTCGCCTAATATCCGCTTAACTATACTACAATCAATGACTTATAGAGGTTTAGAGGCTTGCGATTGCCGGCCTGGAGAGGCCGGGCGTCCGACTTTACTTCCACCAAGTGGCACTTTCTTATCCCCGCGGCTGCCACTCAAACCAGCGCCGGGAGACAAAGGGAGTCTCAGCTGGAGGTCGGGTCGGACGATCCTGCTGGCGGAAGAGGATTCGCGCGCCTCCAAACGAGATAACACAACGTGATGAAAATGAGCCAGGGTGGGCCAGCGAGGAGCGCGATGTGAAAGCTGGGCACCCACCATGTAGATATCAGTACACCAATTAAGGCGACGAGCCCAAATAGCGAACTCCACGGACCGGCAGGAGCAAAACGCAAAATATTCTTTTTCGCTCGGGAAGTCGCCCGGCGAAATGCGAGGTGGGTCGCTAGAATCATGATCCATATAAACGGGCCGCCGAAAAACGCTACCCCGATCATGAATAGAAAGGCAGTGTTTTTGAACAATTGCGACAGGATCAACGCCGCAGCCATCCCCACGCTCGAAGCCAGCACCGCGGCCACTGGCATTCCGCGCTTGTTCAAGCGCCCTAGCCCGGCCGGGGCATATCCGCCACGCGAAAGCGAAAACAGCATTCGCGACGTGAAATACACATTGCAGGTTGCGGCGCTGAGTGCCGCGGTCAGCACCACGAAATTCATGATGTGCCCCGCAGCCGGAATTCCGACGGTTTCAAACACGCGGACGAAAGGGCTTTCGCCCAGCCCGATCTGATTCCAGGGCACAATGCCCACCACGATGGCCAGCCCGCCGATGTAGAACAATACCAGCGTAAACAGCGTCCGCCGCAGAGCGCGCGGTACCGCGGTCTTGGGATCGGCGGCTTCGCCCGCCGTGGTCCCCACGATTTCCAGGCCCAGATAACTGAAAATCGCCATGGTCACGCCCAGCAACACGCCGGACCCGCCGCCTGGAAAGAAACCGCCGTGTGCGGTGTAGTTCGCCACGCCGATGCGCGGAAAACCAAAGCCTAATAGCAGCGCGGCGCCGAGCACCAGGAACACCGCGATGGTTACGACCTTGATCATCGCGAACCAATATTCGAGCGTCCCGAAATTCTCGATGCTTAGCGTGTTGACGTAAATCATCGCCCCGGAAAATCCCGCGATCCACAACCATGCTGGCACGTTGGGAAACCAATATTGGCAGTAGATCGCTGCTGCCACGACTTCGCTGCCAATGATTACGACCAGGCACAGCCAGTACGTGTAGCGCATCGCAAAGCCGGCCCAGGGATGCAGATACATTTCGGCGTGCAAACCAAACGCGCCGGCCGTCGGATGCTCCACGGACATTTCGGCGAGCGCCCACATGACCGTGAGCGCCACAAACGCGCCCAGCAGGAAGCTGATAATGACGGACGGGCCCGCGAGTTTTACGGAGATGGCGCTGCCGAGGAAGAGACCTGTCCCGATCGTGCAGCCCAAGCCGATCATGGCTACCTGGTGCGGCTTAAGTTCGCGCCGCAGCCCAGACTCGCGTTGAACGATCTCGGAGGAATCCGCGATGTGCGGCACCGTGGTCTCAATTTGCGGTTCGATCATAGCGACGCATCGTAGCAGAGCCGCAGCTGCCGGCCTAGGTTTCCACGGCAAAGCTCGGCCTGCCAACGTCGCGGAAAGAAGTGCACGCGGTTAGAACAGGAACTTCAGGGCCAGCTGCACCAATCGCCCCGGCAAAGCCTCGGAAATCTTTCCGAAGTCCGGCGAGCTGATGTCGTTGTTCGGCAAACGGAAATTGGCATGATTGAACACGTTGAAAAATTCCGCGCGAAATTGCAGTGATTTGGATTCGCGAATCGGAAAATTCTTGATCGCGGAGAAGTCCCATTCCTGGTATGCAGGGCCCTGCAGCACATTGCGGCCTTCATTGCCGAATTGCCCGGCCTGTGTCACCGGATCGAGCCTCTGGAACGCGCTCACGTTGAACCATTCCTGAGGCGTCCGCGGCCCGGCGTTGGGATTTCCGACAAGGTTCGGCCGGTTGCTGGAGAAGCCCGAGATTTCCGGCGCTCCGCCTTGCAGGTCAACGTCCTGCGAGTCGTACACCGTGAACGGCGTCCCGCTCATCAATGTAGTGATGCCATTCACCTGCCAATCGCCAAGAGCATATTCGTACCAATTGTCCGCGTGCTTCCAGATCGGCAGGTTCCACGCGTAACTGAAAACGAACCGATTCCGCGCATCGAACATGGACCTGCCGCGCTCCGCTCCCAAGTCGAACGGATTCTGCGCCAGATCGTTTTCGCCTGCGACGCTCTGCGAAGCCGATCCGGTGATGTTGAACGAGGACACATCGTCGATGGTCTTCGACAGAGTGTACGAAGCGAGCATCGATAGCCCGTGGCTGAAGCGCTTCTTCAGACTCATCTCCAGCGCGTTGTAGTTGGAATTCGCGATGCCAGAGATCAAGCCCACTGACGCGAAGTTGCACGGGGACGGCTGCGCAAGCGTGCAACCCGAGTACAATCGCCGCTGGTTCACATTGTCTTCCGTGGCACCGGGCCCAAAGACCGCAGGGTTGCCCTCGACGAAGCGCGGCAACTTGGTGCCTTTCGTGCCCACGTAGCCCACTTCCAGCAACCAGTCCGCTCCGAAAGACTGCTGCACGCCAAGATTCCAATCCTGCGCGTACGGCAAGCGCAGGTTCTTGTCCAGCGTCAGCAGCGTCATAGGTTGCGCAAAGCCACTTCCCGCGAACGGGTTGGTCCCGCCGAACGGATCCGAAAAACTTGCCACCGGAAAACCAAGCTGCGGAGTCTGCAAAAACGGCGGTGCACTGTTCGGTGTCTGCAGCGGCCCGCCTTGCCCGGTGTAATAGGGATCGTAAAAAATGCCGTACGCCGCGCGCACCAGCGAGCGGCCGTTTCCTCTGGGATCCCAAGCCAAGCCTACACGGGGCGCGAACGCTGCCTTCTCGGTGGGAATCAAGCCTGCCGGCACTCCCGGATCGCCGGGATACACCAAGCCTGCCGGTGCGTTCGGAAATATCTTCGATTGCACGCCCGGCTCAAACAGGTTCGTGCGATTGTGAATTTCCGTGTAGGGAAAGGGCAGTTCGTAGCGGAGTCCCGCGTTCAAAGTGAGGTGCGAGGTGACCTTGTAGGTGTCCTGCCCATAAAAGTTCAGCGTATTCCCGCGCAGCCCACGGGAGGGGTCTCCTCCGCCCTGGAGGAAAAACACCGGCTGGCCAATCAGAAAGCTTGCGAAGGCGTCACTAACAGGAAACGGCTGAAACACAAAAAATCCGTTGGTCGCGATGCCGAAGAGCACGTTGATCTGGTCGTGCCCATACCCGCCGCCGAATTTCATTTCGTGGCGTCCGTGAATCCACGTGAGCGAGCCCGAAATATCCGTCGAGGTTTCGTAGGTGTTTCGCGGCCCGGTGATGGGATCGCCGACCGAAGCGTACCCTCCCACCTGCACAAAGGGAGGGCCAATCGCCGCATCCAGTTGTGGTGCGTACTGAAAACCGAGGCTGGCCGGCGTCGTATGATTCAGGTGTTCGTCGAAAAGAAACTTGTTCCGCAGGAGCGAAAACCGCACGACGCCCGTCATCGTGGGCGAAAACGTGTGCGACTCCTGTGCCACGAAGTTTTGCGCGCGCTGTGTCTCTCCCACGGGAAACCCCGGCACATTTGCGCCCGAAGTGGACAGCGGATCGACGGTATCCCCCTGCGTTAAGACGTAACGGAAGTTCAGCACGTCGCGTGATGTCAAATAGTGATCCACCCGCAACCCGAATTGGTTGTTGTTCTGCCGCACCGTCTCGGTGGACGTGAACGCATTCTGTCCCACCCCGGGATTGTTGGGCAGCGGAAAGAGCGCTGCCACCGCCGCGGTCGACGGATCGACGAACGGCAGCTTGTTTCCGGGAAACGGCTGGCCGGTGAAATCATTGATCAGCGGAATCAAATGTCCCTGGTTGTCAAAGTTCTGCGAATAGTCGCCTTGCTTTTCGAGCGCGGTTGGAACGGTGGCGCTGACGGTCTCTCCTTGACGGTTGTGCAGCCCTTCGTAGTATCCAAAGAAAAATGTCTTGTCGCGCTTGATCGGGCCGCCCACCGTGCCGCCAAACTGGTTTCGCTTCAGCGGCTCCACGTTTGGTGCGAAAAAACTTTTCGCGTCCATACCGTCATTTCGCAGGAATTCCCATACCGCTCCGTGAAAGGCATTCGTGCCCGAGCGGGTAATGACGTTGGTCGTCGACCCGGTGCTGTGCCCGAACTCCGCGTTGGCCGAGTGTGTCAAGATACGGAATTCGGCGATCGAATCGATGGGCGGCTGAATCACAAATCCGCCGTCCACACCGTTGAAGTTATCCGCGCCGTCGATCAGAAAATTGTTGGACTCCGGCCGCTGGCCGTTCACCGCGTACGCTTGACCATTGCGGAGCGAGCCGCCCGCCACCGCCAATCCAGGTGTAATCGGCACAACCCCCGGCTGCAACAAACCCAGCTGCGAAAAGTTCCGCCCATTCAGCGGCAAGTCCAAGACCTCGCGCTCTTCCACGATCTTGCCCAAACTCGTCACCGTGCCTTCGATCAACAACGCGTCGGCGTGCACCTCGATCTGCTGCGTCGGCATGCCAACGGTAAGCCGCATCCAGACCATCGCGATTTGGTTAACGTCGAGCGTGATTCCGGTTTGCACATATTTCTGAAAGCCCTTGGCCTCCACGCTGACTCGATAGTGCCCGATCGGCAGTTCCACAAAATTGAACTCGCCCTGTGCGTCGCTCTGTACCGTGCGCACCAGCCCGGTTTCCGACCGCATCGCGGCCACGTCGGCATTTGACACCATCGCCCCGCTCGCATCCAGAATCCTTCCGCGGATGCTGCCAGTAATTTCCTGCGCGGATGCTTGCCAGCTCCAGATCATGGCGATCCCCAGAATGCTGAACCGAACTCCGAGATTCCTCATTAGAACTCCACCCTCGCTCGACAGTAATTTCGTTTTTGTTTGCCAGGAACGCGCGGACACACCTCGACCCACACGTTTACCCACATTTTCAGCGGAGATGTACGCCGAAAGAACGGTGGCGCGATTATAAAGGGCTAAAAGTTCCGGTCAATAATGGAAAAGAAGTACTTGCGAGGTAGCGCGGTCGCCTGCGGGCTTCTCACTTTTTACGCAATCAGGTAAGATTCAAAAGTTGGATCGATAGGTCGCTATAGCTTGCTGCTTCGGCAAAGTCATGTACGTCAGCGGAATAGCTTCGTCATTTCCGGGGTCGTCTAATTGGTAGGACACCAGCCTTTGGAGCTGGTTATCATGGTTCGAGTCCATGCCCCGGAGCCACCTTCTTCAGTTACTTACTGCCGTTTTACAGTGAACGTTTACTTCTGGGACGGCAACAGTGCCGTCTATTCCAAGAGTGAAGCTGCGGATGGACTTCCGCAATCCGCAGATAGCAGGCACGTTTGTGTACCACTGTCGCCAGCTTGAATACGAAGAGGGTGGGATGAAGGGCACGATCCGCGTCATCCTACTCGGGACGCAAAGTGAACGATGGTCGAGCGCGTTGCGGATGCCATTGAAAAAAACGAGCTTTCAGAAGTTTTCGTCCGGCCGCAACCTGGACCCTAATCGCCAGCGCCTCGTCAAATGCTTTACTGCGAATACAAATACTGACTTCGCTGGATCGACAAAGAGTAGAACGACCGCAATGATCCCGGAGCCTAAGTCCACGCTAGTGACAATATCCTTACATTTAGTTACGCAATCGCAATCTAAACATCATGAAGCTGCAATAAGTGGGAACTACTCTCGCCACGCGTTTATCCGCCGTTACGCCCTGAGGAGAGTGCCCCCTATGACCACGGATCGTCGTAGTTTTCTGAAGCTTCTCAGTACAAGTGCTTTTGCCGCAACGTTTCCTGCAAGCATCGCACGTGCCTTGGCGATCCCTGCCAATCGGCGCAACGGTACGATTGAAGATGTCGAGCACATCGTCTTCA